>Ga0209066_10001764_pt1 | contig 27886 bp, 26 predicted proteins | sample All_14_2_FD_187198 | JGI IMG/M metagenome (GOLD analysis project Ga0209066, IMG submission 187198) | Freshwater microbial communities in response to fracking from Pennsylvania, USA - Allegheny Zone_MetaG_DW_15 (SPAdes) (version 2) ...
ACGGGCAGCGTTTTCAGCCAGCGCTTGGAGGATTTGTAGGAGCAATGCTCCGACCACATGACGGAGAAGATGCCGAGCTCCGTCAAATTCGGTTCGCGGCCCATGATGTCCAGCACGATGGCATATTCATCGGGCTTCAGGCCGTGTTCGGCCACGATCTCAGGCGTGATGGCGGAAGTGGCACTCATGCCGCACTCTCCAGAATGCTCTTGAACAGGCCCAGCCCGTCGGTGCCGCCATGCAGCGGGTCGGTGGCGTTTTCCGGATGGGGCATCATGCCCAGGATGCGGCCCGTCGGGTCCATGATGCCGGCAATGTCATTGGCCGAGCCATTGACAGGTTCGCCATAGCGCAGCAGCACGCGGCCTTCGCCTTCCAGCCTCGCGATATCCTCGGCTGAGGCGACATAATTGCCCTCGTTATGGGCAACCGGCCAGAACACCTTCTGACCCTTGGCATAGGCGCTGGAAAAGCCGGTATCGGCGCGTTCCACCGTCAGGGCCACGCTGCGGCAGACGAATTTCAGCCCCGCATTGCGGATCAGCGCGCCCGGTAGCAGCCCCGCCTCGGTCGCGATCTGGAAGCCGTTGCAGATCGCCAGTACCCGCAACCCGCGGGCCGCCTTCGCCACCACATCCTTCAGGATGGGGGCCTGGGCCGCCATGGCGCCGCAGCGCAGGTAATCGCCATAGGAAAAGCCGCCGGGCAGACAGGCAATGTCGATGCCGTCGGGCAAGCTGGTTTCCTTGTGATGCACGAAGACGGGGGCCGTGGCACCCGCGCGCAGGAAGGCGTCAGCCAGATCCTTTTCGCGATTGGTGCCCGGAAAGACCAGGATGGCGGCGCGCATGGGGCGTCAGGCCCTTTCGTTCAGTCAGGCAAGCGTGATCGAATAGGACTCGATCACCGTATTGGCCAGAAGTTTGCGGCACATCTCGTCCACCGCTTCCTTGGCCTTGGCGGGATCGGTCTCGGCCAGGTCCAGCTCGATCACCTTGCCCTGGCGGACGGTGCCCACACCCTGGAAGCCCAGGCCGCCGAGCGCATGCTCGATGGCCTTGCCCTGCGGGTCGAGCACGCCCGATTTCAACATCACGGTCACGACGGCCTTCATCGGCGTCTCCCTTGCACAGCGGGAAAGAACAGGCGGGCGCTCAATGCACCGATTCGCCGGGCGGCACGTCCTGCGCCCCGGCTTCCGGCAGCACGCCCAGGCGGCGGGCCACTTCCTGATAGGCGTCTTCCACCTTGCCCATGTCGCGGCGGAAGCGGTCCTTGTCCATCTTCTCGTTGGAGGCCAGATCCCACAGGCGGCAATTATCCGGGCTGATCTCGTCGGCCAGGATCACGCGCATATCGCCGTGTTCGTCATAGAAGCGGCCGAATTCCAGCTTGAAATCCACCAGACGGATACCCACACCCAGGAACAACCCGGTCAGGAAGTCATTGATGCGCAGCGACATCGACATCATGTCGTCGATATCCTGCGGGCTGGCCCAGCCGAAGGCGGTGATGTGTTCTTCCGAAACCATCGGGTCGCCCAGCTCGTCATTCTTGTAATAATATTCGACGATGGAGCGGGGCAGCGGCGTGCCTTCGGGAATGCCGAAGCGCTTGGACAGCGAACCGGCGGTCACGTTGCGGATCACCACCTCGATCGGGATGATTTCCACCTCGCGCACCAACTGCTCACGCATGTTCAGCCGCCGGATGAAATGCGTCGGGATGCCGATATCCTGCAGCCGCGTCATCAGATGTTCCGAGATGCGGTTGTTCAGCACGCCCTTGCCGGTGATGGTGCCCTTCTTCTGATTGTTGAAGGCCGTGGCATCATCCTTGAAATATTGCACCAGGGTGCCCGGCTCCGGCCCCTCGAACATAACCTTCGCCTTGCCCTCGTAGAGCTTGCGCCGCCTAGCCATGCTGGTCCTCGCATCCGATTGGGGGAGCTTTTCGCGGGCGTAATAGCAGCGTGAGGCCCGCATCGCAACAAGCGGCGGAGTTTCGCAGCATCATGAAACTTTGACACTGGTCATTGAAGCGTCGCGGCGGCTTCTGTATCTAGGGGCCGGAAGGCGTCGCCACCGGCGGTCCGCCGCAACGAGATCGATGGCATGGAGTGAAAAGCCGATGAGCAGCTTCGACGATCGCGAGAAGGGTTTCGAGAACAAGTTCGCCCATGACGAGGAGCTGGAATTCAAGGCGACCGCGCGGCGCAACAAGCTTCTGGGCCTGTGGCTGGCCGAGACATTCGGCCTGACCGGCGCGGATGCCGACGCCTATGCCAAGGACGTGGTCGCATCCGATTTCGAAGAGGCGGGCCATGAGGATGTGGTGCGCAAGGTGATGGCCGACATCACGGCGCGCGGGGCTTCGGTGACCGAACATGCGGTGCGCGTCGAAATGGACCGGCTGATGATTGTCGCCCGCGACCAGATCAAGAATCAGGGCTGATCGGCTTTTGTTTCCTGTCACCCCGGGCTGAGCCGGTTCGGCGAAGACCCGGGGTCTGGTTCCTGATCGGTGGAAGATCCCGGGTCTCGCATCACGGATGCTCGCCAGGGATGACGGCGTTGGGGAACAGGCGCCTAAAGCCCCACGCCGTCCAGCCATTCCTCGAACAGCGATGTTGCGGCCTTTGCCAGCGCCGGGCCATGCCGGGCGGTATCGGTGCGCAGGGTAACCACGTCGCGCCCGTTCGACATGATCTCCAGCGTATGGCCGACCAGCCAGGGTTCGATGCCATTGGCGCCGGCCTCTACATGGAATTGCAGGGCAAGGCTGCGGGCATTGGGCGCGAAGGCCTGGAAGGTGCAGGGGGCGGTCGAGGCCAGGGCCGCCGTGCCGACAGGCGGAACACAGACTTCGCCATGCCAATGCAGAACCGGCACGCCGTCCAGATGGCGCAACACGCCGGCGCGTCCGGCATCGCTCAGGGCAAGCGGTGCCCAGCCGATTTCTTTCTCCGTTCCAGGTTCCACCCGGCCCCCCAGGGCGCGGGTAATGATCTGCGCCCCCAGGCAGATGCCGAGCAGGGGGCGGTTAGCGTCCAGCCGCGCCTGGGCCAGGGCGATCTCGGTCGCCACGAAGGGGTATTCGCGGGTTTCGTTGACGCTGATCGGCCCGCCCAGCAGCACCAGCAGGTCGGCCTTCGATGCGGCGTCGGTATCGATATCCCAGCCATCCATATAGCGAAGGACATAGCCGCGTGCCTCCAGGATGGGGGCGAGCAGCCCCAGATCCTCGAAATGCACATGGCGGATGGCGATAACGGTTTTCATGGCGCATTCCCCCGGCGGGTTAATCCCGGCATCATGGGGCGCCGGGCTGGTTGGGGCCAGGGCCAATTCCCGGGCACCGGTTCAGCCCATCGGCACTTCATGTTCGCGCAGGCGCGGCATCAGCTCGACGAAATTGCAGGGGCGGTGCCGGAAATCGAGCTGGAAATGCAAAATCTCGTCCCAGCCATCCTTCACCGCGCCCTTCGATCCGGGCAGGGCGAACAGATAGGTGCCCTTGGCGACACCCGCCATGGCGCGGGACTGGATGGTGGAGGTGCCGATCTTCGCCATGCTGACCCAGCGGAAATATTCGCCGAAGCCGGGAATCTCCTTCTCGATCACCTGGGCGAAGGCTTCCGGGGTGACGTCGCGCCCGGTCAGGCCGGTGCCGCCGGTGGTCACCACGCAATCGACTTGCGGATCGTCTATCCAGGCCTGAAGGATCACGGCGATGGCCACGGCGTCATCCTTGACGATCCGCCGGTCGGCCAGGATATGCCCGTCCGTCGTCAGCTTGTCGGCCAGGATCGCGCCCGACGCATCCGTCTCCAGCGTGCGTGTATCCGATACGGTCAGCACCGCGATGCGGACGGGCTTGAAGGGCAGAGATGGATCGATGGGCATGGGGCAGCCTTGCACGAGAAGATTGCGTCGCCCTCGGGCTCGACCCGAGGCCCTTTATCCAACGGGGAAGAGATGCCCGGGTCAAGCCCGGGCAGGACGTCGTGTTTGAAATGAACCCTTCGCCCTCGCCCCCTTCAGGGGGAGAGGGTTGGGTGAGGGGGGACCAGATGCCCTCACCCGTCTCGCCCGATGGGCTCGCCACCCTCTCCCGCCAGCGGGAGAGGGACAAGCCAAGCCTCAGCCCTTCGCTTCCAGGGGCGGAGCGATGCGGATATGCACATCCTTCAACTGCTGCTCCGACACATCCGACGGCGCCTGCATCATCAGATCCTGCGCCATCTGGTTCATCGGGAAGGCGGTCACCTCGCGGATGTTTTCCGTACCCGCCAGCAGCATGACGATGCGGTCGATGCCCGGGGCCGAACCGCCATGCGGCGGGGCGCCGAATTTCAGCGCGTTCAACATGCCGCCGAACCGGCTTTCCACCACCTCCGGCCCGTAGCCGGCGATGGCAAAGGCCTTGTACATGATTTCCGGCAGATGGTTCCGGATCGCACCCGAAGACAGTTCGATACCGTTGCAGACGATGTCGTACTGATAGGCCTTGATATCCAGCGGGTCCATATTCTCCAACGCCTCCAGCCCGCCCTGCGGCATGGAGAAGGGGTTGTGCGAGAAGTCGATCTTCTGCAGCTTCTCGTCGAATTCAAACATCGGGAAGTCGACCACCCAGCAGAATTCGAAGCGCTTCGGGTCGATCAGGCCAAGGTCCTGGCCGACGCGGCTGCGCGCCTTGCCGGCGAAATCAGCGGCGGCCAGCGGCTTGCCAGCCACGAAGAACACGGCGTCGCCGGTCTTCAGCCCGGCCAGTTCGCAGATTTTCGCGATGCGGCCCTCGTCGAGGTTCTTGGCGATGGGGCCGGCCGGGCCGTCTTCCTTCAGGCTGATATAGCCCAGCCCCGCCTGACCTTCGCGGCGCGCCCAATCATTCAGCTTGTCGAACCAACTGCGCGGCTGGCCGGCGGCACCCGGCGCCGGGATGGCGCGCACCACCGCGCCGCCTTCGACCAGACTGGCGAAGACCTTGAAATCCGAACCCCGGAAGGCTTCCGACACATCGGCGATCAGGATCGGGTTGCGCAAATCGGGCTTGTCCGAACCATATTTCAGCATGGCGTCGGCATAGGCGATGCGCGGGAAGGGCAGGGGGGAGACCACGCGGTCGCCCGCGAATTCTTCGAACACGCCATGCAGCACGGGCTCAATCGCCTGGAACACGTCTTCCTGGGTGACGAAGCTCATCTCGAAATCGAGCTGATAGAACTCGCCCGGAGACCGGTCGGCGCGCGCATCCTCGTCACGGAAACAGGGCGCGATCTGGAAATAGCGGTCGAAGCCCGCGATCATCAGCAACTGTTTGAACTGCTGCGGGGCCTGCGGCAGGGCATAGAACTTGCCTGGATGCAGGCGCGACGGCACCAGGAAATCGCGCGCCCCTTCCGGAGAGGAGGCGGTCAGGATCGGGGTCTGGAACTCGGTAAAGCCCTGATCGATCATCCGGCGGCGGATCGAGGAGATCACGCGCGAACGCAGGATGATGTTGCGGTGCATCTCCTCACGCCGCAGGTCGAGGAAGCGGTATTTCAGGCGGATGTCTTCGGGATAGCCCGCATCCTGGTTCACCGGCATGGGCAAGGTGTCGGATTTCGACAACAGCTCGGCCCGGCGGACCTTCAGCTCGATGGCGCCCGTCGGCATATCGGCATTCACGGTTTCGGGCGTGCGTTCGGCCAGCACGCCTTCCAGCAGGATCACGCTTTCCAGCGAGGCAGCTTCCAGCACCGGGAAGGCTTCGTGCGAGGTGTCGCAGACCGCCTGGGTGATGCCGTAATTGTCGCGCAGATCGATGAACAGCAGATTGCCATGGTCGCGCTTGCGATGGACCCAGCCCGAAAGGCGTACGGTCTGGCCGGCCTGTGCCGGGCGCAGTTCGCCACAGCTATGCGTGCGATAGCGATGCATGATCGTCGAAACTCCGCGAATTCATTCATGGGCAGAAACCGGCGGCAAAGGTGACCAATGCGCGCGGTTTGTCAAGGGTGCGACCTGGGGGGCGCCTGCGGCGTGCGGTGGGGCGCGGCCTGCGTTATTTCCGCAGCGCGGCCCAGATGCGTTCCGGCGTGGCGGGCATGTCGATATGGTCAATCCCCGTTTCCGCCAGGGCATCGACCACCGCGTTAATGCAGGTGGCCAGCGCAGGCGTGATGCCGCTTTCCCCACCACCCTTGACGCGCAGGGCATTGCCGCCGGTCGGGTCTTCCACCAGTTCCACATCATAGCTGGGCAGGCGGTCGGCCCGCAGCACGCCATAATCCATAAAGCTGCCGGTGACGATCTGGCCGCTGTCGGAATCGGAGGCGATCTGTTCGGAAAAGGCCTGACCGACGCCCTGGAAAATACCGCCATGGGTCTGGCCGTCGACGATCAGCGGATTGATCGGCTGGCCGACATCATCAACGGTCGTGTAGCGGGTGATGGTGACTTCCCCCAGCTTCGGGTCGATCTCCAACTCGCAGACGGCAGCCCCCGTCGGATGGGCGGGGATGCGGCGGCCGATCTTGGCCTTGGCGGTCATTGGTCCGCGCAGGTCATCGGGCAGATCCGGCCCTTCGGCCAGACGCGCCACGTCGAAGATGGAGAAGGAGGTGTTGCTGCCCCGCTGCGCGAAGCGGCCTTCCACGAAGTCCACGGTTTCCGCCGGGCAATCCAGATGATGGGCCAGTATGGCCCGTGCCCTGGCATGCAGCGTGGCCGTGGTTTCGGTTGCCAGCTCGCCTATATAGCGCATCGACCGGTCGGAATGCGTGCCGCCGCCTTCGGCGATGATCCTGGTGTCGCCGGTCACCAGCAGCACCTGTTCCGGCGTGACCCCCAGCATATCGGCCAGAACCTGGGCATAGCTGGTTTCATGACCCTGACCGGTGGATTGGGTGCCGGCCTTGATCTCGATCCGCTCGTCCTGCGGTTCCACCGTTACCTCGATGGATTCAAACGGGCTGCCGACCGGGCTTTCGATGTAATTGGCCAGTCCGATCCCGGCCAGCCGGCCGCGCGCCTTCGCCTCGGCCCGGCGGGTCTCGAATCCCGCCCAATCCGCCTTTTCCAACACCCGATCCATATTCCAGGCGAAATCGCCGCTGTCATAGGTGAGGTTGGTCGGCGTGCGATAGGGAAGCTGGTCCTTGCTGACCAGGTTGCGACGCCGGATGTCCACCCGGTCGATGCCGATCCGTCTGGCGGCCATGTCCAGCAGCCGTTCGATGGCGTAGTGGGCCTCCGGCCGACCCGCCCCGCGGAAAGGCACCGTCGGCACCGTATGGGTCATGGCCCCGCGTACGCGCACGGCCAGGGCCGGCACGTGATAGACCGTGGTCATGATGCGATAGCTGTTGGCCATCGGCACGAAAGACACCGTATAGGCCCCGACATTGCCAGTGACCCTGGCGTCATAGGCCAGGATGCGTCCTTCGCCATCCAGCCCCAGCCGCGCGTCGAAGCGAAGATCGCGCGCCTGATAATCGGTCAGGAATGCTTCCGATCGGGTGGCGGTCCAGCGCACTGGCCGTCCCAGCCGCCGTGCGGCAATCGCCAGCAGGGGCTGTTCGGCCGCCAGATTGGTACGCGGGCCGAAGCCGCCGCCCACATCGGGGCAGGTCATCTCGACCCGGTCGCGCTCCACCCCCAGCGCCCAGGCCAGCGTATCGCGCTGGCGCACCGCGCCCTGGCTGCCGGCAATCATGCGGTGGATGCCCGTTTCGGCATCATAATCGGCGATTATCGCGCGCGGTTCCATCTGGGCATTGGCCATGCGCTGATTGGGAAAGGCGCCTTCGATCACATAGGCGGCCTTCGCCATGGCAGCATCGGTAGCTAGCCGGTCGCCGAAGCTGGCATCCACCGCCAGATTGCCTTCGATGCCGGGCTCCACTGTGGGTGCACCTGGTTCCAGCGCCGCCAGCGCATCAATCACAAAGGCGGTTTCCTCATAATCGACCAGCACCGCCTCGCAGGCATCCATGGCCTGGGCCAGGGTTTCCGCCACCACCATCACCACCGGTTCGCCGACATAGCGCACCGCGGCCTCGGCCAGCGGCCATTGGTGTACATCGCGCGAAATGGCACCCGGGAAGCCGGAAAAGGCGCGGATCTTGATATCGGTCGCATCCAGCGGGTCGGCCAGATGCCGGATGGCGAGCCCGCCTTCCGCGCGATAATCCGCCGCCGTGATGATGTCGAACACGCCGGGCATGCCGCGCGCCGCGTCCACATCCACCGACAGGATGTTCGCCGCTGGGAAGGGAGAGCGCAGGAAGGCCGCATAGGCCTGGTTCGGCAGCCGGAAATCGTCGGTATAGCGGCCCTTGCCTGCCACGAATCGCAGATCTTCGAACCGGGGCAAGGATCGACCGATATAAGGCTTGTTCATCACGCGCTCCCCAGACTGGCAGCCTTCCCGCGCTCCTGTCATTCTAGCCCCTTGCGAAACGGTGCAGGCTAAGGCCTTGTTTCGCCGGAGCGGGACAGATGGCGACACGGTTCCGGGCTATATGGTATTTACAATTATATAACTGGAGCGACTAATGTCGAAAAATACGCCGGACGTCAACAGCGCTCGGGAGGCAGGCGTGGCTTCAGGGGAAGATCTGGTGGAGAGCAGGCGCGGCATCCAGTCGGTCGAAGTCGGCTTTTCGCTGCTGCAGGTGCTGGCGCGCTCGCGCTCCAAGATGCCGCTGAAACTGCTGGCGGAAAGTGCGGGGATGAGCCCGTCGAAGGCCCATCTTTATCTGGTCAGCTATATTCGCCTGGGGTTGGTAGCGCAGGACCCGCTCACGTCGCGCTATGGCCTGGGTTCTACCGCCATCCAGCTTGGCATGGCGGCGCTGAACCAGCTTGACCTGGTGGAGGTGGCGCGAGGGCCCATGCACGCGCTGCAGGAGGGGACAGGGCTGTCGATCAGCCTCAGCATCTGGGGCAATCGCGGCCCGACCATCATCTATCGCATCGATGGGGAATTGCCGATCCCGATGTCGGTGCAGGTCGGTTTCGTGTTGCCCATGCTGACCACGGCCACCGGGCGTATTTTTATGGCCAATCTGCCCAAACCCGCCTGGCAGAGCCTGGTGGAGCCGGAGGCCAAGCGCAATCCCGCCGCGATGGAGCGCGCCGGCAAGGCCCTGGAAGGCATTCGCCAGCGGCGCTTCGCCCTGACCCAGCACGAGAATGAGACGGGATTCTTCGGTGCCTCCGGCCCGATCATCGACGGGACCGGCCGGCTGCGCGCGGCCGTCACGGCGCTGGGCATCGCCAAGGGCACCGATCTGTCGGAAGGCGGGGCGGTGGAAAGGGCGGTTACCGAGGCAGCCAGCCGGATCAGCGCGGCCCTGGGTGAAGCCGCGCCATGATCCTGCCAAAGCGGGCACTTGCGGCGGAACGGGGCGCCGGTTAAAACCGGGGTATGAGGTCCAGCGGGGGACATGGGGTAAGGCGGATCGTGTCGGCACTGGTCGTGCTGGCATTGGTCATGCTTGGCTTCGGGCATCAATGGATGCGCCAGGCCGTCCTGCAGGATGCGCAGGTGCGAGCCGAACTGGCCGCGCTCGGCCTTTCCCCCGACGATCTGTGCCTGACCGGCTATGCCCATACCGATCAGGACCATACGGCCCAGCCGGATTGTCCGGCCTGCCTTCTGGGCAAATCCCTGCTGCCCACGCCTTCGCTGGATTGCCCGACCCCGGTTCGGGTTGCCGTGCAGCTTTTCCAGGCCGTGGCGTTCGACGCGCCGACCGGGGCCAAGGGGCCGCGGGCCCCGCCCGCCAGGGGACCACCCGCCTTTTCGTGATCCGATAGCAGTCCGTCATCCCCCAAGGATGGCGCATGCCCGCTTGCGGGCTATTGATCGCACGAAAGGCGTTCCAAAATGACGCGGATCATATACGCGGCCCTTGCCGCATTAGGCTTGATTCCAGCCAGCCCCACCGGGCTTGGCCGCAGGGTGTTCCCAGGCTGAGCCGAAGGTCGGCACTGACCCCGTGTTCCCTGCACCCATCAATCGCCGGATTCAGCCGCTTCGCGACAGGCGAAGCGGTAACGCCTGCCTTTTCACCGTCACGCGGAAGGAGCGGCGGCCCGCCTGCCCCGGCCTTCCCGAACCCCTGGCCGGGCGGGCAGCCGTCCAGGTTCAGCAATCCATTGCCCGAAATCCCTAAGGAGAATGTGAATGAAGACCATCCTTGCCGCTACCTTCGCCGCTGCCAGCCTGCTTTTGACGGCCCAGGGCGCCCAGGCCCATGCCACCTTCGCGGAAGCGGAGGTGACGCAGAATTCCACGGCCCGGCTGACCCTGCGCGTGCCGCATGGCTGCGAAGGTCAGGCGACCCTGAAGGTCCGTATTCGGATTCCGGAAGGCATCATCGCCGTGAAGCCGATGCCGAAGGCCGGCTGGACACTGGAGACCGTGACCGGCGCCTATGCGAACAGCTACGAGTTGTATGGCGCCAAGGTGACCGAAGGCGTGAAGGAAATCATCTGGACCGGTAATCTGCCCGATGCCTTCTATGATGAATTCGTCTTCCGTGGCCGGATCACCGACACGCTGGCGGCCGACAAGACGGTGTTCATCCCGGTGGTGCAGGATTGCGCCAACGGGGCCGAGCGCTGGATCGAGATTCCGAAGGACGGGCAGGATGCCCATGATCTGGAATCGCCGGCCCCCGGTATCACGGTGAAGAAAGCCGGACATTCCGCGCACTGATCCGACTATGTCGACAGGCCCTGCCCCGCCGTTATCGGGCGGGGCCTGATCTTTCCGCCGATGTTCTGAGCCAGGGATTGCCCCATGCCGCGCCTGCTGTCCTCCATGCTGCTGCTTCTGGCAGCGCTTCTGCCGCTGGACGCCTTTGCCCATGCCCAGCTCCGGCAAAGCCAACCCGCAGCGAATGCCGTGCTGGAGGCCGCGCCGGAGATGGTGGTGCTGCGGTTCAACGAGCCGATAGCGCCGTTGGTGTTGCGCTGGATCACCCCGGCGGGGACTGAGACCGAGGTGCAGGGTCAGGCGCAGGATGAAACCCTGCTGGTCACGCCGCCAGCCGATCCGGGGCGGGGTACGCATCTCCTCTCCTGGCGGGTCGTGTCCTCCGACGGGCATCCGGTTGGCGGGATGCTGGCCTTTTCCATCGGCCATGCAAGCGCGACCGATGTCGGGAACCCGGCCGAAGCAACGGCCTGGCCCGCCGCCATTGCCCGTTTTACGCTGACGCTTGCACTGGTGCTGGCAGTCGGCGGGGCGATCTTCCGGCATTTCGTGGCGGATGGCGCCGCAAGCGCGCCAGGGACGTCTTTCCTGGCCCAGTTTTCGGGCTTTGCTATCCTGCCCGCCGCCCTGGCGGCCATCGCCACCCAGGGGCTGGACATGCAGGGCCTGCCTGCGTCGGCCCTGTTGACCTCCGCTCCGTGGCGGGCGGGGCTGGAGGCGCCGGTTGCGGTAACGGCCATGCTGGCGATACTCGCCGGATTGCTGGCCCTGTTGGCGCTGCGTGTGGTGGACGGCAAGGCTTTGCCGGGTACGAAGGCCATGGCCGGCGCAGCCTGGCTGCTGGCAGCGGCATCCTTCGCCACCTCCGGCCATGCCACGGTCGCCGAACCGCGCATGCTGTCGACCCCGGCGGTCGCGGCGCATGGCTTTGCCCTGGTGTTCTGGATCGGCTGCCTGCCCTATCTGCTGCTGGCAATGCGGGGGGAGCGGGCCCTGATCGCCCTTGTCCGCTTTTCCCGCATCGCGCTGCCGCTGGTAGTGCTTCTGCTTGCCAGCGGGCTGGGCCTTGCTGCCTTGCAGGCCGGCAGTCCCGAGGCCTTGCTTGCTTCGGACTATGGCAGGGTGCTGGCAGCCAAGCTGGTGCTGGTTGCGGCGATGCTGGCCCTGGCGCTGTTCAATCGGTTCCGGTTAACCCCCGCCCTGGCCGGAAAGGATGCAGGGGCGGATGTCGCGCTGAAACGCAGCATCGGGGCGGAGATTGTGCTGGGCATCGCCGTGCTCGCGCTCGCCTCCGCCTTTCGTCTGACGCCGCCACCGCGCGCCCTGGCTGATCAGGCAGAGCCGGTCTTGATGCATATCCATACCGACCGGCTGATGGCGGATATCGAAATCTCGCCCGGGCGGGTCGGGGCGAACGGGTTCAGCCTGTTCTTCCAGACCGGGGACTTTCAGCCGTTCACGCCGCAGGCCGCCGAGATCACGCTGCAGCGCACGGACCGCGAGATCGAAAACATCCGCGTGAAACTGCAACCGGCCGAGGATGGAACCTGGCACGCCACCGCCCTGGCGCAGCTTCCCTGGCCGGGTGCATGGTCGATGCGCATCGCCGTTCTGATCAATGATTTCGAAGTCGTGCCGCTGACGGAGACACTGTTCCTGGAACCGTGACGCCGCGCGGTTCGAATGCGTGGCGGACAGGGGCGGGGCGGGCACATTCGGCGCCCGCCCTGCTCCATGCTTCAGACCAGCCCTGCCGGCATCGGCTTGCCGGCAAAGAAGGCGTCGAGATTGTCCAGCGCCTTGAAGCCCATGGCATTGCGGGTTTCGATGGTGGCGGAACCGACATGCGGCAGCAGGAAGGCCCGGGGCGCGGTCAGATAGCCCGGATTGATCTTCGGTTCTCCGGTAAAGACATCCAGCCCGACCGCGAACAATTTGCCGCTGTGCAGGGCCGCCAGCACCGCCTCATCCTCCACGATGGGGCCGCGCGCGCTGTTCACCAGGATAGCCCCGTCCGGCAGCTTGGCAATCGCCCCGGCATCGATGATGCCCTTGGTTTCCGCGGTCAGCGGGCAGGTGATCGCCAGGATGTCGCTGCCGCCCAGGAAGGCGTCGAAATCCGGCTGATAGCTGGCGCCGAATTCCAGGTCCGAATCGAGCCGCCGGCGGTTGTGGTACTGCACCCTCAGCCCGAAACCCGCCGCCCGGCGCGCCACCTGCTGCCCGATTCGGCCCATGCCCAGAATGCCCAGGCACCGGCCTTCCAGATCCACGCCCAGGAAGTCATTGGTGGCCCAACGCGTCCATTTGCCGTCGCGCAGTGCCCCGCCGCTTTCCTGGGCCACGCGGGCGGCCCCCAATAGGCAGAGCATGGTAAGGTCGGCGGTCGCGGCCGTCAGCACGTCGGGCGTATTGCCAACCTTGATGCCGCGCGCCTTGCAGGCATCCAGATCGATATGGTCATAGCCTACGGATTGCGTCGCCAGCGCCTTCACACTGTCGGGCAGGGCGGCAATTGTATCGGCCCGAAAATTATCCCCACCCACACACAGGATCGCCTGGCAGCCTTCGGCCAGCCGGATCGTCTCCTCGACCGGGCGGGAAATGTCCTGCGGATTGGTGATCGCGTCATAATCCCGTGCGATCCGCGCTTCGGCCGCGGGGGTCAGCAAACGCGTCACTAGAATACGTGGCTTGGTCATTCATCCTCCCCTTTATCCGGCACGCGCAGCGCGCGGCCTTTGAAAATCGCCGCCTCGCCCAGTTTGGAGCGAAGGGTATTCATCGTGTTTTCCACGACCCGCCTGCGGCCATCCGCCGGGGTGGCAAACAGATCGGGCGTGTCGCCTAGTGCGGCATCGACCAGATCGGACAGGCCGATTCCGATCAACCGGAATTTTTTCCGGCCATCCGCCTCCCGCTCCACCAGTCCCCGTCCTGCCTCGAACAGGGTCTCGGCAAGTCCGGTCGGTGTGGACAGGGAACGAGACCGGGTGACGGTGCGGAAATCCGCCGTCTTCAGTTTCACCGTCACGCAGTATCCGGCAAAGCCCTGTGTCTTCATACGTCTTGCGACTGTCTCGCACAAAGGCCAAAGCGCACGGATCAGGGAATCGGCCTGGGCGATATCGCTATTGAAGGTGGTCTCCGCCGAAACACTCTTGGTTTCGCTGTCGGGCTCGACCTTCCGGTCATCCTGGCCGCGTGCGAAATGGTACAGCCGGCGACCCATGCTGCCATAGCGGGCCACCAGGGCGCGCTCCTCCTTCTGCTGCAACTGGCCTATGGTGAACAGGCCATCGCCGGCCAGTTTGCGCTCCAGCGCCCGGCCCACGCCCCAGATCGATCCGACAGGGCGGGAGGCGAGAAACTGCACCGCATCTTCGCGCGCGATCAGGGCGAAGCCGCGCGGCTTGTCGAGGTCGGATGCGGTCTTGGCTAGGAATTTGTTGTAGCTGAGACCGATGGAAGCGCTGACGCCGATTTCCCGCTCGATATCGCCGACTAAGCGGGCGAGAGTCTGGGCCGGGCTGCAGCCGTGCACCCCCTCCGTCCCGGTCAGGTCCAGGAAGGCCTCGTCGATGGAAATGGGCTGCACCAGCGGCGTAGCCGACAGCATCAGTGCCCGCACTTCACGGCCTACTGCGGCATATTTCTGCATATTGGGGCGGATCACCACCGCATCGGGACAGGCCGCCAGCGCCTTGAACATGGGCATGGCGGAGCGCACCCCGTACATGCGCGCGACATAGCAGGCGGCCGATACCACCCCGCGCGTGCCCCCGCCCACGATCACCGGCTTGTCGGCCAGGCTGGGGTCATCGCGTTTTTCCACTGAGGCATAGAAAGCGTCGCAGTCGATATGCGCGATCGACAGCCGGTCGAGCGAGGGATGTTTCACGATGCGTGGCGAGCCGCAGGACGGGCAGCGCTGCGGACCGTGCCTGAAGGGGAAACGGGCCAGACAGTCGCGGCACAGCGAGGGGGAGGGCGTGTCGCTCATGGCTCCTCATCGGCCCGCCACAGCCAGGCCGCCCCGCGCACCCCGCTGGAATCGCCATGGGCAGACAGGCGGATTGGCGTATCGAAGGAGCGGGAAAAGACATAGGGCGCCATCGCCCTGCCCAGCCCATCCATCAGCCCGGGAATGCGGCTGACCCCGCCACCCAGCACGATGGCATCCGGGTCCAGGATATTGACCACATGGGCCAGCCCCCGCGCCAGCCGGCCGCGATGGTGAGCCAGCGTGGCGCGGGCATCCCCATCGCCCGCCTGGGCGGCCGTCACGATCTCCTCCCCACGCAGGGATATGCCGGTGGCGCGCCGGTGATCGGCGGCAAGCCCCGGGCCGGACAGCCAGGTTTCCAGGCAGCCATGCCGACCGCAATAGCAGGCCGGGCCTGGCCATTCACCCTGACCGTGATCAGCCCAGGGCAGGGGGTTGTGCCCCCATTCTCCGGCGATGCCGTGTGGCCCGGCCCAAGGGCGTCCGCCGATGGCAATGCCGGCCCCGACGCCTGTCCCCAGAATCACCGCGAACAACAGTGTCGCGCCCGTCCCCGCCCCGTCCGCGGCTTCCGATACGGCCAGACAGTTGGCGTCGTTCTGCAGACGCACCACCTGACCGAGCGCCGCCTGCAGGTCGTGGCGCAGCGGCTTGCCGATCAGCCAGGTCGAATTGGCGTTCTGGATCAGCCCGGTGCCTTGAATCTCGCTACCCGGCATGCCGATGCCGACCAGGGCCGCGCCTGGCGGCAGGTTGACCCGCTTTTCAATCTTCCCGACGAGATCGCGAACCAGGGCGATGGTCGCAGGATAGTCGTCGCGGGCGGCCGGCAGGCGCAGCCTTGCCAGTTCGCGCCCATCCGGGGCGATGGCGATGGCCTCCACCTTCGTGCCCCCCAGATCGACGCCTATCCTGATCCTGCCCGCCATTTGTTAACCTTACTGTAAACCGGTGGCGCATCACATGTTCCATGCGACACATAGTGTATGATAAAGAAACCTATCGGGAGAGAGGGCGTATCGGGTATCCCTGCTTATACTGCCTTCGGGGAGAGAAGGATTTCGCGATGGCGGCAACAGTCCTGATCGTGGAAGACAACGAGCTTAACATGAAGCTTTTCCACGATCTTTTGGAAGCGCAGGGCTATAATATCCTGCAAACGCGTGACGGTATGGAAGCGCTGCGCATGGCCCGGCAACACAAGCCGGACCTGATCCTGATGGATATCCAGCTTCCGGAGGTTTCCGGGCTGGAGGTCACGAAGTGGATCAAGGAAGATGACGATCTGAAGTCGATTCCGATCATTGCCGTCACGGCTTTTGCCATGAAGGGGGATGAGGAGAAGATCCGGGAAGGCGGTTGCGAGGCCTATATCGCCAAACCTATCTCGGTCAGCAACTTCCTGGCCACCGTCGAAAAATTCCTGAGTTGAGCGGATGACCGCACGCGTTCTGGTCGTCGATGACCTTGCGCCCAATGTGAAGCTTCTGGAAGCCAAGCTGACGGCAGAATATTTCGACGTGCTGACGGCCATGGACGGGCCGGGCGCGCTGGAGGCCGCGCGTCGGCATGCGCCCGACATCGTGTTGTTGGATGTGATGATGCCCGGCATGGACGGGTTCGAGGTTTGTCGCCGGATCAAGCAGGACCCCAGAATCTGGCATATTCCGGTGGTGATGGTTACCGCCCTGTCCGATTCGGCGGATCGGGTGCGCGGCCTGGAAGCCGGTGCGGATGATTTCCTGACCAAGCCGGTCAACGATACGGCCCTGTTCGCGCGCGTGCGCTCCCTGGTGCGGTTGAAGATGCTGACCGATGAGTGGCGCCTGCGCGAAAAAACCTCCGGTCAGTTGGGGGTGCTCAGCGAGGATACCGCGCCCAACCAGGTGGATGTCACCGGCGCGAATATCCTGATCATCGAAGACAATATCGTCGATGCCGCGAAAGTGCATGACACGTTACGCGATATCGCCAACCGGATCGAGATCGCAGCCAGCGGCAAGGACGCCTTCGAAGCGATCCAGCGGGTTGATTTCGATATGGTCGTGATCGACCTGCATCTGCGCGGTGCCGACGCGCTCAGGCTGTGCTCGCATCTGCGCGCGACGGATCGCACGCGTCATACCCCGATCCTGATCCTGGCTGAGGAGGACGATATCGACCGCCTTGCAAAGGGCTTGGATCTTGGCATCAACGACTACATCATCAAGCCGCTGGACCGGAACGAATTGATGGCTCGGGCGCGCACGCAGATCCGGCGGCGCCGCTTCCAGGATCGCCTGCGCGAGAATTATGAGCGCAGCCTGACCATGGCGCTGACCGACCCGCTGACGGGCCTGTACAACCGGCGCTATCTGATGACGCATCTGGATGGGATGGTCGAACGGCACCAAACCAGTGGCAAGGCCCTGACGCTGCTGATGTTCGACATCGATTTCTTCAAGAGCATCAATGACAATTTCGGCCATCCCTGCGGTGATGCGGTGTTGACGGAACTGGCGCAGCGCGTGCGCAACAATGTGCGCGGCTTCGACACCGTGGCGCGGTTCGGGGGGGAGGAATTCGTGATCGTCATGCCAGACACTGATCTGGACGTGGCGCGCATGGTCACTGAACGGCTGCGCCGGACGATCGCGGAGCGCACCTTCGACGTGTCGGAGGTGGGGTCTCTCTCCGTTTCGATTTCGATAGGCATTGCGATCTTCGCCGATGGTGATGATGCCTTCGCCCTGCTGAAGCGCGCGGATGATGCGCTTTATGAAGCCAAGCGGACAGGCCGCAACCGTGTGGTTGCTCATACCGTGGACGGCTATCGCACCCTGGATGCGGGCGATCCGCCGGTGCCGCAGGCCAAGCGGGACTGAACCGGCCCTAGTGTGGTGAAGGTGAAGTTCGCATCATTCTTCCGGCGCGATCGTGGCGAACTTCGGATTCGCGACACTAGCGAATTTCGAAGGTCCGCTCGATATCGAACAGGTTGATGTCCTTGCCATCCACCCCTGGGCGCACCAGCGTGAACTGGCCGAAATACATGCCGATCGGCAGGGCTGCGTTGCCTCCGCTCGCGGAACTGCGGAACAGGCGCACGCCGGCATCTTCCGACACCAGGGCGGTGCGATCCGACAGGGTACGCCCGTCCGGCGCGGTCATGCGGATGCGCACCCGGTCATTCTTCTTCAGGCCCAGCAGATAGACATGCAGGAAGACCTGGGTCGCGCCGCGCGCGATCACGTTATCGGTCTCATAAAGCATGTATTCCATGGCATCGCGTGTCAGTTCGCTCGTCGAAAAGCCCGCACGCACCAGAAGGGTTGGATGATAGGCAATCGCTGCAGCGGTCTGTCGGTCCCACCAGGGGCTGATATCCTGGCGGGCGCATCCGCTTTCCACCGGAAAGCCGGTGAACGGGTCCAAATGGCGCCCGTTAACAATCAGTTCGAAATACAGCTGCGGTGATTCCGTCATGCCGGACAGGCCGACATAACCTAGCACCTGGCCCTTGCGAACCAGATCGCCTTCCTTCACTCGAATCGATCCGCGCCGCATATGCGCATAGCCGGTCAGAAGCTCGCCACCGGAATGGCGCAGCAACACCGCATTGCCCAGCCCAAGGCGCTTGACCGCATCCTGTCCGACCAGGTTGACGCTGACATCCGGCATGCCGTCGCGCACGAACTGGACGATGCCATCCGCCGCCGCCAGCACGGAAACACCCGCCTCCATGTCCTGATAGGACAGAATGCGGAAATTGGTGCCCCGGCTGCCCGCACTGGACAGTGAACCGCATTGGAAGTCGCCATAGGCGTCGCCCGCTACCATGTCGGGATATTTCGATACGAAGCAGCTTTGCCCGGGTTCGCAATCCAGGGGCAGGCCAAGAAGCAGCCGTCCGGCAGGGGCTGTGCCGGATTCCATGCCGGCCGGGGGCAGACCCCGTCCCGCCGCGCCATCGGAAAGGCCAGGCCCGCCCTCTGCCGGTGCGGCCAGATGGCTGGGACGCTCCTGCATCGGCGTGCGGCCGGTCTTGTCCAGCTTGCGGTCGCGCAGGAAAAACAGCGGGTCGAATCGGGCGTCGTCGCCGACGGTCGACCATATCGCTACGCCGCCTGCGAGGGCGAGCATCAGATAGGCAACCTTGGTCCAGCGCATCCCGGTTCCCTTCAGCCTGACGGATCACCAGGCTGAAGGGCGAAGGCTTCGACCCGGCCATTCTTCAGGCCAAGTCCGATGTGTCCATGCTTCAGGGCCAGCGCCTCTTCCCCGAAAAGGCTGCGCCGCCAGCCTTTGAGGGCCGGTACGTCAGCATGGTCATCCATGGCGATCCGCTCGATATCCTCCATGGAGGCTATCAATCGCGGTGCCACACCCTCGCGCTCCGCACAGCGCTTGAGCAGTACTTTCAGAAGATCGGAGGTCGCCCCCACCTCCGGCCCCGGGATCGGGCCCCGTGGCTCGCCCTTCGGCAATTGGTCCTTGGGCAGCGCCAGCCCGCGTTCCACCGCCTGCATCACGGACTGCCCCTGCCGGCTGGCGGCAAAGCCGCGCGGGATGGAGCGCAGCGCCTCCAACTCTGCCGGCGTCTTGGGGGCATGGGTTGCGATGTCCAGGATCGCATCATCCTTCATCACCCGGCTGCGCGGCAGATCCTTGGTCTGGGCTTCGATCTCGCGCCAGGTTGCAAGTTCCTTCACGATGGCGCGCATGCGCGGATTGCCGCCCTTCACCTTGACCCGCTGCCAGGCCTCTTCCGGATCAAGCTGATAGGTGGCGGGATCGGCCAGCACCGCCATCTCCTCCTCCAGCCAGGCATCGCGCCCGGACTGATCCAGCATGGCGCGGATTTTGGCATAGGCGTCGCGCAGGAAGGTGACATCGGCCAGAGCATAGGCCAACTGGCGTTCGGTCAGCGGGCGCTGCGACCAATCGGTGAAGCGCGAGCTTTTGTCGACCTGCTTGGACAAGGTGCGCTGGATCAGGGCCTCATAGCCGACCTGATCGCCGAAGCCGCAGACCATGGCCGCGACCTGGGTATCGAACAAAGGGGCCGGCACCTGGCCGGTGGCAAGAAAGAAAATCTCCAGATCCTGCCTTGCGGCGTGGAACACCTTCAGCACGGCCCCGTCGGCCAGCAGCCCGTAGAGCGGCGCCAGATCGATGCCGGCCGCCAGCGGGTCGATACAAGCCGCCCCCGTCTCATGCGCAACCTGAATCAGGCACAGCTTTGGCCAGAAGGTCTTGTCGCGGATGAACTCCGTATCGACGGTGACATAGGCGCTTTTGGCAGCCTCTTCACAGAAGCTGGCCAGCGCGGCGGTTTCGCGGATGACTGGTGTAGACTCTTGCATGATTTCTCGTAGCCGGATTCCGGCATTCTGCCAACGGGAATGGTGGAATCCGCAGTTCTGGATCGTCAACTGCTGCCCCGATATCACGGTATCGAATGTAGGGTTGAGAGGACCCGGCCGAAGCTGCAGCCGGATGGTGGCAATCGACTGGGAACAAGAAAAAGCCGTCGCCCGCGGGGGCAACGGCTTCAGTCGAACAGGGTACACGATGAACGGATGTGGTGGGGCGCAGGCCCCGGCGCCTCAGGCGACCTCTGGCACGGCCAGGAAATCGGGCCGCGTCGGGTCGTATTCGAACAGCCAATCATAACGCAGGCGCACCTTGTCCGGCTCCCACTCACTTTCGATATAGGCGACCGCGCCCACCGGATCGGCCAGCACCGGGTTGTGGAAGCGCTTGGTATTGGCGGCCGAACCATTGACGATCTTGGTCGTGCGCTCGTGGCGCAGCCCTTCATAGCGCTTCAGCGCGTCCATCGGCGTGCCCGGCAATTCCTTCAGGCAGCGCGCCAGCACATAGCCGTCCTCGATCGCCATGATCGCGCCCTGCGCCAGGAAGGGCAGGGTGGGGTGGCAGGCATCGCCCAGCAGGGTGATGCGCCCCTTGGTCCAGGTTTGCAGCGGTTCGCGCCCGACCAGCGCCCAGCGATAGGGGATGTCCAGCGCCTTGATCATACTGTGGATATGCGGATGCCAGTTCTGGAAATCGGCCAGACATTCCTCGATCGTGCCGGCCTCGTTCCAGGTTTCCTTGGTCCAGGTCACATTCTCCACCAGGCCGACGAAGTTCAGCACCTTGCCGCCCTTGATCGGATAGGTGATGACATGGCCGCCGGGGCCGACCCAGTTGGTGCCGACCGGGCGGCGCAGCTCGGGGATCAAATCCTCGGTCTTCGCCAGGCCGCGCCAGGCCATCAGCCCGGTGAACTGCGATTTGGGCGAGTTGAACAGCGCATCGCGGATGATGGAATGCACGCCATCGGCGCCCACGACCAGATCGCCGGTCGCACTGGTGCCATCGGCGAAGCGCAGGGTTGCGGAATGCTCGTCCTGTTCGATGGCGATGCAACGCTTGTTCAGATGGGCAGCATCCGGCTTCAGCGCGATCACCGCCTCATACAGGGCCGCATGCAGATCACCGCGATGCACCAGCCAATAGGGCGCACCGAAGCGGCGCACGCAATCCTCGCCCAGATCGAACAGTTTCCAAGTCTGGCCCGTGTTCCACAGGCGCACTTCCTTGCCCGCCGCATTGCAGACGCGGTCTTCCAGCGCCGGTTCCAGGCCCAGCGCCCGCAGCACGCGCGTGCCGTTCGGGGCTACCTGAATGCCGGCCCCGACCTCGCGAAAGGCGTCCGCCTGCTCGAAGATCTCCACATCGATGCCGCGTTGCAGCAGCGCCAGGGCGGCCGACAGCCCCCCGATTCCCCCACCGGCGATCAGAACCTTCAAAGCGGACATGGGTCGTTTCCTTTCGGTTTCCCTTCTTGTAAGTTTGACAAATAACAATCTAATTCACTATTGTCAAACTAACTGCGGGGCATGAAACCGCGATCCGGCAAGGGGGCCAGCAAGGGGGAATGCGTTGCAAATCCTGACGATCAAGATCAATGGCAGGTCCATCTCGGGCCCGGCGGAGCCGCGTACCCTGCTGGTCGAATTCCTGCGCGGTAATGGGTTGACCGGCACGCATGTGGGCTGCGACACCTCGCAATGCGGGGCCTGCACGGTTCTGGTGGAGGGGCGGCAGATCAAATCCTGCACCATGCTGGCGGTGGAGGCGGAAGGCAGTCCTGTCACCACCATCGAGGGCATGGCGGAACCGGATGGCACGCTGTCGCGCATGCAGCGCGCCTTTCGCAAATATCACGGGCTGCAATGCGGCTTCTGCACCCCGGGCATGATCGTGTCGGCGACCGCCCTGCTGCGGAACAATCCCAGCCCCAGCGAGGCGGAGATTCGCCATCATCTGGAAGGCAATATCTGTCGCTGCACGGGCTATCACAATATCGTCCGTGCCATTCAGGCGGCGGCCGATCCGGCTGATACGCTCGACATGGCGGAGGAGCCGGCCCATGTATGAGTTCGAATTCATCCGCCCGAAATCCCTGGCCGAAGCGGTCGAGGCGTTGACACTGGACGAGGCCAGGCCGATGAGCGGCGGTCAGACCCTGCTGCCATCCATGAAAAGCCGGCTGGCCGCCCCGTCGCGGCTGGTGTCGCTGGCGGATCTGCCGGAGCTGCGCGGGGTTACCCGCCAGCCGGATGGGGCCATCCGTATCGGGGCTGCCACCACCCATGCGGAAGTCGCGAAGGCCGTCGCCCCGCTTTATCCCGCCCTGGCGAAGCTGGCCGGGGGGATCGGCGATCCGTCGGTGCGCAATCGCGGCACCATCGGCGGGTCGCTGGCGAATAATGATCCGGCGGCCTGCTATCCCGCCGGAACACTGGGATCGGTCGCGACCATCCATACCGACCGGCGTGACATCGCCTCGGACGACTATTTCCAGGGCCTGTTCACCACCGCGCTGGAGGAGGGGGAGATCGTCACCGCAATCACCTATCAGCTGCCGCTGGCGGCCAATTACATCAAATTCCGGCAGATCGCCTCGGGCTTCGCGCTGGTGGGGGTGTTTTTCGCGCGCTATCCCGATCATGTGCGCCTTGCCGTGACTGGCGCGGGCGAGAATGGTGTTTTCCGTTGGACGGAGGCGGAACATGTGCTGCTGTCGGGCGGGTTGAACCTGTTGGAGGAGATCGGCCTGCCGCAGGAAGACATGATGTCCGATCTGCACGGGTCGGCGGAATATCGTCGTGCCGTGGTAGCGGAAATCGCCCAACGCTGCGTAGCCGGGGCCTGATACAAAAAACACAAGGGAAGGAAGTGCCACAGATGGGTGCGGCGGACGTACGGACGGAATTGGCGGCGGATGGCGGCTGGCAGATCACCCTGCATTACGCGGGCGACGGGCTGTTGACGCTGGATATGACGCAGGACCTGCTCAAGGCCCTGCGCGCCGTGCCGAAGGAGGCGAAATTCGCCGTGCTGCAGGCCGAAGGGCCGGATTTCTGCGCCGGGCGCCAGTCGCCCACGCCGAAGGGCGGGCGGGTCAGCTTCACCGATCTGCGCGAGCGCGTAGCCGATCCGGTGCTGGGTTTTTATCAGGAGCTGCGCGCCCTGCCGGTTCCCTTGATCTGTGTGGTGCGTGGCCGCGCGCTGGGCGTTGGCTGTGCGCTCGCCGGGCTGGGCGATGTGATCCTGGCCGATGACAGTGCGCGTTTCGGCATTCCGGAGATGGAGCGCGACATTCCCCCGCTTCTGGTGATGACGGCGCTGGCCGACCGGGTGGCGCATGCCCATCTGGCCCATCTGGTGCTGTCGCGGGCCGAGATCGGGGCGGCGGAGGCAGAGCGTATCGGCCTTGTCAGCCGGGCCTGCCTGGCTGCGGAGCTGGAGGGGAAACTGGCGGCGCTGCGCGCGACCCTGTCCACCAATTCGCGCGTCGTCACCGCCACGGTGAAGCGCTTCCTCAATCTCGCGCCGGAACTCAGCTTCGAACAGCGGCGCGAATATGCTGCCACCGCCAATCCCGGCGCGATGACGGAACGCTTTCTGGGGTAAGGCGTCGGGGCCGTCCGGGCCTCATCTGCCCCGGATGCGCGATTGCCACCAGCCGCAATCGGGGCGCATCAGCCCGTAATTGCCGTCCATCACCTGCACGGGCTGGCGCACGCCCTGGGCGGCGGCGGCGACGCGCATGTCGCGCGCTTCCGCCCTGCGGGCATCGTCCAGCCAGGTCCGGTCATGGCCCCACATGCTTGGGCCGTGCACCAGCTCCACCGGCTGCCAGTCATCCGGGTTGATCTCGCGCCCGCCCCAGCCATATTCGACCATGAATTTCGATGGCGTCCAGGAGTAGAAGGAGGTCATGAAGTCGTTGGTATGGCGGCCTAGCGTGGCCCCGATATTGCCGTCGCGCATCTGGGCCAGGTCATAACCCTGGCCGACATCATCCAGGTTCATCAGTTCCAACATCAGATGGTGCACGCCGGTGCGGCCGGTTTCCACGAAGGCCAGGCTGTGATGGCGCGGATTGAGATGAAAGAACACTGCCCGGAAGGGCCTGAGCGCATAGTCCGACAGGCGGAAACCCAGAATGTCCTGATAGAAGGCGATCAGCGCATCCAGATTTTCCGAGGTCAGCACTGCATGGCCCAGCCCCAACGGCCCGGTGCGGAAGCCGGAAATGGCCCGGCCCGGCTGGAAGGCGGTATCGGCCAGCTGCGGGCTGTGGAACAGTTCCACCCGATTGCCATCGGGATCGCGGACATGGATCAGCCCGCCCACATGGCGTTCGGCGCGCAGATCGGCGGAACCCGCCGTCACGGCGATGCCCTTGGCCTCCAGCTCCGCTGCGGCCTGGTCCAGCGCCGATGCATCGGCCACCTCCCAGCCGAAGAAGGAACAGCCCGAGCGTCCGTCTTCCGCCACGAACAGGCGCTGGGCCCGGTCGTCCATGCGGAAGGACAGGGCGCGGCCGCCCTTGTCCTGCTTTTGCAGGCCAAGCAGGTTGGGCCCATACTCCGCCCAGTCCTCCAGGCTTTCCGTGCTGATCCCGACATAGCCGAGCGATAGCAGCTGCATGGCGTTTCCTCCATTTTCTGTTGGGCGTATTGTTACAAAATTCGCGACATATGAAAATAAGGAACTGCATGACGGGCGGGGTCATGGGACGGAATATTGACGCGGCGGGTTGGCCTGGGTGAATTTGGCGCCATGACCAGCACGGCCCGTTCGCTCCGCATCCTGCTTCTGTTCAGCCCGGACCGTCCGGCGCTGTCGGCGCAGGAGATCGCGCGCGAGACGGGGATGACGCTGAGCACCGCCTATCGTGCCATCGCCACGCTGCGCGATCTGGGCATGCTGGAAAGCTATGGCGGGGAACGTTTCGTGCTGGGCGGCGGCATGGCTATTCTGGACCGGGTGGCGCGGCTGACCGACCCGCTGCGTGCGGCCGTCTTTCCCGAAATGCAGCGCCTGTCCGCGGAAACGGGGCTGACCGTCACCATGACGCGCCTGTACGGTACGCAATTGCTGGGCGTGGATCACGTGATTGGCGATGGCGCGCTGAGCATCGGCTATGAGCGCGGCGAGCTGGTGCCGCTGTTCCGGGGCTGTTCCGGCAAAGTGATCCTGTCGGTGCTGCCCTGGCGCCGCCTGAAGGCAATCCATGCCGGCTGCGGGGCGGAGATCGCAGCGGCCGGGCTGGGAGGCGAATGGCAGGATTTTCTGGAGGCGGTGCGCGGCTTCGCCCGCCAGCCCTTCCTATGGACGTCGGGCGAGGTGATCCCGGAAAACAAGGCGGTCGCGACCCCGATCCGCAACGAGGCGAGCGGGGTCACCGCCAGCATGACGATGATCCTGCGCCAGTCCGTGCAGGACCGGTTCGACAGGACAATGCTGGAAAGCCGGCTGATTGCTGCCAGGGAGAGGGCGCTGGCCCGCCTGGCGGGGATCGTGGACGGGGCTGACGTGGAATAGCCCCATCCCCCCCGGATCGTTTGGCCGGGGCCGCCCTGTGCGGACGTGCCCCGGCCTCCTGACCCACCGTATTAGTCTTCCACCGTGAACAAAGCGTCGAGGATCGCCACGCCGTCCTGATACAGGGCGAGCGGGTTGATCTCGATTTCCACGATGGTTGCATCTTCGGCCAGCAGGCTACCCAGCTTGGCCACCAGGGATGCCGCCGCCTTGACGTCGAGGGCAGGCTTGCCGCGCCCGCCTTCGAACATGGGGGCGGAGCGCAGCTTGCGGATTTCCGCCTCGATCCTGGCTTGTGTCGCATTGCCGGGAATCAGGCGCACATCCTTCAGCATTTCCGCCCAGATGCCGCCGATGCCGACCACATGCACCACGCCCCAGAGCGGGTCACGCCGGGTGGCGACAATCATCTCGGCTTCCGGGCGTGCGGCCTGGCGTTCTACCAAGATACCGTCCAGCACCACACCCGCAGCTTTGGCGGCGACGCTTGCTTGCATCTCCATCCAGGCTTTACGCAGCGCATCGGCGGTTCCGATGCCCAGCTTCACGCCGCCCGCATCGCTTTTATGGGCCAGCGCATCGGCCTGGGCCTTCAGCACGACCGGATAGCCGATGGCTTCGGCGGCCTTGACCGCCTCCTCCACCGTGCTGGCAAGCGTTGACGGAGGCAGGTCGCAGCCGGCCTTCTTCAGCAGCGCCTTGCCCTTGACCTCGGCAATGGTATGGGAATGACCTGCCGGGCGCGGCGGATAGATGACGATGTCGTCCTGCGTTGCCTTGGCTGCTTCCGCCAGCCGGGCGAAGGCGCGCAGCGCGCGTTCCGGCGAACGGAAGAAGGGCGTGCGGGACTCTGCCAGCTCGTCCAGGAATTCCTTCGGCATGGGATGCTCGTCGCCCAGCACCACATAGACCGCCGGCTTTTCCGAATGTTCGAATTTCGGCCGCAGCGAGTTCCACTTGTTCATGATCTGGGCAGGCGAACCGCCCATGACCGCCACCACCACCGCATCGATGCCGGGATCGGCCAGCAGCTCCGCCGTGGTGTCGCCGAACAGGTTCGGCTCCTTCATGCCCTGGGCGGTGATGTCCAGCGGGTTGTCGATGGTGGCGAAGCTGGGCAGGATCGCCGTCAGCGCCTCGGCCGTCTTCGGCTGCAGCAGCGGCAGGGGCAGACCCAGCGCGTCGCAGAAATCCAGCGCGAAGCCGCGAACCGCGCCCGAATTCGACATCAACCCGACGGAGGCGATGCGATTGGCCTTTGGGAAGCGGTTGCAGATGGCCGCCACGTCGAACAGCTCGTCAAAGCCGTCGACCAGGATCACGCCCGCCTGACGGACGAACACTTCCATCACGGCATAATCGCCCGCGATGGCCCCGGTATGGGATTTCGCCGCTTCCTTGGACCGCTCGCTGCGCCCCGGATGGGCCATGATGATCGGCTTGCCCAATTCGCGGGCGCGCCGGGCCGCCTTCAGGAACTGGTCCGGCTTCTTCAACTGTTCGACGAAGACGGCGATCTGGCCGACCAGCGGGTCTTCCACCAGATGCTCCACCACATCCTCGACGGTCGTGACCGCCTCGTTGCCGGTGGAGATCGCATAGCTGACCGGCACGCCCCGGGAGAGTAGCGACAGGCGCAGATTGCCCATCATGGCGCCGCTCTGGGTCACCACGGCCGTGCCCACGCCTTCGGTACGCGTCACCGCGATGGGTTCGAAGGTGGCCGGAGTCGCGCGCTGGAAATTGGCGAAGCCCAGGCAGTTCGGCCCCAGCATGGCGATACCGTTCTCGCGCGCGATGGCGGAAATCCGGTCCTGGGCCGCCTTGCCTTCCTCGCCCGTTTCGGCGAAGCCGGCGGAAAACAGAATGGCCGCGCCGACCTTGCGGCGGGCACAGGCTTCCATTGATGCCGGAACATGTTCGGCCGGCACGATCAGCAGCGCCAGATCAACACCCTCGGGCAACTCGTTGATGCTCTTGACGCAGGCACGCCCCTCGATCTCGTCATAGGAGGGGTTGACCAGATAGAGCTCGCCTGGGAACTGGAACTTCTCGAAGTTCCGGAAAACGTTCCCGCCCAGGGAAAACGGTTTCGGCGAGGCGCCGACAATGGCGACCGACCGCGGGTTCAGGAGCCGGTCGAAACCGGCTCCTCCCTTGTTCTTGGCATCGGACATGGATCAGGACTCGCGGCGATAGGCGCCCAGGCCCGGACGGTAGCTCTTCTCGTCCAGGAACTGGGTCATGCCCTTCTGATCGCCCTGTTCCGGCTCGGCG
>Ga0209066_10001765_pt1 | contig 27850 bp, 27 predicted proteins | sample All_14_2_FD_187198 | JGI IMG/M metagenome (GOLD analysis project Ga0209066, IMG submission 187198) | Freshwater microbial communities in response to fracking from Pennsylvania, USA - Allegheny Zone_MetaG_DW_15 (SPAdes) (version 2) ...
CGACGGGTCGGGTCGGCGAGGGCGGCGAACCGGGCACTGAGGGGGTCGGGGGTCATGGCGGCTTTCGTGTGTAACTGGTGGGTTAACTAGCGGGTGGCCGTTAGTCAACCGGTCGGTTAAATGACCCCTCTGAACCGTATGAACCGTCTGAATGGTCTGATATGAATATGGGGCACGCGGAAGCGCCTCTCGCCGGGGGCAGAGGTGGAGGGCAGGCGGAGCGCCGGGCCTTCGCCCGGATGAGAACAAGAAATACCGTTTCGACGAAGACAGACGCTCCGCGCGGATGGTTTTCCGGGAGCTTGCGTCGGGTGGCCGTGTTCGGGCCTTACCGCAGCGCCCCCGGCGGGCAGGCCGGGCCTGCGCCCGGTCCTGGAACGATCGAGTATCCCCCTCGACCCAATGTTGACGGGGCGCCTTTCGCCCGGCTCACGAAGCCTCTCTGAGACCCGAAAGCCGGACAGCACCGCCTTCAACCCCGCTCCATCCGCTCCCGCCGCCATAAGGTCGCAGGCCTTACGAGCCCTCCGTGCGACGGGACGGGAGGAGATTGGCACACGGCTGGACCTGGTCGGGAAGAACGGTGCGGGAAACGGGCGGGGTGTTGAAAGGGTTGGGAAATTTCGGGGCAGATTTCATAGCTCGATCCGCCAGCTCAGCATTCCGTCGCCCCTTGCGGGAGAAGGTGGGCCGCGTGAGCGGCTCGGATGAGGGGTCTCTCAGAGGTTTGACGATAAGCTCGCTTGATCCCGCGCGATGAACGTTCAATCGCAGCGTAACCCCTCATGCGCCCCCTTCGCAGGGGGCACCTTCTCCCGCAAGGGGAGAAGGGCACGAGAGACGGCCTGCCCGGATTGATCCTCTGCCCAACCCTCAATAAGCGGGAGACAGGCGGTCCGCATTGAGGGATGGTCGAAGCGTCCCTATGCTGGAGCGCACCATGAAAACCATTCTCCTCATCCTCGCCGCCCTGACGCTCGTGACCGGTCCCGCGCGGGCCCAGAGCGAGGACCCGGGCGCGGTTATCGACGCCCTGCATCAGGCGGCGCGCGATGCGGATGGTGAGACCTATTTCGCCCTGTTCACGCCTGACGCCCGCTTCATCGGCACGGACGCGACCGAGCGGTGGACCGTGGCGGAGTTCGAGGCCTATGCCACGCCTTACTTCAACCGGGGGCAGGGCTGGGACTATCGGGTCGTCAGCCGCGACCTGTCGATCCTGCCGGTCGAGTGCCGCTGTGTGGCGGTGTTCGATGAGGTGCTGGACAATGACAGCTATGGCACCGTGCGGGGTTCGGGCGTGCTGCGGCTGACCGGCGACGGATGGAAGATCGAGCAGTATGTGCTGAGCTTTGCCGTGCCCAATGATGTCGCGCGCGACGTCGTCGCCGTGATCCGCGCCGGGGAAGCCGCCCGGCCCTGATGGAGTTCGAGGACGACGCCTTTGTGCTCTCGGCCCGGCCGCACGGCGATACGGGCGTAGTGGCCGACCTTCTGACCGAACATCACGGACGCCGGCTGACCTATGTCGCGGGCGGGGCCTCGCGGCGGATGAAGCCGTTTCTGCAGCCCGGGTCACGGGTGAGGGCCGCCTTTCGGTCGCGCGACGACAGCCAGCTGGGGTCGGCCCGGCTGGAACCGCGCGGAGAGGACATCAGCCAGTTGTTCGACTCGCCGCTGGCCCTGGCGGGGCTGGCGGCGGCCACCGCCGTTGTCCAGGGCGCCCTGCCGGAGCGGGAGCCCGAGCCCGGCATCTTTGCGGCGATGGAGGCGCTGATGTCGGCCTTTGCCCATGATGCGGTCTGGCCGGCGGTGTTCATCCGGTTCGAACTGGGGCTGCTGGCCAGTCTGGGGTTCGGTCTGAATCTGGATGTCTGTGCGGTGTCGGGTGCAAAGGATGACCTGGCCTGGGTCAGTCCGCGCACCGGCCGGGCCGTCAGCCGGACCGAGGGCGCGCCCTATGCCGATCGGCTGCTGGGCCTGCCGCCGTTCCTGCTGGGCAATCAGGCCGCGGTCGTGGAGGGGGATGTCGGCATGGGTCTGGCCCTGACCGGCCATTTCCTCGAGGCCTGGGTCTTTCATCCGCGCGACAAGCCGCTGCCGCCTGCGCGGGACTGGATGGTCGAGCGGCTGCAACGATCCGGCTTGTTATAGGCGCGGTCGCGGGATTAGGGTCGCGCCGAAAGAAATCGGGGAAGTCACACCATGAATATTCGTCGTCTCGCAGGGATGGGCGCCGCCCTGTCGCTGCTTCTGGTTGGAGGGCTTGCCACTCCGATCCTGGCCCAGTCGTCCGAAGAGGCGCAGGTCGCGCGCCGGATGGAGGCCCATGTCACCTTCCTGGCCGATGATGCGCTGGAGGGCCGGGACACCGGCTCGCGCGGCTATGAGCTGGCGGCGCTGTATGTCGAGAGCCACTTCTTTTCGCTGGGGCTGACCCCGGCCGGCAATGCGGATCGCACCAGCTGGCGCCAGCCGGTCAACTTCGCCGAGATCAGCCTGTCCGCAGGCCAGCTGAGCTGGACCGGGCCGGACGGCACCGCCCACAGCTGGAGCCAGGGCGATGGCGTGGCCCTGATGCCGTCACAGGTCGGCGATGTGGCGCTGGACACCGGCTTTGTGTTTGTCGGCTATGGGCTGGATGTGCCCAGCCACGGGCTCGACGACTATGCGGGGCTGGACGTCGAGGGCAAGGTGGTGCTGGCGCTGTACGGCATGCCCGAGGGCCTGCCCAGCGAACTGGCGGCCCACCTGGGTTCGGCCAAGGCGACGACCGCCTTTGAGCACGGCGCGGTCGGCTACATCATGGTCCATTCGGCCGACACGCGGAACATCCCGTGGTCGGCACTGATGGGGTATTTCGGGGAGCCCCAGACCCGCTGGGCCACGGCCGAGGGTGTCGTGCAAGGCGATGCGCCGGGCATCAAGGTCGAGGGCTTCCTGTCGCAGCCGACGACCGACATGCTGTTTGAAGCCGCCGGTCAGGATCTGACGGCCATCCAGGATGCCGCCGCCGCCGGAACCTCGCCCAAGGGCTTTGAAATCCCGGGCGCCGCCAGCGTCAGCCTGACGGCCGAGGCCCGCTATTTCACCAGCCCGAATATCGTGGCCATCCTGCCCGGATCTGATCCGTCGGTCGCCGATGAGATCGTGGTGGTCATGGGCCACCTCGATCACGTGGGCATTTCGGACGACGAAACCGCCGAGGACCGCATCTCGAACGGCGCCATGGACAATGCCACGGGTATCGCCACCCTGATCGAGGTGGCCCGCGCCCTGTCGCTGTCGGACGAGCGTCCGCGCCGGTCGGTGATGTTCCTGGCCGTCACGGGTGAGGAACTGGGCCTGCTGGGCTCCAGCCGTTTTGCCGCCGATCCGACGGTGCCGCTGGAGGACATCGTCGGTGTGGTCAATCTGGACATGCCGATCCTGACCTATGACTTCATCGATGTGGTCGCGTTTGGGGCCGATCACTCGACGCTGGGCGTCATTGTCGCCGAGGCGACGGCCGAGGTCGGCGTGGCCACCGTGCCGGACTCCATGCCGGAAGAGAATCTGTTCGTGCGCTCCGACCACTACGAGTTCGTCAAGGTCGGCGTGCCGTCGGTGTTTCTGGCCACCGGACCGGGCGGAGAGGGGGCTGTCGCCGTGGCCGACTTCCTCGAAAACCACTATCACCAGGTCAGTGACCAGTCGGACCTGCCGTTCGACTGGAATGCGGCGGCCCGGTTCGTGCGGGTGAACACCTCGATCGCCCGCACCATCGCGGACGGCGAGGATCGCCCCATGTGGTATGAGGGCGACGAGTTCGGCGACCTGTTCGACGCCGACGGCCCGCGCGCCACCCGCCCCTGAATGCTGCGTCCGCCCACCCGGGCGGATTTAGCCCTAGACTGATCGAAGCGGCGGGCGATTCGTCCGCCGTTTCCCATTCGTATTGATGCCATGACCTTGCACACCCCTCCGCCGGACGGCGGCCGTATCGTTGACGAGCCGATGGGAGACGCCCTGTCGCGTCGCTATCTGGCCTATGCGCTGTCGACCATCACCAACCGCGCGCTGCCCGACGTGCGGGACGGGTTCAAGCCCGTTCACCGGCGGATCCTGTACGCCATGCATCAGATGCGGCTGAACCCGCAGGCGGCGGCGCGGAAGTGTGCCAAGGTCGTGGGCGACGTCATGGGCGGCTATCACCCGCACGGGGATGCCTCGATCTATGACGCCCTGGTGCGCATGGCCCAGGCCTTTGCCCAGCGCTATCCGCTGGTCGACGGGCAGGGGAATTTCGGCAATATCGACGGCGATAACGCCGCGGCCATGCGCTACACCGAGTGCAAGCTGACGGCAGCGGCGGTGCTGTTGATGGAGGGGATCGACCAGAATTCGGTCGATTTCCGCCCGACCTATGACGATCAGGATCAGGAGCCTGTGGTCCTGCCGGCGGGCTTTCCGAACCTGCTGGCCAATGGGTCGTCGGGCATTGCCGTGGGGATGGCGACCTCGATTCCGCCGCATAATGTCGGCGAGCTGATCGAGACCTGTCTGATCCTGCTGGACGATCCCGAGGCCACGACCGAGACCCTGATGCAGCACATGCCGGGGCCGGATTTTCCAACCGGGGGTGTGCTGGTCGAGGGCAAGGCCTCGTTGCTGGAGACCTATGAGACCGGACGCGGCGGCCTGCGCTTGCGCGCGCGCTGGGAGGTCGAGCATCTGGAGCGCGGCACCTGGCGGATCGTCGTCACCGAGATCCCGTATCAGGTGCAGAAGGGCCGGCTGATCGAGACGCTGGCTGATCTGATCGACCAGAAGAAGGCGCCGCTGCTGGGCGACGTGCGAGACGAGTCGGCCGAGGACATCCGTCTGGTGCTGGACCCGCGCGCCCGCACGGTCGAGCCCGAGGTTCTGATGGAGAGCCTGTTCCGGCTGTCCGACCTCGAGGTCCGCGTGCCGGTCAACATCAATGTGCTGGATGCCACGGGCACGCCGGGCGTGATGGGGCTGAAGGCCTGTCTGCAGGCCTTCCTGGATCACCGCCGCGAGGTGCTGATCCGTCGCTCGAACTGGCGAGCGGAACGCATTGAAAAGCGGCTGCATCTGTTGGAAGGGCTGCGGATCGTCTTCCTCAATCTGGACGAGGTGATCCGGATTGTCCGCGAGGAAGAACAGCCCAAGGCGGCGCTGATTTCGCGGCTGAATCTGACCGAGGTGCAGGCCGATTTCGTGCTGGATACCCGGCTGCGGCACCTGGCCCGGCTGGAAGAGCTGGCCATCGAGACCGAGTACAAGGAGCTGACCGAGGAACTGGCCGGGCTGCGGGCGCTGATCGAGTCAAAGGCCCGTCAGTGGAAGCGCATCGGTCAGGATCTGGCCGAGGTGCGCAAGGCCCTGCCGTCGCCGCGCCGCACCATCTTTGGCGAGGCGCCCGAAGGTGGCGCCAGCGCGCCGATCGAGGCCTTCATCCCGCGCGAGGCCATCACCGTGGTCCTGTCTGAACGGGGCTGGATCCGGGCGGCCAAGGGCAAGGTCGAGGATCCGTCCGAACTGAAGTTCAAGGAAGGCGACAGCCTGGCCTTCCTGGTGCCGACGTTTACGACCGACAAGCTGCTGGTGGCGGCGACCGACGGGCGCATCTTCACCATCGGGGCCGACAAGCTGGCCTCCGGGCGGGGCCATGGCGAGCCGATCCGCCTGATGATCGATCTGGAGGAGGGCGTCGAGATCGTCGCCCTGTTGGCGCACCAGCCGGGGGCGAAGCTGATGGTGGCGTCGAAGGCCGGCTATGGCTTCATCGCACCGGAAGACGAGCTGCTGGCCCAGAAGCGCGGCGGCAAACAGGTGCTGAACGGCGAGATGGCCGTGTGTCTGCGCGTCACCGGCGACCATGTCGCGGTGATCGGGGACAACATCAAGGCGCTGGTCTTCCCGGTGTCGGAACTGCCCGAGATGAGCCGCGGCAAGGGCGTGAAGTTCCAGTCCTATCGGCAGGGCGGCATGGCCGATGCCACGGTCTTTGCCGAGGAGACCGGGCCCGACTGGGTTGATGGGGGCGGGCGGCGCCGCAACTGGCCTGACTGGCGTGACTGGATCGGCAAACGCGCCGCCGTCGGACGTCAGGGACCCCGGGGCCTGCGCAAATTCCGCTGAGGCTGCGGGGACCCATCCCGAGATAAACTCGATTTCACTTGGGCGCGGGGGCCGGTTCGCGCGATAAGGGAGCTCGCAATCAAAGGAACCGGACCATGATCACCTGGATCGTCATCGGCGTCGTCGTCGCCCTCATCCTGCTTGTCGTCGTCGGCGGCTACAACAAGCTGGTGGCGCTGGATCAGCGCGCGGATCAGTCGTTCGCCGACATCGATGTGCAGCTGAAGCAGCGTCAGGACCTGATCCCCAATCTGGTCGAGACGGTAAAGGGCTATGCCACTCACGAGCGGGCCACGCTGGACGCTGTCACCCAGGCGCGGGCCGCTGCCGCCGGGGCCACGTCGGTCAATGACAAGGTCGAGGCCGAGAACATGCTGACCGCGACGCTCGGCCGGCTGTTCGCCGTGTCCGAGGCCTATCCGGATCTCAAGGCCAACACCAATTTCCAGCAGCTGCAGACCGAGCTGTCGGACATCGAGAACAAGCTGGCCGCCGCCCGCCGCTTCTTCAACAATGCGGTGTCCGAGTTCAACGCCGTCCGCCGCCAGTTCCCGACCGTGCTGTTCGCCGCCCTGGTCGGCTTCGGCTCGGACAAACCCTTCTTTGATGTCGGCGAGGGTGAACGCGCGGCCATGACCGCCGCCCCGCCGTCGGTGCAGTTCTAAGACCCATGCAGGCTGTCGGGCTCCAGACCCATATCTGGGCGAACAACACCCGCTCGATCGTGTTGCTGGCCATGTTCCCGGTGCTGCTGGTGCTGGTGCTGTACGGCCTGCAGCTGGTGCTGATGGGGTTCGGGATCATTCCCGGCAGCGGCGGCACACTGAGTGACGACATGGCTCTGGCCGGGCGTATGCTGGGCTGGACCGTGCCGGCTGCCGCCGTGATGGCCGCGATCTGGTTCGCCATCGCCTATTTCGGCAGTCAGGCGATGATCGATGCCATGACCGGGGCCAAGAAGGTCGAGCGTCGCGACAATCCGGAGCTCTATAATCTGCTCGAGAACCTGGCGATCTCGCGCGGCATGCAGACGCCGACCCTGCGGATCATCGAGACGGACCAGCTGAACGCCTATGCCTCCGGCCTGCATGAGGGGCGCTATAGCGTGACCGTCACCCGGGGGCTGATCAACACCCTGACCCGTGACGAGGTCGAGGCGGTGCTGGCGCATGAGCTGACCCATGTGATCAACAAGGATGTGCGGACGATGGTGATCGCCTCCATCTTTGCCGGCATCCTCAGCGTCATGGCCGAGCTGGTGTTTCGCGGCCTGTTCTTCTCGCGGGGCAGCCGGGACAACAAGAATGCGGGGCCGCTGATCCTGATCGGGATTGCCATTGCCGCGATCGGCTTTGCCCTGGCCTTCGTCATCCGCATGATGTTGTCGCGCACGCGCGAGTTCGTGGCCGATGCGGGGGCGGTCGAGCTGACCAAGAACCCGGATTCGATGATCTCGGCGCTGCGCAAGATCGAGGGGCGCTCCACGCTCAAGGCGCCGGACGAGGTGCAGGGCATGTTCCTGGACAACCAGCCGGAGAAGGCCGGGGTCATGGGCCTGTTCGCCACCCATCCACCGATCTCGAAGCGGATCGAGGCGCTGGTGAAGTTCGGGGGCGGACGCGACTCCGGGCCGTGGTCGCAGCAGACCTATGCCCCCTCCACCTCGGTGCCGAGCGCCGGTTAGGGCCTGATCGGTTGAGGAGGAATCGCTTCGCGATTCCGCCGATGCCGTGAATCAGGCTCTCGAATAATTAGGGCAGGTCGCGCCAGCCCTCGCGGGTCAGGGCCTGAAGCGGGCGCAGGCGGGCCTTGTAGTCCATCTTGGCCGAGCCCTGGATCCAGTAGCCCAGATAGACGAAGGGCAGGGCCTGTTCGCGGGCCTGCACCAGGTGATCAAGGATGGCGAACTGGCCGAGGCTGCGGCGCGCCAGCAGCGGATCGAAGAAGCTGTAGACCATGGACAGGCCGTCCGAGAGCATGTCGGTCAGCACCACCCCGACCAGATCGCCAGGCCCGGTGCCGACGGCCGGCAGCCGGTATTCGATCAGATGGGTGCGGACCGCCGTGTCCTCGACCATAGCGACATAGTCGTCCCAGCCCATGTCGCTCATGCCGCCCCCGGCATGGCGGGCCAGCAGATAGCGGCGCAGCAGGTCGAACTGCTCCATGGTGGCCTCGGCCTCGACCTGGTCGCGGGTCAGGTCGGCATTGCGGTGCAGGATGCGCTTTTGCGAGCGCGAGGCCGAGAAGCCGCAGACCGGCACCCGGACCGAGACGCAGGCGTCGCAGCTTTCGCAGGCCGGCCGGTAGGCGATGTTCTGGCTGCGGCGAAATCCGGCCTGGGTCAGCTCATCATTGACCCAGGCGCCGTCGCTGAACGGCAGGTTGGCGAACACCTTGCGTTCGATCCGGCCCGGCAGATAGGGGCAGGGCGCCATGGCCGTGAGATAGAAGCGCAGCTGTCGCTGGGGCACATGTTGGGTCATGGCCGCGCTCCGGTCTCCCGGGGGCGGGGATGGTCTGCACTGCCTGTCGGACGCTTGCCCTGCATGGGGCGATGGGAGACCCATCCGTGCGTCAGCGCAAGGCCCTTCGCCATTGAGGCGCGAAGGGTGGGGGCCGCTGTCACAGGCTGGTATCGCTGGGCAGGACCGGTGCCTCGCGCAGCAGGATGATCGAGATCCGCCGGTTGCCCGCCAGACTGGGATCGTCGGGATAGAGCGGGTCTGACCCGGCCTTGCCGTTCACGGAATAGATGCGGTCGACATCGACGCCGGCCCCTTCGAGGATCAGACGAGCGGCATCGGCGCGCTGGGCCGACAGCCGCCAGTCGCCGGGTGCGCTGGACCGGTTCGAGCCCGCGACCGAGCTGGTGTGGCCGGTGATCGAGATACGGTTGGGCAGGGCGGTAATGATCCGCGCCACGGCCCGCAACAGGATCTGGGCGCGGGCGTTCGGGCGGGCCGAGTTTTCCTCGAACATCGACCGGCCTTCCTGATCGACGATCTGGATGCGCAGGCCCTCGGGCGTCTGGTCGATGATCAGCTGTTTCGACAGCTCGGCCAGTTCGGGCATGGACTGCATGGCCTGACGCAGGGATTCGGCGGCGCTGGCGAAATCGGCGGCCTCACGCCGGGCGATCTCCTCGCGCAGGGCGTCCTCGCTGGCGGCGGCCAGATTGCTGCTCTGGCCCGCCTGATCCGGCGCATCCGGCGCTTCCGGGGCCATCTGGGTGATGACCGACATCGAGCCCGAGCTCTTGGAGCCGTCATCGCCCAGCGACGTCCCGCCCAGAATGCCGCCGGAGCCGGAGGTGGTGGTCGAAATGCTGGCGGGGGCGAAATATTCGGCGATGCCGCGCTTCTGCTCCGGATCGGTCGTATTGATCAGCCACATCAGCAGGAAGAAGGCCATCATGGCCGTCACGAAGTCGGCATAGGCGACCTTCCACGCGCCGCCGTGGTGGCCGTGTCCCACAACCTTCTTGACCTTCTTGATGAGGACCGGACGATCACTCAGGGACATGGGCGCCTCACTGGATTCGAGGCATCCTTGGGCGATCAAGGTTAAGGCGACCTTTCCGCGTCATCCGGCTTGTATGCCCAAGTCCGGACGCTAAGGTCCGCGCGTGACCGACATCTCCTCTTCTGACCCTGACGGCGCCGACGCCCGCGCCTATCGCCGCGCCATGGGGGCCTTTGCCACCGGCGTCTGTGTCGTGACCGTCGAGGGGCCTTCGGGTCCGGTCGGCATGACCGTGAACTCGGTGACATCCGTGTCGCTGGAGCCGCGCCTTCTGCTGTGGTGCCTGGATGACAGCGCGGAACGGGCCGTGGCCTTCCTGCAGGGGCGGCCCTTCTCGGTCCATGTGCTGGGCGCGGACGAGGCCGGCTGGGCGGATCGCTTCAGCCGGGGCGACTGCCGCCTAGCGGCCGATGAGATCGATCAGGCTGAAACGGGGGCGCCGGTAATCAGGGGGGCTCTGGCGCGGTTCGACTGTGTGTTGCACGAGCAGATCCCGATGGGGGACCATCAGATCCTGGTCGGGCGTGTGACCCATTTCGAGGCCAGGGAGGGCGCGGGCCTGACCTTCTTCCGTGGCCGCTACGGACGCATCCAGGAGGGCGTGGAATGAAGATCGCATTTTCCGGACTGGGCGTGATGGGTGCGCCGATGGCGGGGCATCTGATTGCGGCGGGGCATACGGTCACGGGCCAAAACCGCAGTGCGGGCAAGGCCGAGGCCTGGGCGCAGAAGACCGGCGGAACGGCGGCGGCAACCGCAGCCGAGGCCGCGCGGGGCGTGGAGCTGTTCATCCTGTGCGTCGGCAATGACGACGATGTGCGCGAGGTCGTGGGGGCAGCCCTGCCGGAGCTGACGGCTGGCACGGTGATCGTGGATCACACCACCACCTCGGCCCGGGTGGCGCGTGAGATGGCAGCCCTGGCGGGCGAGCGGGGCGTGGCCTTCCTCGACGCGCCGGTGTCGGGCGGGCAGGCGGGGGCCGAGGCGGGCAAGCTGAGCATCATGATCGGCGGCGATCCGCGGGCGCTCGACCGGGTCCAGTCCGTGCTGTCGGTCTATGCCAAGGCCATCCGGCACATGGGCCCGGCGGGCAGCGGGCAGCTGACCAAGATGGCGAACCAGATCGCCATCGCCGGTGTGGTGCAGGGACTGGCCGAAGCCGTGCACTTCGCGCAATCTGCGGGCCTCGACACCGATGCCGTCTATGAGGCCATTTCCCAGGGTGCGGCCCAGAGCTGGCAGATGGACAATCGCTGGAAGACGGCGGCGGCGGGGCAGTTCGATTTCGGCTTCGCCGTCGACTGGATGCGCAAGGATCTGGGGCTGGTGCTGGACGAGGCGCGCGCCAACGGCAGCCATCTGGCCGTCACCGCCCTGGTCGATCAGTTCTATTCCGAGGTGCAGGCCATGGGCGGCGCCCGGTGGGACACCTCAAGCCTGGCGGCGCGCCTGCAGGCTCGTCGCAAGGGCTGAGCGACAGGCGGGCGATGGTGACCCGTCAGCGGTTCAGCCATCCGGCCACGCGCGGTGCGAAATAGGTCAGCACCCCGGAACAGCCCGCACGCTTGAAGGCGCCGAGGCTTTCGAGGATGGCGCGTTCCTCGTCCAGCCAGCCGGCGTCGATGGCGCCCTGCATCATGGCGTACTCACCGGACACCTGATAGGCGAAGACAGGAACCGAGAAGGTGTCCCGAACCCGCTGAATTATATCGAGATAAAGGCTACCTGGCTTGACCATGACGGCGTCGGCGCCCTCGGCCAGGTCCATGGCGACCTCGCGCAGGGCCTCGTCGGAATTGGCATGGTCCATCTGATAGGTGCGCTTGTCGCCGATCAGGGCGCGGGCCGATCCAACCGCATCGCGATAGGGTCCGTAGAAGGCCGAAGCGTATTTGGCAGCATAGGACAGGATCATAACATCCTGATATCCGTTGGCTTCGAGGGCCTCACGGATGGCCTGCACCCGACCATCCATCATGTCGGAGGGGGCCACGACATCGGCCCCGGCGTGGGCGTGGATGAAGGCCTGTTCGGCCAGCCGCTCCAGCGAAGCGTCGTTTACGATCCGACCCTCCTCGACGATGCCGTCATGGCCGTGGTCGGTGTAGCAGTCGAGCGCCACATCGGTGATGACGCCGATCTCGGGCACAGCCGCCTTGATCGCGCGGATCGTCTCCGGGACCAGGCCGTCGGGATTGGTGGCTTCGGTGCCGACGGCATCCTTCAGCGCATTGTCGATGTTGGGGAACAGGGCGACGGCCGGAATGCCCAGATCGCGCGCCTGCCGGGCGGCCTCGACCGCTGCTGCCGTCGACAGCCGGTCCACGCCGGGCAGGGTGGCCACCGGCACCCGGTCGGCCTTGCCGTCGTGCAGGATCAGCGGCCAGACCAGATCGGCCGGGGTCAGGGTGGTCTCGGCGACCAGACGCCGCACCCAGGGCTGGCTGCGCAGGCGACGACCGCGCGTCAGGGGGAAGCTGGCGGGAAAGACAAGCTTGGACATGGGGCCTCATAGCCTTTGCCGGGCGGGGGGCAAAGCCACCCGGGTGGCCCGAGGGGGTTCAGTTTGCCGTTCCATGCTCTAGAAGGCCGCAACGACAGATGAGAGGACCCCCATGGATTTCGCCCTGACCGAAGACCAGCGCGCCATTCAGGACGCCGCCCGCGCCTTTGCCGAGGCCGAGCTGGCGCCGCACAGCGCCGAATGGGACGAGACCAAACATTTCCCGGTCGACGTGATGCGCCAGGCCGCCGAGATGGGGTTCTGCGGGATCTACACGGGCGAAGAGCACGGCGGCATGGCCCTGGGCCGGGTCGAGTCGGCGGTGATCTTCGAGGAGTTGTCGCGGGGCGATGTCTCGACCGCTGCCTTTATCTCGATCCACAATATGGCGACCTGGATGATCGACAGCGTCGGCTCGGCTGAGCTGCGTGCCCGCTATGTGCCGTCGCTGGTGACGATGGAGAAGATCGCGTCCTACTGCCTGACCGAGCCGGGCTCGGGCTCTGACGCGGCGGCGCTGCGGACCACGGCGGTGCGCGACGGCGACCACTATGTGCTGAACGGCTCCAAGGCCTTCATCTCGGGTGCGGGCACCAGTGACGTCTATGTGGTCATGGCGCGGACGGGGGCGGATGGCCCCAAGGGCATTTCGACCTTCGTCGTCGACAAGGACGCGCCGGGCCTCAGCTTTGGCGGGCAGGAACGCAAGATGGGCTGGAACAGCCAGCCGACCGCCATCGTCCAGTTCGATGACTGTCGCGTGCCCGCCGAAAACCTGATGGGCCAGGAAGGGCACGGTTTCCGCTATGCCATGATGGGTCTGGACGGCGGGCGGTTGAACATCGCCGCCTGTTCGCTGGGCGGGGCGCGCCTCGCGCTGGAAACGGCGCAGGACTATGTCGCCAGCCGCAAGCAGTTCGGCAAGCCGATCGGCGACTTCCAGAACACCCAGTTCAAACTGGCCGATATGGCAACAGGGCTGGAGGCCGCCCGCCTGATGGTGCTGCGCGGTGCGTGGGCCATCGACACCAACCACCCGGAAAAGACCAAATGGTGCGCCATGGCCAAGCGGCTGGCCACCGACGCCTGTTTCCAGATCGCCGACGAGGCCCTGCAGCTGCACGGCGGCTATGGCTATCTGAAGGACTATCCACTGGAGCGCATCGTCCGCGACCTGCGGGTGCACCGCATCCTCGAAGGCACCAACGAGATCATGCGCGTGATCACCGCGCGGGAGATGATGCGGCAGTGAGTGAGACCATGACCGACGAACCTGAAATCCTCGCGCGTATCCAGTCCGGTCTGGGCCGGATCACGCTGAACCGTCCCAGGGCCATCCATGCGCTGAACAAGAGCATGTGCGACGCCATGACCGAAGCGCTGCTGGCGTGGAAAGATGATCCGGCGGTGAAGTCCGTGCTGATCGATCATGCGGGCGAGCGCGGATTCTGTGCGGGCGGTGACATCCGCATGATCGCCGAGAGCGGGGCAGGGGATGCGTCGGAGGCGAAGGCCTTCTTCCACGCCGAATATCGGCTGAACCATCTGCTGTTCGAATATCCCAAGCCGGTGACGGCGCTGGTGGACGGGATTGTCATGGGCGGCGGCGTGGGTATCTCGGAGCCCGCCGAGGTGCGGATCGCGACCGAGCGGACCACCTATGCCATGCCCGAGACGGGGATCGGCCTGTTCCCCGATGTCGGCGGCGGCTGGTTCCTGCCGCGGCTGCCGGGTTTTGTCGGCACCTGGCTGGCCCTGACCGGGGCGCGGCTGAAGGCGGCGGACACGGTGTTCCTGGGCATCCACAGTCATTATCTGCCCACCGATGCGGTCGAGGCCTTCCGCTCCATCCTGGCGGCCGATCCGGCCCATCCGGCGGACGTCGCCGACGGGCTGGAGGATGATGCGGGAGAGGCACCGATCGAGGCGCATCTTCTGACCATCGACCGGTTGTTCGGCTTTGACACCCTGGAGGAGATTTTCGCGGCGCTGGAGGCCGACGGCTCGGACTGGGCGAGCGCCCAACTGGCGACGCTGAAGACCAAGTCGCCCCAGTCGATGAAGGTCACCCTGCGCCAGCTGCGCACCGGGGCGACGCTGGACAGCTTTGCCGACAATATGGTCATGGAATACCGCCTCGGCGGTCGGGTGGTGCGCACCCACGACTTCCAGGAAGGCGTGCGGGCCGTGATTGTCGACAAGGACAATGCGCCGAAATGGTCGCCGGCCAGCATCGAGGGCGTGACCGATGAGACGCTGGACACCCTGTTTGCGCCGCTTCAGCCCGATGAGGAATGGACGCCCCTGCCGCAACTGGCGTAATCGGGAAGCGAACCGGCCGGGAGTTTGACCATGCGCACCCTTTTCAGAACCACGATTGCGATGGGCGCGGCGCTCGCGGCCTCGGGCTGTATCATCATTGCCAATGACGGCGGGGGGCAGACGGTCATCACCTCGACCTCGCCCGGCGGCGCGCGGGCGGACACGCGAGTCGCCATGGCCCTGTCGGACACGCGCCGCCCGGAAGAGGACCGCGCCCGCGACGCCCTGCGCATGCCGCTGCAGGTGTTGACCTTTGCCGAGATCAGCCCGGGCGATCATGTCGCCGACATCCGGCCTGAGGAAGGCTATTTCACCCGCCTGTTCGCACCCGCCGTGGGCGATGAGGGCCGGGTCTATGCCTTTGTGCCGACCCGTACGGCCGAGCGCGAAAAACCCTATGCGGATGCGCTCGCCGAGACCTATGGCAATGTGGTGCCGGTCGTCGGTCTGCTGGACGAGATGCGCTTTGAGACCCCGCTGGACGTGGTGTTCATGAGCCAGGAATATCACGACTTCCACATCCCGGCCTTTGGTGTGGATGTCGCCCGGATGAACCGCGCCGTCTACGACGCGCTCAAGCCCGGTGGCCTTTATGTGGTGATCGACCACTCTGGCCGCGCAGGCACGGGCAATACCGAGGTGCAGAGCCTGCACCGGATCGAAGGCGACTTCCTGAGGGCCGAGGTCGAGGCGGCGGGCTTTGTTTTCGAGGGCGCCAGCCAGGCGCTGGCCAACCCCGATGACGACCGCACCGTCAGCGTGTTCGACGAATCGATCCGCGGGCAGACCGACCAGTTCGTCTATCGCTTCCGCAAGCCGGGCTGACGCCACGCTGGCCTTGCCCGGTCCAAACGGCTAACCCTCCGCGCAAGAAACGCGACCACAGGGAGACGCCGACATGACCGAGACCATCGCCTTCATCGGACTTGGAAACATGGGCGGGGGCATGGCCGCCAACCAGGCGAAGGCGGGCCGCAAGGTCCGGGCGTTCGACCTGTCTGAAGCAGCGGTGGCGCGCGCCGTCGAGGCGGGTTGTGAGGCGGCCGGTTCGGTCGTCGATGCGGTCAAGGACGCCGATATCGTCATCACCATGCTGCCCGCCGGGCCGCATGTACTGAAGGTCTATTCCGAACAGATCATCGGGGCCGCGCCGTCCAGCGCCCTGCTGCTGGACTGTTCGACCATCGACGTCGACACAGCGCGCAAGGTCGCGGGTCTGGCCAAGGACGCGGGCTATGCCTTTGCCGATGCCCCGGTGTCGGGCGGGACCATGGCGGCGGATGCCGGGACGCTGGCCTTCATGGTCGGCTGCGATGAGCCGGACTTTGCCCGGATCGAGCCGGCGCTGGAGCCGATGAGCCGCGCCACCTTCCGCGCCGGTGACCACGGGGCAGGGCAGGCGGCCAAGATCTGCAACAACATGATCCTCGGCATCACCATGCTGGGCACCTGCGAGGCCATCGGTCTGGCCGAGAAGCTGGGGCTGGACCCGGTCAAGATGTTCGACATCGTGGCCAAGTCGTCTGGACAAAGCTGGTCGGTGACGACCTACTACCCCTGGCCCGGGCCGGTGCCGACGGCGCCGTCAAACCGCAACTATGACGGCGGGTTCGCCACGGCCATGATGCTCAAGGACCTGAAGCTGGCGCAGGACGCCGCAGCAAAGTCCGGCGCCTCGACTCCGCTGGGCGCCCAGACCGAGGCCCTGTTCCAGATGTTCAACGGTCTCGGCTACGGCGGGCGCGATTTCTCGGCCATCCTGCAGCTACTGCGCGGCAAGCTGGATGAGCTGCCGAAGGGCTGATGCCTGAGTTTGAGAACCGTTATCAATTAAGGGGTTGCGACCATTTCACCTCATGGTGAACATGGACTTTTAATCGTCTGAAGCGCACAAGGGCCGCGTCCGAAACGCATAAGCGAAAGACCGCCAGACTTGTTCGACTATAAGGCTGCCTTTGGAAACGCCGTGGAGCAGGTCCGGGCCGAGGGGCGTTATCGGGTCTTTGCCGACCTGAAGCGTGTCCGGGGCGAGTTCCCGCGCGCCGTCTGGCGCCGCGATGACGGAACCGAACAGGACGTCGTGGTCTGGTGCTCCAATGATTATCTGGGCATGGGCCAGCACCCCGAGGTGCTTACTGCCATGCAGGCCGAGATCGATCAGGCCGGGGCCGGGGCCGGGGGCACGCGCAACATCTCGGGCACGACCCGTTCGGCTGTCGACCTTGAGGCCGAGCTGGCGGCCTGGCACCACAAGGAAGCGGCGCTGCTGTTCACCTCGGGCTATGTGGCCAATGAGGCGACCCTGACCACCCTGCAGCGGATCATGCCGGGGTTGATCATCTTCTCCGATTCGCTGAACCACGCCTCGATGATTGCGGGTATCCGCAACGGCGGCTGTGAGCGGCACATTTATCAGCACAATGATCTGGTGCACCTCGAGGCCCTGCTGGCGGCGGCCCCTGCCGATGCGCCCAAGCTGATCGCCTTCGAGAGCGTCTATTCCATGGACGGCGACATCGCCGACCTGGCCGGGACCATTGCCCTGGCGAAGAAATATGGGGCCCTGACCTATCTGGACGAGGTCCACGCCGTCGGCCTGTACGGTGAGGCCGGTGCCGGCATTGCCGAGCGCGACGGTGTGCTGGACCAGATCGACATCATCGAATGCACCCTCGGCAAGGCGATCGGTGTCATGGGCGGCTATATCGCGGCCGACGCCCTGATCATCGATGCCGTGCGCAGCTGGGCTGCGGGCTTTATCTTCACCACCAGCCTGCCGCCGGCCCTGACGGCAGGGGCGCTGGCCTCGGTGCGTCATCTGAAGGCCCATCCGGAACTGCGCGCCGCGCATCAGGCCCGGGCCCAGGCGCTCAAGGAGCGGTTCATGGCGGCCGGGATCCCGGTCATGCCGTCGGAAAGCCATATCGTGCCGGTGCACGTGGGCAATCCCGTGCACTGCAAAATGATCTCGGACATGCTGCTGGAAGAGCACGGCATCTATGTCCAGCCGATCAACTATCCTACCGTGCCCAAGGGCACCGAGCGCCTGCGCTTCACCCCCTCGCCGAACCACGACGACGGCATGATGGACGCGCTGGTGACGGCGATGGACAAGCTGTGGACCCACTGCAACGTGGCGCGCCTCCCTGCCGTCGCCTGACGACCGGTCTGTCCCCGGCGAAGTGATCGTCGAGTTTGTGCGCAATGGCGCATACCTGAAATGCTCGGTCGTGCATGTGGCGTCGGGGGTCGAGGTGTCGGCCGTCGGGCCGGTGACCGAGCGTCACGGTCTGGAACGCATCGCCCTTTCCAAGCTGAAACGGGCGCTGGCGGCGCGCTGACCACAAGATGTTGTGGTCGCCCCGTGCGAGGCCTAGATAGGTTCATCATCGAATTCGGGGACTGCCGTGACTGCTCATACCCATGACGCCTACTTCTCGCGCACGCTGGCCGAGGCCGATCCGGACATCTTCGGCGGTATCCAGGGCGAGCTGGCCCGGCAGAAGGAACAGATCGAGCTGATCGCGTCGGAAAATATCGTCTCCAGGGCGGTGCTGGAGGCGCAAGGCAGCGTCCTGACCAACAAATATGCCGAGGGCTATCCGGGGCGGCGCTATTACGGCGGCTGCGAGTACGTCGACGTCACCGAGAATCTGGCGCGAGCGGGCCAAGGAGCTGTTCGGCTGTGCCTTTGCCAATGTCCAGCCGCACTCGGGGGCGCAGGCCAATCAGGCGGTGTTCATGAGCCTGCTGCAGCCGGGCGATACCTTCCTCGGCATGGACCTGGCGGCGGGCGGACACCTGACCCACGGGTCTCCGGCCAACCAGTCGGGCAAGTGGTTCCGGCCCGTGACCTATACCGTGCGCCAGGACGATCACCTGATCGACTATGACAACGTCGCCGAGATGGCCGAGCGCGAGAAGCCGAAGCTGATCATCGCCGGGGCCAGCGCCTATTCGCGGCATATCGACTTTGCGCGGTTCCGCGAGGTCGCCGACAGCGTGGGCGCCTATCTGATGGTCGACATGGCCCACTATGCGGGTCTGATCGCCGGCGGGGTCTATCCCGACCCGCTGCCGCACGCCCATGTGGTGACGACCACGACCCACAAGACCCTGCGCGGGCCGCGCGGCGGCATGGTGCTGTCGAACGACATCGATCTGGGCAAGAAGATCAACTCGGCCGTCTTCCCGGGCCTGCAGGGCGGGCCGCTGGAGCATGTGATCGCGGCCAAGGCCGTGGCCTTTGGCGAGGCGCTGAAGCCGGAGTTCAAGGCCTATGCCCAACAGGTTGTCGACAATGCGCGGGCGCTGGCGGCGGTGCTGGTCGAACGCGGCGCGGCCATCGTCTCGGGCGGCACCGACAGCCATCTGATGCTGGTCGACCTGCGGCCCAAGGGCGTGACGGGCAAGGCGACCGAGGCGGCGCTCGAGCACGCCCTGATGACCTGCAACAAGAACGGCGTGCCGTTCGATACGGCGCCGTTCACCGTGACCTCGGGCGTCCGTCTAGGCACGCCGGCGGGCACGACGCGCGGCTTTGGCATCGCCGAATTCCATCAGGTGGGCCACTGGATCGCGGACGTTATCGACAGCATGCAGGGCGGCGACGAGGCCGACTCGGGCGTGACGCAGCGGGTCGCAGGCGAGGTGCGCGAGCTCACGCGTCGCTTCCCCATTTACGGATAACCGTCTGATGAAATGTCCCTTCTGCGGTCATGCGGACACCCAGGTGAAGGACAGCCGGCCGTCCGATGACGGGGCGGCGATCCGCAGACGTCGGTCCTGCCCGCAGTGCAGCGGCCGGTTCACCACCTTTGAACGGGTGCAGTTGCGGGAACTGGTGATCCTGAAACGCAACGGCCGGCGCACGCCGTTCGACCGCGACAAGCTGGAACGCTCGCTGGGCATTGCGCTGCGGAAACGTCCGGTCCAGCCCGACCAGATCGAGCAGATGGTCAGCCGGATCGTGCGCCAGCTGGAGAGCCTGGGTGAGACGGAGATCCCGTCCAGCGTGGTCGGGGACTTCATCATGAAGGCGCTGAAGGGCCTCGATGAGGTGGCCTATGTCCGCTATGCTTCTGTTTACAAAGACTTCCGGCACACGGGCGACTTTGCCCGGTTCCTCGGTGACGAGGGCTATAACGATGACAAGCCGGGTGGCGACGGCGCGCCGGAATGACCGGCCGCCCGACCGTCACGCTGAAGCTGGCCACCTCGCTGGATGGCCGTATCGCCATGGCGTCGGGCGAGTCGCAGTGGATCACGGGCGAAGCCGCGCGGCTTGAAGGGCACCGGCTGAGAGCCCGCCACGACGCCATCCTTGTGGGCATCGGCACGGTGCTGGCGGACGATCCGGCGCTGACGGTGCGCCTGCCCGACCATAGCGGCCCGCAGCCCCTGCGCGTGGTGCTGGACAGCCGGTTGCGAACGCCGGAAACGGCACAGGTCGCGCAGGGGCGCAGCCTGATCCTGACCACGGTTGAACCGCGGCCCGTCGGCGAGGCCGAAGTGGTAGGGGTTGTCGATGTGGTCGGCCGCGCGAACCTCCAAGCCGCCCTCGACATCCTGTATGCGCGTGGCGTTCGTTCGGTGCTGATTGAGGGCGGAGGGGAGGTCGCGGCCTCTTTCCTGCGTGAAAACCTGATCGATCAGCTGGAATGGTTTCGCGCGCCGATCCTGCTGGGCAGCGAGGGACGGCCCTGTGTCGCGGCCCTGTCGCTTGCAAAGCTGGCGGATGCCCCCAAGTTTCGGCGCAAGGCCGTCCAGGTCGTCGGTGACGATCTGTGGGAGCGGCTTGAAAGGATCTGAATGTTCACCGGCATCGTCACAGATGTGGGTCGGGTGCGCCGCATCCAGCCCACCGCGCGCGATCACCGCTATGAGATCGAGACGGCCTTCGACACGGCCATGATCGAGCTGGGCGCCTCGATCAGCCACGCGGGCTGCTGCCTGACGGTCACCGAAAAGGGGCCCGGCTGGTTCGCGGTCGAGGTCTCGGGCGAGACCCTGTCGAAGACGACGCTGGGCGACTGGGCTGAGGGCACGCGCATCAATCTGGAGCGGGCCGCGAAGCTGGGCGACGAACTGGGCGGTCACATCGTCTCGGGCCACGTCGATGGTCTGGGCACCGTCCTGTCAATCACGCCCGAGGGGGGCTCGCACCGGCTGGTGATCGAGGCGCCGGCGCCCCTGCACCGCTATATCGCCGCCAAGGGGTCGATCACGGTCGACGGGGTGTCGTTGACGGTCAATGCGGTCGAGGGCCGGACCTTTGGCCTGAACATCATCCCCCACACCTGGGATCACACGACGCTGGGCGGGCTTCAGGTCGGAAATTCGGTCAATCTGGAGATCGACATGCTGGCGCGTTACCTTGCCAGGTGGCAGGAGACGCAATGATGCAAACCGCGCACCAGACCGACACCCCGATCAGCCCCATCGAGGATATCATCGAGGACGCCCGCAACGGGCGGCCCTATATCCTCGTGGACGCCGAGGATCGTGAGAATGAGGGCGATGTCATCATCCCCGCCCAGTTCGCCACGCCCGACCAGATCAACTTCATGGCCAAGCATGCGCGCGGCCTGATCTGTCTGGCCATCACCGCGGATCGGGCGCGCCAGCTGCGCCTGCCGCCGATGGCCGCCGAGAACCGCGAGAGCATGGGCACGGCCTTCACCGTTTCCATCGAGGCGAAGGAGGGGGTCACGACCGGGATTTCGGCCGCCGACCGGGCCCGCACGGTGCAGATCGCCGTCGATCCGAACCGGGGTGCGGATGATCTGGTCTCGCCGGGCCATGTGTTTCCGCTGGTGGCGCGCGATGGTGGCGTTCTGGTCCGCACGGGCCATACGGAGGCCGCAGTCGACATCAGCCGCATGGCCGGCCTGACGCCCGCCGGGGTGATCTGCGAGATCATGAACGATGACGGCACCATGGCGCGGATGCCGGATCTGGTGGCCTTTTCCCAGTTGCACGGCATCAAGATCGGCACCATCGCGGACCTGATCGCCTATCGCCGTCGCACCGAGACCTTTGTCGAGCGGGTGCTGGACACCGATCTCGACAGCATCCACGGCGGGCCATTCCGTATGGTCCTGTATCGCAACACGATCGAGGGCGTGGAACACGTCGCCCTGGTCAGCGGCAAGGTCGATCCGTCCAGGCCGACGCTGGTGCGCATGCATCAGGTGGATTTCGCCGCCGACCTGCTGGGCCATGTCGTGGGCCGTCAGGACTATGTGCCCAAGGCGATGAAGACCATCAGCGACCATGGCGGGGCGGGCGTTGTGGTCTTCCTGCGCGACCCGGAACTGCATGGTCTCGCCGAGCGCCTGATGGGCGCGCCCCGGCCGCAGGCCGTGGACCGGTCGATCCGGAACTATGGTGTGGGGGCGCAGATCCTGAAGGACCTCGGGGTGCGCGACATGATTGTGATGAGCTCGACCCGCCCCAATCCCACGGCGCTGGAGGGCTATGGCCTGCGCATTGTCGGCTGGCGTGACATGGACGGAGAACCGGTGGCGTGAAGGATCCCTATCGTATTCTGGTCGTCGAGGCGCGCTTCTACGATGAGCTGGCCGATGCCTTGCTGGAGGGCGCGAGCGATGCCCTGAAGGCGCAAGGTGCCGATTTCGATGTCGTGACCGTTCCCGGTGCGCTTGAGGTGCCCGGTGCCATCGCGGCAGCCGAAGAGGCCGGGCGCTATCCGACCGCGCCGCGCTATGACGGCTATGTGGCGCTGGGCTGTGTGATCCGGGGCGAAACCTATCATTTCGAGATCGTCTCGGACCAATCGGCGGCCGGTCTGATGAACCTGAGCATCAAGGGGCTGTCGATCGGGAATGGCATATTGACGACCGAAGACGAGGATCAGGCCTGGGCCCGGGCCCGCCGCAGCGAAGGCGACAAGGGGGGCGGCGCCGCGCGTGCCTGCCTCGAGATGATTGCCCTGAAGAAGCGGTTGCGCGTAGGACTGCACGGGTGACCGAACCGACCAGCCTCAAATCCATCCTCGACCTTCTCGACGGCGCCCAAGGCTCCGGCGACGGTCCGACCCTGACCTCGCGCCAGCGCCGGGCGCGCACGGTCGCGCGTCTGGCCGCCGTTCAGGCCCTGTACCAGATGGAGCTGGCCGGAGAGGGCGTCGATACCGTCATCGAGGAATTCTCGCGCCACCGCTTCGACGGGGACATCGAGGGCCAGATGCTGGCCGAGGCCGATGAGGCCTGGTTCGCCGATGTGGTGCGCGGCGTCGTGACCGAGCAGAAGGCTGTGGATGCCGCCATTCGCGCGCGACTGGCCTCGAACTGGAAGATCGAACGGCTGGACGCCACCCTGCGTGCGCTGCTGCGCTCCGGGGCCTGGGAGCTGATGCGCAAGCCCGAGGTCGCCCTCGAGATCGTCATCGATGAATATGTGGAGCTGGCCAAGGCCTTCTTCGACGATGCCGAGGCCAAGTTCGTCAATGCTGCCCTGGACGGGGTGGCGCGCGACACGCGGTCCTGATGCCGGCGGTCGACGTCGCCGACGAGTTCGAGACCATCAAGAGACTGCTTGCGCCGCTGGCCCACCCCGAATGGGGGCGGGGACTAGCCGATGACGTCGCCCTGGTGCCCTCGCGCAAGGGCCACGATCTGGTGGTGACCAAGGATGCCCTGGTCGAGGGCGTGCATTTTCTGGCGACCGACCCCCTGGATACGGTGGCGCAGAAGCTGCTGCGCGTGAACCTGTCGGATCTGGCCGCCAAGGGGGCCGAGCCGTTCGGCTATCTGCTGGCCTGTCACTGGTCCGAGCGCTGCGGCTGGCCGGAACGCAAGGCCTTTGTCGAGGGACTGGCCCGGGATCAGGCGGAGTTCGGCGTAGCCCTGCTGGGCGGCGATACGGTGTCGACGCCGGGGCCTGCCTCGTTTTCGATCACCCTGATGGGCTGGGCGGCGAAGGGCCGGATTGTCGGTCGGGCCGGGGCCCAGCCGGGGGATCTGGTCTTTCTCACGGGCACGGTCGGCGATGGCTGGCTGGGGCTGAGGGCGGCGCGCGAGTTGCTGTCGCTGGAGCCAGAGCGGCTGAGCGCCCTCGTCGAACACTATCGTCGCCCCATGCCGCGCACGGCCTATGCGCCCGCGATCCTTGAGCACGCCAGCGCGGCGCTGGACGTGTCGGACGGGCTGATCGGCGATCTGGGGCATCTGGCGCGGGCCAGCGGGGTGGGTCTGGACCTGCAGCTGGAAAGCCTGCCCCTGTCGCTGGCGGCCCAGGCCTGGTTCGACGGGCGGGCCGATGCGGTCCAGGCCCTGTCGCAGCTGGCGACCGGCGGCGACGACTATGAGATCGCCTTTACCGCCCGGCCCGGCCACGAATCGGCCCTGCGGCGCGAGGCCGAGCGGCTGCATCTGCGCCTGACCCGCATCGGTGAGGTGAGGGCGGGCGAGGGCGTTCACGCCCGCTATCTGGGCGAGCCTGTGCCGATTGAGCAGGCCGGCTGGGTTCATCGCTAGCGCGGCAACGGAATTCTAACCTCGGCCGGTTAGGCAGGGGTATGGATCGCAGACATCTTCTCTCGCTTATGAGCGCCGGCCTCGGCATGAGCGTCGCGGGACCGGCGCTGGCCGGGGGCGACGACAAGCCTGCCGCGGCCGTCGTTAATCTGCAGGGCGTGGGCCTGCCGGTCATCGCGGGCGGGCGGATTCGCAACTATGTGTTCGTCAGCCTGCGGCTGCATTTATCGGCATCGGCCGTGATGGAGACCGTCCGGGCCAAGGATGCGCATTTTCGCGATGCCCTGGTCAAGGCGGCCCACCGGACCCCCTTTACCCTCGCGGATGACTGGTCCCGGCTGGATGCGGCGGCCCTGTCGCGTAGCCTGATGGCCTCGGCGACGCGGATCGCCGGGCAGGGCAAGGTCAGCCGGGTCGAGGTGCTGCATCAGGCGCCGCGTCGCCGCACGGGCGTTCCCACCGCCTGATCACCGTTCTCCTGTTGCGCTTCGCCCGGGCATTTGGCACGTTTCCGCCGCAATCCCGAAGGACGCAAGCTCGCGTCCATCGCGCACGGGGGGACCGGAAGGCGGACAGAGGCGAAAAGCCCGCCGCGCCAAGGGTCCGGGCGCCTTGCATGAACAGGGTACGGAAACGCCATGACAAACTATCTGTGGCTGGTCATCGCCGCAGGCGCGCTGGGGATCCTTTACGGACTCGTCCAGACCGCCGCGCTGATGAAGGCCTCAACCGGCAATGACAAGATGCGCGAGATCGCTGCGGCGATCCAGGAAGGGGCCTCGGCCTATCTGAAGCGCCAGTACACCACCATCGGCATGGTCGGGATCGTGATCCTGATCGCCGCCTATTTCCTGATCGGCGAATGGGCCGCCATCGGCTTTGTGATCGGCGCTGTGCTTTCGGGCGCTGCGGGCTATGCCGGGATGCTGATCTCGGTGCGGGCCAATGTGCGGACCGCCCAGGCCGCGTCGGAGAGCCTGTCGAAGGGCCTTGATCTGGCGTTCCGTTCGGGCGCGATCACCGGCCTGTTCGTGGCCGGTGGCGCCCTGATCGGGGTAGCGGGCTATTATGCGGTCATGACCGAGATGATGGGTCTGGAGCGCACCGGCCGCGAGGTTATCGACGGTCTGGTGGCGCTGGGCTTTGGCGCCTCGCTGATCTCGATTTTTGCCCGTCTGGGCGGCGGCATCTTCACCAAGGGTGCGGACGTCGGCGGCGACATGGTCGGCAAGGTCGAGGCCGGTATCCCCGAGGATGATCGGCGACTGCGCCGGCATGGCCGCCGACCTGTTCGAGACCTATGCAGTGACCACGGTTGCCACCATGGTGCTGGCGGCGATCTTCTTCCGCGACCAGCCCTATGTCGATGTGATGATGCTGCTGCCGCTGGCGATCTGCGGCGTCTGTATCGTGACCTCGATCATCGGCAGCTTCTTCGTCCGTCTGGGCAAGTCGAACAACATCATGGGGGCCCTCTACCAGGGGCTGATCGTGACCGGCGTGCTGTCAGTCGCGGCGCTGTGGTTCGTGGTCGACCAGATGGTCGGTGGCCCGGTGACGGCGCTGGGCGGTCAGGCGGGTGAGCGGGTCATTGAGCCCATGAACCTGTTCTGGGCCGGTCTGGTCGGTCTGGCGGTCACGGCCGCCATCGTGGTGATCACCGAATATTATACGGGGTCGAACTTCCGCCCCGTGCGGTCGGTGGCCAATGCCTCGGTTTCGGGTCACGGCACCAATGTCATCCAGGGTCTGGCGGTCTCGCTGGAATCCACGGCCCTGCCGGCGCTGACGATCATCGTCGGCATCGTCACCAGCTATCAGCTGGCGGGTCTGTTCGGCATCGCCATCGCCACCACCACCATGCTGGGCGTGGCGGGGATGATCGTGGCGCTGGACGCCTTTGGTCCGGTCACCGACAACGCCGGCGGCATTGCCGAGATGGCGGGTCTGCCGGCCGAGGTACGTCATTCGACCGACGCGTTGGACGCCGTGGGCAACACCACCAAGGCCGTGACCAAGGGCTATGCCATCGGTTCGGCGGGCCTTGGCGCGCTGGTGCTGTTTGCCGCCTATACCTCTGACCTCGACTACTTCGCGGCCAATCCGGAGCTCTATCCGTTCTTTGCCGGGATGGGCGAGATCAACTTCGGCCTGACCAACCCCTATGTGGTCGTCGGTCTGCTGTTCGGGGGGCTGCTGCCCTTCCTGTTCGGCGGGATGTCGATGATGGCGGTGGGACGCGCCGCCGAGGCCGTCGTGGCCGAGGTGCGCCGTCAGTTCCGCGAGAACCCGGGCATCATGACCTACGAGGTCAAGCCCGAGTATGGCCGTGCAGTCGATATCCTGACCAAGGCCGCCATCAAGGAAATGATCGTGCCGTCGCTGTTGCCGGTGCTGTCGCCGATCGTTCTGTTCGTCGGCATCCTGGCGATTTCGGACAAGGCTACCGCCTTTGCCGCGCTGGGTGCCATGCTGATGGGCGTCATCGTCACCGGCCTGTTCGTCGCCATCTCGATGACCTCGGGCGGCGGCGCCTGGGACAATGCCAAGAAGGTCATCGAGGAGGGCTTCACCGACTCGAACGGCGTACTCCACGGCAAGGGCTCCGAGGCCCACAAGGCCGCGGTGACCGGCGATACCGTTGGCGATCCCTACAAGGATACGTCCGGCCCGGCTGTGAACCCGATGATCAAGATCACGAACATCGTGGCCCTGCTGCTGCTGGCTGTGCTGGCCAGCGGCAATATCGGCTGATCGAGACCATCAAGGCCTGAAACTGAAAACGCCCCGGAGAGCGATCTCCGGGGCGTTGTTCTGTGTGGGGATATGAGGCGTTAGTCCGGGCGGCGCTGGCCGGGGACGTCCTCGTCGGTGCGGGGCAGCTGGCCGCGGCCGACGTTGCCGAGCAGCTGTTCGATGATGGTCAGTTCGCGACCGCGGGTCGGGGTCTCATTGCGGTTCATGGCGACCTCCTGACCGTCTTCGAGACCGAGGGTGCGCACGCCCGCGACATTGCCGGCATCGTCAAAGGTGATCTCGGTCACATTGCGTTGCGCGACGAAGGCCCGGTTGAAGGTGTATTTCCGCGTCGTCTGGCTGATGTAGTACCAGACGCTGTCGTCCTCGAAGACCGAGGTGGCCGACGGCGAGCCCAGCTGGGCCAGCACGGTTTCCTTGGTGTCGGTGCCGACGGCGATGTCGGCGGGCTTGACGTCGACCGACTGGAAGCCATGCACACCCACGACCGGGGCACAGGCGACAAGCCCGGCGGACAGGACCAGAGCGGCGACGAGGGACTTGGAACGGTTCATGGACAGCGCCTGCGACAATACAAGGTCTTTGACCTAGACCCTGCCGCGTCCTAGTTCAACGTCGCGGCGGAAAAGGGGCCGTATGATCATGCTGAAAAATCTTCTCGGGCTCAGGGAAAAGGCCACGCCGGGCCGCGACGCCTATGGTCTGGCGGTCTCCCGGGCCCGTGCGCGGGAATTCTATGTCGACCATGGGGTCGAGGACCGGATCGACGCGCGATTCGAGCTCTATACCCTGCATGTGCTGTTGCTGGTGCTGCGCCTGCGCGACGAGGACACGCCCGAGGCCCGGGATGCGGCCCAGGACCTGTTCGACACCTATGTCTCGGCGCTCGACAATGCCCTGCGCGAACTGGGCGTCGGTGACGTCGCGGTGTCCAAGAAGATGCGCAAGCTGGGCGAGGCCCTGTACGGCCGCATGCAGGCCTATGAGACGCCCCTGCGCGCGGGCGATGCGGCTGGCCTGGCCGAGGCGCTGGACCGCAATGTCTATGCAGGAGCCGGGGCGGATCATGCGCCCTGGCTGGCGCGTTATGCGCTGG
>Ga0209066_10001767_pt1 | contig 27834 bp, 38 predicted proteins | sample All_14_2_FD_187198 | JGI IMG/M metagenome (GOLD analysis project Ga0209066, IMG submission 187198) | Freshwater microbial communities in response to fracking from Pennsylvania, USA - Allegheny Zone_MetaG_DW_15 (SPAdes) (version 2) ...
GAAATTCCTGCGGAGGCCTTTGGTCTGGCCGGAGTAGTAGGTGGGCTTGATCGCAGTAAAGACATAGGTGTCGATCTGCGGTGTGATCTCAGCGGCCACCGTCTGGGAGGTGTCGCCGCCTTTGGAAACGGTGCCCTTCAGGAACCAGGTGTATTTGTAGTAGCCGTTGGCCTTCTTGCTTCGATAGCCGAGAGCAAGGTAGGGTGCTACTTCACCCAGCCCCTCTTCATGCAGGCCGTTGGCTGCCGCATAAGACGAGCCGAGCACCTCAGCTTCAATGATTGACGAAAGGCCGTCCATCTTGAAGGTGACGGTTGTCTCGCCGTCCTGATTGATGGTTTCTTGAGGCATATCGTCGGAATAGACCGGCTTTTTCGTGCCACTCTTGGCCACGACAGCTTCGGAAACACCCATCAAACGCTTCGAAGCAGCGTAGGTCAGGGCCGAAAGCGTGTCAGATGCAACAAGCGCGATGTACAGCTGGTCAATACCGATTCTGACGCTTTGTTTGTCCATGCAAAATCATCTCCTTTTCGTTACGTAGAAATTTTGGACCAGCTCAATCCGGTCCCTGCTGTCCTTGCCCATAGGTGTGATTCCTTGGGCCGGAATGATCCTCAGATAGTCGATATTGTTCAGCCTTACACCGTCAAAATACACCGAATCATCAGGGTATCCCACCCGCATCAGCAGGTTCTGGACGGATTGTATCGCCGCTCTGGCTGTTTCATAGGCTGTGCCCCTTACCCTTACCTGAAGCCCTGGCCGATCAAGAAGCTCGTTCGGCAAAGGAGGAAGCCCGGCATATTCAAACAGGCAGATTAACGAATCAGGTACATCCGGCAGGTCGCCATAAAAGATGGTACTAGCTACGGTACCAAGCCCCTGCGCGGCCAAGAAATCAGCGATGTCTTTTACCAGGCTCATTTCCAATTGCTCCCGATAAACTTCATGTAAATGCTCTTTTTGAGGTTGAAAGGGTCCTCGAGGAATTTGGCTTTTCCGTTCGTATGCTTATAATTCAGCTCTTCATGCTGACGTAAAGCATAAGGCAGGGAGTAACCTACGACAACCTCAAACTTCTCCAAGTTGGATGCATCAATTGCACAATTGCCCCGGAGATCGCCGGTGTCCTTGGGTGCTTGCTTGACGCTTTCGCTTTGCAAATCCATGGCAGCTTTCAGCAAGTTACTCTTGAGCTGTGAAGCGCAAATCGACATGACAGCGTCTCCGCGCCAGACCAGTTTGATATCACTCACAGATAAACCTCCCGCCATTGGACCGTTCCGTCGAGATCCTTGATGGTTTCAACAGCTATTACCGGGAATTCCAGGCCGTCTACTGCGATCCGGTCGCCCAGGACAACAGCGGTCTCCGTGAACAGTTGCGAGTTGCTCTGAACCAACACGCCTTGAGCATTCCGGACCATCCGGACCTTGTGCTGCAGCCGGCCAAGGATCGTCGCGGAGGTAAACGTGGCTTCATTGGCCCCATTCACTGCCCCTTTGATCTTCCGGGTGATGCTCTCGTTTGTATAATCGCTCAACATATCGGGACCCCGCCCAACAGGTACTGCCGAAGCAGGTTATAAGCGACATCCGAGATCAGGCCTGTCATACCGGCGCTGCCACTGTACGATTCCGAAAGGTTGCCCAGGCTCATCGAGCGGACTCCCTGCCGGCGAAGCTGTAGGCGTTTGGGGATGCCCTGCATCAGGGCCAGAGCCTCTTCCACCTGAGCATATTTGACCGCGGAAGGGACCTCAGATTGCACAATATAATCCGTATCCCGCCAATAATAGCCGGTAGGCGGTGAAAAGTAAGCGTCACACAGGATGGCTCGAGGAAAAGCCAGCACCTGCGTTTGAACAGCGCGGATCCCGACCAGCATCATCCGGTCGATGGCAGCAAGGCCCTGCCTTAACCAGACATCTTTGTCATCGCTGGTTAAGGCAGTCCACGCAACCTTCTGCGGAGAAGCGGAAGCATAATGCGCCGCTACATAGGCGGTCGCATCAGCCTGGCTAATATAGGAATCCGTCCCGACAACAAGCGCCATCTAGGCCACCTACATCTTCGCATAGCCGCGAACCTGGGCCATCCCAGGTGTCCCGGCCAAAGAACTCTTGATCTGGACCTTGAAATACCTGTACGAGGTCTCCGTTGCGTCAGCCACCCAGCTGCTCGATGCAGTTGCGACAACTTCGGCTTCGGCTTCAACCTCGACATAGGTCACATCATCCACGGAAGCGAGAACCTTCCATTTCAGGGCGTTGGCAGCATGGGCGTTGAGAATGGTATAAACCACTCGCGTTTTGCCCTGGCTGTCGAGCTTCGACCCAACCACATCCGCATAAGCGTTGACACTGGCCTGATTGGCCGGAGCAACACTAACAGGAGCCAGGGTCTCGAGGATTTCAGCGATTCTTGAGATAGCCATTTGGTTACCTCCTTACGCTTCTGTCGAAAGGGTGACACCGTCAGAGGCGATAACCCGCCAAACTTTGGCCGCGTCTTTCTCGATGCCCACGAGCAGGATGAAATCACCGGAGGCATTGATGGTGATGGTGTTGTTGCCGGTCTGGTTGATCGGGGCCGAAGCCGTGATAACCGTATCAGCAGCATAGGTTTTGCTGTCGATCAGAAGCAGCTGGCCGATAAAGGTTGGCGCTGCAAGTGTTCTGGTTTCAGCAGCACCCGTCTGGACAATCGGAACCGAGCCGGAATTGGTGACCGGGATCGCCAATCCGTCTCCGGGATCAGCAATGGCCGTGGTCAGGGGCTGGGCAACAGCCGCCAGCTTGGCCGCTGTCACATTGGCGTCCTTGATCTTGGCCGTTTCAACCGCATCCGCTGCGAGCTTGGCCGCGGTGACATTCAGATTGGCGATCTTGGCTGTTTCCACAGCGTTGGCCGCCAGCTTGCCTGCGGTAACATTGAGGTCGAGGATCTTGGCCGTGATAACCGCATCAGCGCCGATGGCGGCAGCATCCACAGCACCAGCCGCGAAATGAGCGGTGTCGATAGCTCCGGCAGTGATATGCTCGCTGTCCACCGCGTTGTCGGCCAGCTTGGTTCCATCAACGGCATCGGCAGCCAGCTTGGCCGTGGTGACATTGGCATTCAGGATGCTTGCGGTAACAACCGCGTTGGCCGCGACCTTGGCCGCTGTCACAGCGCCTGCACCGATCTTGTCAGCGGTAACGGCACCTGCACCAATCTTGGCTTCAACAACCGCACCTGTGGCCAGCAGGGCCTCAGTGACTTGAAGATTGCCAATATGCGCCGTGTCAATCGCGCCGGCCACGATATGCTCGCTGTCCACCGCGTTGTCTGCGATCTTGGTCCCGTCGATAACATCAGCTGCGAGCTTGGCTGCCGTAACCGCGGCATCCTTGATCTTGGCCGTTTCGACGGCGTTAGCCTGAATCTTGGCGGCAGTAACCGAGTCGTTGGCGACAACAGCAGCCGGGTTAAGCACCGGAGAGTTGACACCGTCATGGTCATGGCCGACAGTCGGGCTGAAAAGCGGAGTGACCAGATCGTCCTGGACCCACCGCTTCATTTCAGGGTTATGGATTCGGTCTGTGTTGATATTGATTGCACCAGCCATATAGGCCTCCTTCTCAAAGTAGCCGGGCGAGGGTTACTCGCCCGGCATTGGTTCCTTTGCGGGTGATTACGCTGTGGCCAGGTTGGTCAGGGTGCCATGCATAAATGCAGGACCGTGGTCCAGGCCCATTTGACCGAAGATCTGTCCCTCTTCTGCAGCGCCGGTTTTGGCCAGCGGCTCGTAGAAGAAGTTACCTTTGCCTTCAACCGGCTGAGAAACAGGAGCGCAAGCGCCCACATCAACCAGCAACAGGGTACCGGCAGGCATCATGCGGTGCGGCTGGGCAATACCGATATTGCCATAGTCCGTTTCCAGCTGCTTGACGGCCACACCACCGACATTACGGTCGGTCGGAGCGTAGCCATAAATGTTCGACAGGCGTGTCTTCTGGAAACCACCACACAGGGCGATGATGTTCCGGAACAGAGCGCCATTGTTGAACATTTCCAGCAGAAGCGTGTCCATCAGGGCTTTGGAAAGCAGCGCTGCGCCGCCGTCCACGGTGCTCTTGCTCGCGCAAAGCTCAATCATGCCCCGGGTCTGGTTGGCCTGATCCTCTGTGGCTGCAAGATTGTAGGTTCCGTTCAGGAAATGCCACTCGATCTGGCGGGCAATGGATTCCAGAGCGCGAGCGATCTGAAAGTCCTTCTCGGAAATGACGTTGTTCGCTTGGCCCGCGGTGTTCAGCCCGGCCATGCGAGCGCGGTTGGACATTTTGACATAAGAGATGCTGACCTTCTCGTGGAAGATCTGCGTCACGTTTTTGGACTGCGCCCGGACATATGAAATGGCGGTCGGGGCCGTCTTGGACGCGGTCTCGGTGATGCTCTTCTGGGCCAGAGCCTCATGGGAGAACTGAGAATCGGTCGGGAACTCGAAGTTTTCGGTTTGCAGACCGCCAGTCATGCCTCCGATCATCGAGAGAAAAGGTGTGCTGACCATGTCAGCGGTGAACAGATCACCGGCATAGTTGGGAAGGTTCCAAAGCAGTCCAGCTGCGACGTTAGGCATAAATTATCATCCTTTCTGAAGCGTGAATAGTTTGTTTCGCAGGGCAATCACCAGAGCGGTGTTTCCTGCCAGTTGAGCCGCCTTAAGCGCCTCTTCGGTCTGCTGAATCTCGGTGCCATTGGATGTTGCTGGCGGGTTAAACCCACCGGCACCGGCTGCAGGGGCCGCCGCTGCGGGCTTTCCTGCAACCTTGATCGCAGGGAATTCAGCCTCGAGCGCTGGCAGTTGTTCTTTCAGGCCTGTGACATTCCCCGCATCATCGACTGATATCTTGGAATGATCAACCAGGCGGGCGAGAAGTTTCGGGTCATAATCGGCCATGAGTTTGATTTCCGCGGCAATCACTCGAGCGTTGGCCTTTGAAGCAGCGTCGGCAATCGCCTGCTGCTGCTTGGTTTGGTAAGCTGTGATCTTTGTTTCATCGATATCTTCCTCGTCTTTCAATCCGAGGACTTTCCGAAGAAGCGTCTCAGCCGTCTTTTTACCCAAGCGATGGTTCTTGGCTTCATCACGAAGCTGCTGAACATAATCGTCGGTCCAAACCTTGCCTGTTGCGGGAGCTGTTGCGGGAGTAGAAGGGGCTGTCGGAGCCGTGGCCGGGGCCGGATCGCCGCCGCCGTTACCATCAGGGGCCAACATCGGGTATCTCAGGTTATGCATCACGCATTTCCTCCTTGGGCTTCAGCCCTGGCATATAAAAAAGTGACATGAAAACCTATTACAAGGTCAGCATATCACTTTTAAAGCGGGTTGTACAATAGGGCTATTTTTCCTGAACGTAAAAATCGCAATCAGCGCCTTCAAAGAGTATCTTCATGGGTTTCAGCTCAGGCTCCACATAAATCTCACAGTGAGCTTTGGTGAAATGCGGAAATTTCATGCCACCATTCCGGAAAACACAATCCCTGCAGCGAATCTTCTCCGGATCCACCTGAATCGTTGTCAAAATTTCATGTTTGTCCACCGTAATCCCTCCCGGTTAGTCCAAAATCACATCGACATCAATATAAAACTTGGATCCCACTTTGTTGATCTTCGTCACCTTGTAACTATACCCCTTATTCAAGATGATTTCAAATTCGGAGCCGAAGCTGCTCTGCGAAGATACACCATTCCAGGCAGCACCGGCATGGCCCCCACCATAAGCGCTGAAAGGCTCCGCATACAGGCCCTGCGTACCTTTGGGGCAATACAGGTTTATAATATGACCACCAAAACCGCTGCCACGAACCGGCGATGTTGATAAAAAGCCCGCGTCCTGGACAACCTTGCCCATAAGATTCTGTTCGAGCTCCCGGGTTGTCCAATATTGCAAATTGCGCTCAGAGATTCCGAGGAAATTGGCGAAACCTTTGTTATCACTCACACCACGATTGAGCCAAACATCATCAGCAAACTCGGATTGCTTTATGGTATCAGCCAGTCTGACAATATCAGTAGCTGCGCCCTCGTTATCAAGGCTAACCTTGCCGATCCCTTTGAAATTTGACCAGTCTTTATCATACCCACGCAGCGGTCGGTTATACTTTCCAGAACCTGCGGTATATTGATAGGCTGCATTGCGGTGCGCTTTGTCCAGACCCTTCCAAACCTCTGCCGTCTTGGGACGGAAATATGTGTCGGCTGCTTTTTTCTGACCTTCCCGGAACCACTTAGCTGCATTCCTGCGCTCAGGTGAGTACAGATCCTCCACCCCGAGCAGTTTGTCCAGATCTTTCTTGGCCTTCTTGGCCGCATCCTCCAAAGCACTCAGCTCGACTTTCATCCGGTCGAGCTTTAGCACATCATCGCCATGATCTTTCAGGTACTGTAAATATTCCTTGGACTTCTGCTCATAATCATCCAGAATAGCCAATTTGTTCTTAGTCCATTCCGGCGATTTTGCAAGCTGATCCTCATAATATTTGCGCTTGGCGGCCATTCGACCTGTTTTTACCAGCTCCTCATAGTCGTCCACACCTACGGTATCCGAGAAGATGCCAAAAACTCTATTGGATCTATAATCAGCCAATTTGGTAAGAACACCACCAACATCCTGCTCGAGCTGGGCCAGGGCAACCTTCTTCAATTTGACGTCCAGATTCAATTGAGCCAGATTGTTCTCGGCCAGCACAACCGGGTCCTTGATGACCGGAGGCATCAGCTTCTTCTTGGCCCGGAAATCCTTAGAAATGGTCTGCCACTTAGGTGAGTTGGCCTTTTTCATGTTGTTGAAAGCGGACAGCGACTTGGGTGCGTCGGACCCAAGCACCGCTTTATACTGCTCCCATTGCTGTTTTGAGGTGTAGAGCTTCCGTTTCTTGTCCTGGCCTGCCTTATAGGCTTTGAGATTAGCCTCGAGCTTCTGCTTTTCGGCCTTCTTCCAGCGCGTAGGGTCGAAGGATCGCTTGCTGAAAACCATGTCGGCCTCCAGCTCCTCCGGTGTTTTCAATTCAGCAATGTAAGGTACCAGGCGATGGCCGCAGTTAGGATGAATGTTGGCATAGCCGTCCGTGTAGGCTTTTGACAGCGGAGGGTAGCTCTTGTTTTTGCCGCTGATGCTGTACACCCGGCCTTCCAACACCGAGCAAACCGGACAACTGCTGGAATGCTGGGTCATTTGAACCAGGTCCTCGCCTAGCTCTTGCACCTGGTTCTTCGTTCCTGTGTTGGTCGCCTCGGCTGTCGTGCTGCGGGCCACGGTCCCTGCATATGACTCGAGGTTCATGTAGACATTCTTGCCCTTGCGCTGGTATTTGATGGCCGAAAGCCCCTGATCGGCAAACTTCTGCGCGAGAATCTTCCGGGTTTTCTCAACCGTGGTTCCGGTGCTCACCTTGTCGGCTATGGCCTCGAGCGACGCTTTGCGAATATCGTCCTTAACCTTCCGGCCAACGAAGCCCAGCGCGTTTGTGAAGTCAGCCTTCGTGTTTTCAACCAGCACATTGATGGCCTTCCGGTTCAACACGGAGAACTGTGTGGGATACTTCTTGAACACCGGCTTTCCGGCTGCCGTCAGCTGGGCCGTATAGCTCGCGTTGACCGCCTCCATCCCAGAGACATAGGCTGCCGGGATGTTCTTCTCCACCCACTTGACGGTATGTCCCTGCAGTTTTGCCAGCTCGGCGTTGACGGTTTGAAGCATCGCTGTGTTAAAGGCCACGCTCTTCGATGAGAGAATGGCCTTAATCAGCTGGTCTTGCGACCGTTTATACGTTGCAATCAAAGATGCGGTGTCAACCATTTAGCAGCCTCACTCAGTTTCAGCTTCGGTCGTATCGTCCCCTTCATCCGGGAAATCACCCAGCGGTGATGGCGCTGCCGCGGCCTCTTCCTCCATAATCAGATCAAGAGAGGTCTGGGCCTGCTTGTCAGACTTGCCGTCCAGATACATGATGGCCTCTTTCTGGCTGATCGTCGGTTTGCCGCCGGTCCGTACGTTGGCAATATCGGCTCTTTCCTTCTCGTCGTTGGGCAGGCCGTCCTGCCAGACCACGCTGATATCCTTATCCGACAAGTTAAGCCCACCAAGCTGCGAACAGAGCTTGATTGCCTTGACCAATGCCGGCGTGTAACGCAGCGAGATCCGCTTTATCTTGGACAACAGGGAAACATACCTCAAACGCAAGGCCGTTCCGGAGGTCGCGGCCCCGGTGCCTTCGGCATTGCCAAACACCGCGGTACCCATTTCCGATATGACAGCCAGGAAGTTGATCAGCTTTTCAACCTGGGTGAATGAGGCCGCAAGCTGGCCGTCCCATGTGACATACTCCACACCCGGATCATCCTTATCCATCCGGGCGAAGTAATTACCGAGCTTTAGCTTCCATTGGCCGGAAACCGGGTCCTGCTCGAGCGCGGAAAGCGGGCCTTGGACGCTAGGATCCGCGTGTTTATCGAGAATCTTGCTTATCTGCGAGATCCGGACAAGGATTTCACTGATAATACTGTCGACATCGGAGTAATCGTCCAAGCCGTAGCAGCGATCCGAGGTCATAACGTTGGGAATCTGGACAATGGCGAAGTCCGTGAGGCCTGTTATAACCGTGTTGGACGTATAGGTTCCCAGATACTTGCCCACTTTGATGGCACTGCCGACCAAGCTGGTGGCCGGCTGAGAATCATCGATGCGGTATATCCGCTCTTCGTACTGTCCCCGGCCATGAATCTGAACAGTGAGCTTTTCTTGGCCCTTCACACCACCCAAGGTGGCCAAAACGTGGTATTGCACCCGCTTGATGTTGACCGGATCAACCACCACGAACCAGTTTCCGGGCTGGGCCACATCGATACGGCCTGCAGCGCCGTCTTTATAGATCAGCAGCAGGCCGTCTCCGAACCGGGAGATATCCAAGGTGGTGGAATACCCTGTATTGTACAAGTCACTGTTCTCGATGATGGCCTTGATCGCCTGCTGCTCGGCGCTTTCGTCCTCGCCAGCTGAGATCTTGGGAGGTTCTATCCAGAGAAAGTCAGCTGTTTTCAGGCTGATCTTCTTCTGGAAATTCATCACGGTCGCGTAACTCACCACGTCGTTGAAATTGCCGATAACTCGCTGGATCCGTTTGAATGACTCAGAGTATACCTGCGCGTGACCACCTTCAAAGAGCTGCCGGTTCTTGTCGTAGGTATCTAGCCGGTCTAACTCGGCTACAGGCGGCCACTTCTCTCCCGGGTTCAAGAAACTAAGATCAGTCAGCATCTTTCCTACCTCATAGCCTTATATTAACGACGTCCGACTGGCCTTTACTGAGCTTTTCAGCAATGGCCGTGGTGCAATCTTCGGCATCGTCATGGGCGTTTACGCCCTCCCGCTGATAAGTGTTCATAGCGTGATAATATTCAGGCCAGCGTGACTTCCAATTTACCGGGAAATAGATGTGCTCCATAACCCAAGAAGCCATCGTCAGGATCCTCGCCTTTTTATTTTTCGATTGCGTGAACCACTTGACTATAGTTATATAGTTTTTCAACACCTCTGACAAGATGCGAGCCACCGCCCGGCTAAATCCGCGACCTCCGTTGTTAGATTCTATGTCAGCCAACCTTACTTTCCACGTGGTGAGCCGCTTTGCCAGCTCAACCTCCGTGATCTCCATGGGATCGCGGGTGTAATAGACATCCAGCACGTAGGCTTCATGGCTATAGGTGCCATAAATGATCCCGCAAAGGTAATCATCGCCCTCATCCGCGGTATCAACCTGGGCAAACGGCCCCTGTAGCAAGGATCTGCCTTGCTTATCCCGGGGAATATCCGCTTCAGTGTATGTTTTGAAGGAGGTATAGAGCCGGCCCTTGATATCCATAGGCTCTTGCTGGAAATTGGCCGCCGCGATCTCCGGACTCATAATCCGGATTTTATCGTTGTATGATTCCCGGCTGAGTATCGAAGGACAGAGCATGGAGCCATCATCCTGCAGCGCTTTATATAAAATGTGCCGGATCGCCCAGCCCTCCTCGCGGAAATACTGCAGCGCCCGGCCCGCCAAGTCCCGGCTGGTCCATCGGGTCATAACTATGATGATCTTGCCGTCCTCTTCAAGCCGGGAAAGCATGGTATCGGTGAACCAAGCCCACTGTTTATCGAGAATAGCCTCGTTGTTCGCCTCCATGGCCGACTTTATCAGGTCATCAATAATCATGAGCGAGCAGCCGAAGCCGGTCGCGGTACCCGTTGGCGATGTGGCCAGGTATGAAGCGTGTTGTCCCTCCAGCGTCCACCTGTCCGAGGCTCCCTCACCGCGTTTGATATAGACATCCGGGAAAAGCTCGTTATAAACAAGCACCTCCGGGTCAAACTTCTCCATCTGGATCCCGCCTCGGACCGCTTTTGAAAACGTCCGCGAAAGGATCTCGTTATATGAGCCCAGAATGACCTTCGTCATGGGGAAGTTGCCGAAGAGCCACTCGGTAAACAGCGAAAGCGTCCGGCTTTTGCCATGCCGCGGAGGCATATTGATAACCAACACCTGGTCCTTGGACGATAGAAAGTCCTGCAGGCCATAACAAACAGCCTGCAGGAAGTCTCTGTCCGGAAGAGCGTAGAAATCAGCAGCTCTTAGCTTGCAGTATTCCCAGAAATCTATCCGGGCGAGCTCGAGCCGGATCTCCCGGACGTCGACCGCTTTGATCTTCCTCGGTTTAGTCCTCGGTCTGGCCATTAGCTTTGGAGAGTTTCAGCGCTTCGCGCAATTCGTCAGCTGTCAGGCCCTGCAGGGGCCGGCCAATGTTGCCGGAATGCTCCACCTCGGTCTTGTCCCGCTGCTCGAGGTACTGCTTGCCCAGCCAGATCAGCATAGTCGGGTTCTTGGCCTTGGCCGCGTCAAACTGCAGCTTCCGAAGGTTGATCATGCCATTCCTGCGCCCGATTTCCTTGGCCTCTTGGTAGGCTTTGCCCGCCCGAACCAGCGTGTCTGGGGACATACCCAAGAAAGCAGCAATCTCTTCGTCCGTGGCCATCACAGCGGCCAGCCGTTTCACCGTTTCATAGTCAATAACCTTCTTAGGTCGTGCCATCGTTAAACGCCTCCTCTTTAAGCCGGACGCAGGCACCATTCTGCCAAGCTGCACAGCCTTCCTGCAGGCAGTCGTACATGACAAACTGCGTCGTTTGGGTGCTCGGGTGATAATAAACCATTATACTTGTCTCACCAATGCCCGGATCGGTATAGTCGCGCTGCGTGAATATAGGCTCTGCCGGGCGATCCGTCACAATCTTGGCCGGATTATATGGACACTTCATACCTTTACCGCCTTCTCACCCGTGAGAACCTCCCAGCGGTTAATAATCACGTCGACATAATGCGGATCCAGCTCCATCATAAAGCACTCTCGGTCCAGCTGCTCGCAGGCGATCAGGGTTGTTCCGCTGCCGCCGAACAGATCCATCACTCGAGCGCCGGCAGGGCTGCTGTTCTGCAAAGACCGGCCAACCAGCTCGAGCGGCTTCATGGTTGGGTGCTCTTCACTGCGCTTAGGCCGGTCGATCTCCCATAAATCCGACTGTTTCCGGTCAGCAAGCGCCAGATGCGGTGCGCCTTCCAGCCAGCCGTACCATAAAGGCTCGTACTGCGTGTGGTAATCCTTCCGGGAAAGCACCAGACTGTCTTTCGCCCAGATAATCGTGCTGGACCAGTGAAAGCCGAGGCTGGTCATCACCTGCATCATGCTTCCCCACTCTTGGGCCGACATCGCTACATAAACAGCCCCTCCCGGCTCCAAAGCTGACCGCATATTGGTGAAAGCCGACTCGAGGAACAGGTAAAAGTCCGAGGTGGACATCTTATCGTTCATGATCGTGCGCTGTTTCCAGCTTGGGTGGTTCGCCTGACCGCCATAGTCCACGTTCCAAGGAGGATCCGTCCAGATGATCTGGGCCGTCTTGCCTGCCATCAGCCGGGCCACGTCGACATTCTTGGTGCAGTCCCCACACATCAGCCGGTGCCTGCCCAAGCGCCACACGTCCCCCACCTGTGCCACCGGAGGAACCGCCTGGTCGATGTCGTAATCGTCCTCAATCACGTCCAAAGGCTCCGGCTTGCTGAAACCAAAAGGCTCCATGTCGAGGATCCCGATCAGTTTATCCAGCTCGATCTCTAATTTGTCCAGATCCCAGGTGGAAAACTCTGCCGTTTTGTTATCGGCCAAGCGATAGGCGGTGACCTGCTCAGGTGACAGGTCGTCGGCAACAAGTACTGGTACTTCCCTGTCTCCGTTTTTCTTGGCAGCTTCCAGCCGTGTGTGGCCCACGATGATAACGAAATCCTTGTCGACCACGATTGGCTGCTTCCAACCAAACTCACGAAGCGAGGCGGCCACTTTATCGACCGCCTTTTTATTAGCACGAGGGTTACCTGGGTATGGTTTTAGCTGATCAATCGGGACTTGTTTTAAAGAGTCCGCAAAACTTCTCAAATAATCACCGCCTTTTCTCCATTATACACTCCGGTCAGCAAAGCTAACAACCGAACCACTGTCAACCATGGCTTTCATGGCCGCTAAAAGCTCCTCATTGTCTTTATATCCGTAGATCCGGCAAAGCCGCTCGAAAGGCTGGCCCGCATTCCAGTCATGCCACAGCATGAACCGGCTTCTGCTATGTTGACAGCACCTCTCCCAAGCCTCCAAGTCAGCCAGGTTGTATCGCGTGATGATTGTTCCGCATTCTTCTGCCTGCTGGATCTCCAAAGCCATCCCCGGCGAAACTCTATCACCGCAGACCCATAAATGTCGGCAACACTGCAGCATCAGCAGGCCCATCTCCATGCCGGCGATCCGCTGGTTGGGCATATTATCATCCAGAACACCGTGAAGCATCACGTGCGGAGCAAAAGGTGTAAAGCCCAAGCCCGCAGCCATCCGCATAAACCTCCGAGCGAGCTCTATATTGGCGTCCTGACCTCCATAGGGTGAGCAAATAAAGACAATCTTCTCAGCTTCCACTGGTTAACCTCGCTTTCACTGCCTCAAGAAGCCCAGTCTGTGTGGCTTCTTTTTCCAAAAGTACCTGCAGCACGTTCTCTTCGACCGTACCGCGGGCCAAAAGGTGGTGGATTATCACCGCATCCTTCTGGCCTTGCCTATAAAGCCGGGCGTTTGCCTGCTGATAAAGCTCCAAGGACCAAGGCAATCCAAACCAAATTATCACGCTGCCGCCTGCCTGCAGGTTTAATCCGTGGCCTGCGCTGGCCGGATGTGCCAGTAAAACCGGTATTTCACCCTTATTCCAACGCGCAATTTGTTCTTCTATTCCGGATCCGGACTCTATCACTTCGGCCTTGAAATGGGCTGTTTTCAGGGCTTTCAAGATTCTAGGGATATCATGCCGGAAGGAATAAAACACCAAAACCGGATGGCCGTCAGCTGCTTCAATTAACTCCAATAATGCGTCTATTTTGTACTCATGAAGGGTAAAAACGTCGCTATTCTCGTCATAAACCGCACCATTTGCCATCTGCAACAGCTTATTCATCGCCGTTGCTATGGATCCTGCTGTGATATCCTTTTCCTGCACTTCTGCGATCAGCTGCACCTCCATCTTGGTATAAGCGGCCCAAGCCTCAGCCGGCATCTCGCAGAAGACCGTGTTGTCTATCCTCTCCGGCAGTTTCAGCCAGTCCTCACCGCTCATCGAAAAGCAGAGATCCTTTATCTTCTCGTTGATCCTTTCAACCGCACCTTCACGTGCTTTCCAAGACCACACAACCTCACGATTCCGCTTATCAGGCTCAAAGTATCTCTCGCGAAAGCCGGTATATTTGGTACCAAGCCTCTCGCCATTATCCAAAAGCCCAACCTCAGCCCAAAGGTCCAGGTAGCTCTTTGGTGTAGGTGTTCCGGTCAAGCCTACCACCCGCTTGGTATAAGGCATGATCTTCCGAAGCGCCCTGAACCGGACCCCCGTCGGGTTTTTGAAACTTGAAAGCTCGTCCAGCACCACCATGTCGAAAGGCCAGCGCTGGTAGTTGGGTTTATATAAACTGACCAGCCAGGGTACAAGCTCCCGGTTGATCAGGTAAACGTCAGCTCTCCGGGCCAGCGCTGCAAGGCGCTGTTTACCGTCGCCCAAGACCCGCTGCATCCGCAGCCAAGAAAGGTGGTCCCACTTCTTGGCCTCGTCCGTCCAAACCATCCGGGCCACCCGCAAGGGTGCAACCACCAGCACCCGCCTGATTTCAAACCGGTCCAGAAGCTCGGCTATAGCAGTTAGCGTTATTGCCGTTTTGCTAACCCAAGCCCATGTCTAAGAACAATCCAATCGAGGTCTGATTCAGAACCTTGTCAATGGCGTGTTGTTGATAGGCGTGTGGCTTGAAAATCATAAGATCACCTCCCTGCCATATCTTTTTAGCATATGATATCGTGCGTGTTCGGCTTGATTCTCGAAAACATAAATATTATCCGGATGATTGTTCCTACGGTTTCCATCCTTGTGATGAATAATCTCACCCGGCAAAAGCTCTCGGCCCAGCTTCTCTTCAGCCACCACCCTATGCTCATGCCGGCTATAAAGTTTAGTGTAGGTTTTTCCTTCACCTTTACCTAGACGAGCTTTCCGCAATTTGGCTCGGGTTTCAGGTATCATGCGGTCCTTGTTTAGCTCGCGATTCATGTTGGACATATGGCAGCTTGTACTACAAAACTTAAGCCCTTCCCGGATCTCGATCCCACACCCTTTACAGATCATGCCAACATCAGCTCCTTCAGGTATGCGTCAACAGCGTCAACCGAATCAATAACCCTCACGCTGAAGCCCAGCGCCCGCAGCCTGGTATGCACCGCCAGCTGGAGCTCGGTTGGTTTCTTGCCCGGCTGCTTCAGCTCGACAAAGCTGACTTGGCCACCCGGAAGAAGGACCAGCCTATCAGGCATCCCCGCGTTGCCCGGGCTTAGAAACTTGACAGCCAAGCCTCCGAGCTGTTTAATCGCCAGTCTGAATTTCCTCTCAATCGACTTTTCTAACATAACCCACCTCCGGTTGCCGGCAACCGCCGCGGCAACCGTCGCGGCAACCGGTCAAACGCCCTGTTTGCGGGCCTTTGCGGGTTCCGGTTGCCGAAGTTGCCGCAAAATTGCCGAAACTCTATATACGCGTATACGTGCGTTTGTATGTGTGTATTAGGCCCCCTATATGCTCTACGCAACATAAGACTAATCTTTTTAGTAAATTGCGGCAACTTCGGCAACCGGAGGCCTGAAACGCCCTGTTTGCAAGGGTTTGACCGGTTGCCGCGACGGTTGCCGCAAGGCCGTTTTGCGGCAACTTCGGCAACCAGAATCACCCTTTTTTCAGGAAAGCAGGTCATCGTTGTCACGCACATAACCGCGCTGCACTCCGTAGATTGGGAATTTGAGTTTTCCACCAGCTTTTTCATATTTGGTCCACCCTTTCATCGACATCATAATTTCGTGCAATTCACGTGTTTGCATGGGTGTAAGCATTTTAGGATCGCCGCCCAAAGCCTCGCACCAAAGCTCCAACACGCAGATTCTGTCGCGAGCTTTCGTGCCGACAAGGTCGGCGTTGACGAATCCGTTTAGCCAATCCCGCCGCTCGGATTCGTCCCTTTCGTCCCAATCCACCGGGATATCTTTCTCCAGATAAGCCCGGATCAAGCCGGCCTTGGTGGACTCTTCGGTGTGCTTTTCCTGATGCTCAAAAGCTGCCGCGGCCACTCGAGGATCCTCCAGATGCAAAGGTTCGCCCGCCTTAAATATGCGTTCCGCTTCGGCCCAGATCTGGTCTACCACGTCCGGAGTCATGTGCTCCCACATATTGAGGGCTGCCCGCTTAGGGTCGATATCGACCGGCCAGAAGCGCCTGTTGCCCGTACGGTCGCGCAGGAAGTCAGGGTTGTTCGTGGTACCCACGAAGATGCACTGGCGCGGGAAAGGCGTCGTGCGCCGTCCGTAGGCCATCCGGAAAACATCCTCTCGCTTTGATATGAAATGCTTGACCGCCTCAACCTCGGCCTGCTTGGCCGCGGTAAGCTCGGCCATCTCTATCAGCCAGTAGCCCTGCAGGGCTTCGTACGCGTCCTTGCCGGTCACCGCGGGCAGGCTGTCGCTATACCACTCCCTGCCCAGCCGGTCCACCAGCTGGCTCTTGCCGGTCCCCTGAGCGCCTACAAGGACCAGCATCGTGTCAAACTTGATCCCCGGCACTCGCACCCGGCCAACCGCGGCCGCCAGCGTTTTCTTCGTACAGGCTCGTACATAGGGGCAATCCTCCGCGCCAAGGTAATCCACCAGCAGGGTCTCCACCCGGGGCGTTCCGTCCCAGGTCAGGGTGTCGAGGTAATCCTGCACCGGGTGAAACTGATGTCTCTTCAGGACAACCGCCAGAGCGTCTGATATCTTGGCCGCCACGCCCAGCTTGAACCGGTACTCGATGTAATGCCGGAGGGCTGCGTCGTCCTCGTCTGACCACGCAGCGCCCACCTTCTTATTCCACGGAAGCTCGCCCAGGATGACGATCCTCTGTGCAAAAACGTTCAGACCGATCCGGCCTGCCAGTCTTGGGTCGTTCTCGAGGATAAGCACCGCGTTGTTGATGGTTTCCTTGATCTTGCCGTTGCCGTCGTAGACCAGCTTGGCTTGCCACCGGGCGTCGGTCTCCGTCACCGGCGTTGGTGCGTCGCCAAACTCGGCCTGCGCCGCTGCTAGGTTCTCGTTGGCCAGCGCCTCGCGCACCCCGGCGTCTGCAGCGCAGAAGTCGATCATCGCCCTGTAGCTTGGCAGCTTGCCGGGCGGTGTGCTGGGGCCGGCCTCGGTGTCCCGGTTGCCAAACATATGCAGCCGGACCATGTCAAAGGCGTTTAAGAGCTTCTCCGAGGCCGGATCCGTTCCGTGATGTGAGTAGATAAATTTGTTATCGTAGACCACCACACCCGCGACCGTCGAGCCTTTGGTGTAGGTGTAGCGCCCCGGTATCGCGCAAGGTTCGTAAACCGTCGGCAGGAAGGCCGCTATGGCCGCGTCAATGTCATAGGCCCTGCAGAAGGCTCCCACCATGCCCGGCTTGGCCAGCGGATCGCCCTGCCTGTCAGCGAGCTTCTGCTTTTCCTGCCCGGCTCGTTCGGAGGTTGGCCACTCGGTGCTGTCGTGCCAGTCCACGTACCGAGCCAAGAGCTTGTCCGGATCCACGAAAGGTGCATCAGCATAGTCGAAAATATACTCGGCGTCCCTCGAGGTGCTTGGCCAGTACATCAGCCTGGCCGGATCATAGGTGGTATCATCGAAAAGGTCTATGCCAATATCCGCAGCAAGCCTTCGGCTCACCGCCTTGTACTCGTCTGCCGTCACCGGCCTGGCTAAGGGTATCAGGAAGCGCAGGCGCGGCTTGGCTGGCGTGTGCTTGTGCGTTGAGTAAACAGCCATGGCAATGTCTGAAAGCTGCAGAACCTTATCCTGCAGGCCTGGTGTGGCATAGTCAGCGTCAAGTGTCACCAGCTGACGAAAGGCGACGCATTCGGCTTTTCTGCGGCCTCCGGAGAGGGTGCCACCTACAAAGCCGCCCACGTCCTTTATCTCGTCCTGGACAGCTTTGGACATGGCAAAATACTCGTTTTGGGTTTCGGGTGTTCTTGTTGTTTCAACCAGCCGGCTGAGGAATTGGGACCAAGGCAGCTGGCTGTTTTTCCATTTCATTTCTTTCCGGCTGGTTCCTCGAGCGATGGCAATCTGGCCATCGTACTCCAGCGTTAGGGGCTTGGCAGTCGTTTGCATGGCTTCACCTCATCAATCCTTCTGGTAAAATTCGCACTCAAAGCCGGCAGCTGGCAGGGGCAGGCCCGGAGCCCAGGTGGGCGATTCGCCCATGATCTGGCACAGACTTTCGAGCGCCTTGGTATTCTCTCGTGGGACTTCTACAACTGCCTCGTCATGTATATGCATCACTATTTTGTATCCGTTTCTTTCAACCCGGATCATGGCGTCAGCAAGGCAGTCCCGGGCTATTGCTTGGACGATGTTTTCTGTCAGCTTTCCACCGTAGGTGTTCACCCGGCCCCAAGCCTTTGACTCGGACATTGGGCCATCGTAGTATATCGAAGGCCGGTCGAACCGAGGATCGTTCTGGATCTGGGCGTTTTGATAAACCAGTGTGCGCCCGGAGGGAAGCTCTATCAGCAGCGCCGAGTTGGGGCCTTGCGAGAAGGTAACCAAGCCGTTCAGGTTTTGCTTGAAGCCCTTGATGGCTTCTTTCGCCGCGCTTTCCACATCGGACCAAAGCTGGACAATCTTCGGGTTTGCCGCTCGCCATTTGGCCACCAGCGTTTTCAGCTCGTTCTCCGGCACTCCCATCTTGACCGCGCCCATCTTCTCCAAAGCGCCCACGCTGCCGCCAAAGCCCAAGGCCAGCTCGGCTATCTTGCCGCGCTGCCTGAGCGGATGTCCCTTGCCAATCTGCTCGATGGGTACCTTGAACATGGCCGAAGCGCTCGCTTCGTAGATCTTCCCATGCGTCCGAAAAACCTTCATGCGCCATTCCTCTCCGGCCAGCCAGGCGATCACTCGAGCCTCGATGGCCGAGAAGTCGGCAACAACGAACCGGCTGCCGGGCTTTGGAATGAAGGCCGTCCTGACCAGCTCCGAAAGCGCCTGCGAAGGACTGCCAAATATAAGCTCAAGGCCGTCAAAGTCTCCGCGCTTTACCAGATCCCGGCAAAGGGTCAGGTCCTCGAGGTGGTTCTGTGGCAGGTTCTGCACCTGCACCAGCCGGCCTGACCAGCGCCCTGTCCTGCTTGCACCGTAGTATTGCAAAAGCCCCCGGACCCGGCTGTCCGGGCCGATGGCCTTTGCCATGGCTTGGTACTTCTTCACTGAGGTTTTGGAAATCTCCCGGCGAATCTCGAGGACTCTTTTTGTCTGGGCGTCACCGGCTGTTTTGATCAGGCCCGGCAGCGCCTCTTTGGAGAGGGAAACAACCTGTTCGTCCTCGCCTGCCAGAACGTTCAGCCAGGCTTTTACCTGGGTTGCGCTCTTGGCGTTGGTGATCCCGGCCAGCTGCAGGGCCTCTTCCTCGAGCCGGCTTTTGTAAAGGTTGTCGCACTCGATGGCCTTATAAACCAAGGTTGGATCCAGCAGGACCCCGCGGTCGTTTATCCGCTGGTCCATCCGGTATATGTCGCGCTCTCGCTTGCTGAAAGGATACCAGGCGATTGCCTTCTCTATCTCGCGCTCGGCCACCACGTCCTGCTTGCAGTATGTTTTGAAAAGCTCCCATTTCTCAGGGGCGTGTCGCGGCAGGTTCCGCGTCCGGTACCCGTTTAGTGAGGTTGCAGCGCAAGGCCCGCAGAAGTATTTGATCAGGGGCTTGCCAGCGTCCAGCTTCTGCAGCTCCGGAGGCAGGACAACCTTGCCAACCCCGGCCAGATGCGGAGGAAGGCCCAGCATCGCCGCATGGGCGGCCACGCAATACCAGCTTCCGGGTACCAGCCAATATTTGAGATGAGCCGAAAGGCAGACCCTTTCAAACTGAGCGTTGAATGCCATCTTGGTCACTTCCGGGCTTTTGAGCGCCCATTCGATGTCCGGAGGAATAGCCTCACCTTGGCCCAGGTCGATTATCTCGACCTGTTCGTCGTTATAAGCGTAAGCAAAAAGAAGGACCCTGAAATCGGGAGAAGCGCTATAGGCATAAACGCCAACCTCCGGCAGGGTCAAAGAAGAGTAGGTTTCTATATCGATGTGCAATATATTCATGTTGACCTCTCTTAGGCTAAATTGGGCGGGACCGCTGTTCGCAAGCCCCGCCCATGACGGCCAGTATTTCAGGCTTGATTAACCCATCGGGTCATCATCGTCGCCCAGGTCGAAATCGTCAGCGAAGTCGGTCTTCGCATCGGTCCGGCTGGAAAGCGGCTCGCCATCCTTTAGCTTCTGGAGGTTATTCAGCCCAGCACCGATCCCGCGGTTGCCTACAGCATCGTAAGGGAAGAAGTTGATGGAAGCCCGGCCCCAGCACCCGGAGTAAAAGTCCATCGGGTCGAGGATCTCGTTCTTGTCGCGGTCGACAATCATGGGCTTCATTTTCGAGCTGGCGTTGATGAAGTACATCCCGGCATAATTCTCATCGTCCGGGCGCTCCTCGTCACCGTCGCGCAGGGGCGTTTTCAGGTTCTTGGGTGTTTTGCCACCCCAATGGCTGGAGGTTCCAGCGGTGACCGCGGCCTTGATTCCGGCCTGCAGCGCAGCAACCGAGTACCGATCCTTCTTGGGCACCAGCAGGCAGACCGAGTATTTCGGCTCGGAGCCTTCAATGCTGCTGTGGGGCTTGAAAACGTGAGCGTAGGAGAACCGGACCAATCCGGTGATGACCTTGGTGGCGGGTTGTGCTTTGTCCATTTAGCATTTCCATCCTTTCAATCTTCGGACTCGATGTCTGAATCGAAGTCCTTTAAAGCGGCTTGCAGGTTTTGCATTTCGGGGCGTTTGTCGGATTCGGGGGCCAAAGTAGGCTCCCCTGCTGGTTTGATAATAAAGGGTTCTGCCAGCTCTGTGAAGCGCTTTTTGCCGACTATCTTTTCCAAGTCGGTGATCCCTTTCAGCTTGGCCGGGATGTAAATGTCCGTCACTCCCGGCGTTGCCAGCAAGGCTTTCTCAAGCCCAGCAGGATCGGCAATCTTCCGATTGCTGCGACCTTCGACAACCTTGTATCCCGGTATCTTGAGCTCGTCCTGAAGGACCGCTTTCAGGGTGTAGTCCTTAAAGTCCTTAACCCATTTTTCCAGAACCGGCAGTTTGTCGAGGACGCTTGCGAAATCCTCCGGCATCAGCAAAGGCAGCGGTGTGGTTGTGAAATCCATCACGGCCAGCCCTACGCTGGACCGGGCTGTGCAGGTTGCGTTGGCCCGGCAGAAGCGGCAATGGTCTCCTGGTACGAAAACGCCCTCGCCTGCCGCGGCCAGCTTGGCTCGCGGTTTAACAAAGGTCTCGGCCCAATCGAGCAGCTCATCAGCGGTTAGCTCCTCGCTTGAAATGGAATCAAGCCGGGGCTGGCATATGGTCGTTTTGATTGTTTGGATGTCGTAAAGCGGCAGGAATTCCAAAAGCGCCCCCAGACCGTAGAGCCTGCATTGCGGATTGTCCACCGCGTCAACCGGGACCCCTTTGCCGTACTTCAGATCGATCACCTGCATCTGGCCGTCCGTGATAATGATCACGTCCCCGGTTCCCCAGCCGTCAGGCACGTACTCCGAGAAGTCCAACTTTTTTTCAAAGAAGATCTTGGGATCATAGCAGAGGTTCCGCGCTTCGGTGAAAGCGGTCTTGATGTAGTCCACGTACTGGTTGATGAAAATGGGCATCTCCGGGCTGTAAAGTGGATCCGCTTCGATCTCGGCAAAAGCCTCGAGGTACTTCTTTCGCGGGTAGGTGGTGTAGTATTTCCGAAGAAGCATCTCAGCCAGCCTGTGTGCCAGCGTACCCTCATCGGCAAACTTGCTGGTCGTAGGCGGGAAGGTGGCCTCCAAAGCCGCGCTGGGCGTACAGGTCAGCCAGCGCTTGGCGCTTGAAGGCCCCAGAATCGCATGGGCGCTCATTTCAAAAGCCCTCTGGCCTCAGCCATCGCCTCAGCATACTGCGTCGGCTCGAGCTTTGAGAATTGCTTGACGTTGAATTTTGCCAGCAGCTTGGTCAGGGCATCCCGACCGCACTTCTCGGAAACCTCACCCAGCACCTCGCGCACCTGGCTCGCCGTCGGAGGAGGTATCAGCTCGGCCTGCTGCCCGCGAGGATCCTCGAGGGCTTCCACAGCGTTGGGATCCACCCAAGGTGGCGGTTCTGGCTGGACACCCTCTGCAGGTGTGGTTATGGGCGTCACCTTGGCTTTGGCAGGCTGGGCTTTGGCCTTGGTCTCAGCGGCCTTGACGGCCTCCTTAACCTCGGTTACCGTGGCCTCCGGGCTAATGGATATGGATACGGTCTGGTTCGCTTCCAGATTCAGAAGCTCGAGCATTTGCTTGCGGATCTCCGCAGCGGTGTCAGCGTAGAATTCGACTTTGATCATCGTTTTGATCCCCTTTCACAATTATTGTTTCACATTTAGCATTTCGATCTGGGATCGGCCCTCCTTTCAGGCCCAGATAAACCTTGACCTTATCCAGCTCGCCATCTTTCCAGCGTCGCCGGCCCTGCATCTTCTTTCGGAAGGTATGCAGGGACCAGCCCATCGCCAGCGCTACCGTTGCGGTGGTTTCGCCTTTGAGGATGATTGCTGCTTGGATTTCGGGATTTGAGTATCGCATTCTGGATTACCTCCAGCTACGAGTGTACCACTATCAGGTACAGAAGACAATGGGTTATCTAATATTTCATCCAAGGACATTTCATCGGCATTCAGACCGTCCAGCCGGGCTTCTGGATCCGGCACCAGGGCCAGCCGAGCAGCTTCCTGCTCTTTAGCCATCTCGAAAATGTCGTGCTGCAGGGACTGGTTCAGCTCGGCCAGGTCGACCGCCAGCTTGGCTTGGAGGCAGATATCGGTCAGCAGGGTCTTGTCCAGGCGCAGGGTACGATCACGCACGATCCGGTTGCAGAAGTCATCAATTTCCGTTTTTGATTGCATTTTCAGTCTCCTTCATTTAGTTGCCTGCAGGATCCGCAGGCGGGCCTGTTGATCTAAGAGCTTTTCAATATTTTCCTGATCTCATACCCGAGATCATTGGACACCCAAACCTTACACTCCGCTTCAATCCTTTCCAGTTTCCTGCGGCATAAGTCTAATTCCTTATCCTCGAGTCGGCGCAGGGCTGTGAGGATGATCTCGTCACGATGCAAGGCTCTTCCGAGGGCCGATGTCGCTATAATCAGCTCGGGATTATGCGATTTTAAATATAAGTCGATATTCTCTTTCCGACGCTGGATAGTGCCTTCATAGTCCTTGATGATCTTTTGCACGTCCTCGCTGACCGGCGCTAGTTGTGCGCGCAGGGCGCTTTTCAAGATTGGTATCACAACATCAAGCACTTCGCCTTTGCTTAGATCAGGTGGAATGTAGTTGCCGTCAAGCCGTTGATTAGCAAATTCTTCTAGTTCTGAAATGATAGTGATAATTCTTCGGCTATCAATCGCCTCTTGCACCTCTTCGTCTGTAGCACGCGTGCTATCCGTGCTATCGGATCGTGCTAGTTCGATTTGTCTGCCGCAGTTCGGGCAGAACGGACTCAAATACTCAACACCATTCTGGTAGCTTGGCGCGTAATTATTGCACGCGCTACACTTATGACCGCCTCTACCGTTAGTCACTTCGATCCACTCGCACGGTTCGCCCGGATCGATCTGTGCGCGCAGGGCGGCTCTCAAGATTGGCACTACAACATCAAGAACTTCGCCTTTGCTTAGGTCTGGTGGGATGTAGTTTCCGTCAAGACGTTGATTGGCAAATTCTTCTAGTTCTGAAATGATAGTGATAATTCTTCGTCTATCAATCGCCTCTTGCACCTCTTCGTCTGTAGCACGCGTGCTATCCGTGCTAGTGGATCGTGCTCGCTCGCCCGGCTCGATCTGTGCGCGCAGGGCGGCTAGGATTGTTTGCCTAAAACGGATTGTGTCTGGATGAAAGCGACTGTCTGCCTGATATTCGTGGTCGCCAATTGGTGTGTCGTACTTTCCTGTTTGTATCCAGTCGATGGCCCTGTCAACGTCCTCGCTGACCGGCGCTAGTTGTGTGCGCAGGGCTGTGACTGCTAAAGACAAGGTATCTGCCGTTACTGGCATTTCAACATAGACTGAATCAATCCATTTGGCATGATCAATGCCAGACTGTAAATCCTCAATCGCGTCCTTGATAGTCTGTTCGCTCATTACCTTTTCTCCTTATCAGCTTTTTGAGGTAGTCCTCGGCAGCGTCCGGAGCCAGGTTTTTGATCTGGCCCCGGATCGATTTCATGGCCTGCCGGGAAAGCAGGCCGGCTTCGTTCATCGTCTTGAGCACCTGTTCGTGTTCAGGTTTCATCGAAAAGCCTCCGGAGCCTGTCCATGATCTCGTCGCAGGCGGCCCGCCAAGGCGTCGCCTGATCCCGATGCCGGACCTCGGCTATGACGGCCTCGATCTGTTCGGGCTGACGAGCGCCGGCGATCAGCGCGATCAGGTCAGCACGATGTTGTTTAGTAGGGTGATCGCCGTTTGAAAGCATCTCCTTTAGCTCGTCTAGCTGTTCTTTTGTCAGCATAAAGACTCCTCCTTAATCATAATAATCCCTGCCTCTTCAAATCAAAGTAGATTAACGTTCCGGCCACGATGATGATGCCTAGAATAATCCAGCCGGTCATTTTTCTCACCCTTTCTTCTTCTTTTGTTCCAGACCACGATCTGGCCGTCCACGATCCTGTTTTCAATCAGCATCTCATTCTCCTGCCGGCGCTAGATATGCCGCCACGTAGCGGCAGGCTTCCTCAAACTCCGGATCGTTCGAGAAGCCGGCAAAGGAGCAAACGTCCCCATTCTCGTGGTAGAAAACGCAGAAAGGGTGTCCGTCCGGATCCAGGTCGGCCAGCGTATCATGACCATAGTATTGGGCGAAAAACTCGGTTGAGATAACCTCGGTAAGCCACAGGTTTTTCTCGGGGCATCCGTACTTCCGCATGGTCGCACATTTCAGGGCCTCGTAGTCCTGAATGCTCTTGGCCGGGCGCTCGAGCGCTTCGATGTACTTCCTTGCTGCATGGTTGGACGAGAAGCCCACCGGCTTGCCGGCCAGGTCCTTGACCGGCACGTAGATTCCCATGAAGATGCCTTTCTGTTCAAACCTGCCAACATAATGGGTTCCATCGGATCCGTTGATGATTTTATATTTGCTCATGGTTTTACCTCCGGATCGGCCAAGGCCGGTATGGATTCGTCGGTGATGATGGTGTATCCCGGCCAGCTTTCGACCGCCTGGCTGATCTCCGTCAGCTCTTCGTCCATCCGGTCAAGCCGGTCCTGAAGCTCGGCCTGCTCGGAGATCAGCGCTTCCGCTCGGGGCTTGAAGCTGGTCAGCGTCTGGGCCAAAAGGGCCAGCGCCAGCAAGGTCAAAAGAATCACCGCAAAGGTCAACCAATTGATTCTGCGAGGGCTTGGCGACCGGCGAACATGGCAAACATCCTCTAATCTAGGCATCAGCGTTCTCCTTCCGACTGCCGGATCGTGCCGGCTGTGATCATTTCCGAAATCTTCATGTCCTTGATCTTCAGGCATTCCTTGGTGTGGTTCTTGATGCAGTCAAAGCAAAAGAATGGCGCTGCCGGGTTCATGCCCAGCTGCATACTGGAGCTTGGCACCAGCAGGCGTCTGCAGCGCCCGCAGGCTTGCGATGCAGGCCAGACCCCGGTTAGCAGGTTGTCGATGGTCAGGCCGAGGGCACCGGCAATCAAAGCGAGATTGTCGATGCCCATGCTCTTGGCCGATTCCCAGCGAGCGATCTGCGGCTGGTTGGAGTTGATCAGCTCGGCCAAAGCCTGCTGCGAAAGGTTGCGCGAGATCCGCGCTTCTTTGATGTTCTCTCCCAGGGTCCTCATTTTACCACCTCCACTTTATAAGGCCGGGTCAGCTCCTCGCGCTTCTTGACCAGCGCCAGCAGCTTGTCTTGGTAGGGCTTGAGATATTCCTCAAAGCCCCGGTCGATCTCTTTGACCTCTTCGACAAACTCGGCTTCGGCCTCGGCCTTCTTTTCCTCGAGGCCTGCGCGGGCTTCGTCAAGCAGCTTCTGGCGGGTTTCCGCTCGAGCGTTGATGTGAGCCTGCTCGGTCCGGAGCTGTTTGTCCAGATCCTCAAGAGCCTTGGCGTGAGGAGCCATCGCCTCGATGAAGTCCATCCCGAGCTCCGTGAAAACTCGAGCTATGATCGACTTGTCCTTGATGGCCGGGTGCCAGTTGTAAACTAGCTGGATGGTCCACCATTCGCTGTCTGTCAGCGGGTAGGCCTTGCCACCACATTTCTTGACGTGCTCTTCAAATTCGTTCAGGTTCATTGAGCTTCCACCTTTCTAATCATATCGATGCCGTAAAGCACTCCGAGGTGCCAGCCCCGGTCCCAGACCACGTGAATCGTACCAAGGTCGTCAACCACCTCGACTGTGCCTTGGTCGCCGGGCCACAGTTTGGTGTAAGGGTCGATCATCCGGATCAGCTCGACGCGGGATCCGATTGGGTATTGCTGCAGCAGGGCATCTCTCAGGACTGACATTATAAAACCTCCTCTCTCGTTGGCGGTGTGTGCTGGGTCAGGTTGTAGTTGGGCATCTCGATGCCCCAAAGCCTGCGGGCAGTATCTACCAAGCCGAAGCGAGCGCCTGTGGACACGTCCTCGACCTGCAGGCAAAACTTAGGCGAGCTGGGCTTGAATCCGAGGATCCTGAAAAGGTGGCCCTGACTCGGCCTGTTTGCGACCCTGCGGTAGTCCTCCGGCTTGAAGCCGAAGAGGCCGCAGTATTTCTCAAACTCGATCTGCTCGAGGCTCTTGCCGTCGAGCTCTTTGACCTGCGCCGTCAGCTTGGCGCTGAATTGGGTGGCTGTGAAGGTCACGTTGCCAATGCCGATGTCCATGTTGTGCTTCAGGCCGACGGCCTTGAGCGCCTCTCTTACCTCTTCCGCGATGGTCTTGACTTCCTGCTTGTTCATTGATCCCTCTTTCTGGTCGGGGCTTGTGACCGACCTGCCGCATTAGGCCCGAAGGCCCACTCTGCTTTTAGGCGTCCTGCGCCCAGGTTACGTTGATCTCGATTTCGTCGCTATTCCGGACGAACCGGATCCGGCAGAAGTCCTTGGTGGCTTCGGTGCGTTCGCAAACAATCTCGTGGTAGTTTTCAAAACCGTCCCAAGCGTAGATCCGGGTCGCCTGCTCGTCTTCAGCTCCGACCAATTCCTTAACCTCGTCCGGTACCTCCAACCAAACGACCTCGGTCGGGAAGCCCATCATCTTGGCCAGCTCGTCGTGCTTTTTGATCAGGTCAGCGCAGAAGAGAAGCGTGTCCGGATCCGTGAGCTTCGGGCTATCGGTTGGACCGCTATAGGGCCTCGGTCCGTCTTCAGGTGTTCCGTCATCCCAATTCCAGTTTGCCATCTTGATCCCTCTTTCTGGCCGGGGCTTGTGACCGGCCTGCCGCATTAGGGCTTTCGCCCCACTCTGCTTTATTTGTCGGCTAGGAGTACAAAGTCTGCAGGCAAAGGTAAAGCCAATCCCAAGCCCGCGGCTACTGTTTCCGGGGCTCTAGCTTCTACTCGGCCAGTGAAGTATCCGTAACCTTTTCGGCTGTAGGTTATTTGGTAGAAGTCGTAGTCGTTCAAGCCAAACTTTTTAAGAGCGTCTGCTGGACCATCGGCTTCGCAGGTTCCGTCTGAGGTAGGGCTTTCGTACTTTTTTCCGGTCCAGACCAGCATTCTCCATGTTCTCATCTTGATCCCTCTTTCTGACCGGGGCTTGTGACCGGTCTGCCGCATTAGGGCTTTCGCCCCACTCTGCTTGTGCGTAAAGGCTTATGCGTAAATGTTCTTTATGGCCTGCAGCACCGCCTGCTCCATGAGGTTCTTCGGCTCGAGGTCCCAGCCCCGGTCGTAGTTCATGACGGTCCGGGTTTCGCTGTCGATGACCGTCAGCTTGGAAATCCGGCCTTCGTCTATTCCGTAAATGCTGCCCTCGTCATAAACCTTGGCCCAGTATTTATAGGTGAAAGCCCCTTCTGCCGTCTCAATCGTGACCTTGTTTGTTTTCCACATCGCCTTGTCCTCCTGTTTTTATTTTAAGTATATAGC
>Ga0209066_10001768_pt1 | contig 27813 bp, 26 predicted proteins | sample All_14_2_FD_187198 | JGI IMG/M metagenome (GOLD analysis project Ga0209066, IMG submission 187198) | Freshwater microbial communities in response to fracking from Pennsylvania, USA - Allegheny Zone_MetaG_DW_15 (SPAdes) (version 2) ...
CTCGGTGACCACGATGCACTCGCGGTTGCCCTTCATCTCCTCGATCTCGGCGCGGGCCTGGATGGTGATGGAGCCGCGGCCGGTCTCGAAGTAATCCTTGATGCCCTTGCGGCCGCGGATGATGCCGCAGGTCGGGAAGTCGGGGCCCTTGATGATCTTCATCAGGTCCTTGACGTCGATCTCCGGCTTCTCGATGACGGCGATAGTGGCCTCGCAGACCTCGGCGAGGTTGTGCGTGGGGATATTGGTGGCCATGCCGACGGCGATGCCCGACGAGCCGTTAACCAGCAGGTTGGGCAGTTTGGCGGGCAGCACCGAGGGCTCGGTCATGGAGCCGTCGTAGTTCGGGACGAACTTGACGGTCTCCTTCTCGATGTCGGCCAGCAGCTCGCCGGCGATGCCGCTGAGGCGGGCTTCGGTGTAGCGCATGGCGGCCGCGGGGTCGCCGTCCACGGAACCGAAGTTGCCCTGCCCGTCGACGAGCATGTAGCGCAGGCTGAAGGGCTGCGCCATGCGGACGAGCGTGTCGTAGATGGAGGCGTCGCCGTGCGGGTGGTACTTACCCATCACGTCGCCGACTATGCGGGCGGATTTCTTGAAGGGCTTGTTGTGCTGCAGGCCCATGTCGTCCATGGTGTAGAGCACGCGGCGGTGCACCGGCTTCAGGCCGTCGCGCACGTCGGGCAGGGCCCGGCCCACGATGACGCTCATGGAGTAGTCGATGTACGAGGACTTCATCTCCTCGCTGATGTCCCGGTCGACGATGTTGACGAACATGTTCTCCGGCTGCTTCGGTGTAAGGTCTTTAGGTTCTGCCATTTGTCGCTCCGTTAATTAAATATCCAGGTTGCGGGCGGCCAGCGCGTTCTGCTCTATGAACACGCGGCGCGGTTCCACTTTGTCGCCCATCAGGGTGGTGAACATCTTCTCGGCCTCGGCCGGGTCCTCGAGGGACACCTTCAGCAGCTTGCGCCGCATGGGGTCCATCGTGGTCTCCCACAGCTGGCCGGGGTTCATTTCGCCCAGACCTTTGTAGCGCTGGATGTGGGCCCCGGCGGCGCCGGCCTTCATCACGTTGTCCATCAGCGTCCTGAGGTCGCGGGCGGAAACGATGTTCTTCTCCGTGATGAGGTCGAACAGCGCGGGCGCTTTCTCGTCCTCCACGCTGAATTCGGCGAGGGTGTGGCCCATCGCCTTGAGCTTGGCCGAAACGTTGTTGAGGCGGGTGAATTCGCCGAGCGTCTGGAAGTCGGGTCCGAGGTCGTCCTCGTCCACCTCCGCGTCCGGCACGCCGGCCTGCGCCATCGCGTCCTTCTTCTTCTGCACGTAATCGGACTGGAAGGCGTCCCACTCTTCCTCGCTGAAGAAATAGCGGTAGGTCTCGGGGTCGGTCTCCACGCGGAAGAGCGGCACCTTGCCTTCGGCCTGGAATTTTAGGTAATCCTTCAGCGTCAGGTTCTTGGTCTCCAGTTTGCGGCTGGTATTCTCCACGGAGATGGTGAGCTCTATCAGCTCCGCGATCTCCTTGGGCTCGAGCTTCTTGCCCTTGGCCTTCACGGAAATGCCGGTGAGGGCTTCCTTGAGCTGCCACTTCTGCAGCTTCTCCTCGTTGTCGAAGTAGGCCTCGAACTTGCCTTTCTTGACCTTGTAGAGCGGCGGCTGGGCGATGTAGACGTGGCCCTGCTCGACGAGCGGGCGCATCTGGCGGTAGAAGAAAGTGAGCAGCAGCGTGCGGATGTGCTGGCCGTCCACGTCGGCGTCGGCCATGATGACGATCTTGTGGTAGCGCAGCTTCTCGATATTGAAGCCGTCCTCGCCTTCGCCGATGCCGGTGCCGATGGCGCTGATCAGGTTGCGGATCATCTCGCTGGAGATGATCTTCACCAGCTGCGCCTTCTCGACGTTGAGGATCTTGCCGCGGATGGGCAGGATGGCCTGGAACACGCGGTCGCGGCCCTGCTTGGCCGAGCCGCCGGCCGAGTCTCCCTCTACGATGAAGATCTCGGATTTCTTGGGGTCCTTCTCCTGGCAGTCGGCCAGCTTGCCCGGCAGGCCGGAGTCGGTCAGCGAGCCCTTGCGGCGCGCCAGGTCCTTGGCGCGGCGGGCCGCTTCGCGGGCCTCGGCGGCGCCCAGGCCCTTCTGGCAGATGGCCTTGGCGATGGAGGGATGCTCCTCAAAGAACACGCTGAGCGCCTCGCCGGTGAGGGTCTTCACGATGCCTTCGACTTCGCCGTTGCCCAGCTTGGTCTTGGTCTGCCCTTCGAACTGCGGCTGCGGGATCTTGACCGACACCACGACGGTGAGGCCTTCGCGCACGTCGTCGCCGGTGACGTTGTACTCCTTGTCCTTCAGGAGGTCGTATTTCTTGATATAGTCGTTGATGACGCGCGTCAGCGACGAGCGGAAGCCGGTCACGTGCGTGCCGCCCTCTATCGTCTTGATGTTGTTGACGAAGGAGAACATGGTCTCCGAATAGTCGGTGTTGTACTGGATGGCCAGGTCCAGCATCACGTCGCCCTCGGACTTCGTTACGAAGATCGGGTCGTCGTTGATGACCTGCTTGTTGGTGTTGAGGAACTTCACGAACTGCTTGATGCCGCCCTCGAAGAAGAAGGTGTGCTTCTTGCCCTCTTCGCGCTCGTCGATAATGTTGATGCGGCAGCCGGGGTTCAGGAAGGCCAGCTCGCGCAGGCGGTTGGAGATGGTGTCATAGGAGAACTCGCCGTCGCCGAAGATCTCCGGGTCGGGGTGGAACAGCACCGTGGTGCCGTGGCCCTCGGCGACGCCCACCGCCTTCACGTCGTACTGCGGCTTGCCGCGCTTGTATTCCTGCTTATAGACCTTGCCGTCGCGCGAGTTGACGGTGACTTCCAGCAGGTCGGAGAGGGCGTTCACGCAGCTGACGCCTACGCCGTGCAGGCCGCCGGACACCTTGTAGGCGCCCGCCTCGAACTTGCCGCCGGCGTGCAGCACGGTCATGACCACTTCCAGCGCGCTCTTGCCTTTGAGTTTGGGGTCCTTCACGTCCTTCATCGGGTCCACGGGGATGCCGCGGCCGTTGTCGCTGACGGAGCAGATATTGCCTTCCTTGATCAGGACGTCTATCTTATTGCACCCGCCGGCGAGGATCTCGTCGATGGCGTTGTCCACCACTTCGTAGACCAGGTGGTGCAGGCCCTGTATGCCGGTGGAACCGATGTACATGGCGGGGCGCTTGCGCACCGCCTCGAGGCCTTCCATTACCTGTATTTGGGACGAATCGTAAGAACCAGCTGTCTTTGTCATGCTGTCTAACTCCTGTTTTAGTTTAAAGCTTCGTGGCCGGCTTTATGGCCCGTATCCACGGCCGTTTGAAATATTTATTCAGGCCTTTCACCAGCACCGAACTGCGCAGCGCCAGCTCGCTGGCCGCCGCCGCGGAGGACGGCTTCACCACCAGCACGCCCCGGTCCACGCCGAGCAGCACGCAGTGGTCGCCCAGGCGGCCCATCTCTTTCTTCCAGACCGCGTCCAGCACCGCCAGCCTTTCCAGCCCGCCCATGCCCAGCATCTTCCAGGAACTGCAGATGTCCCCGGCGGCGGTCCAGTTGGAACTCTTGCGCTTGAGGAACATTACTGGGTGCGCAGCGGCATCACGATATAGAGCAGGTCCTCGCGGCCCTTGAGGCGCAGCAGCGCGGGGGTGGCGGGGGTGGTGAACTCGGCGGTCACGTCCCCCTCGCCGGCGGACTTCAGGATGTCCATCACGAACTTCGGGTTGAAGCTGATCTGGAATTCCTTGCCCGTGTAGTCGGTCTCTATCTCGTCCTCGAAATCCATGCTCTGCGAGGCGGAGTTCACAACCAGCGCGCCCGGCTTGAAGGCGTACTTAACGGCGCCGGAGCGCTCGTTGGAGCAGATGGCGGCGCGCTTGGTGACGGCCATCAGCTTCTCCGCGTTGATGTTGATCTCTATCTCGTGGCTCTTGGGGATGATCTGCTCGTAGGCGGGGAAGTTGCCCTCCACCAGGCGGGAGATGAAGACGGTCTTGCCGATGCGGAAGCCGATCTGGTTGGAGGAGAGCCCCACCGTCACCTCGTCCGCGTCCTTGATGCCGGCGCCCTTGATGTAGCGGGCCAGCTCGCCCAGGATCTTGGAGGGCACGATCACCTTGAAATCTTTCTTGGCCTTCACCTTCTTGCTGGAGGCGATGGCCAGGCGGCGGCCGTCCGTGGCCACCAGGGAGAACAGTTCCTTCTCGTACTTCCAGAGCAGGCCGTTGAGGAAATGCCTGTCGTCCTCGGTGGAGGCGGAGAAGATGGTGCTGGTGATCATCTCGGCCAGCAGCTTGGCCGGCATCTTGAAGGAGTTGCTCTCGTCCAGGTCCGGGATGACGGGGTAGTCGTTCTTGGGGGCGCCGCCCAGCTTGAAGCGGGATTTGCCGCTGAGAATGGAGATCCTGTTGCTCTCGTCCACGGCTATGTTCACCGCGGAGTCCTCTCCCAGGTTCTGCACTATCTCCATGAATTTCTTTATCGGGACGGTGATGCTGCCTTCGCCCTTTATCTCCACCGGGATATGGTGCTTTATGGCCATCTCCAGGTCCGTGAAGACCACCTTTATGCCCTTGTCCTCCGTTTCCATCAGGAAGTTCTGGAGTATCGGTATGGTGCCGGTCTTTGAGGAGACTCCTGCCTGGATGGTCTGTATGCCTTTGATCAGGGTTTCACGGTTACTGTTTATTTTCATCATCCTAGTCCTCTTTTAAGATAGCTGTTTATAGTGTCGGCGCTGTTCAAACCATTGGGGAAAGTTATTAACAGCCTATCTGATTTTACTGACAGTCCCAACAAAATTCCGGGTTATGTACACCCTCCGGCCTTTTTAGCCCTGGTTATTAACAGCCTTAATCTTGGTGATTATCTGATTAAGGGTCTCGTTAAAGTAGGGGTCGGTCTGTACCATGTGGCCGATCTTGCCCTTGGCGTGCAGCACGGTGGCGTGCTCGCGGCCGAAAGCGTCCCCTATGTCCTTGAGCACCATGTCCGTCATCTCGCAGGCCAGGTACATGGCCACCTGCCGCGGGAAGGCGATGTTCTCGTTGCGCTTCTTGGAATTGAAATCGCGCATCTCCACGCTGTATTTCTCGGCCACCACCCGCTTGATGGTCTCCACCGGTATCTTCTTTTCTTCCAGGTCGTGGTCGCTGATGTGGTCCTTGATGATCTCGCGGACCGCGTCTATGGAGGGCTGGATGCGCATGTTGGAGCAGAAGTTGCCCACCGTGATCAGGCAGCCTTCCAGCTCGCGGATGTTCTTCTTGACGTTCTCGGCGATGAAGGTGATGATGTCGTCGGGGATGTCGTAGGTGTGCTGGTCGCGCTTCTGGCGCAGGATGGCCACGCGCGTTTCGAAATCGGGGATCTTGATGTCGGCCACCACGCCGGAGAGGAAGCGGGAGATGAGGCGCTGCCCCAGCGCGAGCTCGCGGGGCGGCCGGTCGGAGGTGACCACCACCTGCTTCTTGGACTCGAACAGCGAGTTGAAGGTGTAGAAGAATTCCTCTTCGGAGCGCTCCTTGTCGACGAGGAACTGGATATCGTCGAGCAGCAGGCAGTCGAGCTTGCGGTACTTGCTGCGGAACTGCTCGGTCACGCCGCCGCGCACCGCGTCGATGTACTCGTTGACGAAATTCTCGCTGGCGGTGTAGAGAATGCGGGCCGCCGCGTTCTTCTTCATGATGCCGTGCGCGATGGCGTGCAGCAGGTGCGTCTTGCCCAGGCCGGGCGGGCTGTAGATGAAGAAGGGGTTGGTCTGCCCCGGGTTGTTGGAGACGCCTTCGGCCGACGCGAAAGCGAAGCGGTTGGACGTGCCCATGATGAAGGACGAAAAAGTGTAGTGCGGGTTGAAAGAGTAATAGTTGGCCGGCAGCGCTATCGCCGCGGGCGCGGCCTTGGACTGGGGCGGCGGTTCCGACGGGGCCAGCGACATGGAATAGTTTATCTTCAGCGTGCGGCCGGTGAGCTCTGCCAGCAGCGCCGTGATCTTTTCCTCGTAGCGCTGCTTGACCGTGTTGTAAATTATGGAGTCCGGGACTTCCAGTTTCAGCGTGTCGCCCTCAATGAAAATGGGCTTTATCGGGCGTATCCAAAGGTCGACCGTCTGAGAACCTATGTCCTCATTGAGTTTTTTGACCACTTCCGGCCAGATTTCCTTGATATCGGTTAAGTTATCCACAAGTTATCCACAACTGTTAATAAGGTTTTTGGGTGTATATAAAGTGCTTGTATTATAAGACTTTATTGTGTTAATAACTTCTTTTGCCAGTTACTGAACTATCAATTTAAGGCGCAAAAAGCTTGCAAAAAGGTGAAAGAAAACAGCTATAAATGGGCTCAAAAGGGCCCTTTTTTTAGGATATCTATAATATTATATATTTTATAAGGCTTAGTCAATATTAAAGGGCGGCCGCCCGGACAGGGCCAGAGCCCCCCTCTGAGGCCTGCAGGTGGCGCCGCAGCCGCTCTCTGGCCTCCGCCATGCCGGCGGCGCTGCCGGCGCGCCTGGCCGCGTGCCAGGAGCGCAGCGCCCCGTGGAAATCCAGCACATTCTCCCTGTAGTCCCCGGCCCCTTCGCCGCTGAACAGGGAAAACAGGGCCTCGCTGGCTATAAGGGGCGCTCTGCCGTCCGCGGAGATCTCCTCTATCATTTTTTCGGCGCGGGCCAGGGCCGCCGGGGAGGACATGGTGGAATGTGTCCAGCCGCCCCCGCCGCTCCTCAGCCCGCCCTGGGCGCCGGCCAGCGCCGGTATGCCCGGGCTGCGTATCTGGAACGGCGAGAAATATACGGTGTCCAGGCCGGAAACTCGCGCGAAGTCCAGGGTTTCGGCCGCCGTGCTTTCAGTTTCGCCCGGATAGCCGACCACAAAATTCCCGTGAGTGCCCAGGCCGGCTTTTTTGGCCGCCGCTATGCCGGCCAGCATCTCCCCCCGGCCGCAGCCCTTGTTCATGGCCGCCAGCAGGGCGTCAGAGCCCGACTCCACCCCGATGAAGACCCACTGGCAGCCGGCGCGGCGCAGGGCCTCCGGCAGGCCCGGCCGCAGCAGGCTGTCGGCCCTGGCGAAGCAGGTCCAGCCAAAGCCGGCGTTTGCCTCCAGGCCCCGGCAGATCTCCAGCGCCCGGGCCGGATCGCCGGCGAAGTCGGAATCGGTAAAACGAAAGCGGGTTATCCCCCAGCGCTCGCGGTTATGGCGGAGCTCAGCCAGCACCGCGCCGGCGCTCCTGGCCGCGTAGGGCGCGCTGTAGGAGCAGAAGCCGCAGGCGCGGGGGCAGCCGCGCGAGCCCTGCACCGCCACCCCTGAGGGCGCGGCGGGGTAAAGGCCCCAGTCAGGAAAAGGCAGCGAGTCCATCTCCGCCGGCACAGCAGGCGCAGCTGCGGGCGCGGTTGCTCCGGGCGGTATTATTCCCGGGATAGAGGAAGGGTCGAGTCCCTCTTTAAGCGCGGCCAGCAGGGCCGGCAGGTTTTCCTCGCCCGGACCCAGCGCCGCGTAAGCGCCCGCCGGACGCAGGGCGGGGTTCCACTCCGCGCCCGGGCCGCCGACTATCAGGGCGGTGTCCGGAGAGAGGCGCCGCACCAGATCGGCTATGGCCGCCGTGGTCTCCGGGCGGAAGGTGTGGGTGGTGGAGATGCAGGCGGCGAAGGGCCGCCGCTCCAGCGCGGCCGCCAGCCGCGGGGCCTCTCCTTGCCGCGAAAAAAAGTTGTAGAAGGGTTTAGCCGCCCAACCCCGGCGGTTAAGCTCCGTGGCGAGCAGCGTCAGGCCGAGCGGCGGCGCGGCGGAGAATTTTTCCAGGGGCAGGGGTTCGCCCTCGAACAGCGGGGCGGTGAAATAGGAGTTCACGCCCGCGTAAAAGGGATGGGTCTCTTCCTGCGAGAGCAGGAGGATGTCCAGGGACATGGGGAACGGCTCCGTTTAAAGGGTGCTGTCTCCGGCTGACGGCGCCGGGTTCTCGTGGCTCTTGGCGTGGCGCCGGTGAGGTTTCTTGGCCTCCTGGCGCTGCGCCTCCGTCTGCGGCGGCTGGAAGAGCGGGGAAGCGGCTTCCCTGTTCTCCATCCACTTCAGCAGCGTGTCCTCGCCGGTGATGGCGTAGGTTTCGGGGGTGTTCACTACGGCGAGCTTGTTCTTCTTCGCCCTTTCGGTCAGCGTCTCCGCGCTCTTGCCGTGCGCGAAGCCGGGGGTTTCGAAGATCTTGAGGTTCTGCTGGGTGAGGCCCACCAGGTAGTAAGAGCCGTCCTGGTTGGCGCCTATGGCCACGGTCTTGTCGTTGACGGAATCGAAGGCCTGGTACAGCCACTCGCTCTTGAGCTCCGGCGAGAGGTGGCTGATGAGCACGGCTTTTTTCGCGCCGGTGAAGAACGCCAGCTGCAGGGCGTCCTGCAGGCGCCCCTCGTGGTTGTGGCTTTTCACTTCCAGGAAGCCCGGGTCTTCGGGGTCCAGCCAGGTCAGGTCGGGGTGCCGTGAGGTCTTGGCGTAGGAAAGGATCAGGATGGCGTCGCGGAAATCCTTGGCGAGCTTGTAGGCCGCGGAGATCAGGTCGCTGTTGACGTGCGCCGCCCTTTCGGGGCCGAAGGCCGTCCTGAGCTCAGGGCTGATCTTGTCCGCCTCGGGCGGATCCACCAGGATGATAATGCAGTTATCTCTATTTTTCGCCATAGTTGCAAGCTTTGTCTTAAGTATAGGAAGTATATTATACTAAATGTAAATTCCCCTATGGCGGAACATAAAAAACCGGTGATAATTTACGGGGGCAGTTTCGACCCGCCCCACCGCGGCCACCTCGAGCTCGCCGCCGCCGCGCTGCGCCAGCTCCGGCCGGCGGCGCTTTATTTCGTGCCGGGGTTCCTGACGCCCTTCAAGGAGTTCGCCCCGGCGCCCTACTCCGGGCGCAGGGCGCTGCTGCGCGCGGCGCTGGCCGCCGCGGGCCTTGGCAACAGGGCGGAGGTAAAGATCAGCCCGTTCGAGGCCGACCGGCGCCGCGTGGTCTACTCCTGGGAGACCGTGGAGTATTTCCGCCGCCTCCACCCCGGCGCTCCCCTCTATTTCCTGATGGGCTCCGACTGCCTGGCCGGCTTCGGAAACTGGCGCAGGCCGGACTACATCCTTGCCAACGCCCGGCTGCTGGTGGGGCTGCGGCCGGGCCACGCCCTGGGCCGCGGCGGCTGCTCCTTCACGCCGCTGGGGGGCCGTTTTCCCGAGGCCGATTCCACCGCCATCCGCGAACAGCTTTTCCTCGGGCGCCGGCCGGCCCGCCTCCACCCCGCCGTGAACGACCTGATAGAAAAAAAGGGATTTTACCTCGGGCGGGAGCGGGCGCTGCTGAAAAAAATGCTGACGCCCGCCCGCTACGAGCACTCGCTGCACACGGCCTCGCTGGCCGCGGCCCTGGCGCCGGCCGCCGGGATACAGCGCCAGAAAGCGGTGCTGGCGGCGCTGCTGCACGACTGCGCCCGCGACCTCTCCCCGGCGGCGCAGCGCCGCCTCTGCCTGCCCCTGTCCCGGCGCGACGCCGTGCTGCGCGAGACATTGAGGGAAGCCCCGGTGCTGGCCCACGCCTGGGCGGGAGCGGCGCTGGCGGCGGCTAAGTTCGGCGTGACCGATCCGGAAGTGCTGGAGGCCATAAAATTCCACGCCACCGGGGCGCCGGGCATGGGGGCGCTCGCCCGGCTGGTCTACCTTTGCGACCTCGCTAACCAGGGGCGCGCTTTCCGCGAGGCCGGCCTGGTGCGGCGCCTGGCCGCCATCGATTTCGAGGCGGCTTTCAGGGCGGCCAATTATGTTAAACTTGTCTATGCTTTTGCGGGCGGCGGCTGGGTGCACCCGCTGAGCGTTCAGCTATGGAACAGCCTTCAGGAAAAAAAGAGCGTATAGCGATGGCGGCCGGGGTACTCCTGGCGCTGGCGCTGGCGGCGTGGCAATTCTTCTCCCCGGTTTCCCGGGAGCTGATAGCCGGCCGCGACGTGGGCCTGGCCCTGCTCGGCGAGCGCTCCTCCGTCTTCCTGATCTACCACCCTTTCTCAGACACCGTAGGGGCTTTCACGGCCTCTCACGCCAAACCCCGCCGCGGCATGACCGCGGAGCGGCGCGCCGGCGAGCTCGCCCTCGCGGCCGCCGGCCCCGCCGCCGCGGAAAAAGTATTTTACGTCGAACTTTCCTCCGCGCCCGAGATGGACGCGCTGTGGTCCGTGCTCAACGGCTGGCGCGCCGATCCCCGGCTGTTCCTCCGGGCCGCCTCCTGGACCCGGTCCCTGAAGTCCGCCCGCGCCACCAACCTCTCCGGCTTCGACCTGTTCTCGCTTTTCTCCGAGTTCGTGCGCCTGGGGTCCTCCAATTTCATCCTGACCGAGGTGCCGCGCCGCGGCCTGAACGCGGAGGCCGCGGGCGAAGCCGCCGCGGGCGCCGTGCTGGTGGAAGTTTTCAACGCCTCCGGCCGCTCCGGCCTGGCGGCGGCTACGGCCAAGCGCCTGCGCGAGGCCGGCTTCGACGTGATCACCGAGGGCAACTATGCCACCGCAGAAAAGAACACAAGGATCCTCGGCTTCTCGCGCGACACCGCCGCCGCGCTCGCGCTGCGGGGCGCGCTGGGCCTGGAGGAGCTGGAGATCCGCGTGAAGCCCGGCCACCGGAGCGTGGCCGCGGCCGCCGTGATCCTCGGCGAGGATTTTGATTTGGGGACGCAAAACAAATAAGGGGAGATTCATTATGGACATGGTGACCATTCTCAAGACGGCGGTGCAGCAGGGGGCCAGCGACATCCACATCAGCGTCGGCAAGCCGCCGCTGATGCGCAAGAGCGGCGAAATCCTGCCGGTGGCCGAGGGCCTGGCCCCGCTGACCGCCGACCAGACCAAGACGCTGATCTACTCCGCCCTTTACGACGAGCAGCGCGCCAAGTTCGAGAAAGACTGGGAGCTGGACTGCTCTTTCGCCGTCACCGGCGTGTCCCGCTTCCGCCTCAACGTGCTGGCCGCCCGCAACGGCGTCGAGGCCGTCATGCGCGTCATTCCTTCGATCATCCCCACGCCGGAACAGCTCGGCCTGCAGCCGACCATCGTGCAGTTCGCCGAGCTGCCCAAGGGCCTGGTGCTGGTCACCGGCCCCACCGGCTCGGGCAAGTCCACCACGCTGGCCGCGCTGATCAACAAGATCAACACGGGCAAGAAGAAACATATCCTCACCGTCGAGGACCCGATCGAGTTCACCTACGAGGCCTCGGCCTGTGTGGTGCGCCAGCGCGAGATCGGCCAGCATACCCGCAGCTTCAACAACGCCCTGCGCGGCGCGCTGCGGCAGGACCCCAACGTCATCCTGGTCGGCGAGATGCGCGACCTGGAGACCATCCAGCTGACCATCACCGCCGCCGAAACCGGCCACCTCACCTTCGCCACGCTGCACACGCAGGACGCGCCGTCCACCGTGGACCGCATCATCGACGTGTTTCCCCCGCACCAGCAGACGCAGGTGCGCGTGCAGCTGGCCGCCTCGCTGCAGGGCGTCGTCTCCCAGATCCTGCTGCCCCGCAAGGACGGCAAGGGCCGCGTGGCCGCCCGCGAGATCATGGTGATGACCCCGGCCATCTCCAACCTGATCCGCGAGGGCAAGACGCACATGATCTACAGCGCCATCGAGACCGGCGCCAAGTACGGCATGATGCCGATGGACCGGGCGATGTCGCTGCTGGTCAAGCAGAACCTGGTGGATTTCAACGTCGCGGTCGCCAAGGCCCACGACCAGGAAGGCTTCAAGAAGCTCTGCAGCGCCGGCGGGATCTAAGGGGGACGCATGTCTGATATAGAAAAGCTCAAGCAGATAGCCCTGTTCAGGGGCCTGTCGGACGCCATGCTGGCGGAGTTCTCCGGCTATTTCAAGCAGACCGCTTACGCGGCCGGCGACGTGATCTTCAAAGAGAAGACCACCGGCGACTCGCTCTTCATCGTGGTCTCCGGCGAGGTGGTGATAGAGAAGGCGATGGACGAAGAGGGTAAGGAATTCAAGACCCTGGCCATCCTGTCCGGCGGCGAGTTCTTCGGCGAGATGGCCGTGATAGAGGGGCTGCCCCGCTTCGCGCAGGCCCGCGCCGGCGCCGACAGCGCGCTCTACGAAGTGGCCCGCGACAAGTTCTTCTCCTTCATCAAGGAGCATCCCGAGACCGGCATCAGCATCTTCAGCCAGATCATGCGCGTGACCATGCGCCGCCTGCAGCACACCTCCAGCGAGCTGACCATGCTCTACGACCTCAGCCGCATGCTGACGCAGCAGCACAAATCGCCCGCGGAATTCTTCGCCGCCGTCATGGACGAGGCCCGCGTCTACCTGGAAGGCTCCTGGAACGTGACCGGCTACGTCTACAACGTCTTCAACGAGGAGTACGAGCAGGTTTACTCCAAGGACTCCTTTCAGCGCCGGGGCGAACCGGTGACCTTGCCGGCCAGGCCCGAGGCCGGCTGGCAGGGCGACCACGCCTACCTGATGCCGTGCTCCGCCGAGGGGCGCCGCCTGGCCTGCGCGGTGTTCGAACGTTCCGAGCCGCTGTCGGCGGTGGAAAAAAACAGCCTCGCCACCATATTTAATACAATATCCTCTATAGCGGGTTCCGCGATGGTGAACATAGAGCACCAGGCGGAGGCCGCGATGCTGGATAAACTGAGGAAGAGCAAGAACATAATATGACGAACCCCAAGAGCAGCTTCAAAGACATAGCCATCCTGGCCGCCCGCGCCGGCGACAGCAAGAAGGCGACCCCGGTCACGGTCTTCGACCTGGCCAACACCTCCCCGCTGGCCGACTACGCCGTGCTGATAGTGGTGGAATCCGCCCCGCAGCTCGACGCCGTGGAGGAGGAAGTCTCGGTGAAGCTCAAGCACGAGGGGTATTACTGCCTCCACAAGGACGGCACGCGCTCCAAGAACTGGAAGGTACTCGACTACGGCGGCACCCTGGTGCACGTGTACGACGGCAAGGCCGCCGAGTTCTACGCGATAGAGAAGCTTTACGAGAAGTGCAAGCAGGTGGAATGGCAGGAGCAGCCCGCGGCCGCCCCGGCGAAAGCCCCGGAGAAAAAGGCCGAGGCGCCCGTAGCCAAGCCCGTTGCCAAAAAGGCGCCGGCGAAGAAAGCCGTCCCCGCCGTTAAACCCGCGGCCAAGAAAACCGCAAAAAAAGCGGCGCCCAAGAAAGCCGCTAAAAAGGCCGCTCCCAAAAAAGTCGCTAAGAAAGCGGCCCCCAAAAAGGCCGTGAAAAAGACCGCGAAGCCGGCCGTGAAGAAAGCCGCCGCCAAGAAGCCTGCCGCCCGGAAGGCCCAGGTCAAAAAGGCCGCGCTCAAGAAGCCGGCCAAGAAAGCCGTAAAGAAGACAGCGAAAAAAACCGCTAAAAAGAAGTAAGACCGCTCAGCGCCGGACCCGCCTTCGGGCGGGCCGGCGTTTTATTTTCCCCTCAAAGGCATACCGATGAAGATCTCCGTACTGGAAGCAGACCTCAAAAGCCGCGCCAAGGCGGCCTTCGCCCTGGACGACGCGGCCGTGGCGTCTTTCACGCTGGCCGCGCCCCCGCCGCACATCAAGGCCGACGCCTCCATTGCCTGGCCCATAGCCGGCTCGAAACTGCTCAAGAAGGCCCCGCTCGCCATCGCCGGCGAGCTGAAGGCCGCCCTTGGCGGCGCGGTGGAGTCCGAGGTGGTGCCGCCCGGTTTCGTCAACGTAAAATTTACCCCCGCTTTCCTGTTCGCGGCGCTCAAGGACCTGGAGAGGCCGGGCAGCCTGCGCCGCCCCGAGTACGCGGGCGAAAAGATCAACCTGGAGTTCGTCTCGGCCAATCCCACCGGCCCCATGCACCTGGCCAGCGGCCGCGGCGCCACGCTGGGCGACAGCCTGGCCCGCATCTGGAAGGAGCTGGGCGCCGAAGTGGCCACGGAATTTTACGTCAACAACGTCGGCCGCCAGGTAGAGAAGCTCGGGCTTTCGTTGAAGGCCCGGTTCGAGGGTAAAGAGCCCCCGGAAGACGGCTACCAGGGCGACTACCTGAAGGGCCTGGCCGCCGCGCTGCCGCCCGAAGCGGAAGAGTGGACCGACGAACAGTTTTCCTCGCACGCGGTAGCCGAGATGCTGCAGCTGCACCGGGCCGACATGCAGGCTTTCGGCGTGGAGTTCGACCGCTGGTTCCTGGAGAGCGAGCTGCACCAGGCCGGCGGCCCGGCCAAGGCCCTGGCCACGCTCAAAGAGAAAGGCATGGTCTACGAGAAAGAGGGCGCGGTGTGGTTCGGCGCGGCCAGCGAGCTGGAGTCGGACGACAAGGACCGCGTGCTGGTGAAGGCCGACGGCCGCAACACCTATTTCCTCAACGACATCGCCTATCATCTCAATAAATTCTCCCGCGGCTTCGGCCGCCTGATAGACATCTGGGGAGCCGACCACCACGGCTACGTGCCGCGCATGGAGGCCGCCGTGAAGGCGCTGGGCGGCGGCGCTTTCAAGGTGATCATCCACCAGCAGGTCTCGCTGCTGCGCGGCAAGGAAGTGGTGAAGATGTCCAAGCGGGCGGGCGACTTCATTTCCCTCAAGGAGCTGATGGAGGACGTGGGCACCGACGCCTGCCGCTTCTTCTTCGCTTCGCGCGGCCCCAACACCCACCTGAACTTCGACCTGGAGCTCGCGAAGAAAAAGAGCAACGAGAACCCGGTGTACTACGTGCAGTACGTGCACGCCCGCATCGCCTCCATCTTCGACAACGCGGCCGCCAAGGGCGTGGACCCCGCGGCCTCTTTCGACGAGGCGAAGGCCGCTATCAACCCCGAGGAGCGGGCGCTGATGCTGAAACTCCTGTGGCTGGAAAAGACCCTCGCCGACTGCGCGAGGGACAACTCCCCCCATCACCTGACCACCTACCTGACGGAACTCGCGGCGAGCTTCCACTCCTTCTACGACCAGCACAAGGTGCTGGACCCGGAGAACAAGGAAGTCACCGCCTTCCGCCTGTTCCTGCTCAAGTCCGTAAAGGGCGTCATCGCCCGGGGCCTTGGCCTGCTCGGTGTCTCCGCCCCGGAGCGCATGTAGCCCAGGCCCGCGCAGGAGAAGAACCGCCCCCGTGGGCGGTTTTTCTTTTGGTTGAAACATTCAGCCGCGGCCGGTGTCATACTCGTTGCGGAGTCAAAGAAGTAAAATACAGGTATGGAAAATGAAGAGGGCCTCCTGAGCAGGATAGCCGCCGGGGAAACGGAAGTTTTCGGCGAGCTGGTGCTGCGCCACCAGGACTTCATCTTCAACGTTGTTTCCAAGTACGTGCGCTTCGAGGAAGAGGCCAGGGACCTCACCCAGGAGGTTTTCCTGAAGGCCTACGAGAACATAGAGAAGTTCCGGGGCGAGGCCAAGGTTTCCTCCTGGCTGTACCGCATCGCCTATAACCTCAGCATGAACTGGTCCGAGCGCCGCGCCGGCCGCGAGACGCAGCTCGACGACGGGTATGCCGACACCCTGCCGGCGCCGGCCGACGCGTCCGAAGAACTATTAGAGCAGGAGCGTCAGTTGGCTTTGGTGAAGGAAGCCCTGGCCGGGATGCCGGAAAAGTACCGGGCCGTGATAGACCTGTATTATTTTAAAGAGAAATCCTACCAGGAGATAGCGGACGCCCTGGCTATCCCCATCAATACGGTAAAGATAAGGCTGCTGCGGGCCAAAGAGCGCCTGCGCGAGCGGGCCGGCGGGCCGGAGTGAAACATTTTCCGGCCCCGCGTGTCATATAGGGTGACGGGCGCGATAACCGCCCCGCGAAAGAGAGACTAGGAGAAACAATATGCTCAAGTTCCTGCTTAAAATATCCATCCTGACGGCCCTCGTGGTCGGCGTCATCCTGATGATGCAGCATGTGGGCCCGCTCAATCCCGATACCAAGGTCATGCTCAAGTACCTGGGCCTCGGCGCCCTGGGCCTCGCGGCCCTGAGCGTGGTGGCCATCACCGTGCTCGGCCTGGCCGGCATAGCGCTGGCGGTTTTCGCCATCAAGCGCGGCTCGGCCGCCGCCGACGGCGTGGCCGGCGGCTTGCGCGGCCTCAGCGGCCTCAAGGGGCTCAGCGCCCTGAGCGCGCTCGGCGGCCTCAGCGGCCTGGGGAGCCTGGCCAAGATGAATTCCCGCACCGTGGAGGTCTCAGTGCCTAAATTCGAGGGCGGCTCTTTCCGCATCAAGACCATGACCGGCGACCTGACGCTGACCGGCCGGGAGGGTGAGGGCGCCAGCGCCACGGTGGAGCTGCTGGAGCGTTCCGACGGCGACGCCGAGGTGAGCTTCGAAGGCGGGGAGCTGCGGATCAGGAGCAAGAGCGGCGCCAAGACCGCCGTCGGCGACGCCACCGTGTTCCTGCCGGCCCGGCTGGCCTCGCTGAACGCGGAGAGCGTCAACGGCGACATCGTTATCAGCGGCTTCGTGACCGACGGGGCGGCCTCCTTCAAGGGCGTCAACGGCGACATCTCCGTCTCCGGCCTGAAGAATTCCGGCGAGGCGCTGGTCAAGAGCGTCAGCGGCGACGTGGAGATCAGGGAGTCGCAGTTCAACTCGCTCAGCGCCCAGAGCATCAGCGGCGACGTGGAGATCCGCGACTCATCGGCCGAGAGCGCGGTGCTCAAGACCGTGAGCGGCGATATCGACTATTCGGGCAGCGACATAAAGAACCCCAGCGTGAAGACCGTCAGCGGCACCGTGACCCGGTAAAGCGCCGCGGATAAAATAAAAAGCCCCGGTCCTGACCGGGGCTTTTTTATTTCCGGGGCCGACTATTTGACGAGGGAAACCGCCAGCAGGAAGAGGTAGTCGGAGAGGCGGTTGAGGTAGACGGCCGGCTGTTTGGCCTTGAGCTCCCAGGCCAGGATCTCGCAGATGCGCGCCCTGGTCCGGGCCAGGTGGGCCAGGGCCTCGGTCTCGTTCTGGCCGGGCAGGACGAACTTTTTCGGCGGCCGCACGGCGGCGGCGCGGCTTTCTATCAGGGCCGCGAGGGCTCTTGTCTCGGGGCCCAGGTCGGCCTTCATGCCCGCCACAATGCCGGAGGCCTTGATGAGGGCGGCCTGGGCTGCGCCCAGCTCCTGCCGCAGGACCGGTTTTTTAAGGCCGGACTTGAGCAGGCCCAGCAGGGCGGAAAGATCGTCGATCAGGGCGTTGAGTTTTACGCGGGGATGCGTCTTGGCTACCCGCCGGCCGCTGAACAGGCTGGTGCGGCCGAGGTCCCCCGAACCCATTTCCGGTTTAAAATTCTTAGGCATCAGAGTTTATGCGCTTTCAGCTTTTCCAGTACGAAGGCCAGGATGGGCGGCGGCAGTTCCCCGGCGGCCGCCTCGAACCTGGCGGAAACGGACGGGGAGTCGAACTTGCCGTCAGCCACCAGCACCGGGGCCGACTTGGAGCCGCCAGCCGCGTGTTCGCCGTCGTCTATGCCGGTATGCTTGTAGCCGTGCCGCCTGGTCCAGGTCAGCGCCCGTGGTTTCCACTCGCGGTCGTAACAGAGCTGGAAGCCCCAAATCTCCTCGCCCGGCTCGAACCAGACTATCAGGTCGAAATACTCGTCGTCGAACCAGCGCCGGCGCGGCTCGCCCTTTACCTGCATCACGTGCATGGCTTCTTTGAGCATAAAAAGATTATATCAAAGGCGGCCGGCGCGGTTTTGCCCCTCCCGCCCGCTCCTTTCGGGAATGGTATAATTTAAGGGAGAGGTATACCTATGAAAGACCAAGTCGCTAAAGTTATAGAGAAAATTAAGCCCATGCTGGCCGCCGACGGCGGTTCCGTGGAACTCGTCGCGGTGGACGAGAAGACCGGCGTGGTGACCGTGCGCCTGACCGGCGCCTGCGGCTGCTGCCCGCACTCCACGATGACGCTCAAGCACGTAGTCGAGCGCATGATACGGGAAGAAGTTCCCGCGGTCAAAGAAGTCACCGTAGGCTGACGCTGCCCGGGACCGCGCAGTTCGGGAACGGGCCCCCCTCGGGATAAGGCCCGCCCCGGCCCGCGCGCTGGTTTATGGCGCTGATCAACCTCCACAACCATTCCACTTTCTCCGACGGCACGCTGGAGCCGGCTGCGCTGGCCCGCGAGGCCGCGCGCGCCGGCGTGAAGTATTTTTCCCTGACCGACCACGACGTGACCGGCGGCTGGGCGGAGATGGAGCCGGCCCTCAAACAGGCCGGCCTGGCCTACTGCTACGGCGTGGAGATCAGCACCGGCCTGCACGAGAACCTGCATATCCTGGGCTACGGCATAAACCTGGCCGACCCGGACCTCGCGGCCAGCCTGGCCGAATTCAGGGGCCGCCGCGTGGCCCGGATCAAGAAGATTTTGGAACTGCTGGGCGGCCTGGGCATAACCATAGCTTTCGAGGACCTGCCGGTGCCGGGCAACCGCACGGTGGGCCGGCCGCAGGTGGCTGACGTCATGCGCGCCCGCAAGATAGTGTCCACCCGCAGCCAGGCTTTCAAGCGCTATCTGGCGCCCGGCGCGCCCGCCTATGTCAGCCCCAACGGCCCTACGGTAGAGGAAGCCATAAAAACCATCAAGCGGGCGGGCGGCAAGGCCGTGCTGGCCCATCCGGGCGCGGTGGCCAAGGTGCTGGACCTGGCCGCCTGGAAGGATTTTGGCCTCGATGGCATAGAGGCTTATTACCCCGCCCATACCGGGGCCGCCACCAGGGAGTTCGTCTCGCTGGCCGCCCGCCACGGCCTGTTCGTCACGGCCGGCACCGATTTCCACGGCCCCGGCACCGAGCGCGGCAACATGGGCGGCTTCGAGTTCGAGGAAGCACAGTTCTCCGAGATAAAGAAAGTATTCATATGAAAATAATATCGCACCGCGGCGCCTCGGCCTACGCGCCCGAAAACACGCTTAAGGCCTTCAAGCTGGCCGTAGAGATGGGCTCCAAAGATTTCGAGTTCGACGTGCACCAAACCAAAGACGGCTACCTGGTGGTGCACCACGACTACTCGCTGCTCGGCACCGCCGGCCGGGACGTCAAGATCGCCGACCTGAACTGGGCCGAGCTGAAAAAGATCAACGTGGCGCAGCATTACCGGGCCGATAAGGGCTTTCAGCACGTGCCGCGCCTGGAAGAGGTCATAGACATCATCGGCCCCGCCGCCGACTGGTTGAACTTCGAGGTGAAGAACGACGGCAATGTGTACCCCGGCATAGAAGAGAAGCTGCTGGCCTTCATCAACAGCAAGCCCGGCATGTTCGTCAGGAGCGTAGTATCGAGTTTCGACCACGGCACGCTCAAGCGTTTCCGCGAGCTGTCCCATGACCTCAAGCTGGCCTACCTGGGCCACGGCCTGAGCACGGTACTGCTGCTGCCCGCCATAAAGAAGGCCCGCGCCGTGCGCGCCGTTAACGTCCATATCGCCCTGCGCATAGCTTTCAAGATCAACGTCTCCCGCCTCAAGAAAGCGGGCTTCAACGTTTGCGTTTACACCGTCAACACCAAGAAGGACGCTAAGCGCATGCAGGAGATCGGCGTGGACGGCATCTTTACCAACCACCCCGACCTGCTGGGCAAGTGGACGCTGAAAGGATAAGCCATGGACCAGGCGCTGACCGAAGAGATCAAGAGGCTGACCTCGCTGGGGCTGCACCGGCGCTGCGTTGAAGGCGCGCTGGAAAGCGTGGCCGTTAAGACGCTGGAGATAAACCGGCTGAAGCGCGAGAAGAACGCCGTGATCTGCGCCCATGTCTACCAGACGCCGGACATCATTCTGGGCATAGGCGACCTGGTGGGCGATTCTTACAAACTGGCAGACGACTGCCGCAAGACGGTTGCGGACAGCATCATTTTCTGCGGCGTGCATTTCATGGCCGAGACGGCCAAGATCCTCAACCCCTCAAAAAAAGTCTATGTGCCGTCTACGAACGCCGGCTGCTCGCTCGCTGAGGCCATTACCGGCGAGGACGTGCGCCGGCTGAAGGCCGAACATCCCGGCCTGCCCGTGGTCACCTATATCAACACCTCAGCCGAGGTGAAGGCCGAGAGCGACTGCATAGTCACCAGCGCCAACGCCGAGAAGATACTGCGGAAGATGTATGAAAAGCACGATAAGGTGATCTTCGTGCCGGACCGCTTCATGGGGGCCAACCTGGCCAAGGCCCTCGGCAAGACTCCGGGCAAGGATATCATCCTCTGGAAAGGCACCTGCGTGGTGCACGAGCATTTCAACCCGGAGCTGATAAAGGTGTACCGCAAGAATTATCCGGGCCTGGTGGCGCTGGCGCATGCGGAATGCCCTTCGGAGCTGATAGACGCCGTGGATTTTATGGGCGGCACCGGCGACATGATGCGCTATGTCGAAAGCACCGACGCGGCGGCCTACCTGCTGGTTACCGAATGCGGCTTCGGCGAACTGGCCAAGCTGCGCTTCCCCAAAAAGAATTTCATAGCCATGTGCCGGCTCTGCCCCTACATGAAGAGTATCACGCTCGACAGCGTGCTGGCCCTGCTGCGCGCTCCCGCCCCCGAAGAAGTGACCGTGCCCGCCGACATCGCGGCCCGGGCCAAAAAATCCATAGACAAAATGTTCGAACTCGCCGCCTAGCTCCCGGCTGGCGCCAGCGCTAACGGCCCGCTTCGGCGGGCCGTTTTTCATCCTATTTAAAGAAGTCTACTGCTTTCGGATGGGTTAAATAGAACTGAGGTCCGACTTGATCATGCTCACCAGTTCGGGGAATTCCGGCACCTTGAAATGACCGTTCTTGTTATCGTAGATGATTATATCGGCTTTTTTTAAACGGCGCGCGTATTTCTTTGCGTGCGAGACCGGGACGGTCGTGTCGTCCTTGGAGAAGCAAAGCGTGAGGCGATTGCAGCTCTTCTCCATCAGTTTCAGGCTGAGTGGGAGCCGGAAACCGCCGCATATCTCCTCGCCTGGCAGGGTGTTGTCGAAAGGAGGGCAGATCAGATACGCTGAAAGTATTTTCCGTGGAAAGCTGTTCTCGGCCAGGTACCTGGCCAGGAATAATCCGCCCAGCGAAGTGCCGGCCAGGATTACGTTGTCGCGCAACAGCGGGATATGGCGCTCGAAGTGTATCTTCCAGTCGGCGTAATCCGCCCGTTCCGGGCAGGGCATCTTTGGGCGGATTATCTCGCACTTCGCGCCCAGGCTCCTGTCGAGATAGTCCTCGTTCCAGCGGATACGCTCACCTGCGCAGACAGGCCTGTTCTTCAGAAAATCCAAGTAACGCCGGCGGTTCCTGAAGGTGGCACCGCCGTGTATATACAATATCTGGGATTTATATTTCATCGGATTCGTTAAAGCCGGGTGGGCGTTTGTCCTGCCCTATGGTCCGCGCTGTTATCTGGAGATCTTGCCGCAGGCCCACTCACGGTAGCGTGTCAGGTGTTTCCACAGCGGCTCGATGTCCTTCTGGTGGAAGATCTCTCCTTCGTATGACACTCGGTTCTTTTCATTGATGATGCGCTCGAGGTGCCGTACTTGCAGCAGGTCATCCTCGTCCAGGCGCGTCACCTGCCGCAGCAAGTCGGCCGCGGCCATATGGTCCTCGCCCTTGCTGCGTACTCCGCCGAACTTTATCGTCAGCGCGTCCGTGTAGGCGATGGCCGCATGCACTATCAATACGCCGGCCGCGTTCCAGTATTCAAAGTCTTTGGCTACCTGCGCGCCGTTAAAAAAACTATCGGCCACGGCGCAGTAGTCCTGCCCGCGCGGCCTGGGTACCGGCACCCGCTTTGCCTTCCTAGGTGTCATGGAATCAACTCCCTGAGTTTCTTTTTAAGCAGGTCCACGCCGTGCCCCAGCACGTTTTTGATAAACGCGTCCCCGGCGGCATACCTGGCCTTAGCCTCTCCGGAGGTATAGATTATCGGGGAAAGACGAATGCCGTATTTCCGGGTGAAGCCGCGGCCGAACTCGGCGGCTTTGTCGGCCAGCGCGGCCTTGTCGCGGGCGTCGGCAATAAGCAGCAGGTCAAGGTCACTGCCGGGCTTATCCTCACCGCGCGCTGAACTGCCGAAGATGGTCGCTATCCTTGCGTCCTTGCCCAGGCCCTTCGTTATGGCGACGCGCAATCGGGTCCTGAAGGCTTTCTCGGCAGCGAAAAGAGGCAGCAGAGCATCCTTGACCAGTTCGTTCTCAAAATTGAGCCGCAGGAGCTGCGTGTGGCCGGCGCCTTGGCGTATCACCAGCCCTAGCGTCTCCAGTCTGTCCAGCGCCTGCTTGCAGGCCTGGTGATTTATCCCGGCGGCTCTCGCGGCTGCCCTGCCGCTCATGCCCTCGGCGCTGTCCTTGAGCGCGCGCAGCACGGCCAGCTGGCTGGGCGCAGCGAACACCCAGTCTAAAGGATATGACGCAAAAGACTTTTGTCTTCCCATATGTCTAGTATAACAGCCAAATGTCTATATGTCAAGACACTGTCGCGGCCCCAAAAAAGAACCCCGGGGCGGCCCGGGGGTCTTTGTTTCCTGTATAGGTTTACAGGTCCGTCATGTATGCTATTTCGTCGTACGGGGTGCGGTACAGCGGCTGCTTCAGGCGCTTCTGGTCGAAGATATGGCCGAAGATACCGATGGAGCGCGCCACCACGAAGAGGGCGTTGAGGCAGCCCATCTTCACGATGTTCTCTATCTCGTCCTTGCTGAAAGAGCCCGTGCTGTGCAGCATGTCCACGAAGGCTATGCCGATGCAGCCGTCCACGTTCAGAATCAGGTTGCCCTTCTTGGCGGTGGTCAACTTCTCCACCTCCAGCGCGTAGTCCAGCAGCGGGGTGCTCTTGAAGTTCTTCTTGCAGAAGGACTTCATGGCCGTCACGCGCATGTCCGGGTTGGTCACGCTTTTCACCTTGTGGCCGATGCCGGGGATGGGCGTGCCCTTCTTCTTCATCTCCGTGATGAACTGTTCAGGCGTAAGTTTCGCGTCGTAGGCGCGCTTGAACTCCTGCGCCGCGCCGTCGATGGCGCCGCCGAACCTCGGGCCGATGGTCAGCAGGCCGGAAACCAGCGAGGAGATGATATCCTTGCCGGCGCGGGCCGCCACGATGGCGTTATGCGCGCCGCTCACGGCGGGGCCGTGGTCGGCGGTCAGGATCAGCGCGGTTTCGAGGAATTTCCGGCCGTAGTCCGGCAGCTCGCGCTTGAACCAGAGCAGGCCTATCACGCCGCCGATGCCCAGTTCCTTCTCGAGCACCTTGGAGATCGGGATGTTCAGGTATTCCAGCTCTTCCTTCTTCTCGTTGGAGATGGTGTTGATGAAGGTTGTGGCCTTGCGGATCTTGCCTTCCTTCACGGCCTGGGCGAAGTCCATGGGCAGGACGGGGGCAGCGATGTCCTCGGCCGGCTTTATGGTCCCTTTCTTCACCAGCTTCAGGTAAGTCTCGTTCACCTTCACGCCGTAGTCGTCGAAGGAATCCGGCACTACCGCGCCGGCGGCCTTGAGGGCCGCGTTCTTGGCGTCGGCGGTTTCCAGGTCGGAGCCCGCCTTGGCGCCGGCGTGGCCGAACTGCACGCCCGCGGGGAACATCTTGGAGCAGGTGCCGGTCACCCAGATGACCAGCGGCTTGGTGATCTTCCTGGCCTTGAGGGCCTCGACGATGCGCAGTTCCTCGGTGCCGCCGATCTCGCCCAGCGCCACTATCATCTTCACGGCCGGGATGGCCTCGTAGCGCAGGATGTGCTCGAGCAGGGTCGAGCCGGGGTAGGCGTCGCCGCCGATGGCGATACCCTCGTACAGGCCGTCGGTGTTGCGGGCGATGATGTTATAGCACTCGTTGGACAGGCCGCCCGACTTGGAGACGAAGCCGACGGAGCCGGGCCGGTGCAGCTTGGACTCCACGATGTTCTCGTAGGTGCCGGCGGTGTTGGCGATCTTGAAGCAGCCGGCCTTGATGCCGCCCACGGTGGCCGGCCCGATGATCATCTTGTCCAGCTTCTTGGCGGTGGCGGCGAGTATCCTCGCGCGGCGCTCCGGCACGCCCTCGGCGATCACGCACACGGTGCGGATGTTCGGGTGGTTGAGCGCTTCCATGCTGCTCTCGAAGGCGGAGCGGTAGGAGGCGAAGTTCACCACGACGTCGGCCTTCGGATGCCGCGCGGCGGCGGCCTCGAAGCTCTTGTAGATCGGCAGCAGGGTTTCGCCCTTGCCGAAGAAGACCTTGTGCACGCCCTCGCTGCCGGGGTTCACGATGGCCGCGACCGACGGCACTTTGCGGCCGCAGGCGAAGTCGAAGTCCAGCATGCGCTGGATGGCGTTGACGTGGTAGCCGTAAACGATGGCGGTAGTATCTTTGGTGAAAAGCTCGGGTTTCATTATTTCTTACCTCCGGTCTTGGCGGGGCTGCAGGCCGGGGCGGCGGCCGCCGGCTTAAGCGCCATGGAAACCACGGCGGTCATGTGGGTCTCGGGGCCGTACACTTCTATCGGCACGCCCAGGGTCTCGCCCAGCTTGCGCATGTTGGCGAGGCCTTCCTTGTAGTTGGGGCCGCCGCGGCGCACGTAGATCTTCACCTTGCCTTCCACCAGCTTGGCCTTGTACTCGGTGAGGGCCTTGATGATGCCCTTGAAGGTCTTGGCCACGTCGGTGAAGTTGGCGATGCCGCCGCCGATGATGAGCACCTTGCCCTTGGGGTCCTTCTTGCGCGTCATCAGGTCCAGGATGGTCCTGGCGTACTGGTAGGTGTCCTCGGCCGAAGGGTCGCCGGAGTATTCGCCGTAGTTGGCGAGGTCCTTGGAGAAGCCCAGGTCGCAGACGGTGTCGGCGTAGATCACCGAGGCGCCGCCGCCGGCCACCATGTTCCAGACGCGGCCTTCGGGGTTGAGCATGGTGAGCTTCAGGCTGGCGCCCGTGCCTTCGTCGATCTTGCGGATGAATTCCTCTTCCTTGGTGTGCTTCTGGCCGAAGGAGGACGGGAACTGCAGGTCGCCCCAGACCTTGGTGCACTCGAAGGCCGCGGTGTCGTCCACGCGGGCCACCAGGTCCAGCGGCACTATCTCGTCGCCGTGGAAGGTGAAAGGGTTGATCTCGAGGTAGGTGAAGTGGCCCTCGGCGTACACCTTGTACAGCGCGCGCACGAATTCCTCTATCTGGGCCTTCCGCTTGCCGAACTCCGGCAGGTTGAGCTTTATGTCCTCTATGCGCGAGAGCACGGGGACCTCGGTCTCCTTGACCTTCTCCCAGTTCTCCTCGACGTAGATACCGCCCTTGTTGGAGAGATAGATCGTGTCGAAGTCGCGGGTGGCCTTGATGGCCACGTAGCACTCCTCGCTATCCTCGGCGTGCGGCGTGAACGGCTCGATCATGAACACGTTCAGCTCGCCGGTGGTCTTGCCCACCGTGACCGTCTTGTTCATGCGCTCGGCTATCCAGGCCCAGGTGGCCTTGAAGTCCTTGTTGAGGCACAGCAGGCCGTGCTTGCCGCGCTTGCCGAACAGCTGGTCGGGCTTGGCCACCAGTTTCTCTTTAAGGAGCCAGGGGTGGTCCTTTACGAGCTTTTTGGGGTCGGTGTCCGGGGTTACCAGGGCGAGCTTCTCGGACTTGCCCTTGAAGGACGGGATGGTCCGCGCCAGCCCGTCGAAAAGTATCTTCTTGCCTTCGTATTCTCTTATGCCGCGTTGTGCCATGGTGTTTGTCCTTTATTTGCCGGTAGTCTGGTTCAGGAGGCCGCCAGCCGTGAGGATGGCCCTCTGGCGCCCGGAGAGGGCGCAGACGCATTCTATGGAGGCGCCGGTGCGCTCGTTCTTGAGCAGCACGGGCCGGCCCTCGGCGAAAGCCGAGCGCCAGTCGCCGCAGGTCAGCTTATCGCCGGCCTGTATGGCGTCGTAGTCCGCCTGGTTCTTGAAGGTCAGCGGGGCGATGCCGAAGTTGATGAGGTTGGCCGCGTGGATGCGCTCGAAGGATTTGGCCACCACGGCTTTCACGCCGAGGTACATCGGGCACATGGCCGCGTGTTCGCGGCTCGAGCCCTGGCCGTAAGACTCGCCGGCCACGATCACGTTGTGGAAACCGGCGGCCTTGCTCTCCTGGCAGCGCTTGTGGAAGTCGGGGTCCACGTTCTCGAACACGTACTTGGCGTAGGCCGGCACGTTGGAGCGGTACTTCAGCCGCGCGCCGGCGGGCATGATGTGGTCGGTGGTGATCTTGTCTCCCACGTGTATCATCACGGCGCCGTTGAGTTTCTCGGGCATTCTGTCGTTCTTGGGCGGCTCGCCGATATTGGGGCCGCGGAACACCTCGGTGCCCTTCAGTTCCGGGGCGGGCTTGATGAACATGCTGTCGTCCACCAGGAAGGCGGCGGGCTCTTTCACGGCGGGATACTCCACGCCGGCCTTGCGGGGGTCGGTGAACTTGCCGGTGAAGGCGGCCACGGCGGCCACCTCGGGGCTCACCAGGTACACCTGCGCGTCCTTGGTGCCGCTGCGGGCCTCGAAGTTGCGGTTGGAGGTGCGCAGGCTGACGCCGCCGCTCTTGGGCGAGAAGTGGTTGCCGATGCAGAAGCCGCAGGCGCTCTCGAGGATGCGCGCGCCGGAATCCAGCAGGTTGGTCAGCGCGCCCTTGCGGGCCATCATCTGCAGCACCTGGCGCGAGCCGGGCGCTATGCCCAGGCTCACCGTCGGGGCCACGCGGCGGCCCTTCAGGATCTCGGCCGCCGTCATCATGTCGCGGTAGGAGGAATTGGTGCAGGAGCCGATGCAGACCTGGTCCACCGGCAGGCCGTCGAGCTCGGAGACTTTCTTCACGCTGCCGGGGCTGTGGGGGCAGGCCGCCATCGGTTCCACCGTAGACAGGTCGAGGTCGATCACGCGGTCGTACTTGGCGCCGCGGTCAGCCTTCAGTTCGCTCCAGTCCGCCTCGCGGCCCTGGGCCTTCATAAATTTCTTGGTGACGTTGTCGGACGGGAATACCGAGCAGGTTACGCCCATCTCGGCGCCCATGTTGGCGATGGTGGCGCGCTGCGGCACGGAAAGGGTCTTAACGCCGGGGCCGCCGTATTCCAGCATCACGCCCACGTTGCCCTTGGTAGACAGGAGCTCGAGCATCTTCAGCACTACGTCCTTGGCGGTGGCCCAGGGCTGTAGCTCGCCGGTGAGGTTGACCAGGTAGACCTTGGGGCAGGTGGTGTAGAACAGCCCGCCGCCCATGGCCACGGCCACGTCGAGGCCGCCGGCGCCGATGGCCACCTGGCCTATGCCGCCGCCGGTAGGGGTGTGGGAATCGGAGCCGAGCAGCGTGGTGCCGGGCTTGCCGAAGCGCTCGAGGTGCACCTGGTGGCAGATGCCGTTGCCCGGGCGGGAGTAGACCACGCCGTAGCGGGCCGCTACGGTCTGCAGGTACTTGTGGTCGTCGGAATTCTCGAAGCCGACCTGCACGGTGTTGTGGTCGACGTAGGAGACGGACAGGTCCGTCTTTATTTCTTTGAGGCCCATCGCCTCGAACTGCAGGTAGGCCATGGTGCCGGTGGCGTCCTGCGTGAGGGTCTGGTCTATGCGGATGCCGATCTCGCTGCCTTTTATGAATTCGCCTTCTTTGAGGTGGGAGGTAAGGATCTTTTCAACGATGTTCTGTTTCATGGAGAGCTCCTTGAAAACTATAGTACCCGCGCGCGTAATCCCCGCGGGATATTTATATTCTCTCAAAAAAAAAGGGGTTTGCCAATTTGACGAAAGACAAGCCGCCGCTTTCGCCGCCTCCTCCGGCTTTTTTAGAGGGGTCCCGTCCGGCTAATTTAATAGAATAGTCCCTTGCCGCCTATGAAAGACACTGTAAAGCCGGATCTGAGGGTTTTGACCCGCCCCGAACTCGAGGCGGCGCTGGCCGCCTTGG
>Ga0209066_10001770_pt1 | contig 27803 bp, 59 predicted proteins | sample All_14_2_FD_187198 | JGI IMG/M metagenome (GOLD analysis project Ga0209066, IMG submission 187198) | Freshwater microbial communities in response to fracking from Pennsylvania, USA - Allegheny Zone_MetaG_DW_15 (SPAdes) (version 2) ...
GGGTAGGTGGTGAACCCGCGCGGCTTGCCGACGCCATCTCCCGTGACAAAGGCGGTGTTTTCCGTCAAGGAGAATTCTTCGACGTTCTTGGCCTGCAGCCATGCCTCGATATCGAGATACGAATCCTCGATTTGCTCATTGGTCACGAGCAGCTGCGATTCCATCTTGTGCGCCACGATGGACTTCTGACCCAGCTGCGGCGTGGTGGTAGCGCCACCGGAGGCGCCCTGACCGATCCAGCGCGCGCCGGAACGCTGATCGTCGATCAGGATATCAATTGACGCCGAACCCATGGGGATGACGTTCGCAAGGCGGCGCATCGGGGAGGTTTCGTTGATCTTGGTGATCACGAAGTTTGCCAGCGCCGGGCGAACCAGGAAGCCGCCATCGGGCTGGCTGTCGGTGCGCATCGCGCGGATTTCGAGACCCTCGACGCCAAGATTTACGCCGGAAGGCACGATGCCCTTGCGCATGTATCCGTCGAGTTCTTTCTTGCCCATATCCTTCTGTTCCGCCGGGGCATCCATGCGGGAGGCAGCGGCTTCCAGCTTGGCTTGCTTGGCTTCCAGATCGGCCAGCTTGGCCGTCAGGTCGCCGGTCATCTTGTTGAACTTGGTTTCGTCGATCACGTCGCGGGACTTCAGGCCGTCCACATCGGACCGCAGGGCGGTAAACGTGGTGGCGATATCCTCGACCTGTTTCTTGATTTCCAGATCGCTCATCTGGTCATCCTTTCATGGCTGTGTGGAGATGCTTAATCGCTTCGATCAGACCAGCATCCCGCAGGCCGTCATCAGGATTTCCGGCGCCATCATCCCGATGGCCCAGATAGCCTTTCCCTTGCGCCGCGATGGCCTTTGCTGCCTTGCGCGACAATCCGCAGTCGATCAGGGCGCGCTCAAGGTCGCGCTCCGTCTCGATTGATTTCAGTGACGCCCCTGCCATCTCATTGGCTGGGAAGGTGACAATACTTGTCTCCCAAAGCTCAACCTCTTTGAGGTAGCGGTTGCCGTCACGATACTCGCTGTCCTTGGTCCGATAGCCGATGCTCAAGCCGTCGATTGCGCCAGCGGCCATAAGCTCGATTGCCTCACGCCCGCGCTCCACGCCTGGCAGGATCCGGCCTTTGACAAACAGGCCCCGCGCATCCTCCCTGACCTCATCCCAGACGCCAATGGGCTGATCCGGGTTGTGCTGCCAGAGCATCTTGACCTTGCGCCCGTTGTTTCCGACCGAGGCGAAAGCCCCAGGCATGATGATGTCTCCGTATGTGTCGACATTGCCGAAAACCGCGCCATAGCCCTCAACAGCGCCGGTCGCTGCATCGGCCTTCCACTCGGTCGCAAAATTCTTCCGCTCGAACTGCATGGGCGCCCTCATTTTGCAATGGTATAACATAACACGTCTCATGGCGCAATCATCCGCGCAGCACGGCGATAGGTGAGTGCACATCGGCAATTTACGCACTGATAAACCGGCGCAGACTGATCGCCGGGGAACTGCATCGGATCAAAGCCGCCCCACTTGTTTGGCACCTGAAACGGTTCGTCCAGCGCGACCGATACGCCATTCATCTTGCGGTGATTGGCCTGATCCACCTTGCCATCAGCCTCGCCAAAGTCCCGCGTGCGATGATCGTATGCGCTGTTCCACGTCTTCACGAGCGGGAACGGCGCCCGCTTGGCGGTCTGGATGCTTGCGAATTGTGCCGCGCTATGGGTCTCGGTCCGTGCGATGATTGCAGCCCTGCGCCGTGATAGCGCCGGGATCGTCTCGCGCAACTCCACAGCAATCGTGGCGATACTCTTGCCATCACGCAGGCCGATGGAGACGGCGTCAATGATCTGCAGCCGCGTGGTCTCCATGATGTTCGCAATGGCCTGCGCGCCCCATGTCTGGATGTATTCCTCAACAAACAGTTGCCAGAGGTCCAGATCATCGGCCTTGACGTCCAGAATCCCGATCTGGCGGCGCGTCTCTCTGGCGCCTGACTTGACGGATCGCCACCACACGCCCCCCAGAACGCGCGCAAACGCCTGTGCCGCATATTCCGGCGGCTTGGCGTCACCGACCAGCAGATAGCGCTCCAGCGCGGCGCTGGATGCGTCACGCAGGGACTTGGCGATGAGGATTTCAGCGCGGGTTCTGCTGGCCATTTCCATAAGCCTTAGCCGCCGCATCCTCTGCGTCTGCGCTGTCATCATCTTCGGTGGTCAGCGGAGAATACCCAATTTCGTCGCGGGCCTCATCCATGGTGATGATGCCTTGACCCAGCGCCTTCATCACGCGGTCAAACTTTCGGTTGCGCACGGCTTCCAGCGCCGGGATGTCATCCATATCGATACACAGCGTCAGATCATCGCCCCACGCTGGAAGCAGCCATGCGCCGAAAGCCTCGAGCCACTCGTTTGCCAGCGGGATCACGGTGTCGATGTAAAAGCGCTCCTTGGCCATTTCCATGTTGGCAAAGGTGGCGGCCTCATTGTCGATCAGCGGCAAGGGAACACCATAGACGCCAGCGATCAGCTTTTTCGCCTCGGTCATGCTGTTGCCGAAATCCATGTCGAGTGGGGATAGGCTGGTCTGCTTCCATTCCGCGCCGCCGGTCAGAACCGGAACCTCCCCGGCATTGGCACTGCCCTGGAATGCCCGCTTGAACCACTCCTTGAGGCGCCGCACGGTTTCATCGCTGGGATCGCCACCCTTGAATGTCACAATGCCAGACGGTTTCGCCGCATTGCGCAGCAGCATGTCATTCCAATCCGTGCCGCGATTGTGGATATCCCCGGCGATACCGCCTGCCATGAGGGGTGATTGCCCGCGCCAGTAATTCTGCGGGTTGAAGCGCTTGTAGAAGAACAGATCGGCACGGGGGTTGGTGACGCCGCGAACCGGGAATTCCGTGGTTTGTCCGCTGCGCCTGTGGATGTAGGCCGAAGGGATGCCACCACGGCCAGGCTTTACCTCAACCTCTCCTGGGTCCACCTGCCAAAGCTCTGCGGGATGGCGCTGCCCAATCGGCTGCGCAATGGCCTGCTCCCCCAGCGTCAAGAACTCAATGAACACCGCCTTGCGGAAGGCATGGCCGCCCTGCATAGGGTTCGGGCGCCGCAGCAGCTTCATCACCGGGTGATCGTCGTCAAGGTATTCCTCGTTGTCCTTGCCCTTGTTGCGCACAAGCTCAAGGCGCAGACCGGCGATGGCCTTGGCGATTTCCTCCACCGCCATGTAGATGACCGGGTTCCGCTGATAGCCCTCACGGATGTAGGAGGTTCGATCCTCCCAGCGCGCGTAGCCGTCACCTGCACCGACCAGCAGGCTTGCGCCGATTGGGTTTGCCTTTTCCTCGGCCCTGAAAATGCGTGGGAATTTCATCGCGCGCCCTGTGCTGTTTGCGGCATGTTATACCATAACACTTGCGGCGGCTAGATGGCGAAGAATGTTGGCGACGTCTTGGTGATCGGCCAGAACGCCATCACGACAGCGTCAGCCATGTTCGGGCTTCGCGTGCCGGGCGGCGACTTGTCAACAGCCAGCTTCAGCGCGCCAGTCGTCTTGCTCACAGTAGCCTGACCAAGCTCTTTTCGCAACTGTTGCAGCGCGGGCAGGGTGGACGGCAGGGAAATCAGGTCATCCGGGTTGTATGCGATGCCTTCCTTGGTCGCACGATAGGTCCGTTCAAACCGAAGCCGCAACTGCCACCATGCCTGCGCCTTGAGGTTGGCGAAGTAATCCTTGTTGATCGGGGTGTCCCGGTCATGCGGCACGATATGCGCGTCAGGGGCAAGCACGCCAGCACCGGCAGACCATGGCACAAAACTGATGGCGCGCGGCAACTCCCCGGCGGCGTCCAGGCGGTTTGCCTCTGACTTGACGCCAGCACCGACGCCCACGCTGTCATATTGCAGCGCCACAGGGCCGAGGCTTGCGCAAGCCTTCACGGCCCGGCGTGTTGTCTCCCCGGTGTCACCTTCCGCCCAAGCCTCAATGCCTGTCAGCATCGGCCCCTTGCGGATTGCCAAGGCGTTCTTGTCGCCGCCCTCGTCTGCCACGTCCAAGGCGGCGATGACGGCGCCTGTCGGTTCAAAGCCAAGCTTGACATGGGCATCGACTGCGGCAGCGATCCATTCCGCCGGGATGATGACGCCATCGACCGATGCGGCGTAATTGCGCTCCACCTCCTGCGCAAAGACGTGCAACAGCCCTTCCGCCTCAGCCTTGGCCTTCCGCGCCACATACCATTCGTCATCCTTGGCGGGATGGTCCGACCAATCCATGACAAAGACATTGGTGCGACCTTTGATCGCTGGCCCGTCCTGCCATTCGACACCACCTTCCCGGCGGCGGTGGAAGACGTTGCCCAAGCCGTTCACGCTGGATATGTCGATCTGGACGCGAGTGTTATCGGCCAGAGCGGCCTCGATCTTTTCGGGCCGTTCGTAGTGCGCGCTTTCGTCCTTGAAGTAGATCAGCTTCCGCCCGCCGCGTCCGATGTTGTCGCCCGCCTCGCCCGTGATCGTGCTGCCATTCTCGGGGTTCACAATGCGCATATAAGCCATGTGGTCTTGATCGTTGAAACCGCGCGGCCAGAATTCGCGTGGCATCCGGCGGATGAGAACGCGCATTTTCTCAAAGATGCTGTCAGGGTCGCCCAGCTTGTCCACCAGCTGCTCCTTGCGGCTTCCCCAGCCCACGGCAGCGCCAGGATAGAACCGCCATAGCCATACCGATACGGCGCAGCATACCCATGTCGCCCCCATGTCGCGGGCTTTCTCGACAAGGCCGTTTTCCTCGCCGTCGATCATCGCCATGAGGAACGCGACGAATTCGGCCTGACGCTCGAACATGATGAACGGCATGTATGCCGGGACGCCACGGCCCGCGTTGCGCGGATCATAGGTGTCTAGCCAGTGAGTGATGAATTCGACGGGCCGGGTCCGGTAGTATTCCAGCGCACCGAACAGCTTCACCGGGTCTTTGCGCATGGCTAAAAGCTGCTGCTGGCGCCACGCCCACACGGAGACGTAATCAGGCGGCCAGTCAGCCCTTGTCAGCGGCGAGGGTGGCTGCATATGCCTCTGCGGCCTCCTGCGGCGTCATGGTGTCGCTGATCGTGCGGATCGGCCCGCCATCGGGGCCGGAGAGTTCCAGCGCGGCGCGGTCGCGCCACTCGGCAGGGCGGCGGTTCTTGAGCCAGAAAATAGCCGCAGTGGTGTCCGGTGCGATCTTTTCGACATACGGCGCATAGACCGGCTCAGTGGCGCCAGCTGGCATGAAGATTTTCACCGCCTCTTGCTCATACCCAACGGCGCGATGATACAGCGCCCGAACAACGCGCTCGTCGGCCTCATCCTTGCCGATGTTTAGGGCCTGACAAAACTCAGGATGGGTGTTCTTCCATCGGTAGATCGTCCGCACATCCACATCGAAGAATTCGGCAATCTCTGCATCGGTCGCCCCCAACTTGGCAAGCATACGGGCGCCATTCACATACGCCTCCCTATACTGGCTTGGACGCCCCACGGTCGTGCCTTCCCTCAAATGCAAAACAGCCCCGATTATGGGGCTGCTGTGTTGGTTTGTCCAGCCTGCAACATCTCCGCGATGGCGCGCTTGATTTCGTCCTTGCGATCCTCTGGCACCCATACCGAGATCCTGGTGTAACCGGCGGCGTGCTTGCGGGCGTCGTGATCGGCGCGGCGTTGGGATGAGGTGGTCATTCTTCATTGAACCTGGCGGCGGCAGAGCGGGCCTCTGCGAAGCTACCTTCGGCCCAGATCGAGCCATTTACGGTGTAGGCCCAGACACCGCGACCGCGATTGACAATGGCCTCGCCGCTTTCGAGGATGGCGTTTGCGACTTTGGCGTTCGGTGCGGTGCGGATTTTCTCTGCGACGCTGGTCATTTCAGTCTCTCCATGCTGATGTTTCTGGCACTCGGGATGCGCGCCCCGCAAGGCGCGTCACCGGAGGGTCAGTGGGGCAATCCTTTTTTTGCGCGCCGCTCCGCCATGAACGCCAGCGCTGATTGGATTGTCGGAAATTTGCGTGCGCTTCCACGCGTTGCGTTGCTATCGAAGTAAACCGCCCAGTGTCCTTGAGGCTTTTTTACGACAAGTCCGCGATACGCACCGGATTTGGCGGTTACATCAAATGCTTCAATTCCCGCGCCGTCCAGCATCCACATCTCATTCTCTCCGATCTGTGAGGCGTCAACCTCGTTTCCATGCACTCTTTATCCCACATGTTCGCGCGAACTGCAATATGGAAAATGCACCTGTCCTGAAAATAATCGCCACCTCCACAGATCGCACAGAAGGCACCATACACGGCTAAGTCATGTTTCGGCGGTCTGGTATCATCCGCGCCGGAGATCGCCGTGTGGGTGGCGCTGCGTTGCCTCTGCGTTGAAATCCAGCCTTCCGCCCTTCGCGCCTCATGAAATCCGCTTGGCCTCGACGCGTTGACCCGGTGACGGGCAGGGTGGCTATGTTCCGGCTGTGCTGGATGGCCGGTGAGAGATTGAGGCGGCGGTGTGGGGTGATGATGGCATGGGGCGGGGTGGCGTTCAAGCTATTCGCTTCATCAGCACATCGTTCCAATCTTGGCCGATCAGCGGCGGAATGTGGACGCTAACCGCTACACCCTTAACGGCCAACTTGTGGGCCAAAGCATAGGCTGCGGATTGTCCGCCAAACTTTCGGTCGTTGTCCCCAAAGATTGCCACTTCGTCGCACCCATGCGGCGGCAGCCAGCGCTTAAGCATCGCAGAGTTGATCGCAGCCCATACCGGCATGTCATACAGGGCGGAGGCGCTAAGCGCGGTCTCTATGCCCTCAGCAATGCCAATGGCGCCCGATCCGGTCCAGTCAGACAGCATTACGCACGCCCCATCCGGCAGATCGCCTGGCATCAATTTGCGTGGGGCAGCCATATCAGCCTTTCCTGACCCGTCTGGCCGCAGGAAGGTCCGGTGCATTGATGACAGCTTTGGCTCACCATGCACCCCGATCAGCGCGACCATGCACGGCCTTACACCGCCTTCACCGTCCGCGATAGCGCGGCCATAGCGCAGCGCCTTTGGGTAGATCAACCCACCTACGCCACGGGTTTCAAGATACCGATGCGCCATGTCCCCCGGAGCGATTGGCGCAGTCGATTGCCAGACCTTCACCAGTGCAGCGCGGCGATCTGCTTCTGTCATGTCTCGCCTTGGCTGCGGCGTGTCTGGCGTCAGGTTGCCAACCATGGCGTCAATCTCCGGCGCTACAGAACGGAAGTCTCGCCCTGTCACGCGCTCGATCAGGTGAAAGCCGTCTCCGCTGCCGCAGGTGCAGATATAGCTGCCTGACCCGTCCTTGTCATCCCATCGGAACCCATCCGGCTTTGCGCAGATCGGGCACAGGCCATGCCGATTGCGCAGAACATTAGCCTCGAACCCAAACTCCAGAAGGATGCCGCGCCACTTGCCCTTTGCAGCTTCGCGTGTGCTCTTGTGATAGCTCATTTCGTCTCGGCCTGCTTCTTCTTGGCATATGCGATGCGCCGTGATTTTTCATAATTCCAGAAGTCTTGATCGGGGAACAGCACCTCGTCACGCAACCCGCGCGGCCATACGCCGAATTTTGACTTGTATAGGCCCAGCGCCAGCTTACCGCCGCGCTTACGATCAGCATCTAGCCAGCGCGCCATTGACCAGAAGCGCTGCTTATCCGCCATGGTTGGCACCTTGACCTTGCCAATAGCTACCAGTTCCCCTTCGCCTTCCTCGATGCGCGGCGGCTTTTTTTCGTGCCCGCAGTATGGGCACACCAGCCCGCTATGCAGCTTCCCGCAATTCGCGCACTCCTTGGGAAGCTTCTCATTCACAATGCGCTTTTGCTTCTCAGCCGGTGGCGTGGCGTCCAGCGTGTCATGGTGAATATCCGTCACCAGCCCGAGGCGCAGCGAGTTCCCGGCATGGTCCAGGATGATCAGATCCTCAGTCCCCGGATTGACCCGCAGACCGCGCCCGATCTTCTGGACATGCAGCATTTCCGACATGGTGGGGGCTGCATCGATCACACATGACACAGGCCAGTCGACGCCCGTCGTTAGCGTCCGCACCGAACAGGCCACCTTGACCTCACCAGATCGAAACTGGCGCTCGATCATGCGCCGCTCCACCATGTCGGTGTAAGCGTCCACATAGGCCGCATTGATGCCTGCCGCGATGAACTCCTGCTGCACCTGCCTAGCGTGTGCACAGGACGCGCAGAAAGCCAGTGTTGGCCTATTCTCGCCCCGTGCCAGCCATGTCTGCACAATCGACGCGACGATCTTCGCCTCTCCCATGACAGCCTCTAGCGCGCTTTCGACGTATTCCCCCGCCGTGACCTTCACCCCGCGCAGGTCCGGCACGTCAGGCGCGTATGCCTCAAACCGCGACAGGTATCCGCCTTCGATCAGTTCCCCGATGGTGCATGGGATGACCAGATCCTGCCACCGCAGCCCCATACCTTTCGCCCATGGCGTTGCCGATAGCCCGACGAAAAACACGTCCGGCCTGTCATCCATCAGCTTCTCAACCGCTGCGCTGCGTATGTGGCATTCATCAACGATCACCAGAGCCGCAGCCGGGATTTCTCGCCGTGCCAAGGTTTGGACGGATGCAATCTGCAATGGTGCGCTCGGGTCCGTTCTGGGGTGGCTAGCCTGCATGACGCCGATACCGTCCAGCCCTTCCGCCTCAAACGCCCGCACCGTCTGATCGATCAGGCTGATCGCTGGCGCCGTGAATATCACCCGGTTTCCTTTGGCACGGGCACCTTCGATGATGTTCGCCGCAACCAGTGTCTTGCCGAAACCTGTCGGGCCTTGGATCACCACGCGGCGGTTTCCCCGTGCCAAGGATTGGCGCAGCATGGCAATCGCGTTCACCTGATGCGGGCGAAGCTCCTTCTTGGCCGGGCTTTTGAACATGTCATTCATCGCGGCCACCGCAGTCATTTTCGATCCACTGGCACGGGTCTTCTATGCTCATCGCAATGTCGTGATAGGCGCTTGGGGTATATCCCTGATTAGGGGGCATATTGTGCCCCATACGAGCGGCATATTGTGCCCCACCCTTGATGCGGTATCGGCTGTTCAAATTGCGCTTGCCTCGGCCTGTTCGCTGCGTCCTCTGGACAGTGACAATCAGGTTGATTTTCTCCAATTCCCGAAGCGCCATGCGCACCGCGCGCTCCGACAATTTCGACTTTGCGACGATCCTACCGATGGATGGATCACATCGCCCAGTCTCTTGGTTGTGGTGATCCGCCAAGACCATAAGCACGACCTTTGCAGGGATGCCCATCTCATTGTTGGCAATGTGAAGCATCGCCGCCCTCATTGCGGTGAAGCTCATTCGTCGCACCCCATCGCAAGACGTGTGTTGACGATTTCGGCGCTATCGCCGATATTGTGGCTTGAAGCCATGCGCGATCCCCTTTCGATCCGCTACAGGTTAGGCCCGGTCAGCGTTGGACGCGCTTTCCGGGCCGCTTCATTCTTACCGATCAGGCGACACGACGCAAGCCTGCACCGCCGCCAGCGCTTCGTCCACATTCCGCACCACGGCGACCGATCCTTTCCAGCCTCCGTGCCATTCCACCTGATCGGCGGTAAGCCTGCGCTTGGACGGGGCTTTCTTGCCATCCTTGATTTCTAGCAGGTGGTTTACACCACGGAACCCGCACAGCAAGTCAGGGCATCCCTGCCCCACGGCATGAAGCGGTTGGACGGTGCAGCCGATAGCCCGCAGCGCCGCGACGATCTCGGCTTGGTTGGCGTCTACCTTCGCTGCCCTCCTCATGCGCGCTTCCTCGCCTTCATCACAATGAGGCGGATCAGGTGGGCCTTGCGCAGCGATGCCACAATGGCGCGGCAGGCGTCGAGGCTATGCCCGTGCTTCACCGCGACATCCTCCACGCCAAGGCCAGCCAGCAGCCCGTCCACCACGTCACGGCGCACGGGGTTTGGTTCTCGCTTGCTGGCAGTCATGCGCGCCCCCGGATCAGGATAGCATGGCGCAGCTCATACGCCGCGATCAGTCCGGCGTCACGGTTGCAGACCCGGACGGCCCGGCGCGCGATGATTTCGCCGGTAGGTCGATCCCAAGCTTCTGCGCTCGTGACGTAAGCGCTGCAATCTCGCCGTGGAAAGGCTCGCGCCAGGATGTGGCGTAGCGATGCCAGCCAGCCAGTTCCCCGGCTGACAGTGTAGCGATCATGGACAGCTTGCGGCTGATTTCCTCCGGATCCCATGTCATTCATCAGCGCCGTCTTTCTGCATGGCGGCAAGCAAAAGGTGAGCCTTGGCCCACGTTGCCAGACGCAGCGCGCGGCGATCTGCGGCGGATTGCAGCTTGGATTTCTCGGCTTCCGTAACGGTGATTTCAATTTTCGGCATTGCACCCTCTTGCGTGATATTGCCCATTGACTGTCATGCAACCGTCGGGCAAAGTCAAGGCAACAAACAACCGAGGTGGAGAGATGACCGAAGCGAAAACTGGCATTTACAAAGCGCTTGCCGACGCTATGGGCGAGGTGAAGCGCATCTCGAAGGACAACCGCAACGCTGAACAGAAATACGACTTCGCCAGCGTTGATGACTTCATGGCTATGGTTGGACCGATCTGCGCCAAGCATGGCATCATCACCGTGATTGATGAAGAGCCGCCCGTGTTCGTCGAGAAGCAGGGAAAGTTTGCTCCGACGCAATGGGCACAGATAGGATACACGCTGACCACGTTTCACACCAGCGGCGAAGCGCTTCCACCAGTTCGCCGACATGTCGAAGTTATCCGCAGCGGGCCGCAGGCGTATGGGTCCGCGCAGTCATACATCATCAAGCAATACTATCGCGGCCTGCTGAACATCCCGACCGGCGACAAGGATGATCCTGATTTCGGCGCAGTTGAAGATCAGCGCAGCCAGACGCTGCGCGAGGATCGACGACCGGCAGGCCCGTCGCAGGCTGACATTGAAGTGGCCGTACAGCGCATCGCAGCCTGCACCACTGGCAAGGACTTGCTGGCGTCCATCCCCGGCCCGCTGGCAGATCTGCCGCCCGTCCGCGCCGCCATTATCGACACGCTGCGCATCATCGTCAAAGGCGCCCAATCCACCAAGGCGCTGGAAATCATGGCTGATCACTTCCGCCCGGTATGGGGTGAGGTGGAAGCCGACGCCAAGGCCCGCGCCGATGAATTGCGCGGCGAAGCCCCGTTTTGAGAGGTGATGAGATGGTTGAAATCATCAAACGCGGCGAACTTCCCGGTGATCGTGTTCACGAGGCTACATGCCGGGTCTGCAAATCTGAACTTCGGTTCACAGAGCGCGAGGCCAAACATGTGAACGACCAACGCGACGGCGACTTTCTGTCAATCAACTGCCCGGTCTGCGGGTCCGTTGTCTCCAAGGATTACCACCTATGACCACCCTTGACCCTGCCCGACTTCGCGCGATCAATGACGTTCCCGAGGACATGATGACCGACAATCCCCGCGCCGTGATCGGCGGAAACGCACCGCCCGATCCAATCGACGAAGCCGTTGCGCCGTTTGCATCCTACATCGAGGAAGCCGAAAACTGGGCAGACGGAACGCCGGTCCAGACCGAAGCGCAGATGAAAGCCGTTGACGCGCTGGTGAAGCAACTCAAGGCCGCGCGCAAAGCCGTGGACGAAGCCCGCGACACCGCGACGAAGCCGCTGCATGATGCGTGGAAGTCAGAGGTCGCGCGATGGAAGCCGACGCAGGATGACCTTGATCGCCGCGTGAAGTGCCTTGTGGCGCTGGGCGATGGCTTCAAGCAGCGTCTGGCCGCAGAGAAGGAAGCCGCCCGCCGTAAGGCCGCCGCAGAGGCCGCAGAGGCGCGCCGCGTGGCAGAGGAGGCGGCACGGCAGGCCAGCGCGTCCGATCTGGCGGCGCAGGAAGCCGCAGCCATGGCGCAGCGCGAGGCCGAGGAAGCCCAGCGCAGGGCCAGCGCTGCCGCGAAAGACAAGGTGACTGGCCTGCGCACGGTGACGACCTATCACGTCATCGACGCCCGCGAACTGGCCCGATACCTCTGGGAGCATGACCGCGCCGCGATGGACGAATACATGGCGGCACGGGGAAAGGCGCTTGGGCTGGATCTGCCCGGCGTGTTTGAGCAACGCAAGGAAAAGGCGGCATACTGATGAAGAACATCACGATCTTTGGCGGCATCGGGAAAGATGCAGTCGTTCGCACCACGCCGCATGGCGACAAGGTAACCGGCTTTTCCGTCGCGGTGGATGACGGTTTCGGCGACAAGAAGCGCACCATCTGGTTCGATTGCAATCTGTGGGGCGGGCGCGGCGAAAAGCTGGCGCAGTATCTGACCAAGGGCAGCCGCGTCTGCGTGAGTGGCGATCTGTCCACCCGCGAGCATGACGGCAAGACATACCTCACCATCAGGGCGGCAGAGGTCACGCTTGGCGGCGGTGGGCAGCGCGACGAAAGCCAAGGCCGCGATGATAGCGCGCGGCAGTCAAAGCAAAGCGGCGGCGGGTTTGGCGGTGGTGGCTATGCGATGGATGACGGTGATTCGATCCCATTTGCCCCGCAGGTGCTGTGATGGCGCGCCGCCCCAATCATGACGACCGCCGGGCGCTGGCAGCAATGCGCGAACTGCTGGCCAGGGGCATCAGCGATCAAGCCACGCTGGTGGATCATGCCGCAACCATCATCGGCGGCAGCGAGGCCGCGAAAATGACCGCCCAGCGCGTCTATGACCTGCATTACCGCATCATGGGCGCGGTATGACCACGCGCGTCATCCGCGATCCGAACGACATTGCCGGGCTGGCGCGCTTGCTGTCAGCCCGCAAGCTGCCGGTCACGGTGACAATCACCGCCGGGGCCAGCCGCACGGATCGGCAAAACCGTCTTATGCACAGGTGGTTTGACGATGTGTCGAAACAGCTTGGCGACATGACCCGCGAAGAGGTCCGCGCCTACTGCAAGCTGCATTTCGGCGTGCCGATCCTGCGCGCCGAGAACGAGGCGTTCAAGCTGGCCTACGATGCGGTCATGCTGCACCTGCCGTATGAGGCCAAGCTGGCCTTCATGCAGCACATGCAATTGCCGGTCACATCGCTAATGACCGTCAAACAGCAGACGGCCATGCTGGATGAAATGGCCAAACACTGGTCAGCGCAAGGCGTGCGCCTAACCGATCCCGAAGCAATGAGATATGAGGAAGAATTCAAATGACCCAGGAAGCATACAACGTCACCGCCGAAGAGCTGCGCCAATTCATTGAGCGCATCGAGCAGCTGGAAAGCGAAAAGCGCGACATCGCGGAGCAGATCAAGGAAGCCTTCGCCGAGGCCAAGGGGCGCGGATATTCAACCCCGATCATGCGCGAAATCATCAAACAGCGCCGCATGAAGCCGGATGACGTGGCAGAACGCGAGGCGATCCTTGACATGTATCGCAGCGCCCTTGGGATGCGGTGAGCATCGCCAGCCAGCGCGGGCCGCTTGGCCCCAAACATCCCAAGCCGCCTAAGCGCAGAAAGCCCCTGCCGCGCGTGAGCAAGAAGCGCGCGGCATACCTCGCCAGCGATGACCGAGCCGCCGGGCTGGCGCATATGGCCAGTGTGGCGGCGTTGCCGTGCCTCGTCTGCGGCGCATGGCCAGTGGAGGTGCACCACATGCCAGACCCGCGATCCGATCTGCGCGTGATACCGCTTTGCCCGCGTCACCATCGCCGCGAATTTGGTCCTGGCGCGTATCATTACAGCCCCAAGGCGTTCATCGCCGCGCATGGATCACCCGCCGATCTGCTGGCTCGCGTCGATTGTCTGTTGCGTGGCAGTTGACGCCGACACGGCGCTGCGCAGGCATTGCACGGGCGCATATCTGATGGCAATATGAGGCGAGCAACACTCAAGGAGGCGCAGACGACATGACACGAGAGACACGGGTTCCGGTGAGCCTGAGCAAGGACGAACACGCCGCGATCAAGGCCACCGCAGACGCGAACGGCGAAAGCATGGCGAACATGCTGCGGCGTCTCGGGCTGGCTGCGGCTAAGGAGGCTGGGAAGTGAGCGAAGCCACCAAGACCGGCGGGCCTGCGTTCCCGCATCAGGCTTGCCCGACCGTGACGTATAACGGCATGACGCTGCGTGACTGGTTCGCCGGGCAGGCGCTTGTTGGCTACCGTTCGTGTCCAAACTGGCAAGGGGATATGCAGGAGGTTGCCGCAGATTGCTACAATCAGGCCGACGCCATGATTGCCGCCAGAGGTGAAGCATGACCCGCGACACACAGTCCATCGACGCGCTGATTGAGGCGGTGAGGGGTGGGGCGATATCCACAAGCCTGATCGAAGACGCCATGGATACATCCTGGGAGGCGGTGATGGTGCTGGCTGCATTTGACGGTGCCATGGATGCCGCGCTTGGGCTTCTCGGCCATCTGCTGCCCAGCTGGGATTTCAGCGTGGCAACTTCTTGGGACGCATACGTGAAAGCTTCCGTATCAAAGGCCGGTGAAGGGTCATATTACGCCGAATCCGGCACTGCGCACGTCAAGGGCAACCCCGCCCGCGCGCTTCTGCTGGCGACACTCAAAGCATGGAAGGAGACGATGAAATGACCGACTACAACAATGGTGAATGGCACATCTGGAACGGCGGGGAGCGCCCGGTGCATCCCAAGACGCTGGTGAAAATCCAGATTGCCAGCCACAGCCGCCTGATGGCAGACATCGGCATGGATAAAGAGGCAAGGCTTGTTGATTGGCGGGGGCGAGAGGCACTGGACGGAGACTCAGTTACCGCCTTCCGCGTCGTCAAGGCATACCGTGAGCCGCGTGAGTTTTGGCTAAATCAGCACACATGCCCATGGGGTATGATTTACGCCGCATACGACAACAAGGAGGACGCAGACAGCCATGAGGCTGGCCGCCTCGCCTGCGTCCACGTCCGCGAGGTTCTGGAATGACCGCCGCCGAATTGGAAAAGCTGCTGGCTGAGGCTGCTGAGATCGCATCGGAGCGGCGCGAGAAGGCCGCAGAAAGCCAACTGACGGCTGATTTGGCTAAGGCGCAATGGGGACACAGCCACGCAAGCGGTTGGCAGATGGCCGCTGAATATGCGCTGCGGACGGCTGACGTTCTGGATCAGACGGCAGCGCTGGCCCGTCGCGCCATCGCGGCGGAACGGATGGCTGAGGCGCTGCGGGAACTGGACCGTGACGGCGACCGTCGGATTGCTTACGCAGCCCTTGCAGCATATGAGGCATCAAAATGACCCTACGCGAGAGACTGGCCGACTGGCTGACGGGCGGGGCGCTGACCAAGGCGCGGCAAGACCCATGCATGTATTCGCAAGATTTGCATCTCTTGCGCCGCGATCTGCTGACCGCAAAACGCGACAGCGACCGCAATCTTGACCGCCTCATCCAATCGCAACAGCAGGCCAATGCCATGCGCGACACCCTCCGCCGCATCGCCGCCTGCGAAACCCCCGGTGCCAATGCCACGGTCCGGCGCATGGCGAAGATGGCACGGGAGGCGGTGGAATGACTGACACCCTCACCCGCGTAATCGACGTGCTGGCTGACATCATCGAAGACTCGGCGCAGGCAATCACCGCCGCGTCCGATCTTCGCCGCGATCTGATGCTGGACAGCCTGGACATGTATGAGGTCGGCATGGATCTGGAAGAGGAATTCTGGATCGACCTAGACGACAGCGCAGTTGCGGCCTGCGTCACGGTGGCGGATCTGGTGCGGCTGGTGGAGGTGGCAAATGGGTGATCGTCCGATCCTATTCTCTGCCCCCATGGTCCGCGCCCTGCTGGGCGGGCGCAAAACGCAGACGCGGCGGGTAGTTAACCAAATCCCGCATGACCCTGCGTTGAGGCCCGGCATGGCAGGCTACAAGCCCGCTCCCCTGCATCTTTGGCAGGCTGCCCCTGGCGGTCCGTACTTCCTGCCGCGCTACGCCGTTGGCGATAGGCTTTGGGTGCGGGAAGCGCACTTCTGGGTGTCCGGCTGGGGATGGAGGTATGTCGCAGACAATGAAGACCTGACAGAACAGCGCGACGCAGGAGAGGTATGGCGCACAAAGCCATCCATCCATATGCCACGCCGGGCCAGCCGGATCACGCTGACCGTCACCGATGTGCGGGTGCAGCGGCTGCATGATTGCAGCGAGGCGGATGCGCTGGCGGAGGGCTGCAAGGGCTACGTCTCCCGTGGCGGCTGGGGCGGGCTTTCACCTCAGGAGGAGTATCGGACCCTCTGGGATGAAATCAACGGCCCCGGCGCATGGGAGGCAAACCCGTGGGTGTCCGCCTACACCTTCACCGTGGCGCGCGGCAATATCGACCAGCTGGTGACGCCATGACCTACCCCATCATCACCATCATCGCGCTGACTGCATCCGCCGATCACCAGCCCGGCGACGTCATTCTTGCTGGCACCGTGGCGCGCATGGCTGATGAAGCCACCTGCATCGAGGCTGGCGCGGATTACGCTGACTACCTGTCAGAGCCGGGTATCGCGGTCATGTGGTCGTGCGTGGAGATACATGACGGTGTGGCGCTGTAATGGCGCCCCAGAGCAGCACCTAGCCCCGCTTCGGCGGGGTTTTTCTTTGCCCGCCGCAGCCAGCCGCACATGAGAAAGCCCCGCCGGTTAGGGCAGGGCTTGGGGGGCATCGCATGGCGTGCGGCTATCCCCTGTCATCCTCAAACGCATCGACCACGATAGCCCGCAGCACATCCGCCAATGTCGCCCCATCCGGCACCTGCGCCAGAAGCCACGCGCGGGCATCATCCGGCAGCGTGTTAATCACGGCGTCCAAGCGCGGAACGTCGCTATTCCCACGCCGGAAGCGCGCGACGTAGCCCTTGCCACGCATACGGGCCACCGCGCTGCTGACGCCGCCAGCCGTGGTGCCGATCATCAGCGCGATCTCCGACTGGCTGCGCGTGCCGTCCGCAAGCCGCAGCACGCGGGCTTGCATGGGCGTCAAGGCTGTCTCAATGGGGCGGGTCATGCTGCACCCCTGAACCGAGCATCCGCCGCCGCAGCCAGCACGCCCGCCCCCTTGGGCGTCAGATACAGCCCGGCAGAGGCGCCCTTGCGTGGCTTGCGCTTGACCATGCCTTCGAGGATCAGCGCCTTGACCGCGTTGCCTACGGCTGTTTCGCCCCGATGGATCGCCGCTCGCACCTCAACATTCGTCCGCGCGCCCTTGGCGATGGCACCCATGACGGCGATGCGGGTTTGCGGGGTATCTGCGCTTGGCTGGGCGCAGACCCATGCGGTCTTGCCGGGCAGGCGTTGGTATCTGGCCGCGTGCTTGTCGGTGCGCAGGATCGCGGCAAGCAGGGCTTCTTCGTGCGCTGGCGTGGTGCGGGACGTCAGCTGAAATGCGTTCGCCACGATGATTTCGAATTCGGTCATTCTTTTTCTGCCATGATGAGTTGCGCGATCTGATCCGGCCAGACCCACCACACGGGGAAGGCCCCGTCTTCATCTGCCAAGCGGAAATCTGCGCCGTTCCTGACACGCCTGCCCTTCTGGTCAAAGCAAAGAGCGGTGAAGTGTTCTCCACGCCATCCAGTCTTCGGACCGTCATGTTCCGTGTTGCGATACTGCGGATGGCATGTCAACACGCTTGCTGCCCGGTTAACCCAATCCTGATGGCAACTAAACGACTGCCCTTTTACTGCCACAAATTTATCCGTCATCCCTTCATCCTCTCACTGATTTTCATGGATTGCAGCGCGCCCCGCACAAGGGCGCCATGCTTGCGCTTTACGGCGGCAGATGGCTTCACCCGTGCCAGTTGGTTCTTGATGGCTCCGACTTCGACTGGTGTCAGCCGCACGCCGCGTATGAGGTTTTCGCCGCGCCAGTCGGTCATTTCTTGCTCCCGTCATAGTTTCTCATGCCTGGGAACAACCCATCACGCAAACCTTCCTGATATTTGCAGCGCCCGCAGCGATCCACAAAGCTGTTGCCGCCACATGATGCAGTGTGCAAAGATTTTGCGGACCTGCTGCAATAACCCCCGCAAACGCAACGGCAGATCCATGATGCTCTGGTGTTGGATTTTTTATCCATCATTCCGATTACGACAAGATTTCCAAACCGCTGCCCGGTAAAATCCTTGAATGTCCCACTGCCAATAGTGGCAGCATCAGGCTTCTTGATCTTCGGCATGTCCCGGAAATAATCAATGATATTGGCCTGAGGCTCCCAATGCTCCCCTCGCGCCAGCTGCATCCCCGCCGCGCGATTTACGGGGCGTGATGATATGATCCTGTCATCCATGGTCGCTCCTTTCAGCGCCAGTCGGTCATTTGTCGGCCCGCGTGAAGTCATCCATGCGGGCGCCTGCGCGTTGCAGGATATCGTAGTTGTTCGGATCAATGGTGCCATCTGGTCGTCCCATGGCGTAGGCGTGCTGCGCCGCCCATACAGCGCAAAACGCGACCGCGCAGCTGCGCCATTCCTCGATCTGCGCGACCTGTTCCGGCGTCATGACCTCGCGGGCTGCGGCGATGATGGGGTGATCGGTCATTTGACTTCCTCGATAAGCTGGCGGATGCGGTCAGAGGTCATGCCCTTCGGCGGCTGATATGAAAGCGAATGCCGGTATTCCAGCCAGAGGCGCTTGCAGGCGGACGCTTCCTCATATTCCGCAAGGGACGCGTAGACCCTCCCGATGGAAGCATGTCCATTGCTGTCAACAAGTCGCGTCTCCGGGTTAAATCGGCCATCATCCCAGCGTCTATCAGATTTGAAGCTGACCCATTTGCTGCCGATTTTTGTGATGATGGCCTCATATGGCGCGCCATCCTTGCCGGAATGAGTGCTCATCACGATGACAACCTCCATCCCGACCGTCCATCCGTTGAGGCTTTTTTCGGTCATTTGGTCAGCTTCTCCCATGCTGTGATTGCGGCGGCGGCTTGATCTGCGGCGGCCATGATTTCGGTTGCGACCATGGGCTTGCCGATCTTGGCCATGTCGCGCATTGCCCACAGCGCATCCACCATCGCCAGTAGTTCAGGGGCGTCGGGGCGGACATAACACCAAGCGTCCTTGTTCGGCGCCAAAGGGCGATTTTCGGCATCGCAGTATGTTCCGCCTTCTGACTGATAGTCAAACGGCGTTGCCCAAATCCGTTCCGGCGCGATCATGGCTCTCTCCCCAGCCTGATTTCCATCTTGCATTGTTCGTAGCCCCAATGGCGCCCCTCTTCCCAAAGGCCCTGCCCGATCAAGGCGACACCCCCGACAAAACAACCGGCTATCATGCCAGTGAAAAGTCCGACCCAAAAACCAAGTGTCGCGTGGATCACCTTCGGTTCGTCGCTCATTCCCCCGCCTCCCTGCGCTTGGCGTGGGCCCGCATCGCTGACGTGGATGCATTACCGGCCAGCATTGCGGCTTTCAGCGCCACATAGAATGCATCAGCCGCCTTGCGCTCCGCCTCCAACTCCCGCGCCAACCGCCGCAGCAGATCGGCGCTGTTGTGATTGCCGCAGATGTCTTGGGTTTCGGCGGCTTCGATGGCTTCCTGGATGAGTGAGTGGGTCATTTGTCGTCACCCATGATCCATGCGTAGATGCCATCAAAGGCCGCCAGCACAGCAGGCCCGATGGCAGCCATAACCACCAGCGCCATGAGGATGGCAATCGACCAATCCAAGTCATAGCGCCACTTGAACACCACGGCTGATACGGCAACCGTCCCATACCAGCGCAGCAGCTGTTCAGCCATGTTCACGAGGATCTTCATTCCCCACACTCCCAATGATACCCGGTTTTGCCGATGCACTGGACCGCATAGCCGCGCTCGAATGCTTGTTGCATGATGTCGCGCTCCGTGCGCTGCTCGGTGATAGTTCTGGCGACCAATACCGCCATGATGACGGCGAAAAGCACCGAAAGCCCGTCTGCCATGCCATCGAACATCACCAATCCTCCGCCTTGACTTCGCCGCCGGTGAATTCCTCGATTTCCTTGCGAAACACCGGCAGCGGGACGGCAGCACCGGCCAGCCAGCGGTTCAGCCGCAGCGCGGTGGCGCCGATGCTTTCCGCCATGTGCACTTGCGTCATGCCTCGCGCCTTGAGCCATGCGCGCAGCTTCTTTGGGTTGCTCACTTGCTGTTCTCCTCCATGGCGTCTGCGATTTCAGACAGCGTGGCAATGGCGGCGGTGAGTTCATCGGTTGACAGGCGCGCGTGAAGTGTTCCCTCTTTTTCTGCGCCATACCCAACAAGCGCAATCCAAACCGATTTAGTGCAATCCGTTGTCAGTTCATGCACGCTCACCGACCCATAAACCCCCGGCACGATTTCCTTGCGGGTGATGGTGCGCACGGGGCCTGCGGGTTTCGGGGCGGCGGGTTCGTCGACCCATTCGGCGATGAGGTCTAGGCTGTGTTCCGCCCCCATACTATGCCAGCATCCCTTTGCGGTGTAGCCTTGGACCCCAAAACCATCAACAAAAGCTTCAAACGGGAATTCACAATTGCCAGTTTCATACACTGGCCCCGCTTTCCGCCCGGCACGCGTCCGACAATACTTCCCAACTTCCAGTTCCATTTCAGCCTCCTATCAATCCGATGCCACAACCTTACGCGCATAAATTCGTATTCGCAAGTATATTTTCGTGTTGCAATCCGCCCGATCACATGCCAGTGTGAGCCAGCAGCAATGGAGGTTGCATGATGGCTGATACCCCCGACTACATCGCGGAACATGCGGAACGGACGCGCGCCATCGCGGCTGAACAACAGGCGGCATGGGAGGCTCACAAGGCGTCCAACCCGTGGCCGCTGGACGGATCGGCGCGTGATCGCATCGGCATGTATGAGTGGGTCAAGGAGCGCGGCGAATGACCGCCCCCGCCTGCCTGACAGCCGCAGCAGCCCGGCGTAATGCCTGCTGGTGCTGCGGCACGATAACCGGCCTGACTGCGGTTCGCACGCCGTTCGGCCAACGCATGACCTGCGCCCGGTGTGCGGCGCGACTGGATGAGGAGTGATGGATATGATGACGCAAGACGAAATGCAGGCTGCGGTGGATGCGCTGGCCGTGGATATGGCGGCCAAGGGGCTGCGGATGCCTGAGGCGCATGTCGGTATTACCTCGCAATCAACGCCAGGATTGTATGCACGCTGGGCAAAGCATGGCGACACGTGGGCCAATGAGTGGAAACACTTCACCACAGGCACCCTCCCCGACCAGATCGCCGCCGCCCGCGCATGGGTTGCCGATCTGCCCACACCGGAAGAACGCGCCACCCGCGAATTCCAGGCCGCACTGGGCGCGCTGATCGACCTTGGCCGGGAAAACGGCATTGCGGTGGACTTCCTGAACCCGCTCACCGCCATGGCAAAGGCGCTGTCGGAAAACGCAATCACCGATCAACGGGGGCAAGAATGACCGACGCAGACCGCATCGAACACCGCCGCAAGCACCTCTCCGCACTGGTGGCGCAAGAGAATGACAGCCGCAATGCGCTGATTGCCCTGACAGCCGTGTCGGACCCGGAAGGAATTGCCATGATCCGCGAAGCACGCAACGCCAAGTGGGCACATGCGCCGGTAGACATGTGCCAGATCAGCGAAGATCCGCCAGCCAAGCCGACGCTGCGGGCTGACGCGTCCGACCTGTTCGCGGGCTTTGTCGTGGCGATTGGCATCAGCGTGCTGATCTGGGGCGGCATCAGCGCGCTGGCATGGGATCGCACCCCGCCGGATGCGGTGGAGGTGCGGTGGTGACTTGGCTGATTGCCTGCGAAGAGAGCGGCGCAATCCGTGACGCCTTCTTGGCGCGCGGCATTGATGCTGTGTCGTGCGACCTCAAGCCGACAAGCAAGCCTGGACCGCACATCCAAGGTGACGCGCTGGAGCAGATCCAGCGCCGCTGGGCTGGCGTCATTGCACATCCGGTATGCCGCTACATGACCAACGCCGGGGCCAAGCACCTGTATATCGACGGGCGCAAGGAGAATGGCCGGTATCTGCCGCGCTGGGACGCGATGCAGAAAGGCGCCGCGTTCTTCAACGCATTTAAGCGCGCAAATGCGCCGCACATCGCTATTGAGAACCCTATCATCCATGCACACGCCAAGGCGCTGGTCGGGCCTCAGACGCAGGTTGTGCAGCCTTGGTGGTTCGGCGATGAGGCGTTCAAGGCAACGTGCTTTTGGCTGATCGGCCTGCCCAAGCTGGTGGCTACAAACCGACTGACGCCACCAAAGCCCGGCACCGATGAACACAAACGCTGGTCTTTCATTCACCGGATGCCACCAGGCCCGGACCGGGAAGAGCGCCGCAGCAAGACATTCGCGGGCATTGCAGCTGCCTGCGCCGATCAATGGGGCACCCACGCCCTGCACATGGAGACGACACATGAGTGAGACAGATATCAGCACGGCGGCGGTGGAGGCCCATGCGAAGCGTCTGCGCTACTATGGCCATAGCGGCAAGGGTGGTATCCTGCCGGTCACGCTGGCCCTGCTTGCCGACCGCGACCGGCTCCAACGCGAGAACGACAACCTGCGCCAAATCGAACGCAACGTGCAGGCCGTGCGCGAACACGAGCACCAGCGCGCCAATGCGGCAGAGGCCGACCGCGACCGGCTGGCCGCAGAGGTGGCACGGCTGCGGGAGGCGCGGGTGGCGTTGATTGCATCGGATCGCGGCGTTTGCATCGGGGGGCGTTGGGATGGGTGGTTGATGGTTCGGCATCCAGACGGCCATTGGGTTTCTCACCACAAACTGGAGAATGTAGACCCTGCGTCTGAAATGACCGACCTGCTGCGCGCCGCCCACGCGGCACGGCGGGAGGGCGAGGCATGAACATGACGGAACGGATTTGGGCGTGGCCGTGGGAGGTCAACCCCAACATGGGGCAATGGGAGACTGAACGGTCCATTGCTGGCGATGGCGAGCCATACGTCCCGGAAGCCGCCCTCACCGCCGCACAGGCCGAAATCGCGCGGCTGACGGCAGAGCGTGACGCGGCGATGGCCGGGCGGGTGAAGGTCAAGCCGCTGGTGTGGGAGCGTAATTGGGGCGGATGCTGCACAGTAAAAAGCAAGAAAGCGTCCGACAATGGGTGCGACGTCGTATTCTATTCCGAAAAGTCCAACATTGGCGGTTATGTCGTAAGCACCATAACAAAGCCGGGATATTTCCGCTGCTGGTCAGATAGCCTTAACGGAGACTTCGACACCATCGAATCCGCCCAATCCGCAGCCCAAGCCGACTACGAAGCCCGCATCCGCGCCGCCATCCAGCTAGACACCGAGCGGGCAGAGCCGGTGGCGTGTCCCGCCGGGTGGTTCGGTTTTGACATCAGCACGGGCGAATACACTGCGGAGTGGTGCAGTGTGAAGCCGTCTAATGCTACAGGATTTGTCCCCCTCTATGCCACCCCGCAGGCGCGGGAGATCACCGTGCAGGAGGCGGCGGGCGCGTTGCTGGATAAGGACGGCAGGGCCGACGCGAAGCTGGTTGACATTGCCGATGAAATTTACGCGGCGGGTGGCTCCATGTCCCGCGCAATCGGTGTAGCCCTGCGCGCCATCGCCGCCATGCAGAAGGGAGGGTGAGGGGATGGGCGACATCGGATCATCATCCTGCAATGTCTGCTTTGGCCGAAAGCGTATAATGGTCGGCATGTCGTTCCCACCCAAACGAACGATTGCCGTGAAATACGAATACGATCCATGCCCAAATTGCCAGCCGCCTCCTCATTCATTTTACGCAATACGCAGGGCACAACAAATTCTCAAGGCGCAGAAGGAACCCACCCATGACCAACCTTGAACCCAAGCACATCGACGCGCTGGTGGAGCGGCAGCGCCAGATTGCCATCCTGCATCGCGGCATTATCGAGAGCCACAAGGATACCATCCGAGGACCCTTATCCTTGAGCGTGGCTGAACACCGCGAGCTTATTGCCGACGCTTCAAGGGCCGCCGACACCATCACCGCCCTGCGCGCTGAAAATGACAGGCTGTCAAACCTCTGGCAGATCGAACACGACCATGCCACCGCCCTGCGCGCCCAGATCGACAGAGAGCGGGCTGCGACGATTGAGGCGGCGGGAAGGGTGGCTTGGCCGCATCCATGGCAGCCGGACCACCTGTTGGCATCCGCAAGCTACGTGCTGTTCTGCGCTGCCAACCATATCCGCGCCCTGCACACCGACGCCACCCGCGCTGCCATGGATGCCATCTGGCGGGAGGGATATGAGGCGGGGGCGGTGGTGGAACGGGCAAAATCGGCTGATTTGGCGAACGCGGCGCGCGATCTGGCGGATTGCTGCCAGCTTGGCGAAGATGCGGATTGGGAGGAAGGCGAAGATCCGCTATCGGAGTTGCGCGCCGTTCTTGCCGCCCGATCCTGACACCACCCCTCGCAAATAAGCAAAATCCCCGCCGGATCGCTCTGGCGGGGGTTTCATTCGCAATGGAGGAGAGATACCGCATGACCGTATCACACCCCCACCCTGCCTCATCCCGCGCGCCGTGTCAACGCCACCAGCGGCAGTGTCGGCGCAGGGGCCAGCGCCTAGCCTTCCGCATCCACAAGCGTCACACCCAGCGCGGCAATAGCGGCTTGCGGGTCATCCCCGAACACCGCCACCAAGTGCGCAGGATCAGCAGCCCCGCCAATGCGGATTGCGGATTGCGCCCGAGCAGCGGCGGTCATGTCAGCGCCCCACGGCGGTTCCGCAATCGCCGATCCGACGACGGCTGCGAATGTGTCGCTGACGATGGCAGACGCCACGGCATATCGGTTTCCGGCGGCATCCAGCCAGATCGGCAGGCCATAGGTCAGAGCATCCTCGGGGCCATAGCCTAGGCACAGTGCAAGCTGATTGGCGTCGTGGATCAGGGCGTCCGGGCAGGCGATTGTCACGCGGGTCATGCTATGGTCACTCCATTTTTGAGGGCCAGCCATTTTTCGACCCACCGGAGTTCTTGTGTTGTCAGGATGCGGTTCACGGCCAGCAAGCCGTAAATGTCGCCGCTCAAGAATTGAGAGCCGCTAAGCGACCCGATCTGAAATTCAGACGCCGCAAAAGTGCCCGTCCCCTGCGTAGCGCTGTTTGACGATACCTGCGCGCCATTCCTTCGCAGCAATACCAATGGCGTCGATATATCACCCTGCATGGCGCAAACCTCCGCACCAGACACAGATGCAACTGAATCCGCTAGCGCAACAGCCGTCCCAGAGCTGCGCGCCCTGATGCGATCAGTGGATAGCTTACTGAGCAAAAACCCGGTCTGGGATAGAGTGCCGCCGCCCGTTGCGATAACTGACTGAATTCCTGTTGGAGTGAGGCTCAGTGATGCCACCAAGGTAACCGCATCGGTGCCCCATGTAATCGACGGTGTCGCCAGTCGATCGTCCACGCCGTCAAACCGCAACACAGGCCGCGATGATCCGTCCACTTGATAAGTAGGACGCGCAGCAGACGTCGCCTGCACCGGGTGCATGGCATTGCCGCTGCGGTCAAGGATGCGCCCGACAGACTGCCCCGCCGCCGTGACCGGCGTTGCCCCCGCAGTGTCCTGCGACATCGAGGACAAAACCTCGGGGTCAATCACAATCCCCTTGTGACCGCCAGCGAAGATGATGCTCGGGATGAAAGTATCCAGATCATTGAGCGAGTTCATCTTGACAAGCCACGAGGCGAACGTCTCGCCATTGGCAATATCGCTCGTCAGCAGCCCATTCAAAGCCTCCCGAGCCACGCCGAGATTGCCAGCCGCGACGTAGGCCCCGGTGCCAAAATACCAGTCGTAGATTGCTTTGATGCGCGCGTGACGGGTCGCCGCGCTTTCCGTCCCAGTCAGATCGGTGGTGATTTTCATACCGTGGCCTCCGTGTCAGCCCAGATTGTGTATGCAGTCGCATCAGGCGAGGACCATGTTGCAGCCCCCGTGGGCGCAGCGTCGTCCCAGATGCCGTTGAAAAGCCAGCCAACGGCGGCGGACCAAGCGTCAGATGTCGGCACGAGATCATTCCAGACGCCAGAGTTGATCCAGTCCAGCACCTGCTGAAAGCCGATGATACCTGCCGCGCCACGATGCTGCCCGCCAATTGCCCGGCCAACGCTAAGAGCCACAGCCCTTGCGACGGGCGCGCCGATCATGACGCCCTCGCAAGCTGCGCATAGAGCGACACGCCAGTCCCGCCAGTGACCGTGGCGCGATAAGTCCCGATCGGCAGAGAGACGAAGATCGCATCAGCGCTCGTGAACTCGATTGCGCCTACCTGATCTTTGAGCGTGATCCATGTGACACCATCAGGGCCAAGCATTTGCAATCCCACGGATGCGCCGCCGAACGTCCCGGCAACCGAGAAAATGCAGTTGCTTGCGGGCGAGTTGATGCTGACGCCAGCGCCGGTAGCGCTTGCAGCTGACAGCAGGGTGTAACGTTCCGACATTATTTTACCCCCCATTTTTTGAACACGCCCAGAGCCAGTGCCAGCCCGGCTGCGATTGCGCCGCCAAGCCCTTGCACGCTGATTTGCAGCATACCTGCTGCTGCGTCATAGCTGATCCAGCCAGCCCACGCGGCGGGGATCATGCCAGCGACAGTGGAGAGGACGTAGACGATAAGGCGGATATAGACGGGGTGCATGTGTGGCCTCACTTCATGGTTTCGATTTGCGCGCGCACCATCTCGCGGATGCGGTCGCCAACAGTGACAGGATCGGCAGGGCCAGCCATACCGGGCAGATAGGTGATATCCCACTTCTGGCGCTGGCTGATGCCAAGCGTCGGCTGCACCTCTGCGTGCGACAGCGTGGACCAGCGCGACACCGGGATATCATAGCGCAGGCACAACTTGGCCGTTTCGCGCGCCAGAGCGTGCATCTGCGGCGGCATGACCGGAGACTTGCCCGCATTGAATGGCCGCTCCACAGCCCCTGCCATTGCGCACAGCGACACGCTCACGGCGCCGGAATTGGCGTTGAGGGTATGCGGGCGGTGTTCGGCAGGATCGGCAAGCCAGATCACGAAGCCCGTTCCTTCGACAAGGCAATGATATGATTTGCGGTCCGTCGCATTGGCGGCATGACCGCCAGCCGTCCAGTGCCAGTGCACGCGCGTTACCGGGCCAGCGAACGGCAGCCCCTTGGCGCGCTGGGACGCCACGGCAGCGGCATATGCGGCATGCGTGCGCTTGCCGTCAATGCCATCAATCGGGCCGGGCCAGAAGCCCAGAGCGGCGCATCGCGCCTGCCTGGATCGAACTGCGTAGGTCATTCCGTCACCTCCACCTGTTCCGGTTCCACATGCGCCCCGATATGCGGCCATGCCAGCGCGTAGAGGATAGCAAAAACGAACGGCGCAAGGAACAGCGCGTTCCGGAGTTCATGCTTCAAATCGCAGCGGTGCTTCATTTCCCGCCCCCCGGCTTGCGCTGCAAAAATGCCACGGCGAAATCCTGCAAGAAGCCCAGCAGATACGCCGATGCGGCCAGCACTGACACCGTGCCGCCCTGCATTTCCACCGCCAGCATCTTGCCCATCACCTGCGGCGCCAGCGCGCCCAAGCCCACGGCCAGCAGCGCCCCGACAACGACAGCGATCCGCCCCAGCGATGGTGTGACCTTCGCAAAATCATACCCCCTGGCGCCCAACTCGGCCTGAAGCGCATCGGCGCGTACGGCAGCCTTTTCCGTCCATGGGTAATCCGAAAGATCGGAAGGCTCACCGCCGATCGTGACCGTAAAGGTCGATGCTGGTTC
>Ga0209066_10001771_pt1 | contig 27803 bp, 27 predicted proteins | sample All_14_2_FD_187198 | JGI IMG/M metagenome (GOLD analysis project Ga0209066, IMG submission 187198) | Freshwater microbial communities in response to fracking from Pennsylvania, USA - Allegheny Zone_MetaG_DW_15 (SPAdes) (version 2) ...
CACCGAACGCTCGGCGCACGGGCTCGAGGGGCGAGGGGCGGGCCTCGTCGGACAGAGCGAGGTTGTCGACATTCTCCGGGAGGTCGGCGTCGAGCATCTCGCCCGCGTCGGCGTCACGGCCCATGAGCGCATTTACCTCGACCGCAGCGATGCCATCATCCATCGCCAGCGCACGCCCCAGACCCAGCTGTCGTGGGATATCCTTTTCCGCACCTTTCGCGAGCGCGTGCCGGATGCCCGCTATCGCCTCCAGGACCGGGCCGTGCAGGTGCGGAACGATGCTTCCGGCGTACGCGTGACGTATGCGGATGGGCAGGAGGAAACGGCAGACCTGGTCATCGGCGCAGACGGAATCGGGTCGCTCGTGCGCGAAGCCGTCTCAGGACCGCATTCGAGGCCGTCCTATGTGGGGTATGTGACATGGCGGGGGCTCGTGCCGGAGACGGAGATGCCCGAGGTGGCGCGGCGACAGCTCTTCGAGCGGTTCTCGTTCTACGACGGCCCGGGGGTGCATGTGCTGGGCTATCTGGTGCCGGGGGCGGACGGTTCCACCGAGGTCGGCCGGCGCCGGTATAACTGGGTCTGGTACCGACGGCATTCCCACGACGAGCTCAGCCGGGTTCTCGTTGACCGCGACGGTATCAGCCGTCCCTTCTCGATCGCCCCCGGGCGAGTGAGGCCGGAGGTCGTGGACAGTCTCAAGCGCGACGCGGCCGAAGCGCTGCCGCCGTCCTTGGCGCAGGCGGTCGCCGCCGAGGGCACTCCATTCGTCCACGCGATCTTCGACTATGCGCCCCCGCGCATGGTGAAGGGGCGCGTCGCTCTTCTGGGCGATGCCGCGTTCGTGGCCCGACCGCACACAGCCATGGGTGTGGCCAAGGCGGCGGGCGATGCCTTCGCGCTGCGTGACGCGCTGCAGGCGCATGAGAATATCGAGGCCGCGCTCGCGGCCTACCAGGCCGCGCGGGTGCCTGTGGGGCAGGCCATCGTGGCGTACGGCCAGCGGCTGGGACGGTCGCTTCCGTTGGCCGAAATCTGAGGCTGCCGATCACGCCGATCGTTGACGGCAGGCGCGCTTTTTCTCCCTTCAGCCGATGGAAACTACCATGCCCCTCCAGGATCGCGCCCCCCAGGGCGACCCCGACCGCTCGAGCGAGATCTTCGTGCTTGGACGGGGGCGCACTTTCGCAATGGCGGCAGCGGCCGGGCTGGCCATCGCCAGCATCTACTACAATCAGCCCATGCTCGACGTGATCGAGCAGGAGTTGGTCGACCGGGTTGCGGGCGCGGTTCCCACCGCCACGCAGCTCGGATACGCGGCGGGCCTGTTCCTGCTGGTGCCGCTCGGTGATCTCGTGGAACGAAAGCGACTGATCGTTCTGCAGTTCTCGCTCCTCGCGATCGCCCTTGCCCTTGCGGCGCTCGCCCCGAACGGGCTGACTTTGGTGGCCGCTTCGCTGGCGGTGGGCCTTCTGGCGACGGTGGCGCAGCAGATCGTTCCCCTTGCTGCGCATCTCGCGGCGCCGCCGCAACGCGGTGCGACGGTTGGAACGGTGATGGCCGGCCTTCTCACGGGCATTCTGCTCAGCCGGACGCTGGCGGGCTTCGTGGCGGCTCATGCCGGCTGGCGCACCATGTTCTGGCTTTCCGTGCCGCTCGCGCTCGCGGGCGGCGGGCTGATGGCCGCGGTCCTGCCGCGCAGCCGTCCCGACTCGCTCTTGAACTATCCAAAGCTCCTGCACTCGATCTGGCACCTCTGGCGAGCCTTTCCGACGTTGCGGCTCGCGGCGCTCACCCAATCGGCGCTGTTCGCGGCCTTCATCGTGTTTTGGACCGTTCTTGCCTTCCGGCTGGCGGAGCCGCGCTTCGGCTATGGCGCGGAGGTCGCCGGTCTGTTTGGGCTCGTGGGTGCGATCGGTATTCTCGCCGCTCCTCTCGCTGGGCGTTTCGCCGACAGGCGCGGCCCGTCTCGGGCCGTGATCCTGGGCGTCGGCATCACGGTTGCTGCGTGGCTCGTCTTCGGTCTCTGGTCTTCGCTGGCGGGACTTGTTGCGGGCGTCGTGCTGCTGGATCTCGGCATTCAGATGGCGCTCGTTTCCAACCAGCACATCGTCTTCGCCCTTCAACCGGAAGCTCGCGCGCGGCTCAATACGGTGCTCATGGGCACCATGTTTCTCGGCGGCGCACTCGGCTCGGCGCTCGGGACATTGGCCTGGCAGATGGGAGCGTGGCCGCTCGTCAGTGCGCTGGGGACTGGCTTTTCTCTTCTCGCCGCCATTCTGCAAGGCCTTGCGCGGCGTCGGCGCGCATGAGTCAGCGAAGATGCAGGCAATGCCCGCGGATAGATGGCACCGTGGGCCAAAACGGAATTGGACGATCAGCGATCGGCGCCGGTCGGGCGGCTTGTTCGGAGCCGGCTCCAGGAAAGACACGGCGTCGCTTCCCGGGAAGCCGCCGGAGTTCACCTTGCGGAAGGTGCTACCCTCGGGTGGTCGCGTCAGATCGCGCCGCCCGACTTGGTTTCCCCGGCGGTTCTGATCGGCGGCGGCAGATCGCCGGCTTTCTCGCTGCGGTCGCGATAGAGGGCGGCGCGGCCCAGCAGCATCAGGGTGACCGGCGTGGTCACGGTCACGAAAACCGCGATCAGGACTTCGTGCACCACCAGCCGCGACTGCAGGACCGAGAAGAGGAGCATGGAGGCGAGCAGAATGCCGCCGGCGCCCCAGGTGGCGCCGAGCGACGGGGCGTGGATGCGATCGTAGAAGGTCTTGAGACGCACCAGGCCGATGGCGCCGATCAAGGTGAGACCGGCGCCCAGCAGGACGAAGAACGAGACGAGGAGGGCGGCCCAGAGCGGCAGGTCGATGGCATGGCTCATTCGATGATCTCCCCGCGCATCAGGAACTTGGCCAGCGCCAGGGTGGCGACGAAGCCCAGCAGGGCGATCACCAGCGCCGCCTCGAAATAGAGCGTGCTGCCCGTCCGCATGCCGAACACCAGCAGGAGCAGCATCGCGTTCACGTAGAAGGCGTCGAAGGCCACGATGCGGTCCTGCGCCCGCGGCCCGCGCATCATGCGGAACGAGGCCACGACCATTGCGAGGCCGAGCATGACCAGCGCGGCCAGCAGGGCCCAGGAGAGGATCGTTGCGCTCATGCCAGGATCTCCAGAAGCAGCCGTTCGTAGCGGTTCTTGATCAGGTCGATCCAGTGCGTCTCGTCGACCAGGTCGAAGACGTGGATCAGGAGTTTGTTGGCGGTCGAATCGTATTCGACCCAGGCCGTCCCCGGCGTGCAGGTGAGGATGCAGGCAAGGACCGCCAGCGCCGCCGGCTCGCGCAGCTCAAGCGGCACGACCACGAAGCCCGAGACACGCCGATGCGCGCCCGGGAACAGGATCAGCCGCGCGACGGCGACGTTCGAGCGCCAGACGTCGACCAGGACGAGCAACACAAGCTTGGGAACGAGATGCCAGCGCCTGATCCGCGACCGAGGCGGCTGCAGCGCGGCCGTGACGTTGGACGCGGCGATGCCGATCACGCTGCCCAGCGCGATATGGCCCAGCGACAGGCCGTTCAGCAGTAGCCACATCGCGAGCAGCGATACGGCCAGCAGCGGATAGGGCAGGAGACGGCTCATTGCAGGCCCGCCTTGGCCGGCGGGACGCGCGGCGCCGACAGAACGTCCTCGACATAGGAAGAGGGAGCGAGCACGGAACGCGCGGTATCGTCCATGTATTGCATCACCGCTCCTCCCTTCACCGAGAGAATCAACGTGAGCAGCAACAGGGCCACGACCGGCGCGACCTCGACCGCGAGGACCCGCGGTGCGACCGCGTCGACCGGCGCCCAGAAGGCGCGGATGCCGACACGAGACAGCGTCATCAGGGCCGCGACCCCGGACAGGAGCAACAGCACGATGAAGGCCCAGTTCGCCACCGGAAGACCGGCCGCGGAGCCTTCGCCGGCCGGAGCGAAGAGACCCGCCAGCAGGGCGACCTTTGCGACGAAGCCTGACAATGGGGGCAGACCGATGAGCAGCAGCGCGCAGGCGAGGAAGCAGGCGCCGAGCAATGCCAGCGTGCCGGGAAAGCCTACTCCACGTGCGATCGCGGTATCTTCCTCGTCCGGCTCCGTCCCCATGGTTTCGGCCGTGACGGCGATCAGGTCGGCGCCGGGATTCTGACCGCGCTCGATCAGCTCGATCAGGAGGAAGAAGGCGCCGATCGTGAGGGTGGAACTGGCGAGGTAGAAAAGGGCACCACCGGTGACCTGGGTATCGGACAGGCCGATGGCCGCCAGCACCGTGCCGGAGGAGATCATGAGGCTGAAGCTCGCGATCCGGGTCATGGCCTGCGAGGCGAGCACGCCCACGATGCCGAAGGCGATCGTCGCAAGACCACCCGCGAACAGCAGCGTGCCACCGTAGCCCGCGGCGTCCCCGGCCTCGCCGCCGAACAGCATCGGTCGCAGGCGCAGCAGCGCATAGAGGCCGACCTTGCTCAGGATGGCGAAGATTGCGGCCACGGGCGGGGCCGCCGCCGGATAGGCGCTGAGCAGCCAGAAGCCGAGCGGCCACATCGCCGCCTTCACCAGGAAGGCCATGGCCAGGATCGCGGCGCCGACCTCGAGCAGCACGCGGTTCTGGGCGGCGAGCGCGGGAATGCGCGCGGCCAGGTCGGCCATGTTCAGCGTGCCGGTGACGCCGTAGATCAGGGCGACGCCGATCAGAAAGAAGAACGAGGCCGTCAGATTGATGACGACGTAATGCAGGCTCGCCTGCACGCGCCGCGGGCCCGATCCGTGCAGAAGCAGGCCGTAGGACGAGGCCAGCATCACCTCGAAGAAGACGAACAGGTTGAACAGGTCGCCGGTGAGGAAGGCGCCGTTCACGCCCATGATCAGGAACTGGAACAACGTATGGAAGTGGTGGCCGACCGTATGCCAGCGCGCCATCGAGAAGACGAGCGACGCCGTCGCGAGCACCGCCGTCAGCAGGATCAGCATCGCCGACAGGCGATCGAGGACCAGCACGATGCCGAACGGCGCCGGCCAGTTGCCCAGAAGGTAGACCCCCGGCGCGTCGCCAGCGGCGGCCTGCAGGAGCGTGATCGCGATCGCCAGGTTCGCGAGCGTGGAGAAGAGATTGATCAGCCCCTTCAGGAACTGCCGCCGCTCGTCGTAGACCGCCAGCAGCGCGCCGGCCACCAGCGGCAGGACGATCGGAGCGATGATCAGATGGTTCGCCCAGTCGGCCATCACCGCTCCTGTCCGTCGACATGGTCGGTGCCCGTGAGGCCGCGGGCGGCCAGCAGGATCACGAGCAGCAGCGCCGTCGTCGCGAAGCCGATGACGATCGCCGTCAGGACGAGCGCCTGCGGCACCGGATCGGCATAGTCGGCCAGGGTGCCCGCGGTCGAGGCGAGGACCGGCGCTGCACCCGAACGCAGCCGGCCCATGCTGAAGATGAACAGGTTGACCGCCAGCGCACACAGCGAGAGGCCGATCACGACCTGGTAGGTGCGCGGCCGCAGGAGCAGCCAGACGCCGGAGCCGGCGAGGATTCCGATGCAGGTCGCGAGGAGGAGGGCCACTACGTTTCCTCCCGCACGACCTGGGCGGTCGTCGTGCGCGAAGCCCGCAGGTTGCGCACAGACTGGTGGGCGAGCGCGATCAGGGTCAGCACGGTCGCCCCCACGACCAGGCCGAAGACCCCGAGGTCGAAGATCATCGCGGTGGCGGCGGGCACCTGTCCGATCAGCGGGATGTCGACATACTGCGAATACGTGGTCAGGAAGGGATAGCCGAACAGCCAGGAGGCCATGCCGGTCATCGCCGCCAGCAGGAGGCTGAGGCCGATCCAGTTGACCGGCAGGATGCGAAGTCTGTCCTCCACCCAGATCGTGCCGGAGGCCAGGTATTGCAGGATGAAGGCGGTGGCGAGCGTGATGCCCGCCGCGAAGCCGCCGCCAGGCAGGTCGTGGCCGCGCAGGAAGAGGTAGATCGCGAGCACGATGATGACCGGGAACAGCCACTTCATGATCACCGACGGCACCAGCAGATAGTCGCCCAAGGTGTCGCCGGCCTTGCGGTCGGGCTCGGCCTCGTCGAAGGCGTTCTGCCGGCGCTGCTGCAGCGGCGAGCCGATATTGTCGGGAGCAGGCCGGAACCGGCGCAGCAGGGCGAAGATCGTGAGCGCGACGACGGCGAGCACGGTGATCTCGCCCAGCGTGTCGAAGGCGCGGAAGTCGACGAGGATCACGTTCACCACGTTGCGGCCGCCGCCCTCGGTGTAGGCGCGTTCGAGGAAATAGCTGCCGATCGTCTCGGGCACCGGCAGCACCATCACGGCATAGGCGAGCGTCGCCACGCCGGCGCCGACGACGAAGGCGATCCCGAGGTCGCGCGATCGCCGCAGACGACGTCGCAGCGGATTTTCTTCGGTCCTGATCTCCTCGAAACGCTTGGGCAGCCAGCGCAGGCCCAGCAGAATCAGGATCGTCGTCACCACCTCGACCAGGAGCTGGGTCAGCGCCAGGTCGGGGGCGGAGAACCAGGCGAAGGTGATGCAGGTGGCGAGGCCCGCGCCGCCCAGCAGGACCAGGGCCACCAGCCGATGATACTTGGCCTGGTAGGCGGCACCGATCGCACAGGCGGCGCCGGCCAGCCAGACCAGTGCCAGGGCGGGATCGATGTCGCTCCCCGTCGGCCAGCGCAGGCCGAGGGTGCCGGTCGCGAACGGCACCAGCGCCGCGAGAGCGGTCACCAGCAGCAGGATGCGAAGTTGCGGCTGGAGGCGGCGCGTGCTGACCACCATCTCGGCCGCGCGCGACCATTTCAGGGAGAGCACGACCACGCCGCGCTCGAACAGGTGACGGCCGTTCAGGTGGCGCAGCAGCGGCGGGCCTTCCGGACTGCGCCGCAGATAGTTCTTGAGTGCGAGATAGAGCAGGGCGCCCGCGACGAGTGCCGCCGCGCTCATGATCAGGGGCAGATTGAAGCCGTGCCAGACGGCCAGGCTGAAGACGGGCGTGCGGGTGCCCAGCACCGATTGCACGGCCGTGAGCAGGTAGGGCCCGACGGTCGCCGCCGGGAAGATGCCGACCACCAGGCAGGCCAGCACCAGGAACATGCTGGGCACCCTCATCCAGAACGGCGGTTCGTGCGGCTCGCGCGGCAGGTCCGCCGGCTTGGCGCCGAAGAACACCGAATGGATGAAGCGCAGCGAGTAGGTGACGGCGAAGGTGCTGGCGATCACCGCGACATAGGGCTGCGACGTGTCGAGCAGCGAGTGGACATGGGTCTCGATCGCCTCGGCGAAGAACATTTCCTTCGACAGGAATCCGTTGAGCAGCGGCACGCCCGCCATGGCGGCGCTCGCCACCATGGCCAGGGTGGCGGTGACCGGCATGTAGTGGAACAGCCCTCCCAGCTTGCGCATGTCGCGCGTGCCGGTCTCGTGGTCGATGATGCCGGCCGCCATGAACAACGAGGCCTTGAAGGTCGCGTGGTTCATCATGTGGAAGATGGCGGCGACGGCGCCCAGCGGGCTGCCGAGGCTGAGCAGCATGGTGATCAGGCCGAGGTGGCTGATCGTCGAGTAGGCGAGCAGCCCCTTGAGGTCGTGCTGGAAGATGGCGAAGAAGGCGCCGAGCACCAGGGCGGCCATGCCGGCGAGACCGAGCAGCCAGAACCATTCGGGCGTGCCGGCCATCACCGGCCACAGGCGCGTCAGCAGGAAGACGCCGGCCTTCACCATCGTCGCCGAATGCAGCAGGGCCGAGACGGGGGTCGGCGCCGCCATGGCATTGGGCAGCCAGAAGTGGAACGGAAACTGCGCGCTCTTGGTCAACGTGCCCAGCAGGATGAGCACGAGGGCCGGCAAATAAAGGACGTGCGAGCGGATGGCCTCACCCGAGGCCAGCACCTGATCGAGATCGTAGCTGCCCACGATCTGCCCGATGAGGATGACACCGGCCAGCAGTGCCACACCGCCGAAGCCGGTGACGACGAGGGCCATGCGGGCGCCGTCGCGCGCGCCGGCCGTGTGGTTCCAGTATCCGATCAGCAGGAACGAGAAGATGCTGGTCAGCTCCCAGAAGAACAGGAGGATGATCAGGTTTCCGGCGATCACGATCCCGAGCATGCTGCCCATGAAGGCGAGCAGGAACGAAAAGAAGCGCGGCACCGGATCGTTCGGCGACATGTAGTAGCGCGCATAGAGCACGACCAGGAACCCGATGCCCGTCACCAGCAGGGCGAACATCCAGGCGAATCCGTCGAGGCGCAGAGAAAACCCAAGGCCGAGTGCGGGAATCCACTCGGCTTCGCTGCGCAACACCTCTCGCTCGACGATCGCAGGATAGGCCGCGATCAGCAGGAAGAGGCAGATGAGCGCGACGCCGCCGGCCAGCCAGGCTTCCGAGTTACGCGCGTTGGGGCGGAACGTCGCAGCGAGCAGGCTGCCCACGAAGGGAAGAACGATCAGGATGGTGAGCAGTACGTCGTCGGTCATGAGCCTTGGCGATGCGTATCTGGGGTGTGTCTGTGGCTAACTCTAGCATTTTCGGCCCGAATAGTTCCTTGTGAGACGAGGCCGCACGAACAGATCGCGCGATTCCGTGCCGAGCGAACCAGCTTGCAAAACTGAAGGCGGATCGTGGCGATGCAAGGGCCGCGGATGCAGGGCGGTCGAGGCGCTCCGAAGGTGCGATGCGCGGACTGTACTTTGGTATAGGGCGCTGCCTGCTCATGTACGATGGCGGACGGCAGGCTTCTGGGCCAACCTCTTGCTGCGTTCACAATCTCAAGGGGACTTCACATGGCTTTCATCACGACCAAGGACGGAACCCAGATTTTCTTCAAGGATTGGGGGCCCAAGGATGCCCAGCCCATCGTGTTCCATCACGGCTGGCCGCTGAGTGCGGACGACTGGGATGCCCAGATGCTCTTCTTCCTGGGCAAGGGCTACCGCGTGATCGCCCACGATCGTCGTGGCCATGGTCGCTCTACGCAGACCGACACCGGCAACGAGATGGACACATATGCCGCCGACGTGATCGAGCTTGCCGATCATCTCGATCTGAAGAACGCCGTTCATATCGGCCATTCGACTGGCGGCGGCGAGGTTGCGCGCTATGTCGCGCGCTCGAAGCCGGGGCGTGTCGCCAAGGCGGTCCTGGTCAGCGCCGTGCCACCGATCATGGTGAAGTCGGACAAGAACCCGAAGGGCCTGCCGATGGAGGTGTTCGACGGCCTGCGGGCCTCCCTCGCGGCGAACCGCGCGCAGTTCTATCTCGACGTCGCCAGCGGGCCCTTCTACGGCTTCAATCGCGAGGGCGCGAAGGTCCTGCCGGGCACGATCCAGAACTGGTGGCGGCAGGGCATGATCGGCGGTGCCAAGGCCCACTACGATTGCATCGCGGCCTTCTCGGCGACCGATTTCACCGAGGATCTGAAAGCGATCGCCGTGCCGACGCTCGTCATGCACGGTGACGACGACCAGATCGTCCCGATCGTCGCCGCGGCCGAGCTGTCGATCAAGCTGCTGAAGCACGGCACGCTCAAGGTCTACAAGGGCTACCCGCACGGCATGCTGACCACGCATGCCGATGTGCTCAATCCCGACCTGCTGGCCTTCATCGAGGCCTGAGCCGGCCGACCGGCGTCGATGCAGGGGCCTTCTCCTGCATCGATGTCGCGACCAGGCTGCGAGCCGATCGTCAGACCATCATCACCTTGCCGGTGGGCAGGTCGTAATAGGCACCGACGACCTTGAGCTTCCCGGCGGCGACCATGTCGCCCAGGATCGGCTTCTCGGTCTGCAGGCGGCGTACGTTGGCCTGGACGTTGGCGATCATCGCACGCTGCTGGAGATCGGGACCCGCGGTCTTGAGCACCGGCTCGATGCCGGGCTTCATGGCGCGCACGAGGTCGGCGATGTGGCCGGGCAGGTCATTGCCCTTCTGGAGCGCATCGACGGTGGCGTTCACGGCACCGCAGCTCGTATGGCCGAGAACCATGATCACCTTGGTGCCGAGCACGGCCGCGCCGTATTCGAGGCTGCCGAGCCCGTCCGGCGTGACGAAGTTGCCGGCGACGCGGACGACGAAGAGTTCGCCCGGCGCCTGGTCGAAGGCCAGTTCGGGGGCAACGCGGGAGTCGGCACAGCCAAGGATGGCCGCAAAGGGCGCCTGGCCCTGCGAGCGGGCGACCCGGCCTACGGAGTAGTCGCGCTCGGACAGCTTACCGGACGCGTAGCGTCCGTTGCCTTCCATCAGGCGGGCCAGCGCCGCATCCGGCGTCTCGACGGAACGGGTCGGCTGCGCCAGAGCGGAATTCGATGCCACGGCGCCGAGCGCAGCCGTGACCGCGAGACTGCCGATGCCCGAGAACAGACCGCGACGCGACGGACAGAAATTGCACATTTTTTCCTCGCTGATTGGATGCGTCACCATACGGTGTGAAGTCAGAAGAGCAATCCGACTCGGCGCATAGCTGAACGTGCATGCCGCAGCCAAGCTGGCCGGGTGGGCGCCGACGATGGCATGCTGCCGCGCCATGGAGCCCGACATGAACGGCAGTGTTCTCGACCGCTTTCGACTGACGAATCGTACCGCTCTCGTCACCGGCGCGCGCCGTGAGATCGGGAGGGCCATCGCGCTCGCATTGAGCGGCGCCGGTGCGCGACTGGCGATCCATCATGCCGGCACCGAGGAGGAGGAGGCCGGCGCGGCCTCTGTCGTGCATGAGATCGAGCAGTCGGGTGGTGCTGCCCGTGCATTCGGCCAGGACTTCTCTCTCGCCGACGCAGGGCATCGGCTGGCGGAGACCGTCTCGGCCTGGTCGCCCATCGACATCCTGGTGCTGAACGCCTCGATCGAGATGCCGGAATCCTACGATTCGATTTCGCGCGACCGGTTCGATCGTCAGATCGCCGTCAACCTGCGCAGCCCCCTGGAGCTGCTCCAGGATCTGGTGCCGCCGATGAGCCGGCGCGGTTGGGGAAGGGTCGTCACGATCGGCAGCGTGCAGCAGGTGAGGCCGCATCCGCAGATGATGGTCTATGCCGGCACCAAGGCCGCCCAGCTGAACTGGGTTTGGAATCTCGCGCGTCAATTCGGCGGCCAGGGCGTCACGGTGAACAACCTGGCGCCCGGCGCGATCCTGACGGCGCGCAATCGCGAACAGATGGCGGTGGAAGGCGAGGCGCTGGTTCAGCGCATCCCGGCCGGTCGGCTCGGCCAGCCCGACGATCTCGCGGGCGCCGCCCTACTGCTCTGTTCCGACGCAGGCGCCTACATCAACGGCGTCAATCTTTACGTCGATGGGGGCCGCGCGATCGCCTAGAATCGCATCTGTACGTCACCAGGGTTCACATGGCCGCCGCTCCCCAGACTCCGCTTTCCGCCGCCGAAACCGACGCTCTCGAGACAATTGCCGGGACGATGATTCCCGAAGACGCCGCTCTCGGTATGCCGGGCGCAAACGACCCGGCCATCCTCGACGACATCGTTCGATCGATCGGACGCGACCTCCCGCTGGTCCGCCAAGCGCTCGCGGCCATCGCCGCCAAAGTCGGCAAGGGCTTCGCCGGCCTGGAGCGTGACGCCAGGGAGGCTCTTCTCAACGAGTGGTATGCCGGCGGCGGTGCGCCGGCGGCGGCGCTCGGACGGGTGATCCTCAGCGCCTACTACCGCGACGATCGCGTCCTGGTGGCGCTCGGGCACGAAGCCCGCGCGCCGTTTCCAAGAGGCTATGTACTGGAGCAGGGCGACTGGTCGTTGCTCGATGCGGTGCGCGAGCGGGCGCCGTTCTGGCGCGACGATCGCCGCGCAGCCGGCGGAGAGCGCTGACATGGCTGCCAACGACAAGGTCGACGTGCTGATCATCGGCTCCGGCGCCTCAGGGGCGGCAGTGGCCTGGAGCCTCGCCGAAACCAGGATGCGCATCCTGTGCCTCGAGCAGGGCGACTGGATGAAGCCGACCGACTTTCCCAGCAACGGCCGCGACTGGGAGGCTCGGCGCTACACCGATTTCGAGATCAGTCCCAACCGACGCGGACGCGATACCGACTATCCGGTCAATGACGACAATTCGCTGATGAAGATCGCGAACTTCAACGGCGTCGGCGGCGGCACGGTGATCTACACGGCGCACTGGCCGCGCATGCATCCCTCTGACTTCAGGGTGAAGTCCCTGGACGGCGTGGCCGACGACTGGCCCGTCGACTACTGGGCGCTCGAGAAGTTCTACGAAGAGAACGACCGGATGATGGGCGTCTCCGGTCTGGCCGGCGATCCCGGGGTGCCGCCGCGTCATCCGCCGATGCCGCCGATCGCGCTCGGCAAGACCGGCACCCGCTACGCCCAGGCAATGAACCGGCTGGGCTGGCACTGGTGGCCGTCGGACACGACCATCGCCACCACCGACTATGAAGGCCGCGCGAAGTGCATCAATCTCGGCCACTGCACGCCGGGCTGTGCGCAGGGCGCCAAGGCCAGCACCGACATCACCTACTGGCCGCTGGCCTTGCGTGCCGGCGTCGAGCTGCGCACGCGCTGCCGGGTACGCGAGATCACCACCGACCAACGCGGCATGGCCGCCGGCGCGATCTACTACGATGCCGACGGCGTCGAGCATTTCCAGCCGGCCGAGGTCGTGATCCTGGCCTGCAACGGCGTCGGCACGCCGCGCCTGCTGCTGAACTCGGCTTCGGCGCAGTTTCCGAACGGCCTCGCCAACTCATCGGGCCTCGTCGGTCGCAACCTGATGCTGCATCCCTGGCCGATCGTGAGCGGCTATGTCGAGGAAACGATGGATGGCGGGCGCGGGCCCATCAACTGCATCTGGAGCAAGCAGTTCTACGAGACCGATCCGTCGCGCGACTTCGTGCGCGGCTACACGCTGCAGTTCGGCCGCGGCACCGGCCCGGCCACCCAGGCGGTGATGGGCGCCGCCTCGGGGCTGCTGCCCTGGGGCCGCGATCATCATCGGCGCTACCGGAAGATGCTCGATCACCGGCTGAGCATCGGCGTGGCCTGCGAGGATCTGCCGGAGGAGCACAATACCGTCACGCTCGATGCGGTCCTCAAGGACAGCCACGGCATCCCGGCGCCGAAGATCGACTATACGATCAGCGAGAACACGCGCCGCATGATGGAGCACGGCATCGCCCGCGCCGAGGAGATCCTCACCGAGGCCGGCGCCACCGATCTCTTCGCCTCGCGCACGGCCCTCAACTATCCCGGCCATCTGCTCGGCACGGCGCGCATGGGCACCGATCCGGAGCGCTCGGTCGTCAACGAGTGGGGCCGCTGCCACGACGTGAAGAACCTGTTCATCGTCGACGGCAGCATCTGGGTCACCTCGGGCGGCGTGAACCCGACCTCCACCATCCAGGCGCTGGCCCTCTACGTCGCCGACCAGATGAAGCAGCGGTTGGCGACCCTGTTCGACTGACCGGCGCTGCACCGTCAGAAATCGAGAGGGGCGTTGTCGATCACCTCTTTCATGACGAAGAACGTTCTCGTCTGACGAACGCCGGGCAGCGCGATCAGCTTCTCGCCATGCATCCGGTTGAAGCCGTCGATATCCTTCACCCGGATCTTCAGGAAGTAGTCGAAGTCCCCGGCCACCAGATGGCAATCGAGGACGAATTTCAGTTTTGCGATGGCCTTCTCGAAATCGCCGAAGCTCTGAGGCGTCGAGCGGTCCAGTACCACCCCGACGATCACCAGTGCCCCCCTGTCGACCTTTCGGGGCGCCACCGCCGCCCGGACGGCGCCAATATAGCCTTTGTCGAAAAGGCGCTGGGTTCTGCGGTGGCACGTTGCGGGGCTCACGGCGACCAGTTTCGCCAACTCGGCATTGGTGAGCCGGCCGTTACCCTGCAGGAGCCGCAACATCCGGAGGTCGATCCGGTCGAGTTGGTCGGACATGGAAGGATCTTCCTCGAATGGGAGATAAATTCGAAGTATCGCTCGCCCAATATTACCATCGAGCCTCCAACGAGCAAAATCCGTCGCGGCATTCGGGAGCACCTTCGAGACCGGTGTGGCTACGATACGGACAGTTGAATTGCCTCAGCGGAAGGAACTTCGATGCTGTCCAAGTTCGAGCGGTATCCCCTCACATTCGGGCCGACCCACATCGAGAAACTCGAACGGCTGTCGGAACATCTCGGCGGCAAGGTCGAACTCTATGCCAAGCGCGAGGATTGCAATTCCGGCCTCGCCTTCGGCGGCAACAAGCTGCGCAAGCTCGAGTACATCATCCCCGACGCGATCGCGTCGAATGCCGATACGCTGGTTTCCATCGGCGGCGTGCAATCCAACCACACCCGCATGATCGCCGCGGTCGCCGCCAAGATCGGATTCAAGTGCCGGCTGGTCCAGGAGAGCTGGGTGCCTCACGAGGATGCGGTCTACGATCGCGTCGGCAACATCATGCTCAGCCGCATCATGGGCGCCGACGTGCAGATGGTCGATGAAGGCTTCGATATCGGTATCCGGCGGAGCTGGGAGGAGGCGATCGAGGACGTCAAGGCCAAGGGCGGCAAACCCTACGCGATCCCCGCCGGCGCTTCGGTCCACAAGTACGGCGGCCTGGGTTATGTCGGCTTCGCCGAAGAAGTCCGGGAACAGGAAAGGGAACTGGGCTTTGCCTTCGACTACATCGTGGTCTGCACCGTCACCGGCTCGACGCATGCCGGCATGCTGGTGGGCTTCGCCAAGGATGGACGCGAGCGCAAGGTCATCGGCATCGATGCCTCCTTTACGCCGGTGCAGACCAAGGCGCAGGTCCTCGAGATCGCGCGCAACACCGCCCGACTGGTCGAGCTGGGCCGGGACATCGTCGAGGACGACGTCGTGCTCGTCGAGGATTACGCCTATCCCGTCTACGGCGTGCCGTCCGAAGAAACCAAGGAAGCCATCCGCCTCTGCGCACGCCTCGAAGGGATGATCACGGATCCCGTCTACGAGGGCAAATCGATGCAGGGCATGATGGACCTCGTGCGCAAGGGCTACTTCCCCGAGGGTTCCAGGGTTCTCTATGCCCACCTGGGCGGCGCCCCCGCTCTCAACGGCTACGGCTACGCGTTCAGAAATGGATAGTATCCCGTGGGCGCCCTGATCCTCTGCACCTTTCCCGCGGACAGAGTCGATTTCCGGACGTGGATTCTCGACCGCGTCGTGGTGCTGGCTACGCGGAACGAAGCCGGCATCAACTTCGTGGGAACGGAGCAGGGTAAGGGACCTGAATTGACCCTGAGGACCATCGGCGTCCAGGTTGCAAGCGTGACGCGCGCCAAGTTGCTCTTCGCCGAATGGCGATCGGAGACGAGTTACATCCGTTCCGCCGAACTCAGACTGATGCTGATGGAGCCGGTTGGTGGTGGCGAACATGCCGGCGCCCTTTTCCCCTGAAACGTCCCGCGAGCGAGCCGCCCGGAGCGGACTTGCGGCGGACATCGATCTGCAGGCCGAGGGCAAGGCGACGGGCTTCGTCCGTGTGCCGCACTCGGTGCATCGTTCCGCCTACGGCTGGATCCCGGTCCCGATCGTGCGGATCCGCAACGGCGAGGGCCCGAACGTCCTGCTGATGGCAGGCAACCACGGCGACGAGTGGGAAGGGCAGATCGGGCTGGGAAACCTGATCCGGGACATCGAGCCTGACGAGATCCGCGGGCGCCTGATCATCCTTCCTTCGGCCAATTTTCCGGCCGCCCTGGAGGGCCGCCGCACGTCTCCGATCGACCAGGGCAATCTCAATCGCGCTTTTCCCGGGGACGCCGGAGGCACCATCACGCAGCAGATCGCCTATTGGATCGAACATGCGCTGCTGCCGGGCTTCGACTATGCCTGCGACTTCCATTCGGGCGGCAGTTCCCTGATCTACGTGCCAAGTGCGCTGGTCGCGTACCATCCGGAGGCTGCGATCCTGGAAAGAACCATTGGCCTCGCGAAGGCCCTGGGTGCACCCGTGACCTTCGTCTCCAAGGCTCCGGGAGGCGATCGTTCGTTTACGGCGGCCGCGTCCCGCCAGGGAGTCGTCGCGCTGACGACCGAGCTGGGCGGTGGTGGCTTCGTTACACCGGAGTCTCTCGCCATTGCCGAGCAGGGCATGCGTCGCGTGCTGGCGCATGTCGGACTGTTGCGCGGAGCGGCCCCTCCGCCCGCCCCGACGCGGCTGACGGAAACCCTTGGCGACGACTACTACGTCTTTGCCACGGAGGGCGGCCTGTTCGAGCCGCTGGTCGAGCTGGGCGAGGAAGTGAGCGCGGGTCAACCGGCAGGCCGCATCCATTTCCACCACACGCCGTGGCGCGAGCCGGAGCGCGTCGCGTTCCAGCGGTCGGGGCTCGTGATCTGCAAGCGCGTGCCGGCGCTTTGCGAGCGCGGCGACTGTCTGTTCCAGTTGGCGACGACCACAAGCGCCTATTAACTGCTCCAGGTCACAGGAAGACTGGCCGGGCCTGGGCGGCGGTTTGCCATCAGGCGCTGCGCCTCCGCCTCACGCCCGGTGGCCAGGTACGCCCGGAGCAGCGTCGCTTCCACCAGGTCGCCTTGGGCACGGCTGCCGCCGATCCGTTCACGCTCGGGCAGCATCGGCTCGATGAGTTCGATCGTGGCGACATAGTCGCCCTGCCGATACGCCGCGAAGGCGCGGGCCACGGCGGGGATGACGGACCCTGAAGGATAACGGCCGGCCTCTGCCAGCGCCTCGATCGCGCCGACCCATTCCTCGAGCGCGGCATCGTTGCCCGTCGCGGCAAAAGTCAGCGCGACATGCCAGTCGGCCAGCGACATGCCCGGCCGCGGCAGCTTCTCGCGGGCATAGTCCTCGAGCTTCGCCCAGCGCGCGGCATCGCGCGGATGGCCGGCCAGTTCGGAGCGCCACAGGAACGAGGCGGAATCCGAGAGCTTCTGGTGGACGGCGCCGCGATGATCGTCGGCGCAGAAGGCCTCGTTGTAGAGGTGCAGCCCGCCTTCGAGATTGCCGGCGTGCAGCTCGAACAGGCCGAGGTGCCAGTTGAGATGGCCGAACAGGCCGCCGCCACGATCGTAGATCGGCAGCCAGTCGCGCAGGAAGGCGATGCCGGCGTCGCGCTCGCCGGTCTCGTAACAGAGATGGGCAAAGGCATGCGCGCCGTAGCCGTTGCGCCGGTAGCGCGCGAGGGAGCGCTCGATCATCGGCCGCGCCTCGTCGTGGCGGCCGATCTCCGACAGCGCCATGCCGCGATGCCCCTCGAACCACCAATCCTCGCCATAGTGCGGGGCGAGCCCGTCGAGGAAGTCGGCGAGGTCCTGTTCGCGCCCCGGCAGGCCCGACATGCCGATCAGTCCGCCCTGGTTGGCGGCGAGGCTCAGCACCAGGGCGTCGCGCGGCCAGGTCTGGACATGGGTGCGCAAGGCGGCCAGCGCCGCCACCGGCTGACCGGCGAACAGGAGGCCGAACACCTCGATCTGGCTCCGCTCGCGCGCCGTCACCTTATCGGCGAGCGAGGAAGCGGTGGCGAAGTCCGCCCGCATCGCCTCCAATCGGCTGGCGAGCTGGGCGGCGCGGGCGCGGCCGATATAGGCGAGTGCAAAGGCCGGGTCGGCGGCGACGGCGCGGTCGAAGGCGACGGCCGCCCCCGGAAACACCGTCAGCAGCAGATCGACCCCTTCGGCATAGGCGTCGCGCGCGGCCGCGCTCGCGGTGGAAAGGGGAAGGCCGTAGCGGTCTGTCAGCATGTCGTCACCGGAACCCGTCATTGTGCCCCATCACCGTGCGTCGGCCGGGACGCGCTTTCAAGCTTCCGGCAGGTCGCCGGACATCGCATTGTGAGATCGCTCTCGGGCGGATCGCCCTGTTGCGTGAGGACGCGTGTCATGGACTTCGTACCCAATCTCGTCGGCCTCGCCACGATGCACCTGCTGATGGCCATGCTGCCGGGGCCGAACACGGTCGTGGTCGGATGGTACGCAGCGACTCGATCGCGCGGCGACGGCCTGAAGGCGGTCGCGGGGGTGGTCCTGGCCTCGCTGCTCTGGGTCGTCCTTGCCATTGGCGGGGTGGGGGCGCTGCTGCTCGAAGCGGGATGGCTCTATCGGGCGCTGCGTTTGGTCGGCGCGGCCTACCTGATCTACGTCGGCATCCGCCTGCTGCGGGCGGGGCTTGCCCCAAAGGGCGGCGGACAGGCAGCGACACCGCAGCTCGTGGGCCGCAGCCCGTTCATGGCCGGCCTGCTGACGACGCTCAGCAATCCGAAGTCGGCGGTGTTCTGGACCAGCGCCTTCCTCGTGGCGCTGCCGCCGCAGGCACCGGCCTGGGTCTATCCGACGATCGTGGCGATCGTCGCCGTCCAGTCCTCGATCTGGTACGGTACCCTGGCGCTGTTCTTCTCGACCGGGGTCGCGCAGAAGCTCTACCAGCGCATCGCGCGCGGGCTCGACCTGCTGGCGGGCGGCGTCATGATCGCCCTGGGGCTCAAGCTCGCCGACGAACTGCGCCGCGAGATCTTCGTCGAGGCGGCGTCGTGAGTTCGGGGCTGCCCAGCAGGCCCGCCGATTGACGATGCGACGACATCTCCGTGTCCTCGTCGTCCTGGCCCTGACCCAGATCGCCGGGTGGGGAATGATCGGGATCCTCCCGGTGATCGCGCCCCGGGTGGCGGCGGCATTCGGCGTCTCGCTGTCGTCCGTGTTCCTCGGCACGTCGGTCATGTTCGTTGCCATGGGACTGGCCGCGCCCGGGGCGGGACGCGCCTTCCGCCGTTTCGGATCGCGCGAGGCCATGACGGTGGGCGCCGCCACGATCGGCCTTGGCCTGTGCCTGCTCGCCCTGTCCCCGAATGCCGTCCTTTTCCTCGCGGCCTGGGGGATCGTCGGGATGGCCGGTGCCCTGTTCCTGACGACCGCCGCCTATGCCTACATCGCCTCCTATGCGGATGACCACGCGCGCAGCCTGATCGGCACGCTGATGCTGGTGACGGGGCTGGCCGGCAGCGTCTTCTGGCCCGTGACCGCCTTTCTCGAAACGCAGTTGGGCTGGCGCGGCGTCGGACTCGCCTATGGCGCGATCATGGCCCTGCTCGTCTGTCCGCTGGTCTGGTTCGGCCTGCCGACGATCAGGGAGATCGCACCCCCGGAACCCGGCGGAGGACGCCTGCGCAAGGGGCGGGTCTTCGTGCTGATGGTCGCCGCCATCGCGTTCAACAGCTTCGTCACCTTCGGAATCGACGCGGTGGGCATCCAGCTCCTGAAGGCGATGGGCATGGACCTCGCCGGCGCCGTCGCCATCGCCTCGCTGCTGGGCGTCTTCAAGGTCGGCGGGCGGGTGATCGACCTGCTGGGCGGCCGGCGATGGGACGGCCTGTCCACCGGGCTCGTCGCCGGGGCGATGATCCCGATGGGGTTGGCGGTGATCTGGATCGGCGGTTCGGGACCCGTGTCGGTCGGCGGCTATCTGGCGCTGTTCGGACTGGGCAGCGGCGCCTTCGCCGTGGCGCGGGCGACCCTGCCGCTCGTCTTCTTCCAGAAGGCCGACTATGCCGCGGCCATGTCGACCATCGCCCTGCCGCTGAACCTGATCAACGCGCTGGCGCCGCCGGTTCTGGCGGGCCTCATGTCCGGCATCGGCGCGCAGGCGACATTCGCCGTCCTCGCCGGGCTGAGCGTGACGGCGCTCGCGATCCTCTTGCTGCTGAACCAGATGAGGGCGGCTCCCGATTCCAGCTAGTGGCAAACGGGCCGTTTGACGGTCATGCACGAGGAGCGACTAATGCGCCCTATCGTGCCGGGTTTGAGCAGTGACTTGTAGATGCAGAGACAATCCTCGATCTCTGCTGCTGAAAGGCAGTGAAATGCCGAAGGGAAGTCGCTCGTCGGGATGGCGTCACCGGTCAGGTTCAGGGCGCGTGCCCCGACTCGCGTCCCGGCATGGAGATAGACGAGGTCAGGCGCAAGTCCGAGGAATGCGCCAATTCGGTGCGAGAAATCGTAGATCGCAAGTTCGCCAATCCCGCGCAATGATCCTATCTGATTTGTAATTAGGTGATATACCTCATCGAACGACCTTGCTTTGCCAAGGCTCGCCGAAATGCCTTGTAGGCTCTGCTCGGCGGCCTTCAGCACACGCCCGGGAATCCGGCGCTGATGTGCATGGCGTTTGCCGTGGGCCGTCCGTGATAGTGCTGCCAATCGGATGGCCTCGCTCAAGGAGGGCTGCTCCTTATAGAATGTCATCTCTGCGATGGCGGGGGCACGAAAGCGAGCAATGTAGTCGCTTGCGATGATCTCGAGAGGCATGGCTCACCGTCCTCGACTTCTGGCAGGTCGAAACCTTCGCTAACAAAACGCGAAGTTTGCAGGACGTACAGTATCCATGTCTAGGCCGCCCGCGCCACCTCCGCCGCGGCCAGCACCATAGAGGCGCACTTCTCGCCGATCATGATGGTAGGGGCATTGGTGTTGCCGCTGGTGAGGGTCGGCATGATCGAGGCGTCGGCGACCCGGAGGCCGGCGATGCCGTGGACCCTGAGTTCGGGGTCGACCACGGCGCGCGGGTCGTTGCCCATCTTGCAGGTGCCGACCGGGTGATAGGTCGTCTCGGCCGTGTTGCGCACCCATTCGAGCAGCTCGGCGTCGCTCTGGAGATGGGCGCCGGGCGCGATCTCCTGGCCGGTGACTTCCTTGAGCGGCGAGGTCGCCATCAGCTCGCGGCCCTTGCGCAGCACGTTCACGATGCCGGTGCGATCGTGCTCGGTCGACAGGAAGTTGAAGCGGATCGCCGGTGGCTCGGCGGGATCGGCCGACTTGATGTGGACCGAGCCGGTGCTCTCGGAGCGCAGCACGTTCACGTTCATGGTGATGCCCTTCTGGGCCGAGACGCGCCGTTCCTTGCCGACCATCTCGTAGAGGAAGGGCGCGATCGAGATCGTGGCGTCGGGTGAGTCGAGGCCCACGCGCGTGCGGAAGTAAAGGCGGATCGGCACCGAGGTCGAGGCGAGGAAGCCCTCGCGGAACAGCGCGTACTTCGCGGCCTCGCGCACCAGGCGCCAGCCGCGGGCATTGTCGTTGAAGGTGAGGTTCCGGCCCGTGATCTCGAACTTCATCCGCGGCGAGTAATGATCGCGCAGGTTCTCGCCGACGCCTTGCAGCTCGTGGAGCGGCGTGATGCCGAGCGCGCGCAGCCGCTCACCCTGGCCGATGCCGGAGAGTTCGAGCAGCTTCGGCGAATTGATCGAGCCGCCCGAGACGATGACCTCACGGGTCGCCCGCGCCTCGCGTTTCTGTCCGTTGACCGAATAGCGCACGCCGACGCAACGCCTGCCTTCGAGGATGAGGGACTCGGCGATGGCACCCTGGTCGATCTGCAGGTTGGCGCGATGGCGTGCCGGATCGAGATAGCAGTAGGCGGTGCTCTGGCGGCGGCCCTTGGTGATCGTCACCTGGGACATGCCGATGCCTTCCTGCGTGGCGCCGTTCTGGTCGGGATTGTAGGGCAGGCCCATCTTCTCGGCGGCCGCGATGATCTTCTCGAGCAGCGGCACCTTGTTGCGCGGCGTGTGGGTGACGGGGAGGATACCGTCGCGGCCGCGAAACTCGTCGGAGCCGCCCTCGAAGCGCTCCATGCGCTTGAAGATCGGCAGCACGTCCTGGAAGCTCCAGCCGCGATTGCCGAGCTGGGCCCAGTGGTCGTAGTCCTGCGCCTGTCCGCGGATATAGACCATGCCGTTGATCGAGCTGGAGCCGCCCAGCATGCGGCCGCGCGGCACCGCGATGCGGCGCCCGCCCGAGCCTTCGTCGGGTTCCGACGAGTAACACCAGTTCACCGCCGGATCGTCGATCATCTTGGCGACGCCGACCGGCACCTTCGACCAGAAGAAGTTCGAGCCCTGCGTGCCCGCCTCGAGCAGCAGCACGCGATACTTGCCGCTCTCGCTCAGCCGGCTCGCGACGACCGCGCCCGCGGACCCTGCACCGACGACGATGTAGTCATGGGTCGAGTCTCTCTGCATTTCGTTTCTCCCTCAGGCCTCAGGGGAGCAGTCCGTAAGGGGCCTGACAAGACTCGCGGCGCCGCAAAGCGTACGCGGGTTTCGCCAATGGGAACGCGACGCGGGTGTCCCGCCCTGCGGAGTCGGCTTCGGCATCAATGTTGCTGGCTTCCGAAGGCCGGTCCTACAGTTCGAGGCGCTTCCCATGTCAAGTCGCACGGTCCACCCGATGCCCACCCGCAAGAGTTTCCTCAGGCTCGGCCTCGCCGCCGCGGCGACCATCGGTCTTCCCCGGTTCGCCGGCGCACAGGACGTCTATCCCGACAAACCGGTGCGGGTCGTCGTCTCCTATGGCGCGGGCGGCGCCATCGACGTGGTGGCGCGCATCATCGCCGAACACATGACCGGTACCTTCGGCAAGACGGTGCTGGTCGAGAACAAGCCGGGCGCCGGATCGACCATCGCCGCCGACCTGATCGCGCGCGCCGCGCCGGACGGCTACAATCTCCTGGTCACGGGCATGGCGCATTCGGTCATCCCCGAGCTCTTTCCGCAGGTCGCGTTCGACCCGGCGACGGCGTTCCAGCCGATCAGCCATCTCGGCCTGATGCCGTTCGTGCTGGCGGTGCATCCTTCCGTGCCGGCCACCGACTACAAGAGCTTCATCGCCTATCTCCGCGCCCATCCCGGCACCGTGAACTGCGGCTCGGCCGGGCCCGGCAGCTCGGCCGATCTCGGCCAGATGCTGCTGGCCAAGATGGAGAACGTCCAGTTCACGCGCGTGCCCTATCGCTCGACGCCGGCGGCGATGAACGATCTCGTCGCGGGCCGGGTCGGCTTCATGATGGACTCGCAGAACGTGCTGGTGCCGCATGTGAGGAGCGGCGCGGTGCGCGCCTTCGCCGTCTCGTCGCTCGAACGCTCGCGCCTGGTGCCGGAGGTGCCGACGCTCGATGAGCTCGGCCTCAAGGGCTTCGAAGCCGGCAGCTGGCAGGCGATGCTGGCGCCCGCAAAGACGCCGCGACCCGTCGTCGATCGCATCGTCAAGGCGGTCGAGGCGGCGCTGAACGATCCCGCCATCCGCGCCCGCTATATCGAGCTGGGCTACAACCTGCCGCAGAAGACCGGGCCCGACGCCTTGTCGGCCTTCCTCGCCGCCGAGGCGGCCAAGTGGGGCCCGCTGGCCAAGGCCACCGGCACCGGCGGCTGATCTCGAAACAGCGAAGGGAGGGAACGGGTGACCAAGCTCAGCCAGGCCGAGGTCGATGCCTTTCATCGCGACGGGTTCTTCGCCCCCGTCGATGTCTTCTCGGCCGAGGAGGCGAGGGCCTGGCGCGCCGACCTCGAAGCCTTCGAACGCACCCTGCCGCCCGGGCCGGTCTCGGCGGGCGATCGGCGCAAGCTGCATGTCCGGCTGCCCTGGGCGCGCGACCTCGTGGAGGATCCGCGGCTGCTCGACGTGATGGAGCAGCTGCTCGGCCCCGACATCCTGGTGTTCACCAGCACCTTCTTCATCAAGGAGCCGAAGACCGACGCCATCACTGCCTGGCACCAGGACGCGACCTTCTTCGGCCTGTCTCCCTACGAGCACGTCACCGCCTGGGTGGCGCTCTCCGAAGCCTCGATCGAGGCGGGCTGCATGGAATTCGCGCCGGGCAGCCATCGGCTGGGCCAGCTGGCGCACGGGCAGACGGCGACGCCGGGCACCATCAATGCCGGGGCCCGCTCGATCAGCGAGCCGCTCGACACGTCCCGCGCCATCTTCGCGCCGGTGAAGACCGGCCAGGTGTCGCTGCATCACACGCTGGTCGCGCACAATTCGCGGCCGAACCGCAGCGACGACCGCCGCATCGGCTTCGGCATCAGCTACATCCCCGCCCATGTGCGCCATGGCGGCAGCAAGCGCATGTCGGCCACGCTCGTGCGCGGCGTCGACCGCTACGGGCATTTCGATCTCGAGGACGATCCGCGGACCCTCGATGCCGCGGCGCAGGCCGAGGCGCACAAGCGCGCCTACGGCCGCTATCGCGAAGGCCATGCCGAACAGCAGGCGCGCTATGGCGTCATCGCCTGAGACCGGAGAGAGAATGAAACCGCTGCAGGGAAAAGTCGCCATCGTGACGGGCGCGTCCTCACCCGTGGGCATCGGCGCTGCCGTGGCGCGGCGGCTGGCGGGTTCGGGGGCGAGGCTCCTGCTGGTGGCGGACGATTCACCGGAGTCGGTTGCCCGCGAATGCGCGGCGTTGCTGGGCGACACCGACGGCGTCGTGCCGCTCACCGCCGATCTCGGCGATGCCGACGCGGTGCTGTCCATGGTCGCCGAGGCGGAAACGCGCTTCGGCCGCATCGACCTGCTGGTCAACAATGCCGCGATCCGCCTCAACCGCAATTTCGGCGACTTCACCGCCGCGGAGTTCGACAAGGCCGTCGCGGTCAATCTGCGCGCGCCGTTCCTCGCCAGCCAGGCGGTGCTGCCGTCGATGCGGCGCCAGGGCGGCGGCCGCATCGTGCATGTCGCGAGCCAGCTCGGCTCGGTCGCCTATCAGACCCGCACGATCTACGGCATGACCAAGGCGGCGCTGATCCATCTCGCCAAGTCGATGGCGCTGGAACTGGCGCGCGAGAACATCCAGGTGAACACCGTGTCGCCGGGTCCGATCGCGACCCAGCCGCTGCTCGATCGGGCGCGCGACCAGCCGGAGGAATCGGCGCGGCGCATGAACTACGTGCCGATGGGACGCTTCGGTCGTCCGGAGGAGATCGGCGAGGTCGTGCACTGGCTGCTGACGACCGATGCCTCGTTCCTCACCGGCCAGGATCTGATCGTCGACGGTGGCTATACGATTCATTGATCGGCGCGTGCGGCAAACACCGCTCGCCCACACGGGCGACGCGAGGCTACGATACGCGCCAACGTTGTGGAGCGCCTCTTCATGTCCCCTTACGTCGCGGCGCCTCGCCGGACGAAGCTCGTCGTGCCGCTTCTGACGGCCATCGTCGCGGTCGCGATCTTCGTCGTCGATACGCTGACGCCGCTCGATATCGCCGTGGCCGTGCTCTATGTCGCCGTGGTCCTGCTGGCGGTCGATTTCGCGGGATATACCGGCATCCTGGCGATTGCCGCGGGCTGCGCAGCATTGACCGTTGCGAGCTTCCTTCTTACGCACGACCTGACGCCAGGCACCGGCGCGATGCTCCGCTGCTTCGTCAGCCTCGCCGCCATTGCCATCACCGCGCTGCTGGCGGCGCGCAACCAGCTGGCCGTGGCGGCGCTGCGCGACCAGGCCGATCTCCTCGATCTCACGCACGATACGGTGTTCGTGCGCGACCGCGACGACGTGATCAGATACTGGAATCGCGCGGCAGAGGACCTCTATGGCTGGCGCAGCGACGAGGCGGTCGGCCAACCGGCCGCGAGACTGCTGAGGAAGATCTTTCCGGTGCCGTATCCGGCGATCCTCGAAGAGCTGGAGCGCGAGGGCCGCTGGGAAGGCGAGATCGTCCATACATGCCGTGACGGGCGGCAGGTCACGGTGAGTTCGCGCTGGGCCTTGCAACGCGATTCGCACGGGCGGCCGGCTTCCGTGCTCGAAACCAACACCGACATCACCGCCCAGCGCGCCGCCGAGGACAAGCTCGACCGGACGCGCAGCGAACTCGCGCATCTGTCGCGCATCGCCACGATGGGCGAGCTCACCGCGTCGATCGCCCACGAGGTCAACCAGCCGCTCGCCGCCATCGTGGCCAACGGCGAGGCGGGCCTGCGCTGGCTCGGACGCAGCACACCGGACCTCGGCGAGACGAAGAAGTCCATCGAGGCGATGCTGCGCAACGCCCAGCGCGCCAGCGACGTCGTGCGGCGCCTGCGCGCCCTGTCGGCCAAGTCGGCGCCTGCGACCGCTCCACTCGACCTCGCGGCGATCGCCGAGGAGACCGTGCAGCTCGTCGAGCGGGAATTGCGTGCCCAGGGCGTGCAGCTCTCCGCCGACCTGCCGGCAGGCCTGCCGCCGGTCGAAGGCGATCGAGTGCAACTCCAGCAAGTGCTGCTCAATCTGTTGCTGAATGCCGTCCAGGCACTGGGTGTCGTTCCCCCCGAACGGCGCACGATTTCTGTTAGAGTGCAGCGCGCCGTGAGCGAGAGCCTGGGAGATGCCGTGGTGGTGACAGTCGAGGATACCGGTGCCGGGATCGCGGAAGCCGACCTTGCCCGCCTGTTCGACGCCTTCTTCACGACCCGCAGTGACGGCATGGGCATGGGCCTGTCGATCTCCCGTTCGATCGTGGAGGCCCATGGCGGTCGCATCGAAGCCGCCAACCGGCCCGAGGGCGGCGCGGCGTTCCGAGTCTGCCTGCCGGTCGCCGGGAGGGCGGCATGAACCGCCGGCAACCCGCGCCGGCTCCGGCCGAGGCGGCGCCCGTGGTGTTCGTCGTCGACGACGACGAGGAACTGCGGCTGGCGCTCGACAATCTCTTCCGCTCCGTCGGCCTGCAGGCGAGGCTCTTCGGCTCGGCCGCGGAGTTCCTGAAGGCGGGCGCCGTCGACGCGCCCGGTTGTCTCGTCCTCGACATCCGCCTGCCCGGCGTGAGCGGCCTGGAGTTCCAGGGGCAGCTCGCCCGTATGGGCATTGAACTGCCCATCGTCTTCATGACCGGCCATGGCGACGTGCCGATGTCCGTGCGCGCCATGAAAGCCGGCGCCGTCGACTTCCTCACCAAGCCGTTCCGCGACCAGGACATGCTCGATGCCGTCTCTTCGGCGATCAAGGCCGACCGGCAACGGCGCGCCGCTGTCGAAGCGGGACGGGATATCCGGGCGCGCTTCGAGGCCCTGTCGCCGCGCGAGCGCGAGGTGATGACCCTGGTGACGCGCGGCCTCATGAACAAGCAGGTCGCCGGAGAGCTGGGCTTGAGCGAGATCACGGTGAAGCTCTATCGTGCCCAGGCGATGCGCAAGATGGGAGCGGGCACGCTCGCCGACCTGGTGAGGATGGCCGAGCAATTGGCCCTGCATGCCCGTCCTGGCTAGCAGGCTGTCTGCAATTTCATAAACGTACGTATGGCTACCGGCGCCGTTGCGCTTGCCGCAATGTGGCGCCGTCATGTCCGCCTCATCAGATCCCTCGAGCCAGGATCGGGCTCCGTGCATCGCCGTCGTCGACGATGACGAGTCGGTGCGCGAGGCGCTGCGCAACCTGCTGCGATCGGTGGGTTACGAGGTACGCACCTTCTGCTCGGCCGAGGACTTCCTGGAGCATCCTAAAGACGAGGGCTTTTCCTGTCTGGTCAGCGACATTCAGATGCCCGGCATGGGCGGCCTCGAACTGCAAAAGCGCATCGTCGCATCGCGTGCACCGTTGCCGGTCATCCTGATGACCGCCTTCCCGCGCGATCACGTCCGGCAAGAGGCCGAGGAGTTGGGCGCCGCCGGCTTCCTCACCAAGCCATTCGACGCCAGTCGCATGATCGAGTGCGTCGAGCGCGCCCTGCGGCAGCCTCGGTAGGGTCTCGCCGTCCCGACCGTCGCAATGCGACGGTCGGGACGACGGGCTTTCCCATTACCCGTGCGCGCGGGCGCTTTCGAACAGGAACCAGGTCCGGCGCTCGGTCTCGTCGATCCAGACCTCGACCAGGCTCGCCGTCGCGACATCGCCATGTTCGTCGCACAGCGCATGGACCTCGCGCAGGATGGCGGTGAGCTGGCGGTTATCGTCCCGCAACTCGGCCAGCATGGTGCCCGGTGGAACGAACTCGGCGTCGTTGTCGAGCAGGCGCTGCTGCCGGGCGATCTGGCCGATCGAGCGCAGCGTGGTCCCGCCGATC
>Ga0209066_10001772_pt1 | contig 27803 bp, 25 predicted proteins | sample All_14_2_FD_187198 | JGI IMG/M metagenome (GOLD analysis project Ga0209066, IMG submission 187198) | Freshwater microbial communities in response to fracking from Pennsylvania, USA - Allegheny Zone_MetaG_DW_15 (SPAdes) (version 2) ...
ACCAGGTTGAGGCAGCCTCGTCCAGCGACAGGACCATGCTCGTGTTCAACCACTTCTGCGCCACCGCATCGGCGTTGCTCAACAAGGCAAAACGCTTGGCAAGTACCGTTGTATTGCCCAGCGATACACGCTGGTGCATGGCCAGCCAGCGCATTTCGTCTGGCAGGGTGTTGTCGATCTGGGTTTGCATGGCGTTGGTGAACCGGCTGAAGACATCCGATTCGAGTGTCTGCGCCAGCACCTTGGTCAGCAGGATCATCTGAACATCACCAGACACGCCCGTGTCGCAGCGGAAACGCAATTCCTTGCCGACGATGTAGGGCCGCTTGGACGCACCCAGTTCAACGCGCCAGCCATCACCGGACTCGACCACATAAGCATCACTCTTGCCTTTGACGCGCTTGAAGGTGTGCCCTTCGGCCTTGGCCCAGTTGGCCAGGACCAAACCGTCGTCCGGCCCGGCTGGCGCAGAACCTAACAGTCGCTTGATGGATGCAAACATGCGAAGGACATTTCCCTGTGAGTGGGGACGCGAAACAATGGCCTTTCAGTCTACCTGAGCGCCCGTCCGGGCATGGTGCCGAAAGACATGGCGGATTCCCTGTGTACCGCTACCGCCCAAGCCCCACTCATCCCCACCAGGCGCCAAAAACATGGTCGGTGCCGTCGTAAGGGGCAAAACGCTGTGCGTCAAGCTCATCCAGAAAAACGCGCCTCAGTGCTTCGATCAGCGCATGGTGCTCGGGGTCGGACACAGGCCGCCCGGCCGGCGCGCCTTGCGCCTGCTCTTCGACCTGGTGCGTCCAGTAGGGCAAAACAGCGAGCAAAAGCGGCGCACCCGCCCGCCCGAACTTCCACCCCCGCACGCGCCCTCTGAAACGCTCGATGGCGCCGCCCACGCTGCCCCCTACGAACATATTGAATTTAGGCACGACCGACAGCACCGCCTGGGCTTCGGTGGTGGTCAGTTCCTGGGTCAGAAAATCGGCTGAGTAAAAAGGCGCGGCCTCGTCAACGTGCTCGCCAAACCCGAATCTGACAAACTGCTGAGCGACCTGAATGCGTCTGGAGGAGGTGATGGGCATGACAGAACTCACTGCTATTGCTGCAATGCAGCATCGATAGCATACCAACAAGGCCAGATGCCGTGGTGTGCCTTTTCCAGATAGAAATCCTGGTTTTTCAGGCGAGGCGCGCACCCTCCTTCGGTCAGGACCTTGTCGCCCGATATGCCCGCGCCTTACCCGGCTTCTGAGGGCATTGCAAGCCGACTGCGCAGGCAAACTGAGGGGCGTTGGCAGACCATCCGCACCCCAACGCTGGCGCGTGGATGGACAAACAGGAGGTCAACATGGGTGTGCTCGGTCAGATGTTCAGGCTCTTGAGCGTTGCAGGGCCCTCTCAGGGCGTTGGGCCGAATGACCGCCGCCCGGTGCAGTTGCGTATCAATGAAACCCGGCGGGCGCTGGACCTGGCCTTGCGCGATGGCAAACCGGAGGCTCAGCATCTCAAGGCACTCATTCAGGAAATGACCAAGGAACTGGCCGACCGCAACACGCACGCTCAACAGCTGGAAACCCAGGACCAGGAAGACGCCGCCATGGAGCTGTACGAGGCCAATGTGGCCGACATGTTCTGTGGCAGCCTGCCGTATGAGCGGCTGATGACCATCTACATCAGGCAAGGCGCGAAGAAGGAGGCGCAGCGGGTGGCCAGGGCTTGCCTGGCGCATGCGGCCTCTGGTCTGCCTGATCATGTGCGCGCGTTGTGCGTCACGGTTTTGCAGGGCAGCCTGACCGAGTAACAAGGCCTGTGGCGTCCGGAGGGGCATGAACGATGGCGCAGAACACCCATGAGTGCTGGTTGGTCGTCGTTACCGCATTTCAATGTTCCCCGGTTTGTTCCCCGGTTCCTGTCACGGTGAGCCCTTGCGCTGCCCATGCAGACCCTCAGGACCGGACTGGTGTTGCGCAATACCCGGCCGGGCTTTGATGCTCGCGCCACCCTGCCCTGTTTTCAGTGCTGCGGTGGCACAGGCGCGGCAGCGGGCGGCGGCGTTGTCCAGCAGGATGGCACCAAGGACAGCCTGCTCCGCTTCAGCGGACCACCGCCCACCTTGTCAGCAGCCGTCACACTGCCGTTTGCGGTCGGCATGAGGTACTGGCTGCCATTCGACGCAGTGAACATTTCGGGGCGCCCGGTTTCCTCTGTGCTGCGCTCCACGGACTCCTGCGCCTTGGCCTCGTTGTCGGATGACGCATTGCCCCACAGCATCCATGCAGTGACGCCAAGCCCAAGGGCGGTTGTGATGGCGCCAATCGGGCCACCAAGCAGACCCAGTGCGCTGGTTACCAGGCCAGATGTGGCACCCGCTGCCGCGTTGGCTTTTGCGAGCGATGACTGAGCCACAGACAGCGCGGCTGTGGCGGCAGTTTGCCGGGCGGTCACGGCAGCCTGCTGGCGCCCAAGCGTTGCCAGCTCAGTCGTGACGGCCCCGATCTGCGTCATGGCCAGCCCGCGAGCGCGGAAAGCATTCATCAGCTCAAGCTCTGCCACGTACTGCTGGCGAGCCACCACGATCCCTTCGCGTGCTGCTGCCAGGTAGGCCATTTCTGCCGTTATCTTCTGTACTTCTGCTTGTGCCGACGCGATGGCGGCCGCCCTGCTTGCCTGCAGTGCTGCAACGTGATCAAGGATCGATTTCGCTGTGGCTGACTTCGTAGTACAGGGCTCCTACTGGTTCTGCCATGGCTGCTCCTTTGGAACCAAGTGAAGGTCGGCCGACTCTGGGGCGCCCTCAATTGAGACAAGAAATTGGATGGCTGCCGCGTCGTGGCCGGCCGTCATCGTTAACTCGGCGAAAGCGGCAAGGGGTACCTTGATGATGGTCCCGCCTTCGGTGGTGATGGTTAAGGTCGAAACCGCGAGCGCTCCATTGCACAACTGGACTTCGATTTTCTGGCCAGCGTTCGCCTTGACGGGTATTTCCAAGCGATGCATTTATCACCCCTCGCTGGTTGGCGAGATGCGCAGAACCCTGCGCAACTCTGAGACCGGCCAAGAAAGGCGGCCATTCACGTCAATGGGGCGGATGGGCCCCGTACCTGCCGATGACCAGGCTCTGAGGGTCTTGGGCTTACGCCCTAGGTAGTAAGCAGCAGCGGCGGTGTCCACCGCTGGACTGGAGACGGTTTCAAGCGGCGGCAGTTCGGTTGCCTGTATGTTTTCCATGGTCACTCCTGGGCTTAGATGGGCACCACGGGAATGCTAGGGACATCCTTTTTAGCCAAGCCCGGCAGCGTGGCGCGCACGGCTGCTTGCCCTGGCTGAATGGGATTGGGGCTTGTGGTGCTTACGCGGCCACCTCATCTCATTCGGGATAGTCGCCACGCAGCAGCCAGTTAGCCGTCAGGTTGTCAAAGACAACACCACCGCCGATTTCACCCGCGCCAAAGTCTGCGAGGTGGCCAATGTTGTTGATGACGCGGCGCAGCCTGTGAACCTCAATTTCCAGCAGATGTTGATTGCCGCAGAAATAGCCGTGCGTGTGGGCACAGGTGAACTCTGTTTCGTTGGCCAGCGTAGCTATTTCTTCCAGAATGAAGCGGCCCTGCTTCAATTGAATGGCTGACAACTCATGGGTGTTTGCGCTTGCGGGGGTGCTGGGTTTTGCGTCCGGCTTTGTGGTGTTTGCCATGGTGGCTCCTGTCTAAGGCTGTTAACCCACCACCAATGACGCCAATCAAGGGTGGCAGACCGTGCAGGGTTGGCGTACCGGGACAGGTCCGGCAGGGGTCGCCCCCTCCCCACACGGCCCGCCAAAAAAGGGCCATGCGCACGCAGCTTCACGGACGTGAAAAAGCCGCTCCAACGGAATCTTGGCGCGGCTCGCTGCGCCTGTCTCCGGGACGCCAATCCCGGCCCCTGAATGTGCAGGGGTGCGCTCAGGTTATGACAGTCGCGTCATTGAGTCAAGCCCTACTGCGTCAGGCAAGGCGCCAAATGCGGCAGTGCTCATCGCTGACTTTGCGGACGACAAACTTCGCCCCGGGATTTGCTTTGCGATAAGCGTATTGCGCGTGCGCAGCAGCGTCCTTGGCCTCCAGCATCAGGCGCACGCTGTCACCAGGTGTCATTCTGTCGAGCAGTCCAGCCCATAGCCCGGCCTTTGGTTGTATGCGCTCGATAACCGCAATGCCGGGCTCAATGACTAGCGTTGAAAAGTCGATGGCTACCGGCGGTTTGCGGTTTGCCCTCTTGGCTCTCTTCGCGGCCGCCAATGGCTCAGCAAAGGGTTTGGGAGTGCCACGTTTCGAGTAATTCAAGCGCCACACCAGCTCGCTATCAGCGTTGAGTTCACGCTTGATTCGGTCCGCGGTGACTGCGGGCCTAAGCATATCGTCCACTTGAACGACATCAATACTGAACTTGGTCGCCACATCACGGCGCAGCAGTTCCTCAGTGGGATTGGCTTCTAGAAAGTCGATCACGCGCCATGCAATAGAGTCCCTTGGAGCCTTCAATAAGGCTGATTGACGTGCCATGGAAATACCTTTTATCCGTGACGGTAGCTCACCGTCTGGACAATCCAGGCAGCGGCATCACGCCGCCGCCAACGGCCCCGGCCCTTTTGATGCGGGACGGGTATAGGCGCAACAAGTTAAGAGGGCTATCCCCTCAAGGAAACAGGCGTATCAAATTGGGGGCGTATCGCCCATGTTGGGGGTGGTTGAGCCCCGCTATTGCCTGAGACCGTCAGGCGGCGGGTGCCAACGCAACGCTGGCTTGAACTTCATCCCACGGCGCGGAAAGCTTGCGCCCATCGCGCAGCAGCAAACCGACAGCCTCAAGCGCTGCCACGTCCTGATGCACGTTCTTGTAGTCGCGCCCAATGGCCGCTGACAGTTCGCGCGTGTTTGACGCGCCGTGCTGGCGCACATAGCGCAGCAACTCCAGGCGGCGCGGCGACAACGTGGCCACCATGGCCTCGACGTCAAGGAAGGTGATGTGCGTTTCATTGACGGGCTCACCCGTCTCCGCACGCTTCCAGGCGCTCACAAAGCGCTTGCCCATGTCCTGAAGGCTGTCCACGTGCACCTTGATCGTTCTGGATGGGTTGCTCATGCTTGCCCCGATCAGGCCATCTTTTGAAATTTCGGCGCGGGCAGCACATTCAGCGGGATGTCCTTCAGGCGCTGCTCAGCCTGCCACATGTCGTATTCGCCTTGCATCCGCAGCCAGTGTCGAGCATCCCCCCCGCGATCCTTGCCGAGCCAGGCCTCGATACGCAGGGCCATTTCTGGCGAGATGGCTGCCCGGCCATTCAGCACGCGAGACAGCGCAACGCGGGACACGCCTAGCTGTTGTGCCGCCTGGGTCACGTTCAGACCCAGGGCAGGCAGGACGTCTTCAGCCAATATCTCGGCAGGATGGGGAGGGTTGAACATGTGCGCCATAGCGATGCTCCAGTACTTCAGTGGTAATCCTGGTAATCGACCAATTCGGCATCTTCCCCATCAAAGGTGAAGGTCAGGCGCCAATTGCCGCTTACCCACAGTGACCAGTGCCCCTTCAACTCACCTTTGAGCGCGTGCAGCCCCCAACCAGGCAGGTTCAGCACTTGCGGGCTGGGCGCCTGGTTCAAGGCCAGCAGCATCCGACGCAAGCGCGGCGCGTGCGCCGCCTGGATGCCCGCCGTACTGCCCTTCTCGAAGAACTGCTTGAGCCCTTTGTGTTTGAAGGATTTGATCATAGGTAACTGTATAGTGATGCTTTACACTTGTCAACGGCCGTCATGCTTTCACTTTCATCGGAATCACCTCAGCGCCTCGGCGCAGTTGGTCGAGGTAGTCAGCCCATGTCTGCATCATCTGGCGGCGCTGCTCCATGAACTCGGCGCGGTCATAGGCCATACCCAGCGGCCCCGCTTTGCCATGCGCGAGCTGCGCCTCGATCACATCCGAAGGCACGCCAGACAGGCGCTCGGCAATCAACGTGCGCGCCATGGCCCGAAAGCCGTGCGGCGTCATGTCGTCGTTGCTGAAACCCATGCGGCGCAGGGCCGTGCGAATCGTGTTCTCGCTCATGCAGCGCTTGGGCGAGGCAAGCGACGGGAAAACGTAGGCCAGGTGCCCGGTAAGGGGTCGAAGCTCCTCCAGCACGGCCAGAGCCTGGGGAGGCAGTGGCACCAGATGCGGCCGGCCGTTGATCTTGCCGTGCAGCCGGCGCTTCATCTTGGCGGCCTGGATCGTCCACAGCGCCGCCTCGGTATCGACCTCGGCCCAAGGCCATGGCCCGCATGTTCCCCGGTCGCTGGAAAAGCAGCGCCGACAGCAGCAGTGCACCGCAGGTCACCGGCTGGCCGGAATAACCATCAATGGCACGCATCAGGTCGCACACCACCTTGGGCTCCAGCACGGCGGCCATGTGTTTGTGGCTCCAGCGCGCCCTGCAGGTCGGTTGCCGGGCAGCGCTCGCATCGCCCCGTCTTGATGCCGTAGCGGAACACCTGGCCGGCAGTCTGCAGCAGGGTGTGGGCGGTCTCGCGGGCGCCACGCCGCTCCACCTTGCGCAGGGCGCTAAGCAACATGGGCGCGGTGATGTCTGGTAGGGGAACAGCCCCCAGATCGGGGAACAAGTCCTTTTCCATGCGCTCCAGCCACCGCTCGGCGTAGCGCTGGCTCCACCCTGGCGCTTTGGCCTTGTGCAGCTCCCTGGCCACCGCATCAAAGGTGTTGCGCCCTTCACAGCGCTGGCCGCGCGCTCAGCCTTGCGCTTTTGGACCGGGTTCTCCCCGGCCTGGCGCAGCTTCTTGGCCTCGTCTCGGGCCTTGCGCGCATCCTTCAGGCTCACCTTGGGGTAGCTGCCCAGAGCCAAGCGGGACTCCTTGCCATCGGGGTAGAACTTCCAGAACCATCGCTTGGTACCCGAGGGGGAAACCTCCAGGTACAGGCCGCCGCCATCGGTCAGGCGGACACGGTTCTTGCCTTCTGGACAAGAGTCGTTGCGGCAATCGACGTCCTGGAGCATGGGGCCTCAGATCGGGGCGCCACACCGGGGAACGTTCCCCGCTTTCCTCTGTGTGCCCTGCTTTGTTCCCCGGTTAGAAGTGAGATGTCAAGATGCCTGATAAGACAAGCTGAGACACTCTTTCGGGTTAATGCCTGGGAAAGCCGCAGTTTTTGAGACTTGCTGAGACGCCATGAAATCTCGATTTGGCCTGTCCGGAGGGACTCGAACCCCCGACCTGCTGCTTAGAAGGCAGCTGCTCTATCCAGTTGAGCTACGGACAGTCAAGGGCGCCAGTTTACGCGATGCGTCTGGGTGACAAACGCCAGCGGGACAGCATCAAGGCATTGCTGACCACGCTCACGCTGCTCAAGGCCATGGCCGCGCCCGCCAGCATCGGGTTGAGTCCACCGAACGCGGCCAGCGGGATGCCGATCACGTTGTAGCCAAAAGCCCAGCCCAGGTTCTGCCAGATCTTGGCTGATGTGCGTCTGGATATCTCCAGTGCGGCGGGCACCAGCATGGGGTCGCCCCGCATCAGCGTGATGCCGGCGGCCTGCAAGGCCACGTCGGTGCCACCACCCGGATTGGCCATCGCCATGCCCACATCTGCGGCAGCCAGCGCAGGGGCATCGTTCAGACCGTCGCCCACCATGGCCACCACCTGGCGCGGCCCACCCTCGTTGTGCTGCAGGCGCTGGATGTGATCGGCCTTGTCACCCGGCAAGACCTCGGCAATGACTTGCTCGATGCCCAACTGGTCAGCAATCGCTTGTGCCGCCCCCTTGTTGTCGCCAGAGATCATGACGGTGCGCACGCCCAGCACATGCAAGCGCGCCACGGCCTGCGCGGCGCCAGGCTTGAGTTCGTCGCCAAAGGCCATGGCGGCCATGGCCTGCCAGGTGGCACCCGGTGCATCTGCGTCAGCTCGTATGGGGCGGTACATCAGCCACGACACGGTGGCACCGCCTGCTGCCCATTGCTCGGCGCGCGCCAACAGCCCGTCCAGCAAGCCACTCTCATCCTGCGCGAGCAAGCCGGTTTGCTCGTGCATCCAGCGCGCGCTGCCAAGGGCCCAGTCACCTTGCCAGGGGCCTTGCGTCACGCTGCCTTGTATGCCCCGACCTGGCACGGCGCTGATCGCTTGTGCGAGCACGACGCCATCGACAGATGCTGGCTGCTCAGCCAGGCTGCTCAGCACAGCCTTGGCCAAGGGGTGCTCACTGCCCTGTTGCAAAGCGGCCGCCAGCTGCAAGGCCGCTGCCTTGTCCCAATGGGCCAGGCATGCAGGTGAAGCGCTCACTTGCCAGTCCAGCAGACGCGGGTGCCCAGCAGTCAGGGTGCCCGTCTTGTCAAAGGCCACCACGTTGACCTGATGCGCGGTTTCAAGGGCTTGCGGGTCCTTGATCAGGATGCCCTCGCGGGCCGCTGCACCGGTACCTGCCATGATGGCCGCCGGTGTGGCCAGCCCCAGTGCGCAGGGGCAGGCGATCACCAGCACGGCCACCGCTCGGATCAAGGCGACTTCACCGTCCAGGCCTGCCCACCACCAGCCCAGGCCCGTCAGCACGGCCACCAGCAGCACCACCGGCACGAACACGGCCGAGACGCGGTCCACCACACGCTGAATCGGAGCTTTGGCCGATTGGGCGTCCACCACCCTGCGGATGATCTGCGCCAGCATGGTTTGAGCCCCTGTGGCGCTGACCTGCATCGTCAGCCGGCCTTCTGCGTTGATGGCCCCACCTGTCAAGTGATCGCCCTCGCCTTTGCTCACGGGCACGGGCTCGCCGGTGAGCATGGCTTCGTCGACATGGCTGCGGCCCTCCAGCACCAGCCCGTCGGTGGGCACACGTTCACCAGGGCGCACGATGAGGGTGTCGCCCACCAGAACCTGTGCCAGCGGCACCATGACCTCGCCTTGCGGGCCCAGGCGGCAAACGGTGTCTGGCCGCAAGGCTTGCAGTGCGCGGATGGCGGCGGTGGTCTGACGCTTGGCGCGGGCTTCCAGGGCCTTGCCCAGCAAGACCAAGGTGATGACCACGGCCGCCGACTCGAAGTACAGCTCGGGCGCGTGGTGCGACGCATCCGGCATGCGCTGCGCATGCGTCCACCACAACCAGCACGACAGGCCCCAGGCTGCGCTGGTCCCCAAAGCCACCAGTTGATCCATGTTGCCGCTGCGGTCCTTCAAGGCCGCCCACCCGGCTTTGTAAAAACGAGCACCCAGCCCGAACTGCACGGGTGTGGCCAGGGCGAACTGCACCCAGGCCGGCCAGAAGTGGTGCGCCCCCCAGAACATCGGCAGCACCAGAGGCAGACTGGCCGCCATGCCCAGCAAGACCGGGCCCCAGACCTGCCACCAGGGTTGGGTGTCGTCCACCAAGGGTGCGTCAGCCACCTGGACCTGCGCCTGATAGCCTGCGTCCTCGATGGCTGCCACCAGCTTTTGGGCATCCATTTCCTTAGCTGGTTCGGCCAGGTCCACACTGGCCACCTCGGTTGCAAAGTTCACCTGAGCCTGTTGTACGCCCGGCACTTTGCGCAACGCACGCTCGACACGGCCGACACACGCAGCGCAGGTCATCCCCCTGACGGCCAGATGGATGCTGGCGCCCGCATGGTCAGCAAGCGAAACTGAGGACTCGGACATGGCATACACCTGTGAGTGAATGAAGCATGATGGCAGTATTGACCCTGACATCATGGCAAGGTCAAGTGCCCGATTGAATCCACACCGGTTGACGTTGTCATCGTGGCAAGGTTCAGACTGAACAGCCTGATCGGACATCACCCAAGAAAGGTCCCACATGAGCACCCCTCTCAACCACCAGTTGCAAGTCAAGGGCATGAGCTGCCAGCATTGCGTGAAGGCTGTCACGAAGGCGATCCAGGCCCTGGACGAAGCCGCGACCGTCTCGGTGACGCTACCGCAAGGCCTCGTCACCGTGCAAACCACCTTGACCCGGGACATCACCGCAAAGGCCATTTCCGATGAAGGCTATGAAGTCCAGGGCTGAACCGGGCACCGTGAACATCGGCGAAGCGGCCCGGCAAACGGGCGTGTCTGCCAAGATGATCCGTCACTACGAAGGTCTGGGGCTGGTGCCGCACCCTCCCCGGACGGAGTCAGGGTACCGCTTGTACGACGGCAATGCCATCCACACCCTGCATTTCATTCGCCGGGCACGCGACCTGGGGTTCAGCATGGCCGACATTGGCCAGTTGCTGGACCTTTGGCGCAACCGCAGACGGCCCAGTGCATCGGTCAAAAAGCTGGCCTTGCGCCACGTGAACGCCCTGCAGGAGCGCATTGACGCCTTGCAAGCCATGAAGCGCACACTGAGCCAGTTGGCCGAGCAATGCCACGGGGACGAACGGGCCTGCTGCCCGATCCTCGATGACCTGGCCGGCGGCGAGTTGCAGGCATGATGTCACGCTCAAACGCCAACCCGAAGGAGACGCACCATGACCGGTACAGCCCAGACTACGTGGCCCCTGCAAACGTCCAGCCTGACGGCCTGCGGCATCCGCACGCGGGTGTTGCAAGGCGGCCCCGACCCGAAGGCCAGCGAGGCCGTGGTCTTTGTGCATGGCAACCCCGGTTCGAGTGAAGACTGGCGGTCGTTGATGCAGGCTGTGGCGCCTTCTGGCCGCGTCGTTGCCATCGACATGCCGGGGTTTGGCCAGGCCGACAAGCCGGCCAACTACCCCTATTCCGTTGAGGGCGGCACGGCCTTTCTGACCGAAGCGCTCAAGCAACTGGGTGTGATGCGGGCCCATCTGGTGCTGCATGACTTCGGTGGGCCCTGGGGCCTGATGTGGGCGGCCATGAACCCCCTGGGGCTGGCCAGCATCACGCTGATCAACACCGGTGTGCTCAAAGGCTACCGCTGGCACTACATGGCGCGCATCTGGCGCACACCGCTCATCGGTGAACTGGCCCAGTTGAGCACCACGCGCAGCGGCTTCAAGTGGGCCATCTCGGTTGGCTGCCCCAGCGGCCTGCCGCTTGAGTTCGTCAACCGCATGTACGACGACATGGATTGGGGCACCAAACGCGCCATTCTCAAGCTCTACAGGGCCACCAGTGACCTGAGCGCACGAGGGGAACAGTTGGCCGGTATGCTGCGCCCGCTGAACCCGCCCACGCTGGTGGTGTGGGGCGCAGCAGACCCCTACCTGCCCGCGCGGTTTGCCGAGCAGCAGCGCGAAACCTTCCCACGGGCGGAGGTGGTGCTGCTACCCAAGAGCGGGCACTTTCCGTTTGCAGACGACCCCAAGGGCGTGGCCGATGCCGTGGTGCCATTTCTGCAACGCCAACTGTCTTCAGGCAAGGCCCAGGCGCAGCACGCAGCAGCGGGCTGAGCTGATCCGGTTCAGCACCCAGCGGTGTCAAGCGTGATGGTGGGCGCGTCGCCATCGGCTTGTGGCGACGCGTAGGTCACGGCGCAGGTCTCGGCCGCGGGTGCGCCGTCTTTCTGAAAGATGGTTTTGTGCTCAAGCCTCACGGGGGTGAAGCCGTCGAAGTCCAGCGCGTTTTCAATGCCAGCCGGGTCGCCCCCCTGAGGGTAGCCTCGCAGCAAAATCACCTGGCTGCCACTGGCCACAACAGTCGAGGTGCCAGCGTTCAGACTGCAATCGTCGCGAACAGCACAGGCCATGTGCGTCAGGCTGCTGGCGGTGCGCACGGCACCGTGCAGCCCCTTCACCACCGACACACGCGCCTCGCCCGGTAGATCGATCAGGTGAGGCAAGGCCGTGGCCGACACGCTGCCGGCAATGGCAATCACACCGACCATTTCCAGCATGGAAAAGCCCCTGTGCACCGCACGCGAGGGCTTCTTTGGTTTTGTCATGGGGCTCCCTGGCCTGCGCGGCAACTTCAGCGCAGTGGGGCCGATTCTAGGGATGGGCCGTGATTTTTCACACACCCTGAATGCAGGAAAGACCCGGCAAGCGTTGACTTGCAGGGCCTTCTTTGATTCATATGGTCGGGGCGGTGGGATTCGAACTCACGACCCTCTGCTCCCAAAGCAGATGCGCTACCAGGCTGCGCTACGCCCCGACTGAAGAATACAATTCTATACTGAAATCTGCCCCCGAATCAATAACGGGCTATCAAGATGTCATTTGCGCCCAAACTTTTTCAAGCCGCTTGATGCTCACGGGCTGGGGCGTGCGCAGCTCCTGTGCGAACAGGCTGATGCGCAGCTCTTCCAGCAACCAGCGGAATTCATCAAGGCGTGCATCGTGCGTGCCTTTGAGTTCGCTCAGGCGCCGCGTGTAGCGCTGGTCCAAGGGGCGCAGCTCGGTCAGGCGCTGGGCATCACGCGCCGGGTCACCCTTGAGCTTGTCCAGCCTCAAGGTGATGCCTTTGAGGTAGCGCGGGAAGTGCTGCAGTTGCGTGTACGGTGTTTGCGCCACAAAGCGCTTGGGCACCAGGCGTTGCAACTGGCCAGCAACGTCGTCGGCCACGTCCTTGGGTGGGCGGGCGTCCTTGAGCTTGCGTGCGGCAGCCGCGTATTCGGTCAACACACCACCGGCAAGCCGCGCGACCTCCTGGGCGATGAGGTTCAGGCGCGTGCGGCCCTCTTCGACGCGCGCCTTGAAGCTGGCGGCATCCGTGGGCAAGGGGTCGTTGAGGTAGGCACGGTCCAGGGCCACCTCGATGATCTGGTCGCGCAGTTCGTCGGCAGAGCCCAGGCTCATGAAGGCCATGGCCATCTTCTGCAGATCAGGGATGTTCTTTTCGAGGTACTTGAGCGGCTCTTTGATCTGCAAGGCGACCAGGCGACGCAGGCCGGCACGGTGCCTGGCCGCGGCCACATCCGGCTCATCGAACACTTCGATTTCAACGTGCTGGCCCCGGTCGATCAAGGCGGGAAAGCCGATCAGGGTGTGGCCACCTCGCTGGATCTCCATCAACTCGGGCAACTCACCGAAGGTCCAGTCGGTCAAGGGCTGCGCGGCTTGAGGTTTGGCCGCGCTGGCATCACCTGGCTGCTTGCCGGACGACACGACGCGCTGAAGGCCAGGCTTGTTGTCTGGCCTTGAAGCAGCCGAAGGCGCGTCATCTGCCGCCATCGGGCTGTTTTGGAGCACCGCTTGCGTCTTCAAAGCCGCCAGGGCCTGGAACGCGCCGCGGGCCTGGGCGCCAAGCTCAGCCTTCAGCGCAGGCAGGTTGCGGCCCATGCCCAACTGGCGGCCGTGTTCATCGACCACGCGGTAGTTCATGAACAGGTGGGGCGACAAGGTATCGAGCTTGAAGTCGGCGCGCTTGACGTCCAGCTGGGTCTTGTCGCGCACAGCCTTGAGCAGCGCATCCATCAAGCCGCCCTGCGCAAAAGGCGTCGAGGTCACGAAGGACTCAGCATAGTCCGGCAAGGGCACCAGGCGCGAACGGGGCCGCTGGTGCAGGCTCTTGATCAGGGCCAGCACCTTGTCTTTCAACATGCCGGGCACCAGCCACTCGCCACTTTCGTCGTTGACCTGGTTCAGGGCAAAGATGGGGATGGTCACCGTCACGCCATCGCGCGGGTCACCGGGTTCGTGCAGGTAGGTGGTGCTGCAATCCACGCCGCCCTGGCGCAGCACCTTGGGGAAGGCCGAACTGGTGATGCCAGCGGCCTCGTGGCGCATCAGCTCTTCGCGGCTCAGGTACAGCAGCTTGGGGTTCTCGCGCGCGGCGTGCTTGTACCAGCGCTCGAAGCTGTGGCCGCTCATCACCTCGGGCGGGATCTGCGCGTCGTAGAAGGCATGGATGAGTTCGTCGTCTACCAGCACGTCTTGCCGGCGGGACTTGTGTTCGAGCTGCTCGACCTGGCTGATCAGCTTGCGGTTGGCCGCAAGAAAAGGCAGACGCGTGTCCCACTCGTCGCCCACCAAGGCTTCGCGGATGAAGATCTCGCGCGCGGCAGGGGTGTCCACCAGGCCAAAGTTGATGCGCTTGTTGTTGTAGACGACCAGGCCATACAGCGTGGCCCGTTCCAGCGCCACAACCTCGCCGGCCTTCTTTTCCCAATGGGGTTCGAGCAACTGCTTTTTGAGCAGATGGCCGCCCATCTGCACCAGCCAGGGCTGCTCGATATTGGCAATGCCGCGCCCGAACAGGCGTGTGGTCTCGACCAGTTCAGCGGCCAGGATCCAGCGCCCAGGCTTCTTGCTCAGGTTGGCACCGGGGTGCTTGTAGAACTTGATGCCGCGCGCGCCGAGGTACCAGTCCTCGTCGTCGCTCTTGCAGCCGATGTTGCCCAGCAGGCCCGCCAGCAGCGACAGGTGCACCTGCTCGTAGGTGGCCACGCTGCCATTGAGACGCCAGTTGTGCTCGGCCACCACGGTGTGCAGCTGGGCATAGACATCTTTCCACTCGCGCACGCGGCGGGGGTTGATGTAGTTGTCGCGCAGCAGCTGTTCGTATTTGCGGTGGCTGAGCTTGTGTTGTTCAGGCTGGCCAGGCTCGTGATGGCCGTGGCCGCCCCGCGACGCATCCAGCCATTTCCACAGCTTGATGGTGCCCATGAACTCCGACTTCTCGTCGTCGAACTGCTTGTGCTTGGTGTCGGCCTGCTGTTGCTGGTCGATGGGCCGATCGCGCACGTCCTGCACGCTCAAGGACGCCGCGATCACCAGCACCTCGGCCAGGGCCTCCCGGTCCTTGGCTTCCAGGATCATGCGGCCCACGCGCGGGTCGAGCGGCAATTTCGCCAGGTCCATGCCGAGCGGGGTGATCTCGTTGTTGTCGTCCACCGCGCCCAACTCGTTGAGCAACTGGTAGCCGTCGGCAATGGCCTTGCGCAAGGGCGGCTCGATGAAGGGAAAATCATCGACCAGGCCCAGGTGCAGCGACTTCATCCGCAGGATCACACCGGCCAGCGAACTGCGCAGGATTTCGGGATCGGTGAAGCGCGGGCGTGCGTTGAAGTCCTTCTCGTCGTACAGGCGGATGCAGATGCCGTTGGCAACCCGGCCGCATCGCCCTGCCCGCTGGTTGGCCGCCGCCTGGCTGATCGGCTCGATCTGCAACTGCTCGACCTTGTTGCGAAAGCTGTAGCGCTTGACCCGCGCCATGCCGGCGTCGATCACGTAGCGGATGCCCGGCACGGTCAGCGAGGTCTCGGCCACGTTGGTGGCCAGCACGATGCGCTTGAGGCCGCCGGTCTGGAAGACGAGGTCCTGCTCCTGCTGGCTCAGGCGCGCGAACAGCGGCAGCACATCCGCGTGCGTGCGGTGCGTGGCCAGGTGCTTGCGCAGGTGGTCGGCCGCCTCACGGATCTCACGCTCGCCAGGCAGGAAGACGAGGATGTCGCCGTTGCCTTCGCGCCAGAGTTCGTCCACGGCATCGGTGATGGCCTCGTTGAGGCCGTATTCGCGGCTGTCTTCAAAGGGTCGGTAACGTTGCTCGACTGGGAACAGCCGGCCCGACACCATGATGACCGGCGCGGGGCCCTTGCTTGAAGCAAAGTGCTGCGCAAAGCGGTCGGCATCGATCGTGGCCGAGGTCACGATGATCTTCAGGTCAGGCCGGCGCGGCAGCAACTGGCGCAGGTAGCCCAGCAGGAAGTCGATGTTCAGGCTGCGCTCGTGCGCCTCGTCGATGATGATGGTGTCGTAGGCGCGCAGATCGGGGTCGCCCTGGGTCTCGGCCAGCAAGATGCCATCGGTCATCAGCTTGACGCTGGCCCCGGGCTGGATGCGGTCCTGAAAGCGCACCTTGTAGCCCACCACCTCGCCCAGCGGCGTGTTCAGTTCTTCGGCGATGCGCTTGGCCACGCTGGAGGCCGCAATGCGGCGCGGCTGCGTGTGGCCGATCAGCTTGGGACGCAGGTGGCGCGGTGCGTTCGGGTCACGCGGCAGGCCCCAGCCACCACGGCCCATGCTCAGCGCGATCTTGGGCAACTGCGTGGTCTTGCCAGAGCCGGTTTCGCCACAGACGATGATGACCTGGTGCGCACGCAGCGCGGCTTCGATCTCATCGCGTTTACCGCTGACCGGCAAAGATTCGGGAAAGGTGATGGCAGGCAGAGACACGGACGGCAAGCGCAGGCTGAGGGCGGCAAAAGAGCCGCATTATCCTGCCCAGGCAGACGCCGGCCCCGATCCTGTGCTTGACCAAACCGACAACGGGGGAAGATACCGAAGGCAATCAGGTGCGGACATGCGCCATGATCCCGGCATGCAGTTCACCGAATACACCCAATACGATGGCCTGGGCCTGGCCGACCTGGTCCGGCGCGGCGAAGTCTCCCCTGGCGAGTTGCTGGACCTGGCCACCGCCCGCGCCGACCAGACGCACAGCCAGATCAACGCCGTGATACGCCGCTATGACGACCGGGCACGCGCCAGGGTGAAGCAGCCCTTCCGCCCTGACCAGCCTTTTGCCGGCGTGCCCTTCTTGCTGAAAGACCTGTTCCAGGAATGGCAAGGCGTGCCCTGCTCCTGGGGCAACAAGGCACACGCTCGCACACCCGCGCCCTTCACCTGCGACGCCGTGCGCCGCTGGGAAGACGCGGGCCTGGTGATCTTCGGGGCGACCAATTCACCCGAATTCGGCGCGCGCAACGTGACTGAACCCCTGGCCTTCGGTGCCAGCCGCAACCCATGGAACCTGGGCCGCACCCCTGGCGGCTCGTCGGGCGGCTCGGGAGCGGCCGTGGCAGCAGGCATCCTGCCGGTGGCGGGCGCCAGCGATGGCGGCGGCTCCATCCGCATCCCGGCTGCCTGCAATGGCCTGTTCGGTCTGAAGGTGGGCCGAGGCCGCATTTCGGTAGGCCCCATGGCTGCAGAAGGCCTGTTTGGTGCGGCCGTGCCCGGCGTGCTGTCGCGCAGCGTGCGAGACAGCGCCGCCATGCTGGACCTGCTGCAAGGCCCCGAGCCCCATGCGCCGTACTGGATGCCCCGCCCGGACGAGTCCTACCTAAGCTTGATTGCCCGGCCACCCAGGCGCCTGCGCATCGGTTTCAGCACCGAGTCGCCCACGGGCACGCCGGTCGACCCACAGGCCGTCGCAGCCGTTGAAGACGCCAGCCGCCTGCTCAGTTCGCTGGGCCACCACGTCGAACCGGTCAAACTGCCCTTTGATGGCAAACAACTGGCAGCCGACTTCCTGCTGGCCTGGTTCAGCACCATGGCCATGCTGATCGACGAACTGGGTCGCGCCGAAGGACTCAAGCCCACCGACTTCGAGCCCGACACCCAGGTGCTGGCGGCCATGGGCCGCACCGTATCCGCCCCGGAGTTGATGAGCTGCCTGGAGCGCTGGCACGCCCACACCATGGACCTGACCCGCTTTCACGCGCAGTACGACCTGTGGCTGTCACCCACCATCAGTGCCGCGCCACTGCCCATCGGCGCGCTGAACACCCCGCCTGCGCTGCACCTGGTGAACAAACTGCTGTCTGCCCTGGGCTTGTTCGGCCTGGTCCGCAAGACCAGCTTCTTCCAGGACATCGTGCTGAAGAACCTGGGCTGGACGCCCTACACGCAACTGGCCAACCTCACGGGACGGCCGGCCATGTCCGTGCCGCTTTACTGGACGCCGGACGGCCTGCCGCTGGGCGTGCAGATGGTGGGCGGGTTGAATTCAGAAGGCCTGTTGCTGCAATTGGCCGCAGAACTGGAGCAGGCGCGGCCCTGGTTTGGGCGTCGGGCGCCCCTGTAAACCGCCAAAGCCTTTAACATGGCGGGCAAAAGCGCATCCCCACCCCAGTCGGGCAAACCGACAAGCCTGCTTGACTCAATGGACCTGGTCTTCCCCCACACCTTCGTGCCCTGGTTTCGCTCCGTGGCGCCGCACATCCACGCTCACCGCGGCAAAACCTTTGTCGTGGGCTTGTCTGGCGAGTTGATCGCAGCCGGCAAGCTCGAAAGCTTCGTGCAGGACATGGCCCTGATGCAGGCCATGGGCATCAAGCTGGTGCTGGCCCACGGCTTTCGCCCGCAGCTTGAAGAACAACTGCGCGCCAAAGGCCAGGAATCCAAGTTCAGCCACGGCATGCGCATCACCGACACGGTGGCACTCGATTGCGCGCAAGAAGCCGCCGGCCAGTTGCGCTATGAAATCGAAGCGGCCTTCTCGCTGGGGCTGCCCAACACGCCCATGGCGGGCGCTTCGGTCAGCGTGATCTCCGGCAACTTCGTGACCGCGCGGCCCGTGGGCATCGTGGACGGCGTGGACTTCATGCACACCGGCCTGGTCCGCAAGATCGACGCGATGGCCGTGCGCCGTGCCATCGACACCGGCGCCCTGGTGATGCTCTCGCCCTTCGGTTTTTCACATACCGGAGAAGCCTTCAACCTGAGCATGGAAGACGTGGCCACCAGCGCCGCCATCGCCCTGCAGGCTGACAAGCTGGTCTTCGTGACCGAGGTGCGCGGCATCCTGCAAAGCATCGTGCAGGACCCGGCCCAGGCCGCCGCGCTCGAAGCCAAACAGCACGACCCGGATGTCGAGATCGACCAGGAACTGGCCCTGCAGGATGCCAAACGCCTGCTGGCCGCCCTGCCCAACCCGCTACAGCCCACCGACACGGCCTTTTACCTGCAGCATGCCGTCAAAGCCAGCGAAGGCGGCGTCGAGCGCGTGCACATCATCCCCTTCAAGGTAGATGGTGCCCTGCTGATGGAGGTGTTCACGCACGACGGCGTGGGCACCATGATCGTCGACGAAAAGCTGGAGAGCCTGCGCGAAGCCAGCTCCGACGACGTGGGCGGCATCCTGCAGTTGATCGAGCCTTTCGAGCAGGACGGCACCCTGGTCAAACGCAGCCGCACCGAGATCGAACGCGATGTCGACCAGTACACGGTCATCGAACACGACGGCGTGATCTTTGGATGCGCCGCGCTCTACCCCTTCCCCGAAGCCGGCACCGGCGAGATGGCTGCGCTCACGATTTCGCCCAGCGTGCAAGGCCAGGGCGACGGCGAACGCATCCTCAAGCGAATCGAGCAACGCGCTCGGGCAATGGGCCTGTCCACCCTGTTTGTATTGACCACGCGTACCATGCATTGGTTTATCAAGCGTGGCTTTGCCCCGGTGGACCCCGACTGGTTGCCCGAGGCCCGCAAACGCAGCTACAAATGGGACCGGCGCTCACAGGTGCTGGTCAAGAATCTGAAGTGACTTTTTCTCTGGACTGAAGACCATGGCACGCACCATTCAATGCAAGCACCTCAACAAGGAAGGCGACGGCCTCGACTTCGCGCCCTACCCTGGCGACTTGGGCAAGCGTATCTACAACGAGATCAGCAAGGAAGCCTGGCAGCTGTGGCTCAAGCACCAGACCATGCTGGTCAATGAAAACCGCCTGAACCTGGCCGATGCCCGTGCACGCCAGTACCTGGCCCGCCAGATGGAGCAGTTCTTCTTTGGCGGTGGCGGTGATGCCGTGCAGGGCTATGTGCCACCGGCACAATAAGGCTTGACGCCTGTCCTCAAAGCCGAGCCTGATGCTCGGCTTTTTTCTTTGGCGGGTGCATAAGGCGCCACGAACAAGGCCGACACCCTCATTCAAGCGGGGGCAGTTTGCTGCCAGCCTGTGGCACCCTGCTGGCACAACACTCACACCCCACCCCCCATGATGATCAAACCAAGGACATGGACCTCATCCGTGCTGGCATGTGCCGCGCTGATGGCGTCACCCGCCACCCGCGCCGAATTGCCACCGCTGCTGCTGTTGACGGCGGGCCAACTGACTGGCGTGACCATCACCCCGCCTGTCGCGTACGCCATTGGTGCCAACACCCTGCTCTGGAACAGCATGGTTGCCTTGATCGGCCCGGAGCTCAAGCCCTACTCCGAGGGGCTGCGCATGCTCACCATCAAACCGGCGCTCAAGCTGCGCCCGGTGGCCACCCAGCCCGTGCCCCCTGCGCAGGTGTTCGCCAACAGCTACACGCAGACCATTTCGTTCGGCGACAGCATGAGCGACACGGGCAACCTGTTCAACACCATCGTGGCCTATGGTGGACGGGGCATGCCCGCCTACCCCAACCATGGCGGCCGTTTTTCAGACGGGGTCGTGGTGATCGAAGCCATGAGCAACGCGCTGAACCTCCCCTTGGTGAACTACGCCTTTGCTGGCGCCCGCTCAGGCAACGACAACATGATCCCGGTCTACGGCATGCAACAAGGCATGCTCAAACAGATCGATGACTTCCTCGACAACCAGCCCAGCGCCAACACGCCCGTGGACGCCAATGCCTTGTATGTCCTGTGGACAGGGCCGGATGACTTCTACGCCAACGGCAACATCTTCAACAAGCTGACAGCGGCCCAGGTTGCCAACAATGTCAAGCAGGGCATGGTCAAGCTGTACAAACGTGGCGCGCGCCACTTCTTCGTGCCGCAAATGCCTGACCTGAGCATCACGCCTTCGGCACACGATCACAACAAAACACTGAGCAACTACCTGGTCAACGCCAAGGCGCGCAGCGCCGAACTGGCCAAGCTGCTGAGCAGCACGCTCGTCGCTTTCGCCAGGCAGTACCCCAATGCGACGGTGCGCAGCTTTGACACCTACACCTACTCTCAAGCGCGCCTGGCTCAGGCTGCGGCTGAAGGCAACAACGTGACGGAGCCGTGCTACACCCCCATCTTCCCCGGTGTGCCCGGCCCGGTCTGCGCCAATCCTGACAAGTACCTGTTCTGGGACACCAACCACCCAACGGCAGCCGCGTCCATCATCATCGGGACCGACTTCGCCAAAGCCGTTGTGGGTGCGCCCTTGCCATCGCGCTGAGCGGCGTGGGCTGACTGTGCTTGTGGCCGGAGCGCACCAGTGACCACCCATAGCGGGGGGCACCCCCTATCAGCGGGGATCTGATCAGAAATGCGACTTCGTAAAATAAATCGCTTACCGTCATCCATCTTCACAACAGTAAAAAGGGATCGTTTCTCATGTTCAAGCACAAGCTTCTTTCGACCGTTCTGGCCTTGTCGGCTTTCGGTGCCGTCGGCCAGGCCCAGGCCTATATCCTGGGCAACAGCAACTTCAACGCTGGCAACGTGCTCACGATTGATGGCAGCACCGGCCTGTCCAACATCGACAGCGGCTGGTACGCCACGGGCTCGGGCCATGACCCCGCCAATCAAAACTACCTCGCTGGCACCTGCTGCAGCAATGGCAACCACAACAGCTTTTTCGTTTTTGACATCAGCACCTTGAGCAGCCCGGTGTCCACGGCATCGTTCACGCTGTTCACCTACGACGCAAGCGAAACGCTGGACTACGCGCTGTATGACTTCACAGGCTCGGTCGATGAGCTGGTTGCTGGTTCGGGTGGCGCGACCGCGTACAACGACCTGGCCAGTGGTGTTTATTTCGGTGGCGGCGCCATCGGCGAGAGCGACAACCAGAGCTTCAAGACCTTCACCCTGACGGGCGGCGCCGTCAGCAGCTTGAACGCGGCCATCGCCGCAGGCCAGACTCGCTTTGTCATCGGTGGTAGCACAACCCCCGTGCCCGAACCCATCAGCCTGGCCCTGTTGGCCGCTGGCCTGGGCATCATGGGCTTCGTGGCCAAGCGTCGTCAAGGCTGATTCAATTCATCCATTAACAAAGCCGCTTCGGGTGTGAACCCGCAGCGGCTTTTTCGTTGGTGCAGCGCGCGTTCACGCGGGCATCAGGAAGTCCTTGCTGATGCCATAGCCCAGATCACCCACGCGGTCCAGGAACTGCGTCAGGTAGGCATGCAGCCCGGTGGCAGTGATTTCGTCGATGCGGCTGAACTGCAGGTCGGCACGCAGGCGACCCGCGCGGCGCAGCGTTTCGTGGCTGTGGTCGTTGGCCACCGCACGCAGGTTGCTCACCACCTCGTCCATGCAGTGCACCAGCGAACGTGGCATCTCGGCGCGCAGGATCAGCAACTCGGCCACCTTTTCGGGGCGGATCACGTTGCGGTAGACCTTGCGGTAGACCTCGAAGGCCGAGACCGAACGCAGCACGGCAGACCAATGGTAGAAGTCGACTTCCTTGCCTTCGTTACCCGCGCCTGAGCCAAAAAACTCGGTGTTGCGCGCGTGGAACTTCACGTCCAGCAAACGGGCCGTGTTGTCGGCGCGCTCCAGGAAGGTGCCAATGCGCAGGAAGTGCAAGGCCTCGTCCTGCAGCATGGTGCCTACCGTCACGCCGCGCGACAAGTGCGAGCGGAACTTCACCCACTCGAAGACCTCGGCTGGGTCACGCTCTAGCAGCCCTTCTTTCAACAGTCGGTTGAACTCGAGCCACGTCTGGTTCATGGTTTCCCACACCTCGGTGGTCAGGGCACCCCGCACGGCTCGGGCATTTTCACGGGCGGCTCGCAGGCAACTCAGTATGCTGGAGGGGTTGGCCGGGTCGCTCACCATGTAGACCATGAGCTTGGCAGGCGTGATCTCGCCATGCTTCTCCTGGAAGTCCTGGGTGAGTTCGCTGATGCTCAGCAAGCCCTTCCAGCCATTGATCGCCGCTTCTTGCGATTGCGGCAGCAAGGAGGTCTGGTAGTTCACGTCGAGCAGGCGCGCGGTGTTCTCGGCCCGTTCCATGTAACGGGCCATCCAGAAGAGGTGGTCAGCGGTGCGCGACAGCATGGGCTTTATCTCCGTAAACGGGGCGGCTTGGCGCAACGCCCCGGTGTCAGTCTCGATCAGGTGGGAGGGCAGGTGTTTTTCGATGCGTTCGTTCAGCATGGCTTGACCTCCGTGTGCGGTTGATCGTGGTGCTCAGGTTTCCAGCACCCAGGTGTCCTTGGTGCCGCCGCCTTGTGAGCTATTGACCACCAGCGAACCTTCTTTCAGGGCCACGCGGGTCAGGCCGCCAGGCACCATGCGCACCTCTTTGCCCGAGAGCACGAAGGGGCGCAGGTCGATGTGGCGCGGTGCCACGCCGCTGTCCACAAAGGTCGGGCAGGTCGAGAGCGACAGCGTGGGCTGGGCGATGTAGTTGCTGGGGTTGGCCAGCAGCGCCTTGCGGAAGTCTTCAACCTCGGCCTTGGTGGATGCCGGGCCCACCAGCATGCCGTAGCCACCGGCGCCGTGCACTTCTTTCACGACCAGGTCGGCCAGGTTGTCGAGCGTGTACTTGAGGTCGTCCTTCTCGCGGCACACATAGGTGGGCACGTTTTGCAGGATCGGCTTTTCACCCAGGTAGAACTCGATCATCTTGGGCACGTAGGGGTAGATCGACTTGTCGTCGGCGATACCGGTGCCAAAAGCGTTGGCCAGGGTGACGTTGCCAGCGCGGTAGGCGCGCAACAGGCCAGCCACACCAAGGGTGGAATCCTTACGGAAGACTTCAGGGTCCATGAAGTCGTCGTCCAGGCGGCGGTAGATGACGTCGACGCGCTGCGGGCCACGGGTGGTGCGCATGTAGACGAAGTCGTCCTTGACGAACAAGTCCTGGCCCTGAACCAGCTCGATGCCCATCTGCTGCGCCAGGAAGGCGTGCTCGAAATAGGCCGAGTTGTACTGGCCGGGTGTGAGCACCACGGCGGTGGGTTCGTTGACACTGGCCGGTGCCATGCTGCGCAAGGTGTCCAGCAGCAGGTCGGGGTAGTGGGCGACGGGCGCGACGCGGTGCTCGGAGAACAGCTCGGGGAAGAGGCGCATCGACATCTTGCGGTCTTCGAGCATGTAGCTCACGCCCGAGGGCACGCGCAGGTTATCTTCAAGCACATAGTAGGTGCCGCTGCCATCGGGGTTGCAGGCACGCACCATGTCGATGCCAGCAATGATCGAGTAGATGCCGCCTGGCACCTTGAGGTCGACCATTTCTTTGCGGAACTGGGCATTGTTCAGGATGGGCTCGGACGGGATGATGCCCGCCTTGAGGATTTCCTGGCCGTGGTAGACGTCTTCCAGGAAGCGGTTCAGCGCGGTGACGCGTTGCTTGAGGCCCTTTTCCATCTCCTTCCACTCGTGGCTGGGGATGATGCGGGGGATCAGGTCGAAGGGAATGAGGCGCTCGGTGCCCGATCCGTCTTCGTCCTTGTCACCGTAAACGGCAAAGGTGATGCCGACGCGGCGGAAGATCATCTCGGCCTCGGCCCGGCGTGAACTCATGAGCTCACGAGGCTGCCTGGCAAGCCAGCGGTCGTAGGTCTTGTAGTGGTCGCGCACTTCGGCGCTGTTCACGTGCATTTCGTCAAAGAATCGCATCGTTTGGCCCTGTGAAAGGGTGGTCCTCGAAAGCTGCTGTCAGCTTGAACAATGCATGGAGTGTGCCAGCCCACCTGGTGGTGCGCCAGGGCAGGCACAGGATTCGGGCGCCCTACCCTTCATACGCCGCACAACAGTGCGACATTAATCCATATTGGTGCGTACGGGTGATTTAGCCGTCGCTTCTTCCAGAAGCCTGGTGGTCACACGCACCAACAAGGTGTGGTGCCCCCCGCCCCGGATCACGCCCCGCAATGGGGTCACGTCACCAAAGTCGCGCCCATGTGCCACGCGGACATGGTGAACGGTGGGCACACAGTCGTTGGTCGGGTCCAGATCCAGCCAATCCTGGGCGCGCGCCAGCCCCAGTCCGGGGACCCACACGCTCAGCCACGCATGTGAGGCATCAGCGCCCACCAGTGGTGCCTGGCCAGGTGGCGGACGGGTGAGCAGGTAGCCGCTCACATAGCGGGCGGCCAGGCCGCTTGCCCGCAGGCAGCCGATCATCAGGTGCGCAAAATCCTGGCACACGCCCTTGCGCTTGTCGAAGACCTCCAGGATGGGCGTGGAGATGTCCGTTGAGGCGGGCGCGTAGTCAAAGTCGGCATGGATGCGGCTCATGAGCTCCATGGCGGCCTCCGCCAGTGGGCGCTCGTCCTTGAGAGACAACATGGCGTAGTCCCTCAAGGCCTCGTGCAAAGGCACAAAGGGTGAGGCGTAGAGGTATTCGCTGGCGGGCTGAAACGGTGCGCGCGCGTAGTAGGTCAGGTGCTCGCGCACCTCACCACAGGTCGGGCCCTGATCGGGCTGAAGGTCACCGTAGCGCGAGAACACTTTGACCTGGCTGCGGGCCACCACGCGCAGCTCGGTGTGGGCTGCGTGCATGGCAAAGTAAGCGCGGCTGTTGCCATGGCTGTCGCGGCGGGTGCTGTGCTGCGACGGCGTCGGGGTGACACTCATGTCGAACAGCGACAGCGTCTGGCCGGCATCGCTCAGCGGCCGCAGGCAGGCGATGTGCTGGGCCTGCTCCACCACATGGTTGTATTTGTACAGTGTCTCGTGTTCAACCGACAGGCGTGCGGTGTCTTCGCTCATGCGCTCACCATGGAATCGGTCGGTTCAGCGTGGGCAAAATAGCGGCGGCCCACCTCGTCAGACAGGCGCCAGCCGGCTTCGATCAAGCGGTTGAGCATGCTCAGCACGGCAGCATGGCCCTTCTCGGGGTCACACAGTTCGGTGAGCGACACACCCACGCCCTCGTGGGGCAGCAGGGCCAGCAGGCCATCGTGCGAGGCACCCCGGGTGGGCAGCTTGACCAGTTCCGTGCGCAAGCGACGCAGCACGCAGGCCAGCGCGCGCGGGTTGCTCTCGTCCAGCACCAGCAAAGCCAGCAGGGCCGGCACCTCCAGCCTGCGCTGGAAACGCGCCCGGAAGGTGATGGCGCTGTCGAACAGGTCGAGCACCTGGTCAAAGCCCTGGGGGTGGACCAGGGCCTCGCTGACCCAGAAGGCCTTGAGGATGGCCGCGTAGCCGGTCAGGCGCTCGATCAGGCGGCCGACGGTGAGAAGTCGCCAGCCCGGGTCGCGGGTCATGCGGTCGGTCTGGGCGCCGGTGACGGCGGCCAGTTGCATGCCCAGGTGTTCCAGTGCGTCATGGGCGTGAAGCAGGCTGTGCAGGCCGTTGGCCGGGCGTGCCTTGCCGGCATCGGCTGGGCCCTCCTCACCATCGTCGTCTTCGTCTTCCGCATCGTCGTCCAACTCAGGCAGGGGACTGGCCATGCGCGCCAGCCTGAGCTGAAAGTCGCTGCCCAGGGCACGCAGCAGGCGTGCGTGTTCGGGTGACAGCCGGTCGCGCAAGACCTGCGCCGATCGCTCCAGCGAGCCCAGGTTGTAGGCCAGGCTGTGGGCGCCTTGCTTGGCCAGCGGGTCAGCCAGGGCGTCCAGCGCGGCACGCTCGAACACGCGGGGAGACTTGCTCAGGCTCGGCGTGCCCGCCGGCACCAGGCCATTGGACAAAGCCAGGTCAGACAAGGCGGCCGAGATCGCGTCATAAGGCTCGTCGTCCACCGATTGCAAGCCCACCAGGTTTTGCACCAGGCGCAGTTGCTGCTCGGCCCGCTCGGTGTAACGGCCCATCCAGAACAGGTTCTCGCCGGTGCGACTGGCCACGGGTCGCTGGCGTTGCACCAGCTCGTCAAGCTTGACCGACGCGGGCAACATCGAGAAGGTGTCCACCTGGTCTTCGGTGAGGACCCAGGTGTCCAGGCTGCTGCCGCCCAGTTGCATGGAGACAGGGCCGGCATCGCGCGTGGCAATGCGTGTCATGCCCCCTGGCAGCACCTGCCAGCCGCCCTCACCGTCTGACAAGGCATAGACGCGCAGCGAGGCACCACGCATGCTCAGGCCGCCACCGGACCAGACAGGCGCCTGCGCGTAGGGCACGAAGCTTTGCACGGTGTAGGCAGCGGGCTCGTGGTCGATGCGCTCGCGCCAGGCCTTGAGCGCTGGCGCCGTGAGCGTGCGACCGATGACGGCATCAAAGCTCTGGCGCAGGCTGGCCGAGCCAAAACCTGGGGTACCGATGTAGGGGTAGCTGGGCCGGATGACCTGTTCGTCGAGCTCGCCGCGAACATCCTGCCAGGCGGCCGCTTCGCCGCACCACCATGTCGGCAAGGAGGGCAAGCGCAGCTCTTCACCCAGCAGCTTGCGCGACAAGGCTGGCAAGAAGCCGTGCACGGCCGGCGACTCCAGAAAACCGGTACCCAGGGCATTGGCCAGCACGACCTTGCCGGCGCGAACGGCCTGCATCAAGCCGGGGATGCCCAGGGTGGAGTCCGAGCGCAACTCCAGCGGGTCGCAGAAGTCGTCGTCCAGCCGCCTGAGCAAGCCATGGATGGGCTCAAGGCCCTGTACGGTCTTGAGGAACAGGCCTTCATCCCGCACGACCAGGTCGCCCCCTTCGACCAGTGGCAGGCCCAGGTAGCGCGCCAGGTAGGAGTGCTCGAAATAGGTTTCGTTGTACGGCCCAGGGGTCAGCAGCGCCAGACGCGGTGACGCCCCGTCCGAGCAGGTAGCGGCCTGCTTGGTCAAGGTGTCGACCAGACGGCGGTAGCCACTGGCCAGATGCTGGATGTTCATCGCCCGGTAGGCGTCCGGGAACAGGCGCGACACGCTCAAGCGGTTTTGCATGACGTAGCCCAGGCCGGACGGGGCCTGGGTGCGCTGGGACACGACCCACCAGGCGCCGTCAGGGCCTCGCACCAGGTCAAACGCCGCGACATGCAGGTAGACACCGCCCACGGGTTTGACGCCCTGCAGCGCACGCAGGTAGCTGGGGTGACCCAACACCAGGGCGGAGGGCAGCAAGGCCTCCTTGAGCACGGCCTGCTCGCCGTAGATGTCGTCCAGCACGCTGTTGAGCAAGCGCGCGCGCTGGGCAATGCCCTGCGCCAGGGCCAGCCAGTCTGACGACGAGATGATCAGCGGCAGCGGCTCCAGCGACCAGGGCCGGCTGGGGCCACCCTGCGCGTTGTAAACGTTGTAGGTGATGCCGTCTTCCTGGATCTGGCGGGCCAGCAGGGCCTGGCGGCGGCTGAGGTCGTCCAGCGGAGCGTCCAGGTGCTCGGCAAAAGCGCGCCAGGTCTCACGCAACTGGCCGTCGG
>Ga0209066_10001773_pt1 | contig 27799 bp, 24 predicted proteins | sample All_14_2_FD_187198 | JGI IMG/M metagenome (GOLD analysis project Ga0209066, IMG submission 187198) | Freshwater microbial communities in response to fracking from Pennsylvania, USA - Allegheny Zone_MetaG_DW_15 (SPAdes) (version 2) ...
GGTATACAGCAAACAAGGTGCCCACGTCATTCACAGGGCCGCAGTCTCACAAGAAGGGGATGATACGCATGAGTGATGACTACCAGGCTCAGCAGCCTCCTACACCGCCCGCGCCTCCCGCGCCGCCTGTGATGCCGCCTGCGTCAGGGGGAGGCGACGTCCCGAGCGACACCGGTAAGATCCTCGCGGCACTCGGCTATCTGGTAGGCATCGTGGCGTTGGTCGCGATCTTGATCGAGCCGTACAAGAACGAGCGGTTCGTCAAGCATCATGCGATCCAGGCGCTTGCTGTCTGGGTGGGCTGGATCCTTGTGAGCGTCGTCTCCGCTATCCCGGTCATCGGCTGGATCATCTCGGCAGTGGGTTGGGTCGCGCTGCTCGTGTTCTCGATCATGGGCGCGATCAAGGCGTTCCAGTCTGAGATGTGGGAGATGCCGGTCGTCTACAACATCGTCAAGCAGTACATCTGATCACGGCCCCGTGGCCTCCTCGGCCACGGTGAGTCCGGATCCGTCGGGGGCGGGCACCAGGAGTGCTCGCCCCTCGGCGTCTATGCAGTACAGTGCGATCCCGTGCCCGGAGGCGTAGTCTGACGCCCGCTTCACGCCGCGAACGAACAGAGCGGTGGAGAGGATGTCCGAGTCGAGCCCGCTGAGCGTGGTGCCGGCCACGGTGAGCGAGCGCACGCCGCGCGCCGGTAGGCCCGTCGAGGGGTCGAGGATGTGGTGGTAGCGCACCCCGTCGACCTCGAAGTACCGCTGGTAGTCGCCCGAGGTCGAGAGCGCTCCGTCGGCCTCGAGCGCGAACGTCGCCACCACCTCCGCGGTGTCGTGCGGGTCTTCCACGCCGATGCGCCACGCGCTGCCGTCGGGCTTGGTGCCGAGCGTCACAGTGCTGCTCCCGGAGCTGATGAGTGCCGCGGTCACCGCGCTGTTGGCCCGGAGCGACTCGCGGCCCATGTCGAGCGCGAGACCCTTGGCCGCCCCGCCGAAGTCGAGTCCGGGAGCGAGCGAGGGGCCGTCCGGGCAATCCGGCGAAAGCCGGGCGTCGAGCAGGCCGAGGCGGACGAAGGACCCGTCCGCGGGCTCGCTTCGGACGAACGTGCCCGCAGCCTCCACGGCGACGGCGAGGTCATCGCGATCGGGCACCGTCTGCGCGCCCTCGAAGTCGTACAGACGCGACACCGAGAAGAGCGCGGGCGAGAATGCGTCACCCACCGCGAGGCGGTCGATGGCGTCGAGCACCTCGGCGCCCCACGGGGGGAGCGGCTGCTCGGTGTACGGGTCGGCGTTGAAGGCCGACGTCTCCGAAGCGGGATCGTACGCGTCGAGCGGGGCCGCGATCTCCGCCATCACGGCGAAGGCGTCGTCGATAGCGGCGCGGACGGCGGTCTCGTCCTCGCCGTACGCGGTGATGCTGACGGCGGTGCCCAGCGCCTCACGGCTGACCACCACCGGCTCGTCGGCTGTGCACCCGGGCAGGGTCACGAGTGACACTACCACCAGTGGGATACATACGAGCGCTGCTGTGATGCGTCGCATTGCCTGCCTCACGGGGACGGGTATACTTGTCGGCACTTGTTTCGCCGTCTCTGTCAGTGTATCAACCCCGGGAGGGCCGATGTTCCCCATCGTTCACGCCCGCCAGCTCTCCGACGCGGTCTTCGAGATGGGCGTGCACGCGCCCGCGATCGCGAAGAAGGCGCAGGCCGGACAGTTCCTGATGCTGCGCATCGATGAAGGCGGCGAACGCATCCCGCTCACCTTCTCGGATTGGTCGGCGGACGAGGGCTGGATACGCTTCATCTTCATGCGCGTGGGCAAGACCACGCATCAACTGTCCCACCTCGGCGTCGGCGACTCGCTTGCCGACGTGGTGGGCCCGCTGGGTGTTCCCACCCACATCGAAGGGCTCGGCCGCGTGGCGGTCGTGGGAGGCGGCGTGGGCACCGCTGTTGCCTACCCGGTCGCGCGGGCGATGGCTGCCGCCGGCAACGAGGTCACCGTGATCGTGGGGGCGCGCAACGCCGACCTCCTCATCCTGGAAGACGAATTCCGCGCGCTGCCCATCAAGGAGCTCATCATCTGTACCGATGACGGCTCGGCGGGACGCAAGGACCTTGTGACCGCGCCGCTTCGAGAGCTCTGCGAGTCGGGTGCGATCGACCACTCCATGGCCATCGGTCCGGCCATCATGATGAAGTTCTGCGTGGCCACCACCAAGGAGCTCGGTGTGCCGTGCGTGGTCTCGCTCAACCCGATCATGGTGGACGGAACCGGGATGTGCGGCGCCTGCCGCTGCAGTGTTGGCGGGGAGACCAAGTTCGGCTGCGTGGACGGCCCCGACTTCGACGGGCACCAGGTGGACTTCGAGGAACTCATGAGCCGTCAGCGGGTGTACAACGACGACGAGCGTCTGGCCGATGCCGAGTATCACAGGGAGTGCACATGTCACTCGTAGACGACACCACTGCATACGCCCCGGGCGAGGGGACGGCGCCTGCCGAGAAGCCCCGGCATCGCCCGGCCCGCATCCCGCGCACGCCCATGCCGGAGCGCGACGCCGCCAAGCGCGCGAAGGACTTCGAAGAGGTCACCCTCGGCTATACCGAGGAGATGGCCCGCGCCGAGGCGAGCCGATGCCTCCAGTGCAAGATCCCCACGTGCATCGAGGGCTGCCCGGTCAACATCGACATCAAGTCGTTCATCGGCGAGATGATCGATGGCGACTACCACGCTGCTGTGGCCGTGCTGAAGGAGCGCAACGCACTGCCGGCCGTGTGCGGCCGCGTGTGTCCGCAGGAGGAGCAGTGCGAGGCCCGCTGTGTGCTCGCCAAGAAGGGCGAGAGCGTGGCGATCGGCCGCCTCGAGCGGTGGCTCGGCGACTTCGACCTGGCGTGCGAGCTCGAAGGCCGCTGCGTGCCCGAGGTAGGCGAGGACAGCGGGAAGCGCGTGGCGGTGGTGGGCTCAGGCCCGGCGGGCCTCGCGTGCGCGGGCGAACTGCGCCGCTTCGGCCACGCGGTCACCGTCTTCGAGTCGCTGCACGCCACCGGCGGCGTGCTGACCTACGGTATCCCCGAGTTCCGCCTCCCCAAGCACATCGTGCAGGCCGAGGTCGGCCTGCTCGAGGAGATGGGCGTTGAGATCGTCTGCGACGTCGTTGTGGGAGCCACATACACCATCGATGACCTGATGACGGAGGAGGGCTTCGATGCCGTGTTCGTGGGCAACGGCGCCGGCCTGCCGATGTTCCTGGGCATACCCGGCGAGAACCTCAACGGCGTGTACTCGGCGAACGAGTTCCTCACGCGCGTGAACCTGATGCGCGCCTACGAGTTCCCCAGGGCCGACACCCCGGTGTGGCGCGGCCGCAAGGTGGCCGTGGTGGGCGGCGGTAACGTGGCGATGGACGCGGCACGCACGGCCAAGCGCCTCGGCGCCGAGGAGGTCTTCCTGGTGTACCGGCGCACCGAGGAGGAGATGCCCGCGCGCAAGGAAGAGGTGCACCACGCCCGTGAGGAGGGCGTCGAGTTCAAGATGCTGTGCTCGCCGGTGGAGGTGCTCGGCAAGGACGGCTGGGTCACCGGGATCGTGGCCAACACGATGGAGCTCGGGGAGCCTGATGCGAGCGGCAGACGCGCGCCGGTGTGCGTGATGGGCGCCGACTTCACGATCGATTGCGACACGGTGATCATGGCGCTCGGCACGCGGGCCAATCCGCTGCTCCCCAAGACCACGCCCGATCTCGAGCTTTCGAGGCGCGGCTACATCGTGACCGACGAGAACGGCGCCACCTCCAAGCCCGGCGTGTACGCCGGGGGCGACATCGTGACTGGCTCGGCTACCGTCATCCTGGCCATGGGCGCCGGCAAGCGTGCCGCTCGCGCGATGGACGAGTGGCTCAAGGGGGCCGCCCGATAGTCCGATACAGGTGATGTGCGGTACAATCCGGGGCGATGGGCGCCGATGTCCGGCGTGTCGCCCCGACAGGCGGCGCATCCTGCATCAATCGGGCTCGAGGAGGTGGCAGTGTCGGATCCGATCAGAGTTCTCGTCGTCGATGATGATGAGGCGATCGTCGACATGATCCAGATGGGCCTCGAGGGTGAGGGCATGCGCGTCGTGTCCGCTTCGGACGGCTCGGAAGCACTGGAGATGCTGCATAAGCACCCCACCGACGTGGTGCTCCTCGACATCATGATGCCGCGAGTCGACGGCTGGATGACCCTCATGGAGATCCGCAACGATCCGCTCACCGCGGACATCCCGGTCATCATGCTCACAGCAAAGACGCAGGATCTCGCGCGCATCCTGGCGTTCAAACAGGGCGTACAACAGTACGTCACCAAGCCCTTCAACCTCATGGAGCTCGTGGCCCGCATCCAGAGCCTCATGCGCGGCCGTCAGCGTGTGGGCACCGCCGCACAGGCCGAGGGCGACTTCCGGAAGCTCGCCGTGCGCAAGGGCGGGCGAACCGTGCTGCTCGACCTCGACGACGTGATCTACATCTCCGCCAAGAACAAGTCCACGTACGTACATACGTATGAGAACCAGTACCTCGTGGACCTCACCCTGTCCGAACTCGAGGACCGGCTGTCCACCGACGCATTCCGTCGCCTCCACAGGAGCTACATGATCAACCTGAACAAGGTGAAGGAGATCGTGCGCGTCGAGGGATCGTACGTGGTCGTGATGTCCGATCGCGATGAGACCCAGGTCCCGGTGGCGCGCCGCCAGGTGAAGTCGTTCCGCGAAGCGGTGGGTATCTGATGGCGCGTGCGCGGCGCAGTCTCGCCGTATCCATGCTCTTGTTCGCCGCGCTGCTGGTGGCGTCGTTCCCCGCGCCGGCGGCGGCTGTCCGCACCGTCGGGCTCTCCACCGGCACGTTCGACTTCTCGCTTGCCCCCGGCCAGGTAGGCGAGGGCGAGGTCACGGTATCCAATGACGGAGACGAGGACATCGATGTCCTGGTCTACGCGTCGGATCAGCTGGTCGCCGAGGATGGTTCGATCAGCTACGAGGTGCCGAGTGCGACCCAGGCCACGGGCGTCGGGACCCCTGCGACGTGGGTGCGCATGGTGGTCGGTGCCGAGACCAAGACGCTCGGCAACACGCCATATGTCTCATTGACCCCGGGTGAACGTATCCCTGTGCAGTTCGACATCGAGGTCCCTGACGATGCGCCACCCGGCGATCATCAGGTGATCATCTTCTTCGAGATGTTCGGAGGCGAAGACTCGTCGGATGGCGCGAGTACCGACATCACCGGCCGCGTGGGCGCCCGTATCAGCATCCGCATCGCCGGTGAGATCGTGGAGCGCGTGGACGTCCGCCCGTTCGTGACGAAGTCGTTCGTGCTGGCCAAGCTCGCGCCATACACGTTCGTGGTGCGCAACGAAGGCAACATCGACAAGGACATCAATGCGCGCATCCTGCTGCTTGATGGGAACCTTGAGGAGGTCGTGAGTTCTCTGGTCACCTCGGAGACCCCGGTCTTCGCTGGGACGAACTTCGAACAGAGCGGTGCCGTCGACACCGGCAAGCAGCTCTTCGGGCGCTACACGATGCGACTGGAGGTCTCGTACCCGCGAGAGGGGTCGGAGATCGGGGCGCCCGAGATCATCACCATCGACAAAGGGGTGTGGTTCATCCCGCTGTGGCTCGTGGTCGCGCTGATCCTGATACTGGGCGGTATCGCGATCTGGTTGAGCTGGAAGAAGGCGCAGAGCGAGGACGCCCGCGAGCGTCGTGCTCGCCGCCGCAAGTACCGGGAAGGCCACGTGCGCGTGCCAGACGTCGATCGGGAGGCCGGGGCTGACGGGTATGCCGACGAGCCCGACGGACCGCGGCACCAGCAGCCGGCGCAGCCTGAAGAGCGCGGTGACGCGGTCGACGATGAGCGCCCGAGGCGCGCCCGACGTGAGCCGGCGCCGCGCCGCAGGTCGATGCAGCAGCGCACACGGTAGGACGCGGAGCCAGGGACTCCAGGCAAACGCACAAGCGGAACTCAACACGCTGGTGATCGCGACAACGAAGCCCCCGGGTATCACCGGGGGCTTCTTCAGTGAGGACGTGGCCGCCGTACTCCGGGTATCGTGCGACCCGGAGGCACCGCAGGGGCTTCCAGGTGCTCCGGTCCTCAAGGGGCGCACGTGGTCATGACTCCAGGCATGCAGAACGCCCCGGCCAGGGACCGGGGCGCTGCTGAGACTGCACGTGGCGGCAGGCTACTCCATGCCCACCAGTGAGAAGTCGGTCACGTCTGCCGGGAGTGCTACCTCTGTGCCAGCCGTGGGGGTCCCCGTCACGAGGTCGCTGCCGCCCTTGGACCACAGGCGCAGCTCCCACGGGACGTTCGACTGCACGGTCATCACATCGGTGTCCACGCCTGCCTGAGTGACCCGGGCGACGGTGCCGACGATCGTCGTTGTGGCTGCGGACGCGGCAACGGGGAGTGCCATGGCCAGGGCCACGACGACCGTGAGGAGTGTGACATATCGTACGAACATCGCAGAACCACCTTTCTGAGCCTTCACCATAGGTATCGGCAGGTTGGCGCGTGGCCTTAGCGCTTGTCCGGTGAAGCTGACAGGCGTTGCGCTGGCGGCGACGAGCGGCAGACCACCACAGAGATGAGCGGCATGCGTGCGGATCCTAGGACGAGTTCCGGAACGCACGAACGCCCGGGCCGTGTGGCCCGGGCGTTCGGTCGGAGCGGTGTCGCTCTCGTCTGCCGTCTACTGCACCAGCGAGTAGGTCACGGTACCGGAGACCGAGCTGCCACCGTCGACGGTGTAGTCGACCATGCCGCTGATCGTGTCGGCCACGGAGATGTTACCGCCGCGGAGGCCGGACTTCGGGGTCTCGAGCGTCGAGGTGAGGGTCGTGAATCCGCCCTTGGCGACGGCCGCGCTCAGGGTGGCCGGCTTGTTCGACTTGCCGGTGACGGTCACAGCGGCGTTGCTTGCGACCTCAGGTGCCAGCTCGCCAAGGTCCTGGGTGGCCGGTGCGCTCAGCTGCAGCACGGTGCCCACGGTCGCGTTGACGGTGGTGGCACCATCGATGGCGCTCGCGTAGCTGATGACGCCGAAGACGAGGGCGACAACGGAAAGTGCGATGATGACGGTCCGCTTCATTCAGTTCTCCTTTGCTCTTTCTTACTGACTATGACAGTACGTGTTCCGTTGCGGCGTCTGCCGCTCCGGTCCCGCATGGACCGGGTGGTGCCTGCTAAAACCTACTGGAGGTCCGATCACAGACCACCCCCGTCCACCGATGGGTTGGGTACAGTCCCCCGGGCACCCGCACACTGGTGTGGTATCAGTATCGGCATCGGCAACCGATGAACTGAGCGTTCTGGCGCATAATGTGACGAATGAGCCACTGCGCAGGACAGGCGGTAGGAAGTGTGCTCCGTTATCCGATGAACGGTCATCATCGCACTCACCTGGGCACGATCGTGTAGGTGACGGTGGCCTGGTACGAGCCGGGGTCGGTCGTCCAGGGAGCGAGGATACCGATGGTGTCCACGTAGGCGCCGTCCTTGACAGCCTCCCCGCTCACCATGGTCAGCGTTCGCGTGAGACCGAGCTCGGTGATGTTGCCAGCCGCGATGCCCCTGAGTTCGAAGGGTAGTGAGGCATTCACGCTGACCACGACATCGGACCGGGTGTACTGCACACCGGGCTGGATCGCCCCGAAGTCGACCGTGGGAGTGCTCACCGAGAGGCTGAGCGCCGGTTTGCCGGGCGCAGCGAAGAACGTGGTCGTCCGGGTGTCGAGCGTCATCCCGTCGGCGCTCACCCACACGGCGCTGAGGGTGTACGTGCCCGCGAACTTCAGGTACTGGTTCACCACGCTCCACGCGTCGGTGAGCACAGCGGTGTTGGCCGGTACGGTGAAGCCCGATGTCTTGTGTGTGTAGCCCACGCCGGTACCGGGCTCCGTCCACGCGCCGTCACCGGCGATGTATGCGTCACCCGCGTTGAGGGTCCCGTCGCCGTCAGCGTCGCGCCACAGGAGGTACGTCACTTCCGTTCCGGCGAGCGTCACGGCACCTCCGTTGTGGAAGACCGTCGAGACGGCGATAGGGGATCCGGCCTCGTCACCACCGCTTGTGGTCATCGAGGTGATCCGTGCCCGGTATCCCACGAAGAACTGGTGCTCGCCGAGGAGCGTGGTGCCCATGTACGTGCGCACCGTCCACGTGCCTGTCTCATCAGTGGGGGAGAGGTCGTAGCTCGACTGCGCGATGCCACCGGCGTCGCTCCTTGAAGTGGCGGTCACATGGGGTGTGCCGGGCTGACCCGGCCGGAACCATTGAAACGTTATCGTCTGACCAGCGGTAAGCCCCATGCCGCGCGCATATACGCGGTCGCCGAGGGCGAACTCATCGAGCGGCGTTCCGAATCCGCCCACGCCGAACGTGGCGAGGCTGCTCACAACCGTGGTGTCGACGACCGTGGCGAAGCCGGAGCCGTCGGCGACCCTGAGCGTGGTCAGATTACTGGTGAGCTCCGGAGTGCCGGCGGGGACCGTCACCCGAATCATGACCTGCAGCGATCCGCCGTACTGCGGGATCGTGGCCGAGGAGATCGTCGTTGCACCGTCGGCAGCGAGGATCTGTACCGGCCAGCCCCTGGAGGATGTCGCGGTGAGCGAAAGCGTTCGAGCCGTGTTCGTGTTGTTCGTGATGGTGTGGCGGTAGAGTACCGAGGTTCCGGCTCCTGCCGGCAGCGTGCCGGGCGGCACGACCGTGAGCGGAGCGCCCACGGTGACCGTATCGTAGCCGACGGCCTTGATGTCGGGTTGCGCCACGATCGCCGCTTCGATCCTTGTCACGTCCACGCTGCCGAGCGCGGTGCCCGCAGGGGCGGTGATGTCCACGAAGACGTCCACCGACTGGCGGGGGGTGAGGGTGAGTTGAGTGAGTGGCGCACCGCCGGTGTTCCGGACCGTGACCGGCCAACCTCGATCAGATATGCCCTGCAGTGACACGGTGATTGCGGCGTCCGTGTTGTTCTGGACCGTGTTGGTGAACCTGATGGTGCCGCCCGGCGTGATCGAGCCCGTGCGGTCGGGGATCACGAGTATCGGGCCCACCGCCGCCTGGTTGGTCGCGACGGCCTTCACGTTCGGGTGCGTGGCGCTCGCGGCAGTTACCGTGATCGTGTCGCGGGCGCCATCGGGCGCGTCAATGGGGACATTGAGCACCGCCTCGATCGTGATCGCCGCGCCGACCGCAAGATCTGCGGGGGTCACGGGAGCCCCGGTGTCCTTCACGCGAAGCTCGATCGGCCATCCGCGCGTGGAGGTCGCCTCGACCGAGAGCGGGAGCGTCACATTGCCCGTATTGGTGATGGTGTGCTCGTAGACGACCTGCATGCCCGCTGCGGTGCCTGCGCTTCGGCCGCCGCTGATCGTGACGTTGCGCTCCAGGAACGAGATCGTCTCCGACTCGTCACCGCCGGCCCCTCCCTGCTGAAGCGAGAAGCTCAGCGAGATCGGAGCATTGGCTGCGACCCCGAGGCTGGCCCACGTGATCGAGCCCTCGAACTGCACGCCCTGGCTGTCGACCCAGCTCTCCCAACCGCTCCCTGACGCCCGGCCGCTCTTGAAGTCGAATACCAGCGTGCGGTCGGTCGTGCCGTCACCGTCCAGGTCGAGGCGAACGCTGAGGTCGGGGTTTCCGCCGCCGCCCGAGGAGGCTCGCCTTGCATAGAAGTAGAGCTTGCTGGCATCGCCTGTCGCGGCGGTCACTGTCAGGTCGGCCTTGGAGTCGGCGACATCGCCGGTGGGGTCGTAGCTGCAGTTAGCGGAGCTCTCGAAGACCGGCGTCCAGTCGGTGAACTCGCCGTTGATGACGATCGGTACGCGCACGAGTGCTGATCCGGGCACCACAGGCGTGAGCAGCATCGCCACAAGGAGTGCGCGCGATAGCAGGCGCGGCCGCCGCGTGATCGCCGTGGCGGCCCGTCTCATGCAGGCCACGCTCCTATGCATCCGTGCGCTCATCCGCTCGTACCGCGCTTCCGTGCACCACCATTTCCGGCGCACCACATCACGGGGTGCTGTCCTCGACCGTACTATCCACTACGTGTATCGGCCGCGGCCATAGATGAATAAGCGGAATCCGCCGGCCGTCGTACATAATGTGATGAACGGCGCTTCGGGACCGCTCGGCGGCGCGCTGCCACACGCAGTGCGCAATGATACCACGGGAGGTATGCCGATGAGTACCGCTCGGTCGCGCCGTAGTGCGCGTCGTCACTGACCGCGTACCGCCGCATGTGGCAGGGGTCGGGGCGGGCGTCCGGGACGCCTGATCGTGACCGCGCGAGGTCAGTTCCTCAGGCTGCCGAGGGGTGCCGGCATGCGTCCGCCGCGGTTGATGAGTCTCGCGCTGCTCCAGCGTGAGACGTCCATCACCGGCGCCGCGCCGAGCAGGCCGCCCCAGCTCACGTGGTCGCCAGCGACCTTGCCGACAGCCGGTATCAGACGCGCCGCGGTGGTCTTGTTGTTGATCACGCCGATGGCGCAGGCGTCGGAGATGATACCTGCTATGGTCTCGGCCGGCGTGTCGCCCGGGATCGCGATCATGTCGAGGCCCACCGAGCACACCGCGGTCATCGCCTCGAGCTTCTCCAGGTTGAGTGCGCCGTCCTGCACCGCGCGGACCATGCCGGCATCCTCCGAGACAGGGATGAACGCCCCCGAGAGCCCGCCGATCGACGACGTGCCCATCGCGCCACCCTTCTTCACGGCGTCGTTCAGAAGCGCGAGCGCGGTGGTGGTGCCAGGTGCCCCGCACCGCTCCACACCCATCGCTTCGAGTATCTCCGCCACGCTGTCGCCCTCGGCAGGGGTGGGTGCGAGCGAAAGGTCCACGATGCCCATGGCAACGCCGAGTCTCCGTGCCGCTTCGCGGGCCACCAGTTCGCCCGCACGGGTGATCTTGAACGAGGTCGCCTTGATCGCCTCGGCAACGGCGGTGAGGTCCGCGTCATCGGGGAGGGCCTCGATGATCGCACGGACCACTCCGGGGCCGGAAATGCCCACGTTGATCACGGCGTCGGCCTCTCCCGCGCCGTGCACGGCGCCTGCCATGAAGGGGTTGTCCTCCACCATGTTGGCGAAGACCACGAGCTTGGCGCAGCCGATGCTGTCGGCCTCGGCCGTGAGCGCTGCGGTCTCCTTCACCGTGTGCGCCATGCGCGCGATCGCGTCCATGTTCATGCCCGCGCGCGTGGAGGCGACGTTCACCGATGAGCAGACGCGTGCGGTGGCCGCCAACGCTGAGGGGATCGAGCGGATGAGCGCGTCGTCCGCGGCGCCGACGCCCTTGTGCACCAGCGCCGAGAATCCACCGATGAAGTCGACCCCGGCCGTCTCGGCGGCGCGGTCCATGGCAAGCGCGACGGGCGTGAGATCGTCGCACGCGCAGCGGCCGGCAACGGCGGCCACCGGGCTCACGGAGATGCGCTTGTTGCGGATCGGGATGCCGTACTCGCGCTCGATCGCCTCGCACACCGGCACGAGCCGCTCGGCGGCGTGTGTGACCTTCTCGTAGAGCCGTCGGCCCATCTCGTCGGCGGTATCCGCTCCGCAGTCGCCGATCGAGATGCCGAGCGTGACGGTGCGGATGTCGAGGTGCTGCTGTTGCACCATGAGGAGCGTTTCGACGATCTCCTCGGGGCTGATGTGGAGCATGCGCGGTACCTCCGAAGCGGTGGCCGTGGCCGGTTGGCAGTGGTGTGCGGTGACGCGGCAGGTCTTGCGGTCAGACGCGATGCATGAAGCGGAACACATCTTCGCGCTGCAGCGTCACTTGCATGCCGAGTTCGTCAGCCACTGTGGCGAGATGGGCGTGCACGTCTTCGAAGGGGTGGGTGTCCTCGTCGATGGTGACGAGCATCGTCATCGAGAAGACGTCGGACAGGATCGTCTGGCGGATGTCTTCGATGTTGACCTCCTGCTCGGCAAGCGCTGCCGAGATGGCGGCGACGATACCCACGCGGTCGGCGCCAAGCACCGATACGATCGCTCTGGTCTTCATGGGCCCCCCTCTGCTTCCCGCCCATCGCCTGCGTGGCGGGCGGTGCGGTCCTCACGCGCTATACTCTACCCGCCCAGACCCGTGCGCGCGATGCCCGATGGAGGGACCGTGGCCGTTCCGATAACACCGATCCGCATCGGCGACGTCGTGCGCCTCAAGAAGCCGCATCCGTGCGGGACCAACGAGTGGGAGATCACGAAGCTCGGCATGGACATCGGCCTGCGCTGCGTGGGGTGCGACCGCAAGGTGCGGCTCGAGCGGTACGAGTTCGACCGCCGGTTCCGCGGCTACATCAGGCGTATCGAGGGCGAGAGCGCCGAGTAACGGGGCGCTACGCGGATGGCGTCCGGCGGCTCCGCTCTTTGAGGCGCAGAGATAGGGTGTCCGCCATGCATGGCGTACTATACTGTAGCGATCCGCGGGCCTGGACCGCGCGGATCGGACGTGACGTATGGCGAGAGCCGGGGTGGGTACGTGGAGAAGCTGGAGCGCATCCTTGATGTGGAGGAGCGTGCCGCCGGTCTGATCGCCGAGGCGCGAGAGCGTGCTGTCGCCATCGAACGCGAATCCGGCACGGAGGCCGCCCGGGTGCGTCAGCAGGCGCTCGCGGATGCGCGCGCCGCGGTGGAATCCGCCACCGCCGCATCGATCGAGGGCGCCCGCCGTGAGGCCGATGAGTTCGTGCGCAGCGCGGCGACCGCACGTGCGGAAGTGATCGATGCCGCGCACGCCCGCATCCCGGATGCGGTCGACGCGGTGCTGAGGGGACTGGCGGACTAGTCGTGGCCGTAGCGCGCATGCTTCGCGTCACCGTGCTCGGACACGCATCGGTGCTCGAGGAACTCATCGAGCGCATGCAGCGCGCAGGTGTGCTCGATGTAGAAACCGTGTCCGAGGACACCGTGCCCTCGCTCGGTATGCCGGATGCCGCGGAGGTGCGCCGGCTCGAGGAGTACCGCGCAGACGCCATCTTCGTGCGCGACTTCCTCGGCAGATACCACACGAACGAGCAGCCGTTCGGGTCGTTCATCTCCGAGAAGCTGCACATGACGGAGAGCGAGTTCGCGTCGCTTCAGGTCGATACCACGCTGCTGCACGTCTATCAGCAGTGTCAGGGAGTCGCGGACACGATGGCGGCTCTGGGTCGGGAGCGTACCCGGCTCAAGGCGCTCGCGCACGAGCTTGCGCCCTGGGAGGACCTGCGACTCGAGATCGGCAGGTGGCAGGGCACCGAACACGTGGTGCTGTTCACCGGTGTGCTGCCTGCGTCCGACGATCCCGCAGTCCGTCAGATGCTGCGCGAGGTGACACCGTTCGTGTCGGTGGAGGAGCTGTCATCGGTCGACGGCAGGTGTGCGTGGGTCGTGATGGCCCACCGGACCGTGGTCGACGAGGTGCGCGCGGCCCTTGCGGGCACCGCCTTCGCGGACGTGTCGTTCCCGGGCCTCGTTGATTATCCCGCCGAGGAGCGGGCGATCGCGCTTGAGCGGATCGTCGAGATCGAGCGTGAGCTCGTCATCCTCGACGAGCGCGCCGCCGCGCTCTCGGCGCAGTACCACTCCGACGCGGTGGCGCTTGTGGCGGCCATCGACACCGAGCTCGAAGCGGCCACGATCCGCGAGCGGTTCGGCGCGACAGAGCGTACGTTCGTGATCTCGGGTTGGGTGAGCGTGCGGCGGCGGGAAGCGCTGGATGAGGCGCTCGCACCGCTTGGTGAAGCGCTCGATATCGCGTATGCCGACCCGCAGCCTGGCGATCGCCCGCCTGTCGAGCTCGAGAACCCGAAGCTCTTGCGCCCGTTCGAAGTCCTTACGGACCTGTACGGCCGCCCGCGGTACGACGAAGTGGATCCCACGCCGCTCCTGGCGCCGTTCTTCTGGATATTCTTCGGCATCTGCATCGGCGATGTGGGATACGGGCTGATGCTGATCGGCGGGGCGTGGCTCATCAAGAACAAGCTCGATGTCGCCGACGGCGTGAAGAAGCTGATGGACCTGTTCATGGCAGGGGGCGTCGCGGCGATCATCGCGGGTATCCTGACGGGTTCCTACTTCGCGTGGGACCTCGAACTGCCGCCGCTGCTTGAGAGTCTCCGGATCATCAATCCCATGGAGGAACTGCCGACGTTCCTGATCTTCACGGCGGCCCTCGGTCTGCTGCAGGTCATCTTCGGAGTGCTCGTCTCGGCGTGGGACCTAGCCCGCAAGGGTGACTGGGCCTCGGCGGTGTTCGATCAGATCTCAACGGTCCTCCTGTTCGTGGCGATCGGTGTGGCCGCGGCGGTACCCGGATTCGCGCTGCCGGCGATGGTGATCGGCATCGGTGCCACCGCGCTCGGCAAGAGCCGCGCCATCGATGTGGCGCTGCGCGAGGTCGAGGCGCCAGCATGGGACAAGGTGCTGGGAGCGGTCTGGCTAGCGGCGTTCACCGCATGGATGCTGACGCTCGCGTTCAGATGGACGGTGCCCGCGGGCTGGGCGCTGCTCGGGCTCACTCTGCTCGGGCTGGGGCTCTCGAAGGCGACGCGTCGGGTCGTGGTGGCCATCCTCGGCGGTGCGTACGCTGTGTACGGCCTCTCGGCGTTCATCGGCGACATCCTGAGCTACACCCGTCTGGCGGCGCTCGGCCTCTCGGGCTCGCTCGTGGGCATGGTATTCAACCTTCTGGCGCGGCTGATCGGCGGGGGCGCCGGTGGGATGATCGAGCAGGGCGGAGGCGCCGCGATAGGCGGCGTCGTGGTGTTCCTGTTCGCCGCGCTTGTGTTCGTGGTGGGGCACGTCTTCAATGTGGTGATCAACCTGCTGAGCGCGTTCGTGCATCCCGCGCGCCTGCAGTTCGTCGAGTTCTTCAGCAAGTTCTACGAGGGCGGCGGCCGGGCGTATGAGCCGTTCGCCTTCAGGTCAAAGACGTTGGTGCTGCATGCCGATGGCGCGCGGCAGGAAGGAGCGGGAACGTGAACGACCTCTTCTGGGGACTCTCGGGTGTCGACTGGGCGCTGATCGGTGGTGGCGTTGCGGCGATCCTCGGGGGGATCGGCTCTGCCATCGGTATCACGGTGGCATCCGCCACGGTGTCCGGGATCGTGACCGAAGACGGTGAGAAGTTCGGCAAGCTGCTGCCCCTGGCCGCGATGCCGAGCACGCAGGGCATCTACGGCTTCATCGCCGCGGTGCTGGTGCTCATCTTCTTCAATCTGCTGGGCGGCGAGTCCACGCTCACCGGGCCGCAGGGTTTCACCGTCTTCCTCGCGTGCATGCCGGTGGCGTTCCTCTGCATGATCTCAGCGGTCTACCAGGGCAAGACCGGTGCGGCCGCCGCGGGTATCGTGGCGCGACGCAGCGAGGACTCGGGTAAGGCGCTCATCTTCCCGGCACTCGTGGAGACCTACGCCGTCCTCTCGCTGATCGTGACGGTGCTCATGCTTACCGCCCTACAGGCCACCTTCGGTGGCTAGTGAGGCGGGTCCGACGTGGCGATAGCTGACATCATCACGCGAATCGAGCTCGACGCGCAGGCCGAGGCCGACGCGTTGCTCGCGACCGCGCGCGACCGCGCGGAGGCAGCGGTCGCTGCCGCGAAGGCCGAGGCGGATCGCGATGCCGCGCGCATCAGGAGCCGGGGGGCCGAGGTGGCGCGTGTGGAGGCGGAGACATTGCTCGCCAACGCGCGCCTTGCAGCACGCGACGGTCTGCTGGGCGCTAAGAAGGAGCTTGCGGAGCATGTGCTGGGTGAGGCGCGCGCCAGGCTCGAATCGCTGCCCGACGGCGACTACGCGGCCTTCATCGCGCGCGAGGTCGTCCGGGTCTCGGTGCCCGGACAGGTCGTGCGCGTGGCAGCTGCCGATAGTGACCGGCTGGCCTCGCTCGGCGAACGCCTGGCAGCGGCTGGTGCGCCGGTGACGGTCGCGGGAGAGGCGGAGGGGCTCGCTCGCGGGGTGCGCGTCGAAGGCGACGGGGTGCGCGTGGAAGTCTCGCCGGCGGCGTATGTGGCCGAGCGACACGACAGGCTCCTGCCGCTGGCCGTGCGAGCGCTCTTCCCGGAGGAGGGGTAGGCGGGTGGCCGGTCTCTCCTCGACACGCGATGACATCAAGTACGGCTTCGCCGTAGGGCGCGTACGCGTTCTCCAGGCGAAGCTGTTGTCGCGGTCGGTGTATGAGCGCCTGATCGACGCACCCGACTTCGCCGAACAGCGGCGCGTGCTCTCCGAGACCGCGTTCGGCAGATATCTCGAGCATGCACAGACGGCCGAGGACGTTGAGCGTGCGCTTGATGCGTCACTCGGCGACCTGTACGGCGAGTTCTTGCTCGAGGCGGGCCTACCCGAGGCGGTGGTGCGCTTCTTCAGGCTCCCGTACGACTACCGGAATCTGCGCGCGGCGCTCAAGTCGCGCGTCCTCGGGGCCGCGTCACCGGTGCTGTGCGCGCTCGGCACCGTGGAGCCCTCGGCGTTCGCGGGGTCAGGCGAGGAGCTGCCGGCGGAGATGGCCGCGATCCTCACGGCGTGGGACGAGGCCGAGGAGCAGCCGCTGCTCGCCGACCTGGAGACCGTGGTCGATCACGCGCTCTTCGACGCGCTGGCCGGTGAGGCCAAGCGTTCGCGGGTGGCGTTCCTGCGTGAGCTGATGACGCTACGCATCGATCTGGCCACCATCCGTGTGCTGTTGCGCGGCAACGTGAAGCGCCTGCCGGCTACGGCGGTCCGCGCGGCGCTCATAGATGGCGGTACGAAGCCTCTGCGTGACCTTGTGGCTGAAGTGGGCCGCATGGATGCCGAGGAGCTTGCCGAGGCGATCATCGGCACGCGCGCGGTGGCGGGTCTGGAGATCCGCGACCTGCTCGACCTCGACCGCTACGACCTGGTGGCCGCGGCGCTGGAGGCGAGGAGGATGGCCTCGGCACGCATGGCGCCCAGCGGCGCCGAGCCGGTGCTGGCGTACGTGCTTGCGCGCGAGTCCGAGGTGGTGGCGCTCCGCACCGTGCTCGTAGGCCGGCTGGTAGGCCTGGATCGTGAGGCCGTGCGTGAACGGCTGCGGGGGATGCTGTGAGCGAAAGACTGCTCATCGCGGTCGTCGGCGACGCCACGAGCGTGGCGGGGTTCCGTCCGCTCGGCTTCGACGTGCGCGTGGTGGAGCGCCCGGAGGCGGCGCGTGAAGTGTGGAGCGAGCTCACCGCTGGCGAACACGGTGCGGTCTTCGTGACCGAGCCTGTCTATGCGGCGATCGCCGATCTGGTGGCCGAGGGCGTGGACCGTCCCGTCCCGGCGGTCACGGTCATCCCTGCGGCCGGCAGTGCCGGTGGTGTTGGCGCCGCGAAGTTGAACAAGGCGATCGAGCGTGCGCTCGGCATCTCGGTCGCTTCAGGAGAAGAGGACAGCTAGATGGACCAGGGCACGATCAAGAAGGTCGCCGGACCGCTCGTGGTGGCCACCGGTCTGGCGCACGCCAGGATGTACGACCTGGTGCGCGTGGGCGAGCAAGGGCTCATGGGTGAGATTATCGAGATGCGGGGCGATCGCGCGTCGATACAGGTGTATGAGGAGACCGAAGGTCTTGGACCCGGCATGCCCGTGGTCTCCACGGGCGCTCCGTTGTCGGTGGAGCTCGGCCCGGGCATGCTGGAGGCCGTCTACGACGGCGTGCAGCGTCCGCTCGATGCGCTGCAGGCGAAGTCGGGGGCGTTCCTCTCGCGCGGCATCTCGGCACCGGGACTCGACCGCGACAAGCGATGGGAGTTCGTGCCCACGGCGTCGCCGGGCGCCCGCGTGAGCGGCGGCGATATCATCGGCACCGTGCAGGAGAACGTGGTCATCGAGCATCGCATCATGGTGCCGCCGGCCCTGGCTGGCGAGATCGTCGAGATCGCGGGCGGATCGTACACGGTCACCGATGCCGTTGCGCGTCTTCGCGACGATGCCGGTACGCTCCATGATCTGGCGCTCATGCAGACGTGGCCTGTGCGCGTGCCGCGTCCGTACGCGCGGAAGATCCCCTCGTCCGAGCCGCTCGTCACCGGCACGCGTGTCATCGACACCTTCTTCCCGCTGGTGAAGGGCGGCGTGGCGTGCATCCCTGGTCCGTTCGGCGCCGGCAAGACGGTCACCCAGCATCAGGTGGCCAAGTGGAGCAACGCGCAGGTGGTCATCTTCATCGGTTGCGGTGAGCGGGGCAACGAGATGACCGACGTGCTGATGGAGTTCCCGGAGCTCACCGATCCGTACTCGGGTGAGCCGCTGATGAAGCGCACCGTGCTCGTGGCCAACACGTCCAACATGCCGGTAGCCGCCCGCGAAGCGAGCGTGTATACGGGCATCACGATGGCCGAGTACTTCCGCGACATGGGCTACGAAGTGGTACTGCAGGCCGACTCGACCTCGCGATGGGCCGAGGCGATGCGTGAGATCTCAGGACGCCTCGAGGAGATGCCCGGGGATGAGGGCTTCCCCGCATACCTCGGCTCGAAGCTCGCCGCGTTCTACGAGCGCGCGGGGGCTGTGGAGTGCCTGGGATCTGCTGGCGACGGGCATCTCGCGCCGCCGTCAGAGCCCTCCTCGGCGCTCTCCGATTCCGCGGCGGCACCCGTGGGCGCGGCAGGCGCGGAGGGTCCCGACACAGCCTCCGCAGCGCGGTCTGTGCGCGAGGACAGCAAGGAGGGGCCACTCCCGCCTGCCGCGCCCCGCACGGGCTCCGTATCCGTGGTCGGGTCCGTTTCTCCCCCGGGTGGCGACTTGTCGGAGCCCGTGGTGCAGAACACGTTGCGCGTGGTGAAGGTGTACTGGGCGCTGCAGGACCAACTCGCGTTCCAGCGGCACTTCCCGGCGATCGACTGGCTCACGAGCTACTCGCTGTACCTGGATCGCATCCGGCCGAGATGGGACGCGGAGGTCTCGCCGGAGTTCCGCGAGCGTCGTGACCGCTGCATGGCGATCCTGCAGCGTGAGGCCGACCTGGCGGAGATCGTGCGGCTCGTCGGGCTGGAAGCGCTGTCGCCCGAGGAGCAGATCCTCATGGAGACCGCCAAGTCGATCCGCGAGGACTTCTTGCAGCAGAACGCGTTCCGCGACGACGATCAGTTCAGCTCGCTCGTCGAGCAGGACCTCCTGCTGCGGGCCATCCTGCACTTCCACGAGGCCGCGGTCGCCGCGCAGCGGCATGGCGCCGCACTCAAGGACATCTTCGCGGCGCCGGTGCGGGAGAAGATCGCGCGGGCCAAGTACACGACGGCCGAGGAGCTCGGCATATTCGATGAGATCGCGTCGGACATCGAGACGCAGCTCGTGGCTGGAAGCGGGGTGGGCGTCTAGTGGCACGCGAGTACACGACGACACGCGACATCGTGGGGCCGCTGCTGCTCGTGGAGCGGGTCATCGATGTGACGTACAACGAGCTCGTGGAGCTCGAGTATCCCGATGGCACCCGCTCGCTTGGCAATGTGCTCGAGGTCGATGGCGACACCGCCCTTGTGCAGGCGTTCGCTGGAACGAGCGGTGCGAATCCCTCGGAGACCAAGGTCCGGTTCCTCGGCAGGGCGCTCGAGCTCGGCGTGAGCAGGGACATGCTCGGCCGGGTGTTCGACGGTCTGGGACGTCCGCGCGACGGCGGCCCCGAGATCATCCCCGACGAGCGGCGTCCGATGTACGGCGAGCCGATCAACCCCACGGCTCGCGACTTCCCCGACGACTTCATCCAGACCGGCATCTCGTCGATCGATGGCCTCAACCCGCTCGTGCGCGGCCAGAAGCTCCCGATCTTCTCCGGCGCCGGTCTGCCGCACAACGAGCTCGCGGCGCAGATCGCGCGTCAGGCCGCCGTGCTGAACCGCAGCGACGACCCGACGAAGGTGGGGGAGAAGCTCGAGGGCGAGTTCGCTGTGGTGTTCGCCGCCATGGGCATCACCTTCGCCGACGCCGACTTCTTCATGACCGAGTTCCGCAACACGGCCGCCATCGAGCGCGCCGTGCTGTTCCTCAACCTCGCCGACGACCCCGCCGTCGAGCGCATCAACACGCCGCGCATGGCGCTCACCTGCGCCGAGTACCTCGCGTACACGTGCGACATGCATGTTCTCGTGATCCTCACCGACATGACCTACTACTGCGAAGCGCTTCGCGAAGTGTCGGCCGCTCGCAAGGAGGTCCCGGGCCGGCGCGGGTATCCGGGTTACCTGTACACCGACCTGGCGACGATCTACGAGCGCGCCGGGCGCATCAAGGGGGCCAAGGGCTCGATCACCCAGGTGCCGATCCTCTCGATGCCCGATGACGACAAGACGCACCCGATACCCGACCTCACCGGGTACATCACCGAGGGGCAGATCATCCTCGACCGCAGTCTGCATCGCTCGAATGTCTATCCGCCGGTCGCCGTGCTGCCGAGCCTCTCGCGGCTCAAGCAGAAGGGCATCGGTCCCGGCAAGACGCGAGAGGACCACGCCGACCTCAGCAATCAGCTGTTCGGCGCCTATGCGCGTGGCATCCAGGCCAAGGAGCTCGCGGTCATCCTTGGCGATGCGGCGCTCTCCGACAGCGACAAGGCGTTCGTGAAGTTCGCCGATGCGTTCGAAGACCGCTTCATCCGTCAGGACGCGCATGAGGAGCGCAGCGTGGAGCGCACGCTCGAGATCGGTTGGGAGCTCATGGCGCTCCTGCCGAGGGCTGAGCTCAAGCGCATCAAGGACGAGTACGTGGCGCGCTATCTCAAGGAGCCTGACGGGTCGTGAACGAACGGATCACCACCATACTGAGCGCGGGTCTGCTCCTGGCGATGGTCGGGCTTATCGCGTACCAGGTGTACATGCTGCGCTGGGCGAAGAGGACGACCGGGTCGATCCCGCGGGCCGTGCTCGTCCTGCGCATCATCAACATCACGGCGCTGGCGGCCGGCACGGCCGCGATCCTGTGGGTGCTTCTACCGTGAGGGCGTGACGATGCCACAGATCCGCGCGAATCCCAACCGGATGGAACTGCTCAAGCTGCGGCGTCGCGGCGCTGTCGCCCGGCGCGGTCACAAGCTGCTCAAGGACAAGCTCGACGAGCTCATGAAGGAGTTCCAGGCCCGTATCGGCGCGAACCGCCGGCTGCGTGCCGAGGTGGAGCGCGACCTGCGCGCGGCGTACTCGCAGTTCGCCATCGCACGCGCCGAGGCGGGGCAGGCGGTGCTTGAGCCGGCGCTGATGGCGGGCGCGCCCGAACGGCTCCTCGACGTGCATGAGAAGAGCCTCATGAGCGTGACGGTGCCGGTACTCGCCCTCGATGACCTCCCGGAGCCGGGTGGCTACTCGCTCGCCACGACGCCTGCCGTGCTGGACGCGGGTCTGTCGCGGCTCGCCGCGGTCACGCCCCGGTTGGTCGAGCTCGCCGAACGCGAGAAGGCCATCGAGCTCCTGGCCGCCGAGATCGAGCGCACGCGCAGGCGCGTGAACGCGCTCGAGTATGTGCTGATCCCCTCGGTGGACGCCACGATCAAGGACATCCAGATGAAGCTCGACGAGGCCGAGCGCAGCAACCTCACCCGGCTGATGAAGGTGAAGGACATGATCGCGCAGCAGGGGGCCGAGGAGCGGTAGTAGCCGCTCGGCGGGGATTCTGCCGCTCATCCGTCGTTTCGTGACGCTTGTCGCTCAATGACCGCCACGAGACTCAAGTCCTCAAGCGCAAAGGCCGATTAAGGAAATGTCAGGATGAAGAGACTGAACCCTGGCATCCAGCTCGGCCCAACGACGGCGCCCCTCCGTTCTGAGGGCCGGGCGGCACTCACAAAAGGCCCCGCGGCAGCAGCTGCGGGGCCTCACACATGTGCGGCTGCATGATCGGCGCAGGTGACGTGCGGCTGCGGGAGCCGCACCGTGACGTTGCGGATCAGCCGGTCTGACCGGTGAACGCCCACTGCTCGAGCAGCAGGGCCGGAGCGAGCACCGCGCTTTCCTCGGCACCACAAAGCTGCCGCTGCGATCCGATGGCGCCAACGCTCGAGAAGGCCGAGAGGACGCCTTGCGTGAACCGGAGGTTCCGCACCGGCGCGGCAAGACGGCCGTTCTCGATCATGAAGGTGCCGTCGCGGGTCATGCCCGTGAGCACCACTTTCATCGGGTCCTCCACGTTGACGTAGTGGAAGCGCGTCACGTAGACGCCGCGATCGACCGACGCGATCATGTCCTCCACCGACGTGTCACCCGCGGCCATCTCAAGGTTGAGCGGGAGGGGGCCGTACGGGTTGGGCGCCGGGAGGGCGTGTCCCGTGTTGTCCCGGTCGAGCAGCGCCGCGAAGTACGAGTCCGTGACCGGTCCGACCGCGATGCCGCCCTCGATGAGCGGCGTGCGCCGACGCGGCTGGCCCTCGTAGTCGAAGCTGATGCCGACGGTGGCGGGCGAAAGCGCGTCATCGTAGATGCTGATGCGGGGGTCGACGACGCGCGACCCCAGTGCGTCGATGAGGAACGAGCTTCCCTCTGCGAACGCCTTGGCGCCGAAGCCGAGGTAGCCGAGGAAGTCGAGGAGGTCGGCGACCGCCTCGGGCGCCAGGACCACCGTGTATGTGCCAGGAGCGAGTTCGACAGCGCCCTCGGAGCGCTCGGCGATGGTGGCGGCGTGGCTGCCGAGCTGCGCGGGCAGGAAGCCGCGCGCGTCGCGGCCGAAGTACGACGCCCAGCCGCTGGCGCTCGGGCCGTTCATCGACAGGACGGTGGCCCGGATGTCGTCGGTGTGCATCGCCGCGTCGACACCGTGGGTGCTGGCAACGGCCGTGATCGTGTCGTTCACCGCCACCGTGCCCGCCGCCACGAGCCCGCGTGCGGCCGACTGGTCGAGGATCTCGCGGGCGGCCTCGGCCCGCTCCTGCGGCCCGTAGGCATCGAGGAGCAGCGGCGCGCGCGAGGGGATCGACAGCTGCTTCGGGTGCGGCAGCCCCGGGAAGTCCGCATCCTGCGGAGCGTGGCGCGCGGCATCTGCCGCCGCGTTGGCGCACCGGAGGATGGAGGCGTCGTCGAGCTTGTTGGTGCTCGCCACACCCGTGCGCGAGCCGAGGACGGCCCTGATCGACACCTGCGCGTCGCTCTCGGCCACGTTCTGGTGGATCCGGTTGCCCGCGAAGCGCGTGAGGGCCGAGTAGCGCGAGAGGACGATCGCCTCGGCGGCGTCGGCCGGTACGGCGTGTGCCGCGCGGTCGGCGATACAGCGGACGTCATCGAGCGACCGGTTCATCGGGCCACCCCCACCTGGACGTTGCGGAATCTGGTGGGCGCAGCGCCATGCGCAACGTGCGCTACCTGCATCGGCTCTCCCTTGCCACAGTTGGGAATGCCCCACACCTGCCAGTGGTCACGGCTGCACACCGCATCACACGACCCCCAGAACTGCGGCGTCACGCCGGTGTAGTTGGGGCTCTTGATCATGCGGCCGAGCTTGCCGCCCTTGATCTCCCAGCCGATCTCACAGCCGAACTGGAAGTTGAGGCGCTTGTCATCGATCGACCACGAGTTGTTGGTCTCGATGTAGATGCCGTCGTCCGTGTCGGCGATCAGGTCGTCGAAGCCCCACTCGCCAGGCTCGAGGCTCACGGTGGTCATCCGGATGAGCGGCTGCCGCTGCCACCCGTCGGCGCGCATGCATCCGTTGGAGGTGCGCCCGATCTCCGGGGCCGACTCGCGTGACGTCTGGAAGCCGGTGAGGATGCCGTTGGTGATGAGGTGGTCCCGCTGGCCGGGCACTCCCTCGTCGTCGTACCCGAATGAGCCGATCGAGCCCGGGATCGTGGCGTCGCTGGTGACCGTGACGTGCTCCGACCCGTAGCGCAGCGTGCCGAGGTCGGGGATGCCCACCCACGACGTGCCGGCGAACGCGGCCTCATCGCCGAGCACGCGATCGAGTTCGGTGGGATGTCCGATCGACTCGTGCACCTGAAGTGCCACCTGCGAGCCGTCGATGATGATGGTCGTCTCGCCGGAGGGGCAGGGAGCCGCCGAGAGGAGCGCCGCGGCCTGCTCGGCCACGCGGGGCGCGTTGCCCGGCAGGTCGAGCGCGAGGATGGCCTCCCAGCCACCCTGCACGGCCTGGCCCCCGAGGTTGTTCGGGTATGAGCGGGGGAGCATCTCACCGTCGCCGATCGCGAAGGCCGCGATCCCGGCTTGAGACTCCACGTAGGACTGCTCGATGAGTGAGCCTTCGGTCGAGCCGAAGACCTTGCGCACGGCGATGAAGCCCATGCTTGCGCTCGTCACCCGCACCTTGTCTTCCGCCCGCAGGATGTCGTCGGTGAGCAGCAGCAGGGCGAGCTTGTCATCGAGCGACACCGTGAAGGGGTCGGTCGCGCAGGCGGCTGACCATGTGTCGATGAAGCTCGCGACCGGAGCCAGCGAGACAGGGGCGCTCGCGGTGATGGCCGCGGCCCGTGCAAGAGCGACCGCCTGACGCGCCGCGTGGGCGATGCCGTCGGGGGTGAGGTCAGACGTGGCCGCGAAGCCCCAGGCGCCGTTGGCGATCGTGCGGATGCCGATGCCGAGCGATTCCCCTGACTCGACGCCCTCCACATGTCCCGTGCGAACGGAGAGCCGCTCGTGCCGGGTCTCGACGACGCGGGCATCGGCGTATGTCGCGCCTGCCAGGGTAGCTGCGTCGAGCGCAGCGGCGATGTGCTCCTTCATGCGTCCTCCCGACCGTGTCGTGACCGGCACGATGGCAGAAACGCTACCTGACTGCCGCCACCGGATCCGTGACCGCTCCCACGATGGGCTGAGTGCGGTAGTGCCAACCATAGCGTCGCGCACCGGCGTAGTCTTTACGATCAGCAAGACGCGACAACTTCACGAAGTCGCCGGTGCGCGGTGCGTGGATGAAGTACCCCGCGCCCACATACATACCCACGTGATAGACGGGCGAGCCGAAGAACACCACGTCACCCGGTTGCAGGGCCGAGGGTGCGACGCGCTCGCCGAGCTGGAACTGGGCCCCCGAGTAGTGCGGCAGGCTCACTCCGTGCTGTCGCATCACGTACATCACAAGCCCGGAGCAGTCGAAACCGCGGGGGGACTCGCCGCCCCAGAGGTAGGGGACGCCGTGGTACGCAAGTGCGGTCTCCACCGGTGACCCGGGCTCGACGACGATACCGGCCCTGTTCGCGCCGGTCAGGACTTCGCGCAGCAACTCGGCCTCGGCAAGCTGGCGCTCGGCCGCCTGGTCATCGAGCAACTCGAGCAACTCCGTCTGCACGCTGGCCAGGAGCTCCTCGCGTTCCTGGATGCGCAGCATGACCTCGATCTTCCGCGCCTGGAGCTGGAACTCGAGCGAGCGGGCCTGCTGCTCGTCGGCCTCGGCGTCCTTCTCGGCCTCGGCGATCAGATCGCGCTGTGCTTCGAGTGCGGCGACGATGGACGCGTCGCTCTCGCCCATCATGTACAGGTACCGGACACGGGCCACGAAGTCGGAGATCGACTTGGCGCCGAGCAGCACGTCAAGTGAGGACAGCTCTCCGTTGCGGTAGATGTCACGGGCCCGCGCGGAGAGCGTGTCCTGCTGGAGCTCGAAGGCGAGCTCGGCGTTGGCAAGGTCCTTCTTGGTGGTCTCGAGCCGGTTGGTGGTGGCCTCGAGCTCCATGACGGCCTTGTTGTACTCCTCGGCGGCGATGGAGAGCTCGCGGTCGAGAGCGTCGAGCTGTTCCTCGAGTTCGTCGAGCTGCGCCTGCTTCTCCGCGAGTCTCGCCCGGAACGCGGCGGTCTCGGCGTCGGTGGGTTGTGGGATAGGGCTGTCCGACGGCGCCGGTGGGGCGGGCGTTGATGTGGGGTCCGCCGAGGGGGTCGCGAGTGCGGGGGATGCGAACAGCAGAGCGAAAGCGACCAGTATCGCCCCGCTCCGGACCACCCGCTGTGAACGCCGAACTCGCATCGTACCCCTTCAGTCTCGTTCAGTTTAGCGTAACCAGCTTACCCAGATGTCAGCCGAATCTTGCCGAATGTCACCGGTTCGGCACGTGAACGGTATGCGTGGTTCGGGCTCGTGGTGCCCTGACGCGCTACCACCCGATCGCGATGTCCTTGTGGGTGCCGCCGCCACAACCTGAGGCCCCACCGAAGTCAGTACTGCAGTCCCCGGAGTCCCACTGAACGGTTCCGTTCACATCCCTCAGGTGATTATCGTTCGCACTGATCTCCGAGAGTGCTCCAGCCGGGTTGTATGTGGCGTATGCGGCGTCATCTCCCCGGTAGCCGAGCAGGCGCGGTCGCTTCCAGCCGTGCGGTACTTTGATGTGACACGTGATACAGGGTATGGACGAGCTGTTGCCGTGGCGCGCGGGTCGAGCGTGGGCCGAGTTGCCCACCACACCTGCGGCGCTGTAGAGGTCGTGGCATTTCTGGCAGATCGGCTGTCCGTTCATCCCGTCCTGGTCGCTCGAGCTGGCGACCAGATATGAGGTCTTCCAGTCGGTCGGGTAGTTGGGATCGATCAGCCACTGCACCGTACTGCCGTGCGGCCCCTTTGCGTCACCGGCGTTCTCGCTCGTATGACAGCTTGTGCATGTGAGCATCGTGTTCGCGTCGTACGACGTCCGGAACACCCCCACGCTGGGGAACTGCCAGGTCTCGGTATACGTGATGGCGTTCGAGGCGACGTGTGTGAACGTCTCCTGAGCGCCCACGCTCTGGCCAAGCACGTTGTGGACGCTGAAGTTGCTCGGGTTGAACTCAAGCGCCAGGTCGCTTTGCCCAGCGGGGCGTGTCGAGTTGCCGCTGTGGCACTTGAAGCACAGATACGCCTCGGTGTCCGAGGCCGCCCCGGAGAGGCGGAAGCTCGAGAACACGGTCGGCGTTCCCCAGTTGTACGTGCCCGGGTTGGTCGTGTTGTCGCGCACCGCGTTCGCGTAGTCCGGTTTGACTCCCCATGCGCCGTACACGGCTCCGCCAGGCGCGCTGGTGTTCAGTGTGTCCTGCGTGGCGGTGCCACCTACCTTCTTGGCCGCATGTGGGTCGTGGCAGTCCACGCATTCGCTGTGCCTGTTGGCCGAACCGAGGTCGCTTGCTCCCTCAAGATCACTGTGTCGTCCCGAGTAGGCGGTCATGACGTGCTTGTTGTTCGTGCCGCTAGCCGGGTTCGCCGGTGTATAGACGTCCGCGGCGCCCGCAGCCTGGGGGTACGTGGCGGTGCCGTTCCCGTGGCAGTTGTAGCAGAGCCGTTCTTCGGCTGCCTTCGGCACGGTATTGCCCCGACCAGCGCCGATGCTGCGATCTCCAGCGATGGAGTTGCCGCCGATCCATGTGACTCCTGTCGGGCGGAACCAGGCAAGCAGTCGCACGTTGTCGCTCGCGTGCGGATCGTGGCAGTTCGCACAGAGGGCTTTGCCGTTGGCGGCCGACGCGGCGTAGTGACCGGAGTTCGTGAAGCCGAGCGAGGCGTCAGCGCCCACCTTGCTCTTGTCCCAGCCGGGGAAGTACGGTGCGGTGCTTTGGTCGCTGAAGCCGATGCGGTACGGCACGAGTGCGGTGTCGCTGATCGTCGCGCTCGCCGGGCTTCCATCGTGGCAGTCCAGGCAGAATGCGGTCATGTCTGCGGGAGTGTTCTTCGTGTTCGAGGGCGTGCTCACCCGTGAGAGGCTCCATGCCGCCACACCGCCCTCGGCCACGTTGTGCACGTTGTGACAGTTGGCGCAGGTGAGGGAGCGTCCGGTGGCGCTGCTCGTTGCGGGATGCGTCGAGGCGCGACCGAACTCGGCCTGGACATCGCGGTCGTTCCACGCGAACGGTTTGACGTAGCCAGCGGCCACCT
>Ga0209066_10001774_pt1 | contig 27787 bp, 22 predicted proteins | sample All_14_2_FD_187198 | JGI IMG/M metagenome (GOLD analysis project Ga0209066, IMG submission 187198) | Freshwater microbial communities in response to fracking from Pennsylvania, USA - Allegheny Zone_MetaG_DW_15 (SPAdes) (version 2) ...
ACGATGCAGAGCGGGAACAGTTCTTCTTCCTTGAGATGAACACCCGGCTCCAGGTCGAACATGGCGTCACCGAAGAGGTGATGGGCATCGATCTGGTCGAATGGATGATCCGGGGCGGCGCGCGGGATTTTGCTTTCCTCGACGCGGAAGCGCCGACGCCACGCGGCCATTCCGTGCAGGTGCGGCTCTATGCCGAGGATCCGGCGCTCGACTATCGCCCCACTTCCGGCACGCTCACCGCCGTCAGCTTCCCTTCGGACATTCGCGCCGAAACCTGGGTAATGGCCGGCATCGAAGTCAGCGCCTGGTACGATCCCATGCTCGCCAAGCTGATCGTCCATGCGCCCACGCGCGAAGCGGCGATAGCGGCCATGCAGGCTGCGCTCGACCAGAGCCGTGTGGACGGCATCGAAACCAACCTGCGCTGGCTGCGCGATGTCGTCCGCACCGATGCGTTCGTCAGCGGCGAAGTCTCGACCCGGCTGCTCGACAGCATCGCCTACACGCCGCGCAGCATTCGCGTGGTGAGCGGCGGCACCGCCACCACCGTGCAGGACTGGCCGGGGCGTCAGGGCCTGTGGGCCATCGGCGTACCGCCTTCCGGCCCGATGGACGATCGCTCGTTCCGCATCGGCAACCGCCTGCTCGGCAATGCAGAGGGCATGGCGGGACTGGAAGTCACGATCAGCGGCCCGACGCTGTTCTTCAACGCACCAGCACGCGTCTGCCTTACCGGTGCGAATTTCGGCGCAAGGCTGGACGACCGGCCGGTCGAACGCGGCGTGGTCATCGATGTGCAGGCCGGCCAGACCCTGGCGCTGGGCCGGGCCTCCGGCGGCGGCATGCGCGGCTATATCCTGTTCGCGGGCGGGCTGGACATCGCGCCCTATCTCGACAGCCGCAGCACCTTTGAACTCGGCCAGTTCGGCGGACATGCCGCGCGACGGCTGCTTGCTGGCGATACGCTGCATCTGGGCGCGACGGAGGCCGGCGCCGCCCTGCCCGCGCCGCCGGTCCCCGACTTCGGCGACAGCTGGTCGCTGCGCGTTCTCTATGGCCCCCACGGCGCGCCCGACTTCTTCACCGACGACGACATCGCCACAATCGTCGCCGCCGACTGGCAGGTGCACTACAACAGCAACCGCACCGGCGTCCGCCTGGTCGGTCCGAAACCGCAATGGGCGCGCACAGATGGCGGCGAGGCCGGCCTGCACCCGTCCAATATTCACGACAACCCTTACGCGATCGGCGCGGTGGACTTCACCGGCGACATGCCGATCATCCTCGGTCCCGACGGCCCGTCGCTGGGCGGGTTCGTCTGCCCCTTCGTCGTGATCGCGGCCGACCGCTGGAAGATCGGCCAGCTGTCTCCGGGCGATCGCCTGCGGTTCGTGCCGGTGTCGCCAGAAGATGCGGCTGCGGCGGACATGGCGTCGCTGGATGGTCCTGCGCGCGACATCGCGACGCTTTCGCCCATCCTCGCCGATATTCCGGCGCAGGGCGCGCGTCCGCGCACCGTCTATCGGCAGCAGGGCGACCGCAACATCCTGGTCGAATATGGCCCGATCGTCCTCGACATCGAACTGCGCATCCGCGTCCATGCGCTGATGGCGGAGCTCGAGCGCCTGGCCCTGCCCGGCGTCATCGACATCGTACCCGGTATCCGCTCGCTGCAGCTCCATTTCGACGGCGCAACGCTGGACCAGCGCGACGCGCTCGCCGCCCTGATCGCGGCCGAGGAAAAGCTGGGCGATCTGGAGGACTTCGCCGTCCCCTCCCGCATCGTCCACCTGCCGCTCAGCTGGCGCGATCCCGCGACGATCGAGACGATCGAGAAATATATGGGCGCCGTCCGTGACGACGCGCCTTGGTGCCCGGACAATATCGAGTTCATCCGCCGCATCAACGGCCTGGCCGACGCCGACGCGGTCGAAAACCTGATCTTCGACGCCAGCTACCTCGTCATGGGTCTGGGCGACGTCTATCTGGGCGCGCCGGTCGCGACCCCGGTCGATCCGCGCCACCGACTGGTCACGACCAAGTACAACCCGGCCCGCACCTGGACCCCGCCCAACGTCGTGGGCATCGGCGGCGCCTATATGTGCATCTATGGCATGGAGGGGCCGGGCGGCTACCAGCTGTTCGGACGCACCATTCAGGTCTGGAACACGCACCGCCAGACCGACGCCTTTGTCGATGGCAAGCCTTGGCTGCTGCGTTTCTTCGACCAGATCCGCTTCTTCAAGGTCAGCGCCGAGGAACTGGCGGACTGGCGGCGCGACTTCCCCACCGGCCGCCGCGCCATCCAGGTCGAGGAGTCGGAATTCCGGCTGGCCGACTATCGCGCCTTCCTGGCGGAGAATGCGGCGTCGATCCGCACCTTTGAAACCCAGCGTCAGGCCGCCTTCGATGAAGAACGCGCGCAATGGCAGCGGTCGGGCGAATTCGATCGCGTCACCGATCTGGCCGACGACGGCGCGGGCGCGGCAGCCCCCGCCGCCATCGAAGTGCCCGAAGGCGCGGACGTGATAGAGGCGCCCTTCGGCGGCAGCGTGTGGAAGCTGCTGGTCGCGCCGGGGGACACCGTCAAGGCAGGAGACGTCATCGCCGTGATCGAGGCCATGAAGATGGAATGCCCGCTCGAAAGCCCGGCCAGCGGCACGATTGCCGCGTTGTACATGCAGGAACGCCAGTCTGTGCAGCCAGGCACGCCGATGCTCGCGCTGAGGCCGCACGCATGACCGCGCTCGATCGTCGCAGTGTCGCCGCCATCGCCGACGCCGTCAACGCAGGCGCGACCAGCGCGCTTGCCGTGGCAGAGGAAACATTGGCCCGCCTTGCGGCCTATGACGCCGTCCAGCCGCAGATATGGATCAGCCGCGCCACGCCCGACGCCCTGCGCGCGGCCGCGCGCGCCATCGACGCCCGCATCGCCGCCGGTGAAACGTTGCCGCTCGCGGGTGTGCCTTACGCCGTGAAGGACAATATCGACGTCGCCGGTTTCGAAACGACGGCCGCCTGCCCCGCCTTCGCCTACCGGCCCGAAGCATCCGCCGACCTCGTCGCGCGCCTGGAGGCCGCCGGCGCGATCTGCGTGGGCAAGACCAATCTCGATCAGTTCGCGACCGGCCTCAACGGATCGCGCAGCCCCTACGGCATCCCGCGCAACGCCTATAACCTCGGCTATGTCAGCGGCGGCTCCAGTTCCGGCTCCTCCGTCGCGGTGGCGGCCGGCCTCGTCGCCTTCGCGCTCGGCACGGACACGGCGGGTTCGGGCCGCGTGCCCGCCGCCTTCAACCATCTGATCGGCCTCAAGCCGACCAAGGGCCGCTGGAGCACCCGCGGCCTCATCCCGGCATGCCGCACGCTCGACTGCATCACCGTCTTTACGGACACCGTGTCCGACGCGCGGCGTGTCGATGATGTGGTGGCGGGCTTCGACGCCGCCGATCCCTATTCAAAGCCGCGGGCCGACCGCGCCCTCAGCCCCCGCCGCATCGGCGTGCCGCGCCGCGACCAGCGCATCTTCTTCGGCGACCCCGATTCCGAATATTTCTACGATCGCGCGATCGAGACGCTCGGCAAGACGGCGCAGATCGTCGAGATCGATATCGATCCGCTGCTGGAGGCGGCGCAGCTGCTCTATGGCGGCCCATGGGTGGCGGAACGCACCGCCGCCATCGCGGACCTGCTGGCCACCGATCCCGATGCCATCGACCCGACCGTCCGCGAAGTCGTGGAAGCGGGCCTCGACATCAGCGCGATAGACCTCTGGAACGGCATCTATCGCCTTGCCGACCTGAAGCGCCATGCCGACCTGCTGTGGGCGGATATCGACCTGTTCGCCTTCCCCACCACAGGCAGCACCTATCGCGTGGCCGAGATGCTGGCCGCGCCGATCGCCCTCAACAGCGCGCTCGGCCGCTACACCAATTTCGTGAACCTGCTGGACATGGCGGCGCTCGCCATCCCGGCTGGCATACGCGCCAACGGCACCGGCTTCGGCATCACGCTGATCGGCCCGGCCGACACTGACCATGGCCTGCTCGCCGTGGCCGAAACCTATCTTGCGGCGGCTGATCTGCCCAGCCCGCCACCACTCGACATGGAGGGACGCATGCAGACCGTGAAACTGGCCGTCGTCGGCGCACATCTGAAGGACATGCCGCTGCACTGGCAGCTGACGTCGCGCGATGCGACGTTCGTCGGCGCGTTCGAAACCGCCCCCACCTATCGCCTCTACGCCATGGCCGACAGCGTGCCGCCCAAGCCCGCGCTGGTCCACAGCGAGGACGGCGCGCCGATCAAGGTCGAGGTCTACGAGCTCGACGTCGCCGCCTTCGGCAGCTTCGTGGTGGAGGTGCCCGCCCCCCTCGCCATCGGCACCGTCACGCTGGAGGACGGCACCAGCGTCAAGGGCTTCGTCGCGGAACCCCGCGCCATGACCGGCGCCGAGGACATCACCCATCTGGGCGGCTGGCGCGCCTATATTGCGCGCGGATAACGCGCACGCGGTCGGCCTGTACGCGCCGACCGCCGTTCCCGCTGGCCGAATCTGATCGCACCTCACACGCATGCTTCCGTTTACGTAAGCATGCTGTAGAGGCTGCGTGCCAAAGGGTTAACGAAAGGACATTTTCACCCATGCAGATTCGCTACCTATGGGCGCTACCGCTATTGGGGGCCACACCGGCTTTTGCGGACCCTATCTCCGCGCCAGAAAAGGCAATGGTCGAAAAGGCCGCACGCAGCGGCGATGCGGCCAAAACGGCGGCGGTCGTCTCTGTGGCAAAGGAAATGCACCCGGAGAGCGCGGCGGAAATCGACGCCATCGTCGCGTCCGTAAATGCCGATCTGGCAGCCCAGCACGAGCAAAAGCTCGCAAATGCAGGATTTTTCGACAATTGGTCCGGCTCGGGCGAACTGGGCGGCTCCATGGCGACCGGCAATTCCGATGCCGTGACCGCCGCCGCCGGCTTGAAGCTGTCCAAGGAAGGCCGCCATTGGCGACACGCCATCTCTGCCCTTGCCGATCTTCAGCGCAGCGATGGCGACAATACCCAGGAACGCTATGCGGCGAACTATCAGGTGGATCGCAACCTGACCGACGCCCTTTACATGGTCGGCACGCTGGGTTGGGAACGCAATGCCGTGGCGGGCCTGCGCTCTAGGTTCACCGAATCTCTGGGCCTCGGCTATAAGGTCATAGCGTCCCCCGCCATAACATGGCGGCTGGAGGGCGGACCGGCTTTCCGTCAGGCAAAATTCTCCGATCGGACGGAGAATGGTCTGGCGGCGCGGCTGGCTTCCGACTTCGCCTGGGCTTTTGCGCCAAAAACAAGCCTGTCGCAGACCACCAGCGCCTATCTCGAGGGGGGCAGCAGCAGCATATTGGCGACGACAGCGCTCACGACAAACCTCAGCGGCTCCCTGTCCGCCCGGTTTTCGTTCAACGTCCAGTATGAAAGCGACCCTTCGGTCGGGAATAAACATACCGATACGGTCAGCCGCGCCACGCTCGTATACGGATTCTGATCATCCGGGCGATGTCCGGGGGGCCCGCTGTCGGTCACCCCGGACATGGTATGGCGTCGGGGAACAATATCTTTTGCGCAGAGCCGCCCCGGCACCGGCGCACATTACTGGCGCCGGACACAAATGCGCCAGCCAGCCAAAAGCCACTATTCCAGTATTTCGCTAATTTTTCAGCGACTTGCATACCCTGGTGGAGCCGAGCGGGATCGAACCGCTGACCTCGTCATTGCGAACGACGCGCTCTCCCAACTGAGCTACGGCCCCACAGGGAGGGTGGCTATAGGCGAGCGCTTTGCGCCATGCAATGCCCTTTTGGCGACCTGCCCATCCCGCAGACTTGCCTCAGATTAATCCCTCGACCACCTGCCCCAGGACAACGATGTTTCCCAGCCGTAACGCCCGGAACAACGGCCCCATCCCCTCATTGAAAGGGCGCGGCTGCGCAACGCATCGCAGCCCCCAATGATCGAGAGGAGTAATCATCATGGGCTATCAAGGTGGACGGCGCTACGGCCGCTCCGATTATCGCGATCCGCGCGATGACTATGAAAACCGCACGCGTGCAGGCCGCGAAGATCGCGGCAGATATGGCGGCTATGCAGGCCGTCGGGGCCCGCCTGCGGGCTATGACTATGAAGACCGCGGCTTCTTCGATCGCGCCGGTGACGAAGTGCGCAGCTGGTTCGGCGATGAGGAAGCCGAACGGCGCCGCGAATATGACGAATATTACAACCGCCCCTATGGCGATCCGCGCGACCAGTCGAGCCGTATGGGCTTCGTGTCCAGCGGTCCCGGCGGCTATCGCGCCGATCGCGGCTATGCCCCGTTCACGGGCGAACGCAGCGGCTATGGCAACACCGATCACGGCCGCGCGGCCTACGGCCAGCGCGAACACTACGGCCAGCACCACGACAGCAACTACCAGGCGTGGCGCGACGAACGCATCGGCGAGCTGGACCGCGACTATGCCGAATATCAGCGCGAAAACCGCCAGCGCTTTGAAAGTGAATTCGGCCAGTGGCGCCAGCGCCGTACGACCCAGCGTTCCGCGCTCGGTCAGGTCGAGGAGCATATGGAAGTGGTCGGCCGCGACGGCGAACATGTCGGCACGGTCGACAAGGTCGCGGGCGATCGCATCATCCTGACGAAGAATGACAAGGACGCCGGCGGCATCCATCATTCCATCCCGTCACGCTGGATCGACAGCGTGTCCGGCAAGACGGTGACGATCGACAAGAGCGCGGCGGAAGCAAAGGATGAATGGCGCGTCGAACGCGAACGCCAGGCCCTGTTCGGCGACAATGATCAACCGCGACAGGCGGACGATACGACCTGGTCCTATCGGGCCTATACTTTCTACCGCTGATCCGGTGAGGACCGCGGAAGGGGTCCGGTCGCAAGGCCGGGCCCTTTTTGGGTTGGTTTAGGGCGGATTTGGGTGGATTGGGGACGGTCTGCTTGCTGAGGTATCGGGATGATAAGCGGACCTAGATGTCCATCTGCCAATAGCCTCGAAATATAAAAGCGATCTGGATCAACGCGGCAATGGCAAAAAGCCCTGTGGCGACATTCATCGCAATGTCACCAAAGTCGGCGGCAAATATTCCAACAATTAGAAATATCCAAGCCGGCAAGCCTACGCAGATAGAATAGAGCTTCACCCATATTGGTTGGACAGACCAATGAGCGGCTTGCAGCGTCTGCGGATCATCGTCGTTCTTCAACCAATTCATCCGGCTATTTTGCACGCCGGTGCGATGTCTGCAATTGGGGGCAGGGGAGCTGGGCGACAGCGGCAACAATGGTCGTTAGCTGCCACTGCTCGTCGTCATCCCGGCCTTGAGTCGGAAGCCCGCTTTCTGTCCCGAAAAGTGGCGCGCCCGGGCATAAAATTGAGTGTGACGCGATGGAGCAGCCGAAATTGACCGTCAGTCTAACCTCATGGCGCCCCCGTCCCCTGCACCCGCCGCGCCGTTAGTATCTTCACGGGCGTTGCCAGCATCTGCCCCCTCATCACGCCTTCGCCTTCCGTCGGGGATTTGGCGGCGGCCTGAATCTTCTTCACCACGTCCATGCCCTCGACCACGTGCCCGAATACGGCAAAGCCCTGATTGTCGCCGGGCGCGGCTGGGTCGGCATCCATCGCGGTCATCTTGCCCAGCACCACGAAGAAGTCGGCCGTCGCCGATCCCGGCGCATAGCGTGCCATGGAAAGCGCGCCGTCATCATGGGTCAGGCCGGTCCTGCTGGTCGGCTCATGCGCGATCGGCGGCAGCAGGCGCTTGGGGTCGTTCTGCGCGCCACCCTGGATAAAGCCATAGTCGGCCTCGCCAACCGAGCGGTAAAAGCTGATGCCGTCCAGCCGCTTCTGGTCGACATAGCGCAGGAAGTTACCGGCGGTGATCGGCGCGCGCCCGGTTTCCAGTTCCAGCACCATCGGCCCGGCATCGGTCACAAGCGCCACCCGCACCACGGCCGGCCTTGGCGGCGCTTCAGGAACCGCAGCCCCGACAGGAGCGGTTGGCGCAGGCGGCGGGGTCTGCCCCAATGCGGGGAGCGCAAGAGCCAGTGCGGCAAGGGTGATCAGCGACTTCATCATGCGGCGGACATTAGCCGCTATATCAGACCGGTGAATAGCCGCCTGCGCCTATTCCAGCGTCACGACAGGATCAAATCCGCCAAAGATCATCCGCTTGCCGTCGAACGGCACGGGGTTCTTCTCGGGATTGAAGCGGTCGTCGGTCTTCATCAACTCCTCCGCCTGCGCCATGGCCGCGTCGCGGGTCGCCTTGTCGGGCCACTCTATCCATGAAAAGGCGACTGTCTCCTCGGCTGTCGCCTTCACTGCACGCCGAAAGTCCGTCTGCTTTCCGTCGGGGACATCGTCACCCCAGCACTCCCATATGCGCACCGCCCCCAGCTCCAGGAATACGGCGTCCGCCAGCCGGGCGTGCGCGATGAACTTCTCCCTGTTGGCGATCGGGACTCCTCCAACGCACGAAGCCCTGTTCCGTCCCCGACCGCGTAATGAAGGCCTGCCGGGGGTTCAGGTCGCTTCCGGCGTGCTCGCGGCGCCCACCTGCGACCAGTCGATCCGGCGCGTCGCCCACATCACCAGCGCCAGCGCCGCGAACAGCAGCACCGATCCGATCAGCAGCGAATAGGCCTCCAGGTTCAGCAGCACGTAAAGCGTCGCATATAGTCCCGCCAGCAACCCCGCGATGATCCGCGCCCGCAGCCAGCTTTTCAGCACCGCCGCCGAATAGGCCGTCAGCAATCCGGTGATCGCCGCCGCCGCCAGCAGATAGGCGGGCGTAAAGCCGATCACTTCGGCAAAGGCGAGCAGCATCACGAAGAACAGCACAAGGCCGCTGCCCACCAGCAGATATTCCGCGCTCGCCACCCGCGCACCGCCGACGATGTCGAACATCAGAAAGGCCAGGAAAGTGAAGCCGATGAACAGAAATCCATATTTCACCGCGCGGTTTACCTGGGCATAGGGATCGACCAGTTCGACCAAGCCGATCGTTGCCGCCGTCCCGGATCCTGCCGATGGCCCATCCGTCATGAAGCGGTCCGGCGCGTCCGCGATGTTGGGCGGCCGCACATCCTCGGTCAGCGCCAGCGCCTCGCCCAGCGCCAGGTTGCTGATCGAATAGCTGGCGGAAAAGCCCTTGTCGTCCACCGTCCGCTTCGCGGGCAGGAAGTCGCCGCCAAAGCTCGGATGCGGCCAGGGAGATGTCACGCTCCAGTCGGTGCGCCCGCCGCGCGGCATGACCGTCACCTTGCCGTTGCCCCGCACGGAGAAGCGATAGTCGACAGTCAGCGGTTCGCCCGCACGCCAGTCGAGGAAGCCAAAGAAACCGGAATTGCCGGTCGACAGCAGCCCCTTGCCCGGCTGCAGCGGCACCGCCGTTCCGTTCACGCGCAGCAGGTTCTGCGATGACAGGCCCCGCGCATCGGAAATGCCCATGCGGATTTCGGCGCGGTCCAGATGCAGTTGCTCCGGTGCGACGCCATAGCGCGGCAGGTCGGCGGGCAGCGCGAAATGCGCCTTGCCCGTGAATGCTGCGTCGAACAGCACCGTCTCATAGATCGCCTTGCGCCGCCGCTCGGGACGGATCACCGTGGAAACGGCGTTGGCGGTGGGTGACAGGAACAGTTCGCGCTCGACGCTGGTCATGCGGCTCGTCTGCTTGCCGTTCTCGGTGACGGTTTCGATTTCCTGCCGGGTGTAGGGAACAACGACGACCGGGCCGTTGACGATCTGCGCCCCGCCCCACCCCTGCGCGATGGACGCCCGCGCCGTTTCCGACTGCGACTGCCGGTCCCAGATCAGCAGATAGGTGGCGAACAGCGGGATCGAAAGCAGCAGGCCGATGAGAATGCAGAGCAGGAGCTTCCACCCCGGACTGCTACGCCGTGTCGCCATGTGCCGCTCTCCCTGGTCTCTCCATCCGCTATAAACGTCCGGGCGCGCGCCCGAAAGCATGTTCCCGTCGGACGGCCATGGTCAGGATGACTTTGCGCGCGACTTTCGCAGAGAGAATAAATTCGTTATTTTTCAGATGATTGAAACAAAAAGGGCTCCCGAAGGAGCCCTTTCGTATCGCAATTCCACGATCAGGATCGGATCAGTACACGCGCGCCTTCGGCTTGATATACTCCGCCTCGTCGGTCAGCGTATAATCATGCACCGGCCGGTAATCGAGCGTCACCTTGCCGCCCGAACCGCCCCAACCTTCGAACCAGCTGATCGTGTGTTTCATCCAGTTCACGTCGTCGCGATCGGGATAATCCTCGTGCGCATGCGCGCCGCGCGATTCCTTGCGGGCGTTGGCGCCCTCAATCGTGCAGATCGCCTGGCTCATCAGATTGTCGAGTTCCAGCGTCTCGATCAGGTCCGTGTTCCAGATCAGCGAACGGTCGGTCAGCTTCACGTCCTGCAGGCGCTTGTTGACCACCTGCATATGCTCGCAGCCTTCGGACAGCAGCGCGCTGTCGCGGAACACCGCCGCGTGCTTCTGCATGGTGCGCTGCATGTCGAGGCGGATTTCGGCCGTCGGCGTCCCGCCCTGCGCATTGCGGTAATGGTCCAGGCGACCCAGCGCCATGTCCGCCGAATCCTTCGGCAGCGGGCGGTGCGACGTGCCCGGCTTGATCGTTTCCTTGAGGTGCAGGCCAGTCGCGCGGCCGAACACGACAAGGTCGATCAGCGAGTTGGAGCCAAGGCGATTGGCGCCGTGCACTGACACGCAGGCCGCTTCGCCCACGGCATACAGGCCCGGAATGATGACTTCCGGATCGTCGCCCTTCTTGGTCACGGCCTGCCCGTGATAGTTACACGGAATGCCGCCCATATTGTAGTGGACGGTCGGCGTCACCGGCAGCGGCTGGCGCGTCAGGTCGACACCGGCAAAAATCTTGCCGCTCTCAGTGATGCCCGGCAGGCGCTCGGCCAGCACCTTGGGATCGATATGATCCAGATGCAGGAAGATATGGTCCTTATGCTCGCCGACGCCACGGCCTTCGCGCATCTCCATCGCCATGGAGCGGCTGACGACGTCGCGCGACGCCAGATCCTTGGCGGACGGCGCATAACGCTCCATGAAGCGCTCGCCCTCGGAGTTGGTCAGGTAACCGCCCTCGCCGCGCGCGCCCTCGGTGATGAGCACGCCGGCGCCATAGATGCCGGTCGGGTGGAACTGCACGAACTCCAGATCCTGCAGCGGCAGGCCCGCACGCAGCACCATGCCGCCGCCGTCGCCGGTGCAGGTGTGCGCCGACGTCGCGGAGAAGTAGGACCGGCCATAACCGCCCGTCGCCAGCACCACGGCATGCGCGCGGAAGCGATGGATCGCGCCCGTTTCCATGCAGATGGCAATGACGCCCCGGCATTCCTTGCCGTTGGGGCCGTCTTCCATGATCAGGTCGATGGCGAAATATTCGATGTAGAAGTCCGCGTCATATTTCAGGCTCTGCTGGTAGAGCGCATGAAGCATGGCGTGGCCGGTACGGTCCGCCGCGGCGCAGGTGCGCTGCACCGGCGGGCCGGCGCCCATATTCTGCATGTGGCCGCCGAACGGACGCTGGTAGATCGTTCCTTCCGGATTGCGGCTGAACGGCACGCCGGCATGCTCCAGCTCATAGACTGCGGCCGGCGCCTCGCGCACCATATATTCGATGGCGTCCTGGTCACCCAGCCAGTCGGACCCCTTGACGGTGTCGTACATGTGCCAGGTCCAGTGGTCAGGCGAATTGTTGCCCAGCGACGCGGCGATGCCGCCCTGCGCCGCCACGGTGTGGCTGCGGGTCGGGAACACCTTGGTGATGCACGCGGTCTTCAGGCCGGCCTCGGCGCTGCCCATCGTCGCGCGCAGGCCGGAACCGCCGGCACCGACGACCACCGTGTCATAAGTGTGGTCAATGATCTTGTAGGCTTCGGTCGACATCAGGCTGCGCCTCCGGTGAAGGCGATCTTCGCCACGGCGAATGCGCCCGCAGCCGCACCGCCGAGTGCGTAGAAGTTGAGAAGGAGTGTGCAGAAGAACTTCAGTCCGTCGTCATGCACATAATCTTCCATCAGCACCTGCAGGCCGAGGCGCAGGTGCCAGAAGATGCTGACCAGCATCAGGATCAGCGGCAGCGCAACCAGCGGATTGGCAATCCACGCGGTGACGCTGCCATAGTCCAGCCCGGACAGTTTCAGCAGGCTGATGATCAGCCAAACCACCAGCAGCAAATTGCCGACGGCGGTGTAGCGCTGGACTAGCCAGTGATGTGCGCCGGATTTGGCGGAGCCCAGGCCGCGAACGCGACCGATACCGGTACCCGTACCCATCAGATGTGCCTCGTGAAGATAAGCGCCCAGATCACGACCGTGATCGCAATCGCCAGGAACGGCAGCAGGATCGACCAGCTCTTGTTGACTTTCAGCTCGTACCCCGCACCCATATCGAGCACGAAATGGCGAAGGCCGGACAGAAGATGCTGGAAGAACGCCCAGGTCAGGCCGATCATAACCACATAGCCGATCGGCGATTTCGCCCAGCTGATAAAATAGTCGTATGCTTCCTGCCCCATCGCGGCGGCCATCAGCCACCAGACCAGCCCAAGCGCGCCCACGACGGCCAGGCCATCGCCAGTGACGCGGTGCAGGATGGAGATCGCCATGTGCGGTCCCCACTTCCAGATCGAAAGATGTGGCGATAGCGGCCGATTTACGGTTCGCGCCATGCGATGTACCCCTTGATAACCCTTTGAGTCCCGATCCCCTTAGCGTGGGCTAATGCTTCACGCAAATGCCGAAGCAGGCAGCTTCGACCACAGCGCATTCCTATGCCGCCCTGCACAAATTTCCGGGCGCGTATAACAGATGGTTAACCACCTTGCGGGTAGATGATCGCGTTACCGGGCAAAAATGCCGGTGAGGATGCGGGATGGGATTATGGGCCAGCAGACAGGGACCAATATCAAGATGACCGAGCGTCTCCGGGAGTTCGACCCGAACGGCACATTACAGCGCGCCGCCCCGCAGCTTGCGGAAATCATTGGGCCTGAGCGCGAAACGGTCGTCGACAGCTTCTTTGAGACCTATCTCGACCATACCGGTCTGCGTACGCGCCTCACGCCCGACGCACAGGAGCGCATCCGCGCAGAAACCAGCCGCTACATAGTCACCAAATTCTCGAACCCCGGGTCAGACGAATGGGCTGATTCGGCGCGCGCCTGTTTGCGCCATGCCGGACGCCACGGGGTTTCGGTCCGTTCCGTTCTGGTCGCGATGTCGACCGGGAATGAGTGCGTCGCCAATCTGGTGGGGGAGTATTACAAGGACGACACGGAAACGCGCACAACGCTGCTGCGCGCCTTGCTTCGCCTGTCGATGATCGAAGCCGAACTTCTGTGCACCGACCTCGCCGATGCCACTGCACAGACCGAGCAGGAAAACCGTCGCCGCAGCGGCGAGCTTTTCCAGCAGCGTATCGTCGGTGAAATCGACAGTGCCTCGCAATTGGGTGAGGGTCTGCGCGAACAGGCCAAGGACGCCTCCGCCGCCACGCGCGGCATGTTGGGCAAGGCCTCGGAAGTTGCGGCCGCAGCCGAGCAATCCGCGCTCGCCATGCGCGAAGCTGCGCATACGTCGGCAGGCCTCATTCGCGCCATCGAGGACGCGCGTACCGAAGTCGAGGGCGCGGCTGATGTTGCCGCCCGCGCATCGAACCAGGCCGGCGAAGCGGTGTCCATGTCGGTCACCCTTTCCGACGACGCCAAGTCGATCGAATCGATCCTGGGCCTGATCCGCGATATCGCCGGCCAAACCAACCTGCTCGCGCTCAACGCAACCATTGAAGCAGCCCGCGCAGGCGATGCCGGCCGCGGCTTTGCCGTCGTCGCGCAGGAAGTGAAGAGCCTCGCCAACCAGACCGCACGCGCCACAGATGAGATTGCGGGCAAGATCGGCGCTATCCAGGCCTCTACGCGCCAGTCGGTGGAAACCAACCAGCGCATCCAGGAAACGGTCGAGGAAGTGCAGCGCTCTGCCGAACGCATCCGTTCCGCGATGGATGTTCAGGCGCAGACGGTTACGATGATCACCGCCGCCGTAGACGAAACGGCACTGGCCGCTGATTCCATGTCCGCCACCATTTCCGCCATCCGCCAGGATACGGAAGTCGTCGCTTCGGAAATCGATCAGTTGGAACGCGGCTTCGTCAGCGTGGAGGGCAAGCTTTCCTCGCTACGCGTCTCCTCGTCGGAAATGATGGCCCGCGTCGGCTGACGCAGTCACAGCACGCACTGCATAGCCCGGCATTTTCAGCGGAGTCCGCAATCGGGCTTTGCGGCGGCGGCGCGCGCGTATAGTGGCGGCGGTCATGACCGAAAGCTGGAAAGTCACGCTCCCCTGCACGCGCGCCGAAGCGGAAGCGCTGACGGATGATATGGGGCCGCTTGCCGACCTCGACAGTCCGCCGGTCCTTGTCAGTCAGGAAGCAGAGCCGGACAATCCTGCACGCTGGATCATAGAGGCCTATTTCGAAGCGCAACCGACCAAGGCGATCATCGGCTTGCTGCGCTCCCTTGTCCCCAGTGCCAGCAAGACAGTCGCCCTGGTCGAACGAATCGACGACGAGGATTGGGTGACGCTGAGCCAGTCCGGGATCGAACCGGTCAGCGTCGGCCGCTTCCATATCCGCCATCGCGCCGACGAACCGGAACTGCCGGGGCGAGTCAACTATCTGATTCCCGCCAGCACAGCCTTTGGCACCGGCCAGCACGAAACCACATCCGGCTGCCTGCTGATGCTCGAGGCCATGCACGGCCAGGGCGCGCGCTTTCGCAACATTGCGGACGTCGGCACGGGCACCGGTCTGCTGGCCTTCGCCGCGATGGAGCTATGGCCACAGGCCCGCGCCATCGCGTCTGACATCGATCCGGTATCGGTTGAGGTCACACGCGACAATGCGCTGGCCAACGGCATCAAGCCTGGCGCAGGTCCCGGCCGGCTGGCGCTGGCCGTCGCCGGAGGTGTGGCGCATCGCACCATCCAGGCACGCGCGCCCTATGATTTGCTGATCGCCAACATCCTCGCCGGTCCACTGATCGCGCTGGCCCCTTCGCTGTCGGCCTGTCTTGCTGATCGCGGATCACTGGTGCTGGCCGGTCTGCTCGCCGAACAGGCCGACCGGGTTATTGCGACTTACCGGCGTCATGGCCTGCGACTGGTGGCGCGCAATGATCGCGGCGCATGGCCGACGCTTCATCTTGTCAAAGCGCGCAACATCGGACGCCCGCCTTCCAGAAGCGTGATCCGGCGCAAAGCTGAAACGCCCGGCTTCGGCAGTTGGTAAAACGGCCGTCAGGCGGCCGGTGGCACGTCGGCGAACAGCGTGAACTGGGCATGCAGGCCATCAACCGAAGATTGCGCCACCCACAGGTCGAACAGGCCGGGCTCCGCGATCGTCTTGCTGCCTTGCCCCACGAACTGCAGATCGCGCCGCGAAATCGAGAAGCGCACATAGGTGCTGTCGCCAGCCTCCAGCGTCACGCGCCTTAATCCTTTCAGCTCACGGATCGGCCGCGTACGGCTCGCGACGCGATCACGAATATAGAGCTGCACCACTTCGCTGCCCGCGCGCTTGCCCGTGTTGCGCACCCGCGCGCGCGCCTCGATCGCGCCATCCCAGCGCAATGCGGCGTCGGACAGCTTCAAATCCTCCAGTACGAAATCGCTGTAACCAAGGCCGTGCCCAAAGGCGAAACGGGCACTGTTGTCCGTCGTGCGGAACCGCGCCTTATATTCGGTCGTGCTGTCGGGCAATGTCGGCCGGCCGGTGGATTTTCGATCGTAGAAGAACGGCTCCTGCCCAGATTCCCATGGAAAGCTGACCGGCAGCTTGCCCGAAGGCGCCACCTTCCCAAAGAGGATGTCGGCGATCGCATTGCCGGTCTCACTGCCGAGGAACCAGGTCGCGAGCACAGCCTGCGCATTCGCGATTGCCCCATGCAAGGCCAGGGCGCGCCCGTGCCGCAGCAACACTATGACCGGCTTGCCGACTGCACCGACCACCTCCGCCAGTTGCTGCTGCACAGCGGGTATTTCGATGGTCGTGCGCGATTGCGCCTCGCCTGACATGTCCTCCGATTCGCCTACCGCCAGAATGACGACATCCGCGGCCTTGGCCGCGGCCACGGCCTCTGCCATGCCGTCACCCAGCGGACCTTCGATGCCGCACCCCTGCGTCACGCTGAGCAGGCTTGGATCCGCCATTGCCGCCCGCAATCCGCTCGCGATGTCCACCCCGGCGTCCTTGTCGCCATAGAAGGACCAGGGGCCATAGACATTGGCCCTGTCCTCCGCGAAGGGACCGATCAAGGCGATCTTGCGTGCGTCCGCCGGGTCGAGCGGCAGCAGTCCGCCGCCATTCTGTAACAGCACGACGGATCGGGTCGCAGCTTCCCGCGCCAGCGTACGGCGTGCTGGCGTCGCCACCCTCGCCTTCCACGCGTCGGGATCGAGCGACCTGTAGGGATTTTCGAACAGCCCGATCGCCGTCTTCACATAGAGGATGCGACGTACCGCAACATCGAGCGTACCCATGGGCACGGCACCAGACTGCACCAGTTCTGGCAGATATTTGACATACAGGCCGCTCTGCATGCTCATATCGACGCCCGCCAGCACCGCCAGTCGCGCCGCATCCCGGCCGTCCACAGCATAGCCATGCGCGATAAGCTCCTCATCGGCCGTGTAGTCGGACACTACAAAACCGCGGAACCCCATCTCGCCACGCAACAGATCGGTCAGCAGTTCGCGATCGGCGGTGGCCGGCACCCCATTGATCTCGTTGAACGCCGCCATGGTCGTCAGCGCGCCTGCGTCGAATGCTGCGCGAAACGGCGGTAGATGCGTCTCGCGCAGCGTCTCGTCGGAAATATCGACATTGCCATATTCCAGGCCCGCAGCGACCGCGCCATAGGCGGCGAAATGCTTGGCGCACGCCAGCAGGCTGTCGTCGCGCCGCAGGTTTTTGCCCTGAAAGCCTCGCACCCGCGCCGCCGCGAAAAGGCCGGACAGATAAACATCCTCTCCCGCTCCCTCGACCACGCGTCCCCAGCGCTGGTCCCGCGCCACGTCGACCACCGGCGCAAAGGTAAGGTGCAGGCCCGCCGCGGTGGCCTCCTCCGCCGCTGCGCGCGCTGTGCGTTCAGCCAGTGAAGGATCGAAACTGGATGCTTCCGCCAGCGGTACCGGATAGATGGTTTTCAGGCCATGGATAACATCGCCAGCGAACAGCAGCGGTATGCCCAACCGGCTTTCCTTGAGCGCAATATCCTGCGCCCGCCGCGCGCCTTCCACGCCGATGCCGTTGAACAAGCACCCGACCCGCCCCTTCCGGATTTCCACCGCCAGCCGCTTCTCGTCCTGGATGCCGACTTGCGGATTGGGTGGATTATAGGGCCGGAAACTGTCCGCCAGACATGTCATCTGCCCCGCCTTTTCCTCGACGGTCATCCGGGCGATCAGGCTATCGACACGCTCCACCTCAGATGCGGCAAGCGCGCGCATCGGCCGCGCGGCGGCGACAAGGCCAAGGGCAGCGGAAAGAAGAAGCTCGCGGCGATCGATGGTCATGCAGTAACTATAGAGGCCCTACGATGAACGGCGCGCGACAAGAACGCATCTTGACCCATTCCGGGCCCGGTTCGCAAGCAACCTGGCCGAAAGCCTTGACGATGACGGCTTTTCCGGGGAAGCACGCAGCCGGAGAGGAGGCCGATCACTGCCCCTGGGGGACCTTTAACACCCGATGGCCCGCATTCTCTTCAGTTACGCGACCCCATTGCCGGACAAGCTCACTGGCATTTCCATATACGCCTGGCGTATATTGGAAGCGCTCGTACGGCACGGCCGCCACGACTATGTGCTGGCGACGAACTGGCATGAGGAAAAGCTGCCTCCAGCCATCAGGGCGTTAGGCATTCCCATTGTCGAACGGACGGTGCCGCTCAACGAAAGCCGCATGCTCATCGCCAATGCCCGCGATCTTCAGAAACTGCGGAAACGGCTTGGCGCGTCGCTCATCTTTCATCCCCAACCCACGGCGATGCTATGGGGCATGGCCGACAGTGTTGTGGTGCTGCACGACCTGTATCGCGTAACGCATCCGGAACTGCACAGCATGGCAAAGCGCCTGCAATGGCAGTTCGGCACGGCTGCGTCCTTCCGCCGTTCCGGCGCTCTGGTCGCGGTGTCGAACGCAACGCGGGATGCCGCCGTCGCCGCCTATCCCGACATCGCCGCAAAAACGGTCGTCGTTCACGAAGCCTCGCCCATGGCCGTTCCCGACACACAAGTCCGGCCGACAAGTATCCAGCACGATTTCTTCGGCCTGATGGTTGCGAACATCACGCCCAACAAGAATGTCGGCGTCCTGTTCGAGGCGCTGGAAATGCTGGCAGCGCGTGGCATTCGCCCGCGTGTGGCGCTGGCCGGTCGCGATGACATCGGCGCCCTGCCGGACCTGTTCGCAAAGTACCCCAATGCCGCCGTGACCGCGATCGGACCGGTGTCGGATGCGGAACTCGCCGCGCTGTATGGTGCGGCCGCCGCCTATATCAATGCGTCGCTGGTGGAGGGCTTCTGCCTACCCATCCTGGAGGCGCACAGCTTCGGCCTGCCCGTCATCTGCTCGGACATTCCTGTTCTGCATGAAGTCGCGGGCGAAGGCGCTGCCTTCTTCGATCCACGCTCTCCTGCAGCATTGGCGGACGCCATTGCGCGGCTCTATCAGGATGCCGACTACGCCGCCGCGATGGGTGCGCGGGCGCAAGCCAATGCAACCCGCTTCAGCTGGGAAAAGGCGGCAATCGAAACGGAAGCGGTGTTCGACACTGTCCTCAATCGGCTCGGGCGTTAGTCCAGGTTGGGCCGCAACCACCGCTCCGCCGTTGCAAGGTCCACCCCACGCCGCGCGGCATAATCCTCCAGCTGGTCCCGCCCGACCCGCGCCACACCGAAATATTCCGCCTGCGGATGCCCGAAGTAGAAACCGCTGACCGCCGCCGTCGGCAGCATCGCGAAACTCTCCGTCAGCGAAATGCCGGTCGCGTGATGCGCGTCCAGCATCTTGAACAGCATAGGCTTCAGGCTGTGTTCGGGACAGGCCGGATAGCCGGGCGCCGGACGAATACCGCGATACTGCTCCTTGATCAGCGCCTCGTTGGTCAGCTGCTCGCCCTCGGCATAGCCCCACAGCGCCGTGCGGACATAATGGTGCAGCCGCTCGGCGAACGCTTCCGCCAGACGGTCCGCCAGCGCCTTGAGCAGGATATCGGAATAATCGTCGATCGCCGCCTTGAACCGCGCCAGATGCGGCTCGATGCCGTGGATCGACACCGCGAAGCCGCCGATCCAGTCGCCATCCGCACTGATGAAGTCGGCCAGGCACATATTGGCCCGCCCCTCACGCTTGGCGATCTGCTGGCGCAGCATCGGCAGGCGGACATGATCCTCATTGTCCATATGGACGATGATGTCATCGCCTTCGCGCGCGCACGGCCACAGCCCGGCAACGCCCCGCGCCGTCAGCCATTTCTCCGCGATAATGCGATCGAGCATCTTCTGCGCATCGTTGAACAGGCTGGTCGCGCTTTCTCCCACGATCTCGTCGTCCAGGATCGCGGGATAATTGCCCGCCAGTTCCCACGCGCGAAAGAAGGGCGTCCAGTCGATATAGTTGCGCAGGTCCGCCAGATCCCAATCGTTGAAACTGTGCACGCCCGGCAGGCGCGGACGCGGCGCCTTCAGCGTCTCGTCAATCTCGAAAGCGTTCGCCCGCGCATCCTCGATCGACAGCAGCGCGCTCTGTCCCTTGCCGGCGCGCGCGACGCGCACATGCTCATAGTCATCCTTCGTCTTCGTGACGAAGTCGGTCTTCTGCGTCTCGCTGACAAGCGCCGTCGCGACGCCCACCGCGCGGCTCGCATCCAGCACATGCACCACCGGCCCCTTGAACGCCGGGTCGATGCGAAGCGCCGTATGCACCTTCGATGTGGTCGCGCCGCCGATCAGCAGCGGCATCGTCATCGCCGCGCGCTGCATCTCCTCGGCCACTGTCACCATCTCGTCCAGCGACGGCGTGATCAGGCCGGACAGGCCGATCATGTCCGCGTCATTCTCGTTCGCGGCCTTGATAATGTCCTGCCACGGCACCATCACGCCCAGGTCGATCACCTCGAAGCCGTTGCACTGCAGCACCACGCCGACGATGTTCTTGCCGATATCATGCACGTCGCCCTTCACGGTCGCCATGATGATCTTGCCCTTGCCCTTCGCGCCCGGCTCCTTCGCCGCCTCGATGAAGGGCAGGAGATGCGCCACCGCCTTCTTCATGACGCGCGCGGACTTCACCACCTGCGGCAGGAACATCTTGCCCGATCCGAACAGGTCGCCGACCACGTTCATACCGTCCATCAGCGGCCCTTCAATCACTTCGATGGGCTTATCGGCGGTCAGGCGGCATTCCTCCGTATCCTCGACCACGTACATGTCGATGCCCTTGACCAGCGCATGCTCCAGCCGCTTCTGCACCGACCATCCGCGCCATTCCTCGGCAGCCTTGTCCGCGCCTGCATCCGTACCCTTGAACTTCTCGGCGATGGCGATCAGCTTCTCGGTCGCATCGCCACCGTCCTTGGGCGTGCGGTTCAGGATCACATCCTCGCACGCCTCGCGCAGTTCCGAGTCGATCGTGTCGTATACGTCGAGCTGCCCCGCATTGACGATACCCATGTCCATGCCCGCCGGAATGGCGTGGTACAGGAAGATGGAGTGCATCGCCCGGCGCACCGGCTCGTTGCCGCGAAAGCTGAACGACAGGTTGGAAAGCCCGCCGGAAATATGGACGTGCGGGCAGCGCGTCTTGATCTCTTTGCATGCCTCGATGAAGTCGACGCCGTAATTGTTATGCTCCTCGATCCCCGTCGCCACCGCGAAGATGTTGGGATCGAAGATGATGTCTTCGGGCGGAAAACCGATCTCCATCAGGATGTTGTAGGCGCGCTCGCAAATCTCGACTTTGCGGTCCTTGGTGTCCGCCTGCCCGGTCTCATCGAACGCCATGACGACCACGGCCGCGCCATAGGCCATCACCTTGCGCGCATGCTCCAGGAACTGGTCGACGCCTTCCTTCATGCTGATGGAATTGACGATCGGCTTGCCCGATACGCACTTCAGCCCCGCCTCGATCACGCTCCATTTCGAGCTGTCGATCATCACCGGCACGCGGCTGATATCCGGCTCGGCCGTGATCAGCTTCAGGAACGTCTCCATCGCCGCTTCGGCGTCGAGCAGGCCCTCATCCATGTTCACATCAACAATCTGCGCGCCATTTTCCACCTGGCTGCGCGCGATGTCGACGGCTGCGGCATAGTCGCCCGCCATGATCAGCTTCTTGAATTTGGCCGATCCGGTGACGTTGGTGCGCTCACCGATATTGACGAAGCTGGCGGTCGAGTTGGTAGTCATCTTATGTCGTCACCCCGGCGAAAGCTGGGGTCTCCCCGAGTTGTAGTGGGCCCAGTCAAGGCACGCGATCCCAGCTTCGCTGAGATGACGATATTCGTTAAGCGGCGATATGCATCGGTTCGAGTCCGGCAAGCCGCGTCACCACCGGCAGTTCCGGCGCCACGCGTGGCGCATGCCCCGCCACCGCCTTCGCGATCGCGCCGATATGCGCCGGCGTGGTGCCGCAACAGCCACCGACCATATTCACCAGCTTCTCGTCCACCCACTGGCCGATCAGCTTCGCGGTCGTGTCCGGCAACTCGTCATACTGACCCAGTTCGTTGGGTAGCCCCGCATTAGGATAGGCCAGGATCAGCGTATCCGCCGTCTTGGACAGCTCCGCCAGATAGGGCCGCAGCAAATCCGCCCCGAATGCACAGTTCACGCCGATGGTCAGCGGCTTCAGGTGCCGTAGTGAATACCAGAAGGCGTTGATGGTGTGGCCCGACAGATTCCGGCCGGACATGTCGGTAATGGTGAAACTCATCATCAGCGGTACCGAACGCCCCGCTGCCGCTTCTGCCTCGCGTGCGGCCATGCCCGCTGCCTTGGCGTTGAGCGTATCGAAGCAGGTTTCCACCAGCAGGAAATCGACCCCGCCCTCGATAAGCGCATCGCACTGCTCGCGATACTGCGCCTTCAGCGTGTCATAGTCGACTTCGCGGAAGGCCGGATCATTGACGTCCGGGGAGATCGACAGCGTCTTGTTCGTCGGCCCGATCGATCCGGCCACAAAGCGCGGACGCCCGTCCCTTGCCGTCGCTTCCTCGCAGCATTCGCGCGCGATCTTCGCCGCCGCGACGTTCAACTCGCGTACCAGATGCTCGCAGCCATAGTCCGCCATGGCGATCCGCGTACCGCTGAAGGTGTTCGTCTCGATCATGTCCGCGCCCGCGTCGAGATAGGCGGTATGGATCGCCTTCACGATGTCCGGCCGCGTCAGACACAGCAGATCGTTATTGCCCTTCTGGTCCTTGGCCAGGTCCAGATCGCCGCGATAGTCCGCCTCGGTCAGCCCATATTTCTGGATCGACGTGCCATATCCGCCGTCGAACACCATGATCTTCTGCTTTGCGAGATCACGAAATTGCTGTTCTGCGCTCATGCTGTGGCCTCCAGTTGCGGCGCATCCGTTTTTGCCCGCAGGCCCAGCAGATGGCAGATCGCGAAGCTGAGCTCCGCGCGATTGAGCGTATAGAAGTGGAATTCACGCACGCCACCGGCATAGAGCCGCCGGCACATCTCAGCCGAGATGGTCGCTGCCACCAGTTGCCGGGCAGCGGGGTGGTCGTCCAGTCCTTCGAACAACCGCGCCATCCAGTCCGGCACAGCCGTATTGCACATCGCCGCCATGCGCCTGGTGCTGGCAAAGTTCGACACCGGCATGATTCCGGGTACGATCTCCGCATCGATGCCGTTCGCCGCGACCAGATCGCGAAACCGAAAGAAGGCGTCAGGCGAAAAGAAAAACTGGGTGATCGCCCGGGTCGCGCCCGCGTCGAGCTTGCGCTTCAGATTGTCGAGATCGCTCTGCGCACTTTCCGCCTCCGGATGCGTTTCCGGATAGGCCGCAACCGAAATCTCGAACGGATGCAACTTGATGAGACCTGCAACAAGGTCGGCTGCACTGGTATAGCCCTGCGGATGCGGCGTGAAGCGACCTCCTGCTACCGGCGGATCCCCCCGTAACGCCACGATGTGACGCACACCCGCTTCCCAATAGGCATCGGCGACTTCGGCAATCTCATCCTTGCTGGCCGCCACACAGGTCAGGTGCGCCGCCGCAGCGAGGTCCGTTTCCTTGGCGATGCGGGCGACCGTGTTGTGCGTACGCTCACGCGTGGACCCGCCCGCGCCATAAGTGACGGAAACAAAGCGCGGCCCGAGCGGCGCGAGCGTCTGGATGGCGGACCACAGTTGCTCCTCCATCTTCTCGCTCTTGGGCGGGAAGAATTCGAAGCTCACGGAAGCGTCGCCCGCCAGATCCGCAAACAACGGTGCGCTCAGCGCCCGCCGTGCTTCCTCTAACTGGCCCAAAGTCGGTTTCATGCGCGAATATGTCCTTCGATAGGCAGGATCTGCGCCGTACGCCGACGTCCCAGCCAAAGTTTCACTGTCAGCTCGCCGCCCGCCAGCGTCTGAATATCCTCGACCACCAGGCCGGCCGCCTCAAACCAGCCGGCGATTTGGTCATCCGAAAAGCCAAGGCGCATGTGCTGGTCGCGCCCGCGCAGTTCCTCGCGCTCATGCGGCGCAAAGTCAGCAATCAGCAGGCGCGCACCGGCATCCATCACGCGCGCAGCCTCCGCTATCACGCCTTCAGGTTCCTGCGCATAATGCAGCACCTGATGGATCAACACAGTATCGGCGGAATGCGGATCCAAGGGCAGCGCCATGAAGTCGCCCATTACAAGGGCATATTTGTCCGCCTCGGCATGGGGCAGCTTCGCCCGTGCCAGCCGCAGCATGTCCGGACTGCGGTCAACCGCCGTCACCTGATCGGCCGCGTCGCCAAACAATTGAACCATCCGGCCCGTCCCGGTACCGATATCGAGCAATCGTCCCACCGCTTCTCCGGCCAGCAGTGCCTGCATCGCCGCCTCGACATCAGCCTCCGGCACGTGCAGCGATCGAATGGCATCCCACTCATCGGCATGCTCTGCGAAATATTCATCCGCCGCCTGCGCACGATCATTGCGGACCGCTGCCAACCGGGCAAGGTCCGCCCGCCGCCACAGTGCGTCGCTTTCCGATTCCGGCAACCGGTCCAGCAAATCGACTACGGCTGCTGCCCCCGCCCCCCTGCCGATACGCAGGAAGACCCAGTTACCCTCCTTACGCTTGTCGACCAGCCCGGCTTCCACCAATATGCGGACATGACGGGAAACGCGCGGCTGACTCTGGCCAACGACCTGCGCAATCTCGCCGACCGCCAGTTCCATTGCACGCAGCAGATGCATCACACGCAGTCGCGTAGGATCACCAAGAGCGCGAAACAGATCGATGGCCGCCGTCATGTTGTGGCATATAAAGATATCTTTATATTGGTCAATAGAGAGGTGCAGGGCCATCAACGCGCTGAAAGCATGCGTTCATTGATAATGGTTAACGACGTATTGCCATTGCGTTGACCCAAACGACGCATTAGGGGTGGATTCCGCAGGCTCGATAGGGGGGTGACCTGTCTCCGAGGCTGGCCTGCTCCGGTTTTTCTTTCAGAGGGGTGCGCCCATGTCCAAGTCTATTGCTCTTTCGCTGGTTCTCGCCGCTTCGCTCGGCCTTGCTGCTTGCTCGGGTGGCGCTGAAAACGCTGCCAACGCTGCTGCCAATGCAGCTGAAAACGCCAGCAACGCTGCCGACAACGCCATGAATGCAGCGCTGAACGCTGCGGACAACGCCGGCAACGCAGCTGAAAACGCTGCCAATGTTGTTGAGAACCACATGTAAGATTGCGGGCTTCGGCCTTTTGCAATTCAGGGGGGGCTGCTCCGATATCGGAGCAGCCCTTTTTCATTGCCCTAGCCTCGTGGGAGAAGACAGATGCGCTATGCAATGGCGGTTCTCATGCTCACCTTGCTTCCGTCTTGCGGAGAGCAGACTGATCCGGGCCCTGTTACAAAAGACGAATCTCGCGCCTTGAATGACGCTGCAGAGATGCTGGACGAACGCAACTATGTGCCGCCGCCGGTCATCGACAACGCATCTTCGGCATCGGCGCATGAGCAGGCCAATCCTTAACCGACAAAAAAGGGCCGACCCGACGGGCCGACCCTTCTTCCATTTCATGTGGCAACCATTCCGCCTCAGCAGCGGCGGTCGCCCCGATCGATCGCCCGACCAGCGAGCGCGCCGACGCCGGCGCCAAGGATCGCACCCGTGGTCTTGTCACCCCGGTTCGCCACCTCATTGCCCAGCAGGCCACCAGCGATAGCACCAATGATTGTGCCGCCCGTGCCATTGTCCCGGCAGCGATAGCCACGATAATAGCGGTCATTGCCCCGGTAATAGCCGCGGTCAGCATAGTAGCGGCCGCCCCCACGATAATAGCGGTCACCGCGATATCCACGATCACCGCGATAGCCGCGATAATCACCACGGTCGCGGTGGTGCCAGCCGTCGCGGGCCATGGCCGGCGTTGCGGTGGCAGCAATCGACGCAACGCCCATGGCGAGCGCGGCGCCCATGTTCAGCAGAAACTTCATCTTCATGGCGTTGCTCCTTGCATCAACCCATCCAACCCCCTGAAGGAACCGAAGTTCACAGGGATCGAAGTTCATTCGATGATGCCCTTCTGCCCGATTCGCCTTGAGCCGAAGCTGAATATGGCCGACAGCCAGCGTTCAGTTATTTGCGGTTCAGGATAGGCTGAAAAAAGAGAGATGTGCAGCGCGGGCAAATCGCCTATCGCGGCACCGCATGCAGCGAATCCTGCTGATCCTCGCCCTGGCGGTCCTGCTGTTTCCGGCAAAGCATTCGACCAAGGACAATCCGGTTGTCGCCGGCGCCTTGCTCGTGCGTAGCGAAGCCGTGCCGCTGGTCAGCGGCACAGCAGCAGCGCCAAGCCTCGGGCCATTCATCTGGCGCGGCAGTTGGGTGCTGCGGAGCGACAGCAAGGATTTCGGCGGTATTTCAGCCATGCTGGTGTCCGACGATCAGTCCGTGCTCGCATTGGCCGATTCGGCAACGCTTATGGGCTTCCCGGCTCCGTCCCGCCCGCATTCCGCACCCGCCCGGCGACAGTTCATTGCCCCCCTCCCCATAAAGGCGGGCTATCAGGACTGGCCGAACTGGAAATGGGATTCCGAATCCCTGGTGCATGATCCCGTCAGTGACCGCTACTGGGTCGGCTTTGAGATGATCGACTGGATATGCCGTTACTCGCCCGGTTTCTCGCGTGTCGAAAGCTGCCGCGTCTGGCCGGAAATGCTGGCTTGGCCAAAGACCGGCGGCGCGGAAGCCATGGTCCGGCTGACGGACGGACGCTTCCTAATATTCTCCGAGATGGCCTATGGCGGCGCGAACGCCAATCAGCTGCTGCTGTTCGCCGCAGATCCGACCGAACAGTCAACGCCGCGGCCGCAGATGCTCACCTATCGCCCGCCCCAGGGCTTTCGTCCGACCGACGCGGTGCAAATCGCCCCAAATCGACTGCTGGTTCTGAACCGCCGCGTGACGCTGTATCAGGGTTTCACGGCGTCAATCGCCGTCGTGGATATGCCCCCGCTGAAGGAAGGTGCGCATCTGGTGGGCCGCGAAATCGCGCGACTGGAGCCGCCCGTCCTGTCGGATAATTATGAGGCGCTGGCGCTTTCCAAGGAAAATGGGCGCACCATGCTCTGGGTCGCGTCGGACGATAATCTGCAGTTCTTCCAGCGCACCTTGCTGCTCAAACTGCAAGTACCCGACAGCCTGCTCCGCAACTGATCGACAAAGAAAAAGCGGCCCGAAGCCGGGCCGCTCTTCGATGCCAGAGGCGGGCGTGCGCTTTAGGCTGCGGTTGCCAGCTTCTTGCGAATGTCGCGCTTCAGGCGACGTGCCTTCAGCGACAGCTTGTCATCGCTGGTCTTCAGCAGCCAGTTGTCGAGGCCGCCATTGTGCTCAACCGAGCGCAGGCCGTGCGTCGACACGCGCAGCTTCACGCTGGTTTCCAGCGCCTCGGAGATCAGCGTCACGTTCTGCAGATTGGGCAGAAACAGCCGCTTGGTCTTGTTGTTGGCGTGGGACACGTTGTGGCCCACCTGACGGGTCTTGCCGGTCAGCTCGCAGATGCGCGACATAAGTAATCAGCCCTATTCTTCAGATTCGGAATATGTCCGGAAAGCCGCGCGGATAACCGCTATGCGTCGCCCCGTCAACCCGAGCCATGCGCCATTTTCAGGGCAGGTTCGTGGCGCAAGCGCAACCATTTTCCGTGCCCCGGCGTTCTTCATCATATCGTTCTTTATGTCCAGGAGATATGGAATGCTTCGCTTCATCGGCGGCCTTCTGGTCCTTGCTCTGATATTGGGCGCGACCGCAATCGCCTTCGGCCTCGTCAATGTTCGCCAGACCCGCGATGCGGCGCTGCCGGAAATAGCCGTTAAGAAAGGCACGCTGCCCAGCTACAAGGCTGATGTCGTCAAGGTAGAGGTCGGAACGCGCAACGAAACGGTTGAAGTGCCGACCGTCGCCATCAAGAAGCCC
>Ga0209066_10001775_pt1 | contig 27781 bp, 29 predicted proteins | sample All_14_2_FD_187198 | JGI IMG/M metagenome (GOLD analysis project Ga0209066, IMG submission 187198) | Freshwater microbial communities in response to fracking from Pennsylvania, USA - Allegheny Zone_MetaG_DW_15 (SPAdes) (version 2) ...
GACCATGCCCGTCTCGACGATCTGGCCCGCATACATCACCGCGACCCTGTCAGCCACTTCCCCCACGACCGGCAGGTTGTGCGTGACGAAAATCAGGGCGAGGCAGGTCTCGCGCTGCAATTCCGCGAGGAGTTCGAGGATCTGCGCCTGGATCGTCACGTCCAACGCCGTCGTGGGCTCGTCGGCGATGACCACGCTCGGCCGGTTGGCGATCGCCATCGCGATCATCACGCGCTGGTGCATGCCGCCTGAACGCTCATGCGGCCAGGCACGGGCCCGGCGCTCGGGTTCGGGAATACCGACGCGCGCCGGCAGCTCGATCACCCACGGGTCGCACGGCGGCGCATCGCCTGGATCGTGCAGGCGGAGCCTCTCCTCCATCTGCGTCCCGTCGCGTTGCACGGGATTGAGGCTGCTGGCCGGATCCTGGAAGATCACCGCGATGTCGCGGCCGCGGCGGGCACGTGCCTTGGCCTCGTCCTCGCGCAGCAATTCCTGCCCATCAAGCCGGGCAGCACCCCCGACGACCGCGGCTTTGGAGGACAGCAGGCCGGTCAGCGCGAGGCCGGTCGTGGATTTGCCGGAACCGCCTTCCCCGACCAGCGCCAGGGTATAGCCCGGCGCGACGGTAAGGGACACGCTCTGGACCGATATGATGCTGCGGCCATCCGGCGTCGCAATCGCCACGTCCAGCCCATGGAGCTAGAACCCTGCATGGCAGGCGCAGTCGGCGCCGCCGGCAAGGGCTGACGCCGCGCCAGCCGCACCGGCACGCTCTGCGGATCCAGCATGTCCCACAACCCGTCGCATAGCATGTTGATGCTGACGATGGTGATGGTGATGGTGATGGTGATGGTGAGCATCAGGCAGGGCCAGAGGAGTTGCAGCGGCGCATTCTGCATCACGCCCCGCCCGGCGCCGATCATGCCCCCCAGGTCGGCGTCGGCGGCGCGACGCCGAGCCCGATGAAGGAGAGCCCGGATTCCAGCGTGATGGTGGCCGAGGCGGCGGGGCTGAACCGCACCAGCACCAGCCCCGCGATACTGGGCAGGATGGTGCCAGCGATCACGCGGACACGCCCGGCGCCGAGCACGCGCACCGCCTCCACCTGGTCCTGCGAGTGGATCGAAAGTACGCTCGCACAGGCGATGCGGATGACGCTGGGTAGGAAGACGAGCGCCATGCGCGGAATCAGCGTGGAATAGCCGACCCCCATCAGCGTGACCGCGAGCAGCAGCGGCGGGAAGCAGAGCAGCGCCTCGGTGCTGCTCAGGATCATCGCCTCGACCGCGCCGCGCAGGAAGCCTGCCGGCCATGCGAACAGCACGCCGACAATGCTGCCGAAGGCGGCCGCGGCGAGTGCAATGCCGAGAGAGGTGCGGCTACCCCAGAGCAGACGCGACAGCACGTCGCGACCGAGTTCGTCGAGGCCGAGCGGGTGGGTCCAGGACGGTGCCCCGAACTGTCGGGTCGCCGCGATGGCATAGGGATCGTTCGAGCCGAGCCAGGGCACGAGGATGGCGACAGCGATGTTGAGCGCGACGGAGCCCGCGGCCCACCAGGGAAAGCGATGCATCAGGCACGCACCCGCGGGTCGATCAGGCCGTAGAGCAGGTCCGCCGCGAGGTTGAGCGCGACGAAGAGCGACGCGATGACGAACAGTGTGCCGACCACCACGGGGTAGTCGCGGCTGTTCACCGCATTGGCCATCATGCTCGAAATGCCGGGCCAGTTGAAGACGAACTCGGTCAGCACCGTGCCGCCGAGCATCGCGCCCACGGTCGATCGCACCCGCCTGGATGGTGACGGGACATCCTCGCGGGCTGCGCCGCAGGTTCAGCGGGCCGCGCACCTTGAAGTGCCGACCGCGATGATCGAGTACATGCATCTTCGCGGGGTCGAAGAAGGTGCCGGATGCCTTGTCCATGGGAAGGCATCATCGTCCCAGCTTTCCCACAGGCCCTTCACCACCTCGACGAAGTCGGCTGCGCGGTCGTAGCGGCCGCGCTTCTCGGGTGGCTCGTCGAGCCCGAAGTTCAGTGCCTCCGCCTCCGACCAGGAGGTGACGAGACTCTAACCCGCGCGGCTCTTGCCGATGTGGTCGAGCGAGGCGAACTTGCGGGCGATGTGATAGGGCTCGTTGTAGGTGGTCGAGGCGATGGCGATGAGGCCGATGTGGCTCTTGACCATCGACAGCGCGCCGAGCGGCGTCATCAGCTCGAAATTCACGATGTCATGCGATACCATGTGGCGCGCGGCGTGTTCCTTCGCGCGCGCGACGGCGCGTCCGGATGGCGCCTGGCCGCGATGTGATACGGGTTGCGCATCGATACTCCGAGATGATTCTGCCTGGGTGAGGTCATGACCTTGGGCTCCCGATTCTGCATGAGCGCTTGCGCTCGCCGACGGTCAGCGCTGGCGAGAATAAGCAAGCGATGCGCCATCCCACCTCGCCATGAGGGCTCGCCGCAGGCTACCTCAGCGCGGACGCGACGCTGCGCGCCGCAAGCCCCCCGCTGCCATTGTTCTGCGCTGGGGAAGACCCCCGGCACGCCATGGCATCACGCTTCCGGCGCAAGGAGGTCGGCGGTCTTCATGTGCTCGACGAGCTTCGACGCCTGATCGACGATATAGTCGGCGAAGATCTTCCCCGCCGCCCCGTTCGAGATCGAGGTGTCGCCATTCACCGTGCCGTCGGTATGATCAGTGATGTGCATCGGCACATAGACTTCCAGTTCACCCATGCGCACCGAGTTCAGCCCCTGGGTCGGCAGGCCCATCAGGATCTTGCCGTTGTGCACGGGGCCCGCGAGGTCGGGGCGGCGCAGGTCCGGATAGAGATGGGCATAGACCGATCCGATCGGGTCGACGCCATGCCCGACCGAGGCCTTCCAGTTGACGCCATGCGCCTGTTCGCGCACGCGGGCGGGCACCATCGGCCAGATGTCGATGAAGGGGACGATCACGCCGCGTTCGCGGCGGATATCGCGCACCAGGCGATCGAGCAGCGCGTGGTTGCCGGTATGGCCGTTGAACACCAGCAAGCGATTGACGCCATGGTCGAGGAAGGCGCCGATCATGTCGCGCACCACGCCGGTGAAGGTCTCTGGCGAGACCTGGATGCCGCCGGGCACGGCGCGGAACGAATCGGACCAGCCGAAGGGAAAGGTGGGCGCGACCAGCGCACCGGTGCACTCGGCGACCTGTGTGGCGAGGTCGCGCGCCAGCATGAAGTCGCCCATCGGATTGCAGGGGCCCTGCACCTCCTGGCTGCCGAGTGGCAGCAGGATCACCGGGTCCTCCGCCATGCGGTCCGCGAATTCGACCGAGGTCATCTGCTCGATCAGGTATTTCATCTCGTATCTCCATGAGGGGTAGTTGCTTGTACGCCGTGGCCCTGCATGCGCACCCAGTTGCGGGGTCGAGCCCGGCCCGCTGGGCGGTGACGCAATGCCATAGAGCCGCATCGCTTGGGCACCACTCTTGAGCCTAGCTCCTTCTGCGGCGCGTGATCGGGACGTGCGTCGACGCGAGGGCCGCGGGCAAGCTGCGCATCCCGCGGGCACAGCGCTGCGACGATGCGTACAATCATCACGGACGACAGTGCGTCCCCGACCCTGGGCACGAAGCGCGCTACGGATGCGCCCAGGCGCCGCGGCATCGCGTTGCGTGCGCCGTAGCCAGACGGCGCCGGGTCAATCGGGAACGGCGATGTCGCGTCTCGGCGTATCTCGTGCGCGAGGCAAGCCGGTTCGGCGACGGCACCACGCCCCCAAGTCCGATCGGCATTTGGTCGATTGACTTCCGATACGGCGACGGCCGTCGGCGCGGCTCGATAAACCGCCGATGTTGACGGCGCATCTCCAGCATCGTGGAGAGCAACCGCCCTGTCCCGCCCGTATCCAGCCACGCGCTGTCATCCCGTCATGGGTGCGCGGCGATCCGTCCCTTCGCGCAGTATATGAGCGCGGATTCGGCGGGCAAGACGCTATCGGCGATCCTGGTCGCAGAGAGACTCAGGCCTGCTCGCAATCCATGCGCCACTCGACCAGATTGTAACGCGCTTCCGCAGTGCCGCTTGTCGCCATCTGGAGCGATGACCGCTTTCAGCATGCGGCGGCGCACGCCGCTGCATGCTCGGGCAGTTCCCTACCCTTCCCCTGCCGATCCCGAAGTCGCCGGCCAAAAAGCGGAGGCCGCCAGGGGCCGCGCCCGCCACGTTCTGCTATGCCGCAATCCGCGCTTCGTACGGGGCTTCCATCCGCGCAGCCTCTTCGGCGGTCAGAGTGATGTCGACCGCAGCGGCGGCATCAGCGATCTGCGACGGGTCACTGACGCCGACGATCGGCGCTGCCATCACCGCCTTGCTCAGCAGCCAGGCCAGCGACACTTGCATCGGCTTGACCCCGCGCGCCGTCGCGATATCGAGCACCACATCCAGCACGGCGAAGTCGCTGTCCCGGAACAGCCCGTCGGCCAGGCGGTCGGTGCGCGCGCGCTGTGTCGCCGCCCCTTCCCGCGTCCGATTGCCGCCGAGGAAGCCGCGCGCCAGCGGCGAATAGGGCACCAGCCCGACCCCTTGATCGAGACAGAGGGGGATCATGTCGCGCTCCTCCTCCCGCTGCACCAGATTGTAGAGATTCTGCATCGCCACCGGCCGCGCCCAGCCGCGTTCCGACGCCAGCGTGCACATCTGCGCGAAGCGCCAGGCCGGCATGGTCGAACCGCCGACATAGAGGACCTTGCCCGCCTGAACGAGGTCGTTGAGAACCGCCATTGTCTCCTCGACCGGCGTCACCGGATCGATGCGATGCAACTGCAGCAGGTCGATGTAGTCCGTGCCCAGCCGCTTGAGCGAAGCATCCACCGCCGACATCAGATGCTTGCGCCCGACCCCGCCGGCGTTGGGCTTCTCGCTCGTCGGAATGCCTACCTTGGTCGAGAGGACGATCTCGTCGCGCGGCACATCCTTGAGCAGGGTCGTACCGATGATCCGCTCGCTTTCCCCGGCGTTGTAGACATTGGCGGTGTCGAAGAAATTGATGCCGGCATCCAGCGCGGCCCGGAAGAAGGGGCGCGCGCCTTCCTGGTCGATCGCCGCCCAGCCGCGCCGTCCGGCCGCACCCCAGGAATTGCCGCCGAGGCAGATGGCGGAAACGGTCAGGCCGCTGCGGCCAAGCTGGACATACTTCATGATGGCAGATCCCTGAATCGGCTTCCGACCGGACCTAATGCTGCGGATGCGCCTTCACGGCCAGCGTCAACTCGCTGCTGCCCGCCGTACCCGGGCGATAGACGATGCCCGTGCGCGAGGCGAGGATCGGCGGTGAGGTGAAGAGCGGGATGAACATCCTGTTCTCCGTGCCGCGGCGGAACGCGTCCGTCTCAAGCGCAATGCGCCGCGCCTCATCGGATTCGAGCTGTGCGTCGCGGATGCTCTGGTCGGCGGTCTCGTCGGCCCAGCCAGTGCGATTGGCCGAACCGAGGCCGCGCGCACGATCATAGCTGTGATACATCGCCGCGAGCGTCGCCAGCACATCGCCCTGGCTGTTGCTCCAGCCACCGAGGAACAGCGGCTGCGGGTTGTTCCCCGCGCGCACCCGCCCGAAATAGACGGTGCCGGGAACGGCCTCGACGGCCACGCGGATGCCGATCCGCGCCAGCATCTGGCTGATCGCCTGGCAGCTCTCGGCATCGGCGACATAGCGGTCGTTCGTGCACATCAGGCTGGTGCTGAAGCCGTCGGCATAGCCCGCCTGGGTCATGAGCCGACGGGCCTGCTGCAGGTCGAAGGCATCGGGCCTGACATCGTCGAGATAGCCGACCATGCCCGGCGTCGCGATCTGGCTGGCCGGCTCGCCATATCCGCCAATCAGGGAGCGCACCATGCCCGCTCGGTTGAGCGCCAGCGACATGGCCTGGCGCACCAGCGGATGGGCCAGCGGGTCGATGTTCACATTTGCGCTTCGCAGCGCCGGGGCGTTCACGCCGCCAAGATTGACGCCGAAGAACATGACGCGCGATGGCGTGCCGACATGGACGGCGACATTGGGTCGCTGCGCCAGCGTCGCGGCGTCGCGGGGCTGGACGCCCTCGATCAGGTCGACATCGCCGGCAGGCAGCGTCGCGGTGCGTGCCGCGTCATTCGGCACGACGCGGAACTCGACCTTCTGCCATTCGGGGCGAGTGTCGAAGTAGGCGGGATTCGCCCGCATCGTCACGCGGCTGCGGTCGACGAAGCTCCCGAAGCGATAGGGACCCGTGCCGATCGCCGCCACACCGGTGTTGAAGTCACCGGTCTGCCGGCCTTCGACTGCCCGCTGCGAGACCATCATCAGCCCCGCGATCTGACGCGGCAGGATCGGGTTCGGGCGGCTGGTGCGGAGCTCGACGGTGCGGTCGTCGATCCTTACCACCTCCGTCACGGTCGCGATGTAAGGCGTGTAGGGCGAGGGGATGTTAGGCACACGCCGGATGGTGAAGACCACGTCATCCGCGGTGAAGGGCGGCCCGTCATGGAAGGTGACGCCGGGACGCAGCGTGAACCGCCAGGCGCTGTCGCCCCACGGCGCCCAGCCGATGGCGAGGTCGGGCTGCAGCTTCCCGTCCTCATCCGCGCGCAACAACGTGCAGTACAGGTGCATGTTGTAGGACATGTTGGCCCCGAGCCACAGGAAACGCGGATCGAGTGTCGGCGCATTGGCCATGCCGATGCGCAGATCATCTGCGGAGGCGCCGCTCGAAAGGGCCATGGCCAGAACGGGGCAACAAAACCGGGCGCACGACGAGTCACTTGCATCTCCTTTGGGTGATTCACGACTGGCCGTGGCGGGGCTTTCCCAGGTTGGGAACAATGCTCACGCCGAGGCGCAAGGGTTCCAGGACAAAGAGGAGGAAGAAGCGCTCTCCCTCCCCCGAACGCCTCTCATCTCTTCTCCGGAGCGGCCGCAGCCGATCGCGGCACGCCGCAGCCATCCTTCGAGCTGGACGCGAACATCTCGGGATAGCTGGTGCGAAGCTGCGCCACGGCGACCTGCACCGGCTGGGCGACGTTGTTGGCGACCAGCTTGGGAGCCACCCCGAACAGTCGCGACTTCATGAAGAAGCGCCACTGCACGGGGAGTGAGTCGATGATCTCGGTCATGGCCGCATAGGCGTCGCGGCACCAGACCTGCTCGAAGGCGTCGCGCTCGGGGCCAAAGAAGAAGTGGCGACCGGTCTCCGCCTGCCGCAATTCGGCGCGGCGGGCGGCCGTGGCGGCCATGTCCACCGCGTCGCCCTTGATCACCACCCCGTACCCGTCGCCGGCGGCGGCCACCGATACAAAGCCGCGCCGGACATCCTGCAGCACCAGTGCGATGCCGCGCCACAGCGGGCTGCCACGCCCACCACCGCCGGGCGAGTGGATATGCAGCACGTCACCCGGATCCATGCCGGTGATATCGGTGTTGCTCGGCGGCTTCATGCGATTGGTGCCGGGGTTGAGCATGTTGATCCAGGCTCTGATCGGTGATGCCTTGCGCCATCTGCAGGCGGCCGCTGATCAGGCCGTCGGCGAGGGCCGTCGCATTGGTCACGATGTTGAAGGTCACTACCTCGACATGGGCGGCGCCCTTGTTGGGCAGCGTGGCGGGACCTCAGCGGTAGTTGTCGTTCCTGACCACGGGGATCCGCTCATTCGGCGCATAGCTGCCGATCGTGAAGGGGCCGCTGCTCGCAGCCCGCCCCGCACAGCGCGATGCGGCATCGAGCGTTGCGGTGCGCGCCGAATAGATGCCCAGATTCGGCGTGCTGACCCCGCAGAGGAACGGAGCGTTCGGATTGCTGAACCTGACCACGACGGTGTGCGGGTCGACGGTCTCGGTGCCGGTATTGTCGACGAGATAGCTGGAGGGTGTCGGAGCGACAGGCGCCAGGGCCCTCATCGCATCAAAATTCGCTTTCACGACCGTAGCGTCCAGCACGGCCCCGTCGCTGAAGCTGACGCCTTCACGCAGGCGGAAGGTGAACTCCGTGGCGTCGTCATTGACGGTCCAGGACTCGGCGAGCCACGGGGCATAGGTCCCGTCGCGCCCCAGATAGACGAGCGAGTCCACGATCTGACGCTGGTGTTCAAGCTGCGTTCGCAGCGTGGTCTGCCATGGGTCCTTGCAGCGAGAATCCCGAGTCAGCGCCGCCCGCAGATCCCCGCCGGCCCGGGTCTCCCTGCCCTGAGCCGATGCCGCCCCGCACAGGCCGAACAGTGCCAGCGCGATGCCGGTCGCAAGAAACTCTGACCGCCTGCAGTGAAATCCAGCGCGTTCCATGGTCAATCCGGCCTCCGTTGTGGGTTCTAGAGCCCCGCTCGAGTTCAGCAGCTGCTGGGTGTAGTCATGCCGGGGGCTCGCGAAGACGCGATGGGTGGGGCCCGATTCCACGATCCGCCCTCTGCTCATCACCGCGACGCTGTCCGCGAAGTCCTGCACGACCGAGAGGTCATGCGAGATGAACAGGTACGCCACGCCCAGTTCGCGTTGCAGGGATTTGAGCAGGCGGAGCACCTGCGCCTGAACGAGGACATCCAGGGCGGAGACCGGCTCGTCACAGACAACAAGCTGGGGAGAGAGCGCCAGCGCCCGCGCGATCGCGACCCGCTGCTGCTGCCCGCCCGACCGCTCCGCCGGCTGCCTATCGAGGAATGACTTCGGCAGTCCGACGAGATCGAGCAGTTCCGCCGCGCGCGCATCGCGCTCGCGCCCGGTCCTGATTCCGAATGCCCTCAATGGCTCCGCGACGATCTGCGAGATGCGCATGCGGGGATTCAGCGAATCATACGGGCTTTGATAGACGACCTGCATATTCTGGCGCATCTGGCGCGGCTCTTCATCGCGCAGCCCACCGATCTCGGCATCGTGGAACCGGATCGACCCTCCGGACATGGTCTCCAGCCGCAGTACCAGGCGGGCCCTGGTCGACTTGCCCGACCCCGATTCACCGACCAGGGCCAGCGTCTTGCCTTGCTCGATCTCGAAGGACACGTCATCCACGGCGACGATGTCCCGGTGCGACACCGTGAATCGCTTGCTGAGATTCGCCACCTTGAGAAGGGCAGGGCCTCCGCCCTGCGCCGCCTCGGTGCCTTCACAGACCGTCGCCCCGGCGGCAGCCCGCCAGCCCAGCCGCGGCGCGTTCGCGAGCAGCTCCCGAGCATAGTCGGACCTCGGTTGGTCCTGCAGTTCGCGCACCGTGGCTGCCTCGACGACCGAGCCGTTCTTCATCACCAGGATACGATCGGCGCGATGGATGGCCAGCGCGATGCCGTGGGTGATGATGATGAGCGCCGTGCGGCGTTGTGCGACGAGCCGCGAGAGCTGATCCATCAGGCGCTTCGTGACCGTGACGTCGAGCGCTCTGGGCGGCTCGTCCGCGATGATCAGTCCGGCCCGCAGGCGAAGGCGATCGCGATCAACACGCGCTGCTTCATGCCGCCCGAGAGTTCGTGCGGGTAGGAAGCGGCGACGCGCTCCGGATCCGGCAGGCCCGACTGCTCCAGTAACTCGAGCACCTTCTCCCTCACGGTCGCGGGATCGGCGAGGCGGTGCAGGAGAAGAGGTTCGGCGACCTGCTGCGCGATCCGCTGGGACGGGTTCAGCGAGCTCATCGGATCCTGCGGCACCACGCCAATCCGCCTGCCCGGATCTGGCACATGAGGCGGCTGGAGTAGGTGCTGATGGGGCGGCGGTTGAAGCTCACCGAGCCCGATCGCAGCCTGCGTTGACGGGAAGCGTCGCCATGATCGCGTTGGCGAGCGTCGACTTGCCCGAGCCGGACTCGCCGACGATCGCCGCGACCTCGCCAGGACGCAACGCGAGGCTGACACCCTTGAGCGCTTCGACAGTGCGATGACCCATCCGGTAGGAAACGACGAGACCATCGATCTCCAGGAGAGGTGCAACCGGGTCGTGGGCGGCATTCGCCAAGGCCGGCAGTTCACTCATGCCGGCTTCCGATCGCGCGGGAAACGCGGCTGAGCGCGATGACCACGACCACGAACATGAGACCCGGCAAGACGCTGAGCCACCGTGCGTTCTGCAGATAGACCTGCCCCTGTGCGATCACCCGTCCCCATTCGGGGGCGGGCGGGGCCTGGCCGAAGCCGAGATAGCTCATCGCACCGATCGTCAGCATCGCCGTCCCGAACTCGAGCGTCGCAAGCGCAACCAAGCCCCCCCACAATTTGTAGACGACGAGCATGTACTCCTCGGCCCGGTCGTAGCGGGCGTCGTGCTCGACGCCCTGCTTGATGCCGAGATTCGCCCAGCCGCCGGGATTGAAGGACGTCACGACGTTCCAGCCGACGCGGCCGCGCGTGATGTGGTCCAGCTGCTCATCTTGCGCGCGAAGGTGAAGGGATGCTCCTGAACCATCGCACTCGTCGTGACGAAGCCCAGATGCGTCGTCTCGCGCGACAGCGCGGCGATCAGGATCGCCGCATCCATCCGCTGGTACTGTCCTTCGCGAAGCGGGCCGTCCAGGTCCCCTTCGCGGTATCCGCCCGACCCGAGACCGTCCGCCCAGAAGACGGCGTCGAGCCGTCCCCGCTCGGCGATGCGGGCGACCTCGACCCAACTGTCGATATCGGCATAGGCACGATTGCCCCATGCCTCGGGAAGACGCCAGGGGCCACCATGGCTGAGCGACATGCTGAATTGAGTCAACACGCTGATGCTGAAGTGGTCACGCATTCCGAGCGCCCCTGTCTCTGGTCATGGCCACGCTAGCCGCGGACGGCATCGTTGCCGTCGGTCCGGGGCCTCGGCGGCGAAGAGATGCGAACGTCGAAACCAGCCCCCACAAGATCCGCATCGATACGGCACCCCATCTGCTGCAGCCTCCGGCATTGAACGCAAGGACGATGTCAACTATCCCGAACGGCGCTGGCGCAGGTCCAAGATCGATTTGCCGGCCTGCAGTAAGCTGCCCTTATGGCATCGGGATGCTGGCGTGCGGCTCGCGTCGGCTCTCGGCACTACAGGCCGCGCACCGAGGCACCGTTTTGCGATCCTCTGAGTTTGCCGGCGTTGTCTTGCGCTCATCCCGCTATGGGGCGCGTGGGCATATGCGTGAGGTATCGTCGCGGATCGGCTACATTGAGCGCTGCGATCTCAATCGACGAGCCGAAGGCGCCCCACCATCGAAGGCCAGGCTGGCCGGCCCCGCTGAGTATTGGGAGGAACTCACTGGATCATCGCTATTGCACTGGCCTCTGAGCTGGTCTGCGGCCCGGCCATTGGCACTGTTTCCGGCGTAGCCGGTAGCCGAGCGGAACATGCGGTCGCGCCGTGCCGAATACGCCGCCGTTCAACGGCTCGTCGCGCGGCTTGCCGTCGAAGTTCCACGCATAGCCATTTTCGCGACCAGCTTGCCGAAGGGAATATCCCACGAGGAGGACAGTGGATCTTCCGATCGGCAGCGGCCATCGGAATTGCTCCGCGACAGTAGCCGGGAGCCTATGCTCCGGCCTCCGCCCCGCCACGAGGCCCTACCCTCCTCCACTCTCCGTCTTCGTGCAAGGCAACTGACGGAGAGCGCCAGCGCCTGTGATGCGAGGCGGTGCAAGCGCAGAAATGGCGCACCGGCGCATCCAGCCGGCACTATCGCGCTATGGCACGGCAGGTACATCTTGCGGCGCCGGCCGGAGCGTTGCCCAGACGCCTCCACGGTGGGCCGCCGTGTCAGGCGGCGCTTCACACGCCGCCCGCTCGCTGTGGCCCCGAAATCAGACCGGGTCGGGAAAGTCGTAGAGACGCCGCGCCTGATCCGAGAGGATCCGCGCCCGCGTCGCCTCGTCCGGCACCCAGTCCAGCATCATATCGAGAAGATCGCCGTCATTCGGCATGACGCGGCCCCGCATGTTCACATGCGGCCAGTCCGATCCCCAGACCAGCCGTTCCGGCGCATGCGCGACCAGCGCATGGGCAAGCGGCGCGACGGAGGGATAGGGGAAGTCTTCCTGCGTGCAGCGCATCGGGCCGGACAGACGCACCCACACTTTCCCGGAATCGAGCATGCGCAGCACGGTCCGGAAGGCAGGCTGGTCGACGCCGCCCTCGGCCGGGATCGCCGCGAAATGGTCGAGCACCACGGGCGCGGTCAGCGCCATGAGCCGCTCGGCGTAATCGTCCAGATCGCGGGGCGAGGGGTAGAACTGAACAACCCAGCCCAGTTCGGCGGCCATCGCCGCCACGCGCTCGGACAGATGGGGCAGATGCGCGCCGTGGCTCGGGCTGACGAAACGGCAGCCGCGCACGCCGAGCGCATGCAGGCGTTCCATCTCGGCCTGCGTCACCTCCAGTGGCAGCAGCGCCACGCCGCGGAAGCGATCCGGGAAGCGGCGCAGCGTGTCCTCGAGGTGGCGCGTGCTCATGCCATAGCCGCCGCCGCTGACGATCACCGCATGGGCCAGGCCGAGCGTGTCCTGCAGCGCGATGTTGGTCTCCGGCAGCGCGTCCTCCGAGATGTAGCGGCTGCCGGGATCGAAGGGGTATTCCGCCGCCGGTCCGAACAGATGGATCTGGCAATCGACCGACCCAGGCGGACAGACCAGGCGCGGCTTGCACGGATTGGGATCGGGGGGCGGGGTCAGCGGCGGTGTCATGGGGTCTCCGTCATTCCGCGCGGATGTTGGATGCGCGGATCACCTCGCGCCATTGCGGGATCTCCCGCGCGATCAGGGCCCGGAATTCCTCAGGCGTGGAGCCGACCGGCTCGACGCCCTGGGCGTTGAGGCGCTCGACCACGTCCGGAGCGCGCACGGCCGCGATCAGCACGCGGGAGAGTGCGTCGATAGCGTCCGGCGGCGTGCCCGCGGGCGCGAGCACGCCCATCCAGAGAATCCCTTCGAAGCCGGGCAGGCCGGATTCCGCGATGGTCGGCACGTCCGGGATTTGCGGGGAACGATGCGGGCCCGCGGTCGCCAGCACGCGGATCGTCCCGGCATCCATATGCGGCTTCGAGGTCGCCAGGCTGTCGAGCTTGAGCGCGACGCGCCCGGCCACTAGGTCCGTCAGCGCCGGGGCGGCGCCGCGATAGGGGACATGCAGCACCTCGATGCCGAGCCGGCGCAGCATCAGTTCCATCGTCACATGGGGATGCGATCCGATCCCGGCCGAGGAGTAGCTCAGCTTGCCGGGATTCTGCCGCGCATAGGCGACGAACTCGGCGAAGGTCGTGAAGGGTGCCGATACGGGCGCGATCAGGATCTCCGGGATCTGCGCGACCAGGGAAATGGGCGCGAAATCCCGCACGGGGTCGATGCCGCTGTCGGGGAACAGGCTCGGGTTGATGGTGTGGTTCGGGGCGGTGAACAGCAGCGTGTAGCCATCGGCCGGCGAACGCGCGACGCGCTGCGTGCCGACATTGCCGCCCGCGCCCGGCAGGCTGTCCATCACGAAGGATGCATTGCCGAGCAATTCGCCCGCCTTGGCGAAGATCGGCCGCGCCGTCACGTCCACCGTACCGCCGGGCGGAAACGGCACGACGACCCGGATGGGCCGGTCGGGATAGGCGGCTAGGGCGATACGTGGCGCTAACGCCGTCCCTGCCACGAGCCCGAAGAGCAGCCTGCGGCGCAGTCCTTGTTCGATCATGGTTGTTCCTCCCGAATGTCGTTCATTGTGAGAAGTAGAGCCCGAGCGGCGTCCTGCCGAAGATGGTCGCGCGCGTCGCCGCATCGGGCACGCAATCGATCAGCCAGTCGATCGTCTGCTGATAGGTGAACTGACCTTCATGGCCAGCGAAGGGGCAATCGCTGGCCCAGACCAGGCGCTCGGCGCTCGCCTCGCGTACCAGCGCACGCGCGTAATCGGACGATTGCGGGCCGAGCCGATAGCCGCCCGACAGCTTCACCCAGGTCCGACCGCGCTGGATGGCGGCGAGCATGGCCTGGAAGCCTTCACTCTCCACGCCGCGCTGCGGGTCCGGCCGGCCCATGTGGTCGATCACCAGCTTGACCCCCGACGCTTCCAGCGGCGGCAGCAGCGCAGGCAGCTTGGTGCCTTCAACATGCAGGTGGATGTGCCAGTCGAGGTCGCGGCAACGGCGCAGGAAGCGGCGGTATTCGAAGGAAGTGAGGTCCGGCAGGTCGTTGCGGTTGATGAAGGGCAGCCGGACGCCGACCACGCCCGCATCGTTCATCCATTCCATCGTGCTGCGCTCGACGCCGGGATCGAGGATCACCGTCCCGCGCAGCCGCGGGGTGCGGCGCAGGCATGCGATCGTGTAGTCGTTGTAGTCGCCATAGGGGCTGGCCGCGGCGATCACCGCGAGGCTCACACCATGCTCGTCGAGGATGGCGAGATACTGTTCGACAGTGAAGTCGTAGTCGAGGCGGTGGCGCGGATTGGCCACCAGCGGCATGTCCGCGGTCCAGATGTGAGCGTGGCAGTCGATGATCGGCGTGGTCGCCATGGCTGTGCTCCCTGCGGCAGGCGCTATTGGCGCTCGATGCCGGCGGCTTCGATGACGCGTGCCCAGATCGCGATGTCCTGGCGCAGCAGCGCGCCCATCGCTTCGGGCGAATTCGGGTCGGGCTCGACGCCGAGGCCGAGCAACCTTTCGCGGATCTCCGGCATGGCGAGGATCGCCGCGATGTTGCTGTTCAACAGGGCGATCACCGGCGCCGGCGTGCCGGCCGGCGCGAACAGGGCGTTCCATCCCGTCACGGCATAGTCGCCGAGGCCCGCCTCCCGCAGCGTCGGCAGGTCCGGCAGCAGGACCGAGCGGCGTTCGCCCGTGCTCGCCACCGGCCGCAGCAGCCCGCCATCGATGGCACCGCGCGCGGCCGCGTAGGATTCGAACCCGATCTGCGCATCGCCACGCTGCACCGCGGTCAGCACCTCGCCGGTGTTGCGATAGGTGACGATAGTGGCGTCGAGGCCGGCGGCGTTCTTCAGCCACTCGGCCGCGAGGTTCTGCGTGCTGCCCGCGCTGATGGTGGCGATGACGAGACCGCGGCCTCCGGGGCGACCGGCGGCCAGCACGTCCTGCACGCTGCGCAGCGGGCTGTTGATCGCGGTGAGCAGCAGCAGGTCGAAGGATACCAGCGCGGAAATCGGCATGAAGTCGCGGACCGGATCAAAGGGCAGCGACCGGAAGAGCGAGGCGTTGATCGCATTGCCCGTGCTGATGACGATAAGGGTCTGGCCATTCGGTTCGGCCGTGGCGGCGGCACGCGCGGCGAGCGACCCGCCGGCGCCCGGCCGGTTCTCCACGACCACCGGATGGCCGAGCCGCGCCGAGAGCCTCTCCCCGACCAGGCGTACGGTCAGGTCCGCAAGGCCGCCCACGCCGAAGCCGATGATGATGCGGATCGGACCGTTCGGATAGGCGGCGGTCTGGGCCTGGCCGGCCACCGGCCAGGCTGCCGCAAGACCGGCACTGCCCAGCAGGCCGCGCCGGCTGATCCCGGTGACGTCGATGTTTGTCATGCCGTTTCCTCCCAGGTTCTTGTCAGGCCACATTCCGTGGCAAGCCGTCCCAGACCTCGTCGAGCGACAATGGTCGCACGAGCAAGCCCTGGGCGACGCAGAATTCGATGGCACGCGCGAGCGCCGGCGCCAGCGCTGCGCGTCCGACCGGCAGCGACACCGCCGCCACAGCGGTGCCGAAGACCTGCGCCAGATGCGCCACACGATCCGGTTCGCGCTGCGCGAGATCGCGCTGCACCGTGAGCAAATGGTTCACCGGCATGAAGCCGTAGGCCGCCTGGAAATCCGCCCCCGCGGCAGTCGGGTCTGGAAAGACCGTGCGGAACACCAGGTCGTCCGGCACGTCGTTGCCGAAGATGGCGGCGTCCAGCGCGCCCTCGCGCAGCATGCGCGCCATGTCGGCGCCGGGGGCGGCGCGCTCGGCCCAGGGCGGATCGCGATACTCCGGCAGATGGGCGCCCTCGAAGGTCACCCAGCGGATGGCGTCGGGCGGGACGCCGTGCCGGTCCTGCAGGACGCCGCGCAGCCACATGCCAGTGGTCTGGCTGTAGGCGCGGACACCCACTCTCCGCCCGGCAAGGTCGGCGGGCCCGCGCAGGGGTCCATCGGCACGGCACAGCAGCGCCCCTTCCTGAAAGCGCGCGGCAAGCGTCACCGGCAGCAGCACCAGCGGCTTGCCCGCCGCCTTCGCCATCAGGAAGGTGGCGATCGCCATCTCGCTGACGTCGTAGCGCGCTTCGCGCACCATGGGGGCGAAGGCGCGGCTGATGACGGGAACATCGGCGAAGGAGAGGCCCAGCCCTGCCGCATCGCCCTCACCCGCCATCAGCGCCGCTGTGTATGCGTAACGGCCGATGGCGGCTCGCAGCGGCGGCGCGTCAGCCATGCGGCGCGTCCTCGTAGCGCAGGCCCTTGCGCGCCAGCGCGTCGCGCATGCCATAGATGTCGAGGCCGAGCTCTCCGGCCTTGAGGCGTTCGCGCGTCGCGGCCTCCTTGGCCTCGCGCGCCGCGGAGGCCTTGAGGACCTGCTCGGCCTCCGCGCGCCGCACCACGACGACGCCATCATCGTCGGCGAGCACCAGATCGCCGGGTTCGACGCGTTGCCCCGCGCAGACCAGCGACAAGTTCACGGAGCCCAGCGTCTCCTTCACCGTGCCCTGTGCGGAAATGGCGCGGCTCCAGACCGGGAAGCCCATGGCCTCGAGTGCGGCCACGTCGCGGCACCCGCCTTCGATGACAAGGCCCGCGACGCCCCGCGCCCGCAGGGAGCAGGCAAGCAGCTCCCCGAAATAGCCGGCATCGGAGGGCGAGGTCGGCGCGACGACGAGCAGGTCACCCTCATGGCATTGCTCGACCGCGACGTGGATCATCCAGTTGTCGGCCGGCGGCAGGGATACGGTGACGGCGGTGCCGACCGCCCGCGCACGGGGCCAAACCGGCCGCATATACGAGGCGAACAACCCCTTGCGGCCCTGCGCCTCATGCACCGTCGCGACGCCGTGGGATGCGAATCCAGCGACGATACTCGCCGGGACGCGCGCGGGATTGCGGCGCACCAGGCTCATGCAAGGCTCTCCACGACATGCGGGAAGACGGACTGGAAGCCCTCGCCCCAGGTGATCTTCTTGTCCGAGTTGCGCGCCGCCTGTGCACCCCGCTGCTGCGCGACCCGGGTGTAGTATTCCCAGAGGTGCTCCTGCCCCTCCATGCACTCGATCGCCGCGCGCTTCTTCGCCCAGACGCTGCCGATGTCGAGCAGCATGTCCGGCTTCCAGTTGCACTGTTCCGGCTGGTGCGGCTCGAACAGGAAGACCGGCGGTGCGCCGAGGACCTTCTGCCCCGGATTGTGGCCATGCGCCTGCGCGGTGATGCGCGCATGCTGCGCGAAGTCGGTCACCGCAGGGTGGTCGTGGTTGTAGATGTCCTCCTTGCTGTGGGTCAGCATGAAGGCCGGATGAATGTCGCGATAGACATCGACCAGGCGAAAGAAGGCGTCCTTCGTCAGGTCGATCGGATAGTCGCCGAGGTCCCAGAACTGGATGTCGTGCACACCGAGCACCTCGGCGGCCTTCTTCGCCTCCGCCTCGCGCCCCGCCTTCACGCGGTCCATCGTCATGCCCGGCACGCGCCACAGCTTCGCCGATTCGCCGCGCTCGCCATAGGACAGGCAGATCACCGTGACCTTGTAGCCCTGCTCCGCATGCAGCGCGATGGCGCCACCGCAGCGCCAGACGAAGTCGGCCGAATGGGCGCTGACGACCAGCGCGGTACGAGGGTTGCTCATGGGTGTGCCGCTCCCGCGGCGCCGTGCTCGGGCATCCGTTCCTCCTGCAGTCCCTGGTCCGGGCGTGCGGCCGGCAGGCTAGGAGCGGCGGCGCCTTCCCGTCCTATTGCTTTTCCGGGTTGAGCTATCAGGATTCGGCATATCGGCCAGCCCGCGGGTGGCGATTTCCGCGATGTGGGCGCGCAGGCTTTCCGCGAAGGCGGCGCCGGCCAGGGACAGCGGCCTGTCGCGTGGCACGACGAGGCCCGCGGGCCGCGGCGGCGCCAGGATGCGAAGGGGAATCACGCGCAGGGCGCCGCGCAGCAGGTCGCCCGCCATCATCAGCCGTGGCATGACCGAGATGTGGTCGGTGGCGAGCAGCATCTCCCGGATGAAGCCATAGGAGCTGGACCGCAACGGCATGCCACGCGCCATGCCGAGAAGGGATAGCATATGCTCGATCTCCTGCCCGACGCGCTGGCTGACGGTGGGCAGCACGAGTTCGTAGCTCCGCAGGGCGGCGGCGGTGATCTCCCCGGCGGTCGAGAAGACCGGGTGATCGGGCCTGGCGAGGAAGGAAATGGGTTCCTCCCACAGCGCCTCCCGCACAAAGCCGTCCGGGGCCGCGGGGGCGTAGAGACGGCCGACGACCATGTCGATATCGCGCGCCAGGAGCATCGGCAGCAGGTCCTCCATGCGCCCCTGCTGGACGCGCACCTGGATGCCGGGATGGTCGCGCCTCAGCCGGATGAGTGCCCCGGGAAGGACGCCTGCGGCGGCAACGGGCAAGGCACCAAGCGCGACGACGCCACCCTCGGGCCCGGCAATGCTGTCCAGTTCCTCGTCAGCGCGGCGAAGCTCGGCAAGGACCCGGCGAGCCAGGCGCACGACGGCCACACCTGCGATCGTCGGCCGCACCCCACGTGAATGACGTTCGAAGAGTTGCAGGCCGATGATCGCCTCGGCTTCCTTGAGGCTGCGCGACACGGCCGGCTGGCCGATGCCGAGTGCCGAGGACGCCTTCAGCAGGCTGCCATGCGTGTCGAGAGCGTCGACGACACGCAGGAGCGGCAGCTTGAGGCGTTGGTCGAGATAGCGGCGTGTCACGGAAGGCTAACCCGATTCATGCCGCGTCGCAGCGGCAGACGACTTGCTGCCTTTGGCGAAGGGGATAGGGGCGACGCTTGCTCTCGCTCCGGTGTTGGGCCGCGCAGCATATGCACCGTACCATAAGTCCTGATCCTGGCGGAGCCCAGGCGCTCATTTCCCAGCACCCGAGCGCGCGTGCCAGAGCCTTGCAGCGGCGCCGGATCGGCATGCGTCGAGACGGTCGCGACATCGCCGCAGCCCTCCGCCCCGGCGGCGAATGCGAGGGCGCTCAATTCACGGCGGATTATGCCGGAAGGGCCTTGCCCGTCCCGTGCATCGGCCTCCGCAAAGGCCCCCTACCGCCCGCTCGCCGGCGGGAAGACCCAGCTGCCGTTCCCCAGCGGCAGGAAGCTGCCGTCATCCAGCCCTACCTCCCCTGCGATCAGCCCGTTCAGCTTGGCATTCATCGCCATGAGCAGATCGCGATTCGCCCCATCCCCCGCCACGGCCTTCAGGTCGTTCGCGGTCGTCAGGGCCTCCCAAGTCGTCGGCGTATTGAGCCCTTCAGGCGAGAAGCACCGGGAGAAGCGGTCGCCGCCATCGAACACGCTGCGGATCGCGCAGCGGCGATGGAAGTCAGGCGGCTGGTGCCGGATGGCCGCGATGCGCTGGGCGAGCGGAACGGTCGCGCTTGATCGGACGTCGAAATGCGCAACCCATTGCGCGTCCTGGTCGCTGCGCATGTTGTAGCAGAACAGCGCACCCGGCCGCGCCTGCCGGCGCGGTGAGCAATGGCGTGAGGCCGCGGCCCGGCAGCCCCTCGGCCGCAACCCTGAGCCTGGCTGGGTCGGCACCCGTAAGCGCGAGGATCGTTGGCGTCAGGTCCTCCCGCGAGGTGACCTCTTCACAGGCGACCCCGCCGGGATAGGCCGGGTGGACGATCATCAGCGGTAGGTGGTTCTGCCGACGATATGTGGAGTTGCCCTTGCCGCGCATCCGATGATGACCGCCCGTTTCGCCATGGTCGGCCGTGAAGACGATGCTGGTATTGTCGGCCATGCCGTTGGCCTTCACCGCCTCCAGCATGTGGGTCACCTGCCGGTCGCAGTCGCGGATGCAGTTGAAGTAGTAGTTCTGCAGCACGCGCCAGCGGCAGTCCTCATCGGTCCACTGGCCCCCAGGAGGTCGATGACGTCCTGATAGATCTGCTGCGCCTTGGGCCGGCCGGACGCGTCGAAAGGCTGGCTCTGGGTCACCGGCAGGGGCAGTCCCGATGCGCCTTGCACAGCTCGCTGGCCGGCGCGCAGCCGATCGGCATCGCTGAGACCTCGCCCTGCACCTCCTGCCCCGGCAGGTCCGAATTGATGAACATCACATCGTGCGGATTGACGAAATTGACGGCGAGATACCAGGGCTTGCCGGCTGCCCCGAGTTCCATCCCCCGGTGCACAGCCATCGCGTGACGAAAGCGGTGATCGTATCATCGCAGTTGTAGCCGCCGGGCGTGCGGTCGTTGATGCCGCCGACGCCGAAGAAGTCGTCGAAGCCGTAGGTCCGGATGATGTCGCGATACTCCAGCGGCGGCGCCTCGATCGCCTCGTCCACCTGGTCGAGGTTGATGGAGAGGTGCCACTTGCCCTGGTAGGCGGCTTGGTAGCCAAGCTGCGCCAGCCGGTGTCCCGCGGTCTGCACATTCGTCGACATGTCCGGCAGCCAGAGAGCGTCGGCGCTGCCGAAGAAACCGCTGTGCGGAATGTGCAGGCCCGTATAGAGCGTCGAGCGTGCCGGCGAGCACACGCGGGACGCCGCCTGGTGGTCGTTGAAGGTAATGCCGTTGACCTTAGTCCACTCCGCCCCGGAACGCGGAACGGCCATCGCGAGAAGAAATGCTCCTGGTCCACCAGGATGAAGAGGACGTTGTAGCCCCCGGGTCGCACTTCGGGCCCGCGGCAGCCAGCGGCGCGCCCTGCGCCTGCGCAGCCACCGAGGCGGCAGTCCCGCTGAGCAGCGTTGCGCCCGAGCTAAGCAGGTCGCGGCGCTATGATTGAGGGGGAACATCCCCCGCCACGATCGGGTCCTCACTGCCAAGCCTATCGGTACGCTATCCCATGAGTTGGCCCGGATGTCTTCGGTCGTCCAACGGATTGACCACGATCCTCCCATTGATCCATCCACGGAGGCGCGCGAAGGAGACGTGGGGCGCGGCCCGTGGGTTGGGGAGTCGCTCGTCAAGTCGCGGCTGCGCACGCCGACGTCTCATCGACGCGGAGGCCGGCGTGCGCTACCCCCACGGGGCGAGCGGGATCAGCCCGGGGGAGCAAGGCCATGGCGACAAAGCGTATCGCGGTCGAGGAAGCCTTCGTGACGCCCGAGATCATGGCGGAATGGCAGGTCGTGCTGTCCAGCCGCGACGTGGAGCCCGGCTTCGCCAAGATGGGCCAGACCATCCTGGCGCAGACGCCTGCGAACAAGCCCCTCGACGACCGCCTGCTCGACATCGGCGCCGGCCGCATCGCCCACATGGATTCGATCGGCGTCGACATGCATATCCTGTCGCTCACCTCGCCGGGCGTGCAGGTCTTCAAGGCGCCACTCGCCACGCGGCTTGCCGCTGCGTCGAACGATGCGCTGGCGACGGCCGTGCGCGCCCATCCGGCGCGCCTCGCCGGGCTGGCAGCCATCGCGCCGCAGGATCCGGTGGCCGCGGCCCTGGAGATCGAGCGGGCGGCCGGAAGGCTTGGTCTGTGTGGCCTCATCATCAATTCCCACACGATGGGTGAGTATCTCGACGCCCCCAGATACCGGCCCATCTTCGAGGCAGCGCAGGCGTTCGACATGCCGATCTACCTCCATCCGCGTGAACCCGCCCCGTCCATGGTAGCTCCCTACCTCGACTACGGCCTGTACTTCGCCGGCTGGGGATTCGCTGCGGAGACCGGGTTGCATGCGATGCGCCTGATCATGTCCGGGACCTTCGATCGCTTTCCGAAGCTCAAGATCGTGCTTGGCCACATGGGCGAGGGCATACCGTTCTGGCTCCAACGCATCGACAACCGCTATCTGCTCGAGGTGAAGATCGGCGCCATCGAGAAGCTTCCCAGGCTGCCCAGCGAGTATTTCCTGGACAACTTCCTAATCACCACGGCCGGGGTCGCCTCGATGCCGGCATTGCGGCTGTGCATGGACGTGCTCGGCGTCGAACGCATCCTATTCGCCGCCGACTATCCCTATGAAGATGACGCCGAGGCCGTGCGCTTCATGGACGGTGCAGCCGTGAGCGAGGACGAGCGCAACCAGATCTATGAGAGGAATGCGCGGCAGGTATTCAAGCTGAAAGCGTAGCTCACCGGCTCAGCGGCCGTCTTGCACGCCGGATGACTGGTTCCGGCATATGGCGGTGCCGTTAGGGGTAAATCTGTGGGGCCGCGTGTCGCATGATTCGATCTCAGACTGTGACCTCGCGGCTGGCCTCATGGGTCCTCCATGGCATCAGCCTGCGCTCCGCCAGCCGGACCAGGCTGTTAAGCGTGAAGGCCAGGATCATGATGGCGATGAGTGCCGCGAAGACGCCAGCGGTGTCGAACTGTCCGGATGCATTCGCCAGCACGAAGCCGAGCCCGCGATTGGCGGCGATCAGCTCCCCCACGATCGCGCCGATCAGCGCATAGGGCACTGAAATGCGGAGCCCGGCGAAGACCCAGGAGATCGCCGAAGGCAGCACGATCTTGCCGAGCACATGACGCTCATTCGCGCCCATCAGCCGCACGATCGTCACCAGTTCCCGGCTGACGCTGCGGACGCCGGTGAAAGTGTTCAGGAAGACGAGGAAGAAGACGACGGTCGCGGTCAGCACGACCTTCATCCACATCCCAATGCCGAGCCACAGCACAAAGAGCGGCGCGAGCGCGATCTTGGGCAGGCTGTAGAAGGCCAGGATGAAGGGCTGCAGCAGCTCGGCGAGGAAGGCGCTGCGGCCGAGCAGCACGCCCGCGACGATGCCCGCCGTGCCGCCGATCGCGAAGCCGGCGAAGGCCTCGGACGCCGTCACCCCGGCATGGAAGAACAGGTTGCCGGAGACGATCAGCCGCTCGAAGGCGGCGAAAATGGCGCTCGGCTTACTGATGAAAAACTCGGCGACCAGGCGGCCCGAGGCGAACTCCCAGACCGTCAGGATCGCGACCACCAGGATCAGGCGGTAGGCGATCATGCGCGTCGGTGTGATGTCGGAGGTCATGGGCCCTCTCCCGCTGTCTGGGCGAGCATCGGCATGATCATGTCCCACAATGCCGCGGCGAGCTCGACGTACCGGCTGTCGTGCCGCAGGCGCAGCAGGTCGCGGTCACGCGGCAGCGGTGAGTCGATGACCGCGCGGACTGTACCGGGTCGCCCGGAGAAGACGACGCAGCGGTCGCACAGTGCCGCCGCCTCGTCGAGGTCATGGGTCACGAAGAGCACCGTCTTGTTGAGCTGCCGGCTCAGCCGCAGCAGCTCGATCTGCATGTTGAGCCTGAGCTGCGCGTCCAGCGCCGCGAAGGGTTCGTCGAGCAGTAGCGTCTCCGGATCGTAAGCGAGCAGCCGGGCTAGCGCGGCGCGCTTGCGCATGCCGCCGGACAGTTGCGATGGATAGGACCGCTCGAAGCCCGCCAGTCCGACCAATTCCATGAGGCCTGCGACCTTGTCGTGCATCTCCCCGCGCGGCCGGCCCTGGATTTCGAGCGGCACCTGGATATTGGCAGCAACGGTCCGCCACGGCAGCAGGTGGTCGCTCTGGGTCATGTAGCCGGTCCGCAGGTTCACGCCCGCCACCGCGCCGCCGTCGTAGCGCACCGTCCCCACGCTCGGCGCGAAGAGACCCGCCGTCATGTTGAGCAGCGTGGACTTCCCACACCCGGACGGCCCGACCAGCGTGACGAATTCCCCTCGCATGACGTCGAGGTCGATGCCGCGCACCGCCTCGACGGCCCGGTCGCCGACAATGAAGGTCTTGCCGACCCCGCGAAAGGCGATGAGCGACGCGCCGGTCATGTCCGTGCGAGGGCGGCGGCCGCGTAGTCGTTGGTCCAGGCCGAACGCGTCGCCGCCGCATCCAGAGGCTCCGGCTGCGTCTCGTTCACGAAGGCGACGATGCGGTCGATCATCGACGCCTCGACCGTCACGCTGCGCGGATAGGCCGGGACGGCATTGCGCCAGACCTCGTCGAACAGGCCCCTGTCGGTGCGCTGGTGCCAGCCGTTCCAGACGGCATCGCGGGCACGGATGCCTTCCTCCGCATTGTGCACCGCCTGCATGGCGCTCTGCTGCGCGCGCAGGAAGCGGATCGCGACCTCGCGGTTGCGCTGCAGCCAGGATTCGCGGGCAATGACGCCGATATAGACGAAACCGTCGAGCTGCGGGACCTCGCCCCGGCCGGCCCAGATCAGCGGCTGCGCGCCGTGGTTGCGCACCGCATCCTCGCCGGTTGGTGGCGGGATGACGAAGCCGTCGATGCGCCCGCGCGACATCGCGGCGACCATGTTCGCCCCGTCCGGGATGGCGGTGATGGTCAGGTCACGGTCCGGGTTGATGCCGGCCTGCTTGGCGAGGAAGCGCACGAGCTGGTCCGCGCCGCCGCCGACCGAGGAGACGGCGAGCGTCATGCCGCGCAGCGCGCGCAGCCGGTGCTGGTAGCTGCTCTGGGCGGTAATGCCCTGCTTGCGTGCCCAGTCGCCCGACATGGTGATGTTGTCGACATACTGCACCACGGCCGGGGCGATCATCATCACGTCGCTGCCGCGCGCCCGGGCGCGGAAGGCGGAAGCCGGCGCGCCGATGTTGAACTGCGCATCGCCGCCCGCGACGGCCGCCAGCGACCGGGCGCCCCCGCCGGCACGCACCAGCTCGACCTCCAGATCCTGCGCGGCGAAGTAGCCGAGCGCCTGGGCGCTCAGCGTCACCCAGAACAGCATGTCGAAGCTCGACATCACGACGGTCAGCTTGTCCTTGGCGAAGGCAAGCCGCGCCGGAGCGGCGAGTGCGGCGGCGGCTCCGAGGCCAATCGCGCGACGGGTCGGCATGACGTGTTCCTCCTCAGCCCTTGAGCCGCTTCATGGCGACGGTGAAGCCTTCCTGCAGCATCTCGACATCGCTGGAATAGGCGAGCAGCAGCGCGCCGGCCTCCTTCCATTGCTGCACCTGCTCGGGGCTGAAGCACAGCATCGCGCAGGTCTTCCCATGGCGGCGCGCGGCATCGAGGATGAGGTTGCGCTTCCCGTCGATGACCTTTGCCTGGTCGGGCGTGCCGAAGACGCCGAGATCCTGCGCGAGATCCGCCGGCCCGAGGGTCAGCGCGTCGATCCCGTCCATCGCCGCGATGGCGTCGAGATCGGCGAAGGCCGCGTCCGTCTCGAACATCACGGTGATGTGGACCTGCTCATTGGCGAAGGCGCGGCGCTCGGCGACCGGCATGCTGCGGAACTCGGTCATGGCGCTCAGCCCACCATTGCCGCGCAGCCCGCGCGGCGCGTAGCGGCACGCGGCGACGATCTCGCGCGCATGCGCCTCCGATTCCACCTGCGGGCAATGGATGTTCCAGACCCCGACATCGAGCAGCCGCGTGATCCATTCGCGGTTCGCCCGCGGCGGCCGCACGGCGATCGGGAAGTCGAGCGCCCGCGCCATCGCCGCCATGTCTGCGATCGTCTCGACCGACAGGCCCGTATGCTCCATGTCGATCCGGGCGAAATCCACGCCCGCCGCCTTCAGCAGCATCAGGATGGAGGGGTTGCGCACCATCGTCACCCAGGTGCCGATCTGCACCTCGCCCCGCGCCAGCGCGGCGCCCATTCGATTACCCTGCATGGTCTTCCCCTATTCCGCCCGGATGTTTGCCCGGCGCGCGACCTTGCCCCAGCGCTGCGTCTCCGCGGCGACGAAGGCGGCGACTTCCTCCGGCGTCATCGGGCGATTTGTGATGCCGAGTTCGGCGAAGCGCGACGCAACCTCGGGGAGCTGCAGCACCGCGTTCACCTCGTGGTTCAGCCGTTCGATGATCGGGCGCGGCGTGCCGGCCGGGGCGAAGAGAACGCCCCAGGTCAGGGATTCAAAGCCCGGCAGCGTCTCCGCGATGGTCGGCGCGTCGGGCGCGATGGGCACCCGGTTCGGGCTGCCCACGCCGAGCAGCTTCAACCGACCGGCCCGGACATGCGGCAGGCCCGAGGAGAGATTGTCGAAGGCGATCTGCACGTCGCCGGCCATCAACGCCGTCATCAGCTCGCCGGAGGAGCGGTAGGGCACATGCTCTGCCGTGGTGCCGGTGATCTGCGTGAACAGCGCGCCCGCCAGGTGGATCGAGGTGCCGACGCCCGACGAAGCATAGTTGAACTGCCCCGGACGCGCCCGCATCAGGGCGGCCAGCTCCGCGACCGTGTTCGCCGGCGAGGAGGCCGGCACGAACAACGCATTCGGCTGCACGCTGATCAGCGCGATCGGTGCGAAGTCCCGCAGATTGTCATAGGGCATGCGCGCATAGACGGAGTTGTTGATCGCATGGCTGCTGATCGTGCCGACGCACAGGGTGTAGCCGTCGGGTGGGGATTTGGCGCAGGCATCGCTGCCGACATTGCCGCCGGCACCAGCGCGGTTCTCCACCACGACGGGTTGGCCAAGCCGCTGCGCCAGCGGCACGGCGACGACGCGCGCCGTGAGATCGGTCGTGCCGCCCGCGCCGAAGGGCACGATGATGCGTATGGGCCGCGACGGCCACGCCTCCTGCGCCGCGAGCGGCGCCGCCAATGCACAGGCTGCTGCGAGCCCGATCAGGATGCGACGGAACATCGGCCTGCCTCCCTCAGCGTGGCGGAGCCTCGCGCTCGGCGCCGATCGCCCGCGCGGTCTCCTCCCACTTCCTCATTTCACTTGCCATGAAGTCGGTGGCCTGCTCGGGCGAGCAGGTCCAGATCGCGGTGCCGAGGCTGGCATGCCGCGCCACGATGTCCGGGCGGTGCAGCAGCGCGGTGGCATCGGCGTGAATGCGCATCGCCACCTCGGCCGGCGTCCCGGCGGGGGCCATCAGGATGCCCCAGACGGTGCTGGTGAAGCCCGGCAGGATGGTCTCGGCGACGGTCGGGACGTCGGGCGCCTGCGACGCGCGTTCCGCTCCGCAGGTCGCCAGCATCTTCATGCGGCCTGCACGCACCTGCGGCAGCGTCGGCGTGATGGTGTCGAGCATGGCGTTGACGCGCCCGGCGATCAGGTCCGGATGCCCCTGCGTCGATCCGCGATAGGGCACGCGCGTCATCTCCAGCCCGGCCCGGTGGCAGAGCAGCTCCATGCCGAGCGCGCCGAAGGTCGCGTAGCTGGTCTGCCCGGGCCGCGCCTTCACATAGTCCACGAACTCCGCGGCGCTGTTGGGCGGGAAGTCCGGCGCGACGATCAGCGCCTGCGGCGTCTGCGACGTCGTCGTGATGTAGGCGATGTCCCGCATCGTGTCGTAGGGCGTGCGGTACAGCGCCGGGCTGATGGAATGCGCCGTGCCGGCCAGGCACAGCGTCGTGCCGTCGGGCGCGGCCCGCGCCACGGCCTCGGCGCCGATCATGCCGTTGGCGCCGGGGCGGTTCTCCACCGTCACCGCCTGGCCCCAGATCGGCGTCAGATGCTCCGCCAACAGCCGGGCGGTGATGTCCGACACCCCGCCGGGGGGGTAGGGCACGATGATGCGCACCGGGCGCATCGGACGTCCCGACTGCGCCCAGGCGGTCCCGGCGCCAAGCAGCAGCGCCGGTGCGGCAAGCAGGCTTCGCCTTGCAACCATTCCCAGTGTTCCCTCCCGGAGGCGCCAGGGCGTTCAGCCGCCCTTGGCGAGACGTGCCGCTTCGCCGATGCCCTTGCCGGCCCGGACGTGTTCGAAGATGCGCTGGTCCATTGCCTCGGCCTTGTCGGCCCGTTCGAAGACCTCCATCAGCCGCGCGCGCGGAATGCACACCAC
>Ga0209066_10001777_pt1 | contig 27760 bp, 30 predicted proteins | sample All_14_2_FD_187198 | JGI IMG/M metagenome (GOLD analysis project Ga0209066, IMG submission 187198) | Freshwater microbial communities in response to fracking from Pennsylvania, USA - Allegheny Zone_MetaG_DW_15 (SPAdes) (version 2) ...
CCTCCCGAACCTTCCGAGCCAGCCGGGCCGTTTCCGCCAGTCCCACCCCCGAGCCGTCCCCCATCGGAGGCGGGCCCGGACGCCGTTTCCACTGCCGGCGCCGCGGGCGATGAGGATATGTCGCCCTGCGCCTCGTCAGCGCTCTTCACTGCGGGACTGCTCTCCGCGGGCCTCTCAGGAGCAGGCTCTTTAACGGCCGCTGCCACGTCCTTCCTGGCCACCCGCACCGCTTTCTTCGGCGCAAGCTTCGCGGGGCGAACCTCCGCAGGGTCAACCTTCGCGGCCACGGCCTCCGCAGCCTTGGGCGCAACCGTTTCCGGCACGGTTGCAGAAGCCACAGGTCCCGATTCCCCATCGCCACCAGCAGGCTGCCCGGAAACGGCAACTCCGGGCAGCAGGGCAATGCTGACTACCGGGCTGTAAGGTTGCGTACTCACAGCGACGGACAGCCCGAAGATGACGATCAGTCCATGCAGCGCGGCAGCCATGCCCAGGCACGGCAATTCCCTGATGCGGAACAGACGCGGCTCACGTCCTTCAGCGACGCGGAAAGAAGGCGCCCCTGCCTGCCGCAGCACTGGGCCGGACAGATCCAGGCGGTGAGGATCGATGTCATCGAATGGTATGAAATCAGTCATGCTGGCGCGTCCAAACAAGGGCGGACGAACCATAGACTTTTCCTCTAGTATGATCAATTCATAATTCGTGTTATTAAATAATGCAAAATTCTATTTTTTTATACTTTCAACTTTCCTTTGGGACAGTTCAGTCTGATCTGCGCGAACACGCCCCAGGCATCTCAGGGCCGAAATACCTTGTGCGGCAATTTTTTGCCGGACAAGCCATATACTTCCAGGGTGGATGGGAGACATAGTGCGCGGGCGGGGAGCCGGTAGAGCAACGGTGAAAAAGGTGTAGGAAAGACTGCGGGACTGACGGTCAGGCCAACCTGAGCTCGTACTCGGCCAGCTTGTAGCGCAGGGTGCGGGGGCTGACGTCCAGGATCTCGGCCAGGCGGGCCTTGCTGCCGCCGGCCTCGGCCCAGGCCCTGACGATGGCCTCGACCTCGGCCTGGCGTACCGCGGCCTCCAGCGTCACCACGCCCTGGCTGCGGTCGACGGCGGGCAGGCCCGTGGCCAGGCGCATTTCCAGGGGCAGGTGCGAGGGTTCGATCAGGGGGTCGGAGCACAGCAGGACCAGGCGCTCGGTCAGGTTGCGCAGTTCGCGCACGTTGCCCGGCCAGGGATAGTCGCACAGCGCGTCCAGGGTGGCGGGGGCCAGGCGCACGCCCGGCTTGTGGTAACGGTGGCGGTACATGGCCAGGAAATACTCGGCCAGGGGCGGGATGTCGTCGACCCGCTCGCGCAGAGGCGGCAGGGTCACGGGGATGACGTTCAGGCGGTAGTAGAGGTCGGCCCGGAACTCGGCGGCCGCGACCATCTTGTGCAGCACGCGGTTGGTGGCGGCCACGATGCGGGCGTCGAAGGGCAGCGGCCTCTCCCCGCCCAGGCGGCGGAAGGTCTTCTCCTCGAGCACGCGCAGGAAGTCGACCTGGTTGGCCGGGGGGATCTCACCCACCTCGTCCAGGAAGAGGGTCCCGTCGGCGGCCAGTTCGAAGCTGCCCTTGCGCTGGCGCTGCGCCCCGGTGAAGGCCCCCGCCTCGTGGCCGAAGAACTTGTCGGCGAAAAGCTCCCCCTTGAGTACGCCGCAGTTGACCGGGACGAACGGCTTGGCGCGCCGCCCCGAGAGCTGGTGCACGAGGCGGGCGAAGAGCTCCTTGCCCGTGCCGGACTCGCCGTAGACCAGGATGGTGGCGTCGGAGCCGGCCACCTGCGTGGCCAGGCGGTACAGGTCGCGCATGCTCCGGGACTGGATGACGAACTTGCCGAGCCCCTCCTCCGTGCCGAGTTCCAGCACCTGCGCCTCGGACGGGGCGACCGCTTGCGGCAATTTTTTGCCAACCCGCTTCCGGCCCTTGCTACCGGTCTGCGCCAACCCATGTTCCTGAATTTTCATCACCCGGCACGCTCCGCTTCGAGCCTGGACACTCCGCACCGCCGCACGCCGCGACGTCATTCCCGCATGCCCGAATTTTGAGAAAAAAGGCACAATCTTGCCGAATGCGGCAATAATTTGCCGATTACCCCGATCCCAGAACCTCGTCAACCCTTCGTCCGCCTCGATTTCCCAGCTGGCATGGTCCTTGCCCTGAGAGGAGACCAGATGCGTTGGGCATCGTGCCGCAGGACACTTTTTTCATAATGTATTTCTAGGAAACGTGTAAACGGGAGCGAAACTGGGATGAAACTGAACATGACGTTGATGCGAATTCTGGGAGGGACCGCACTGGCTCTTCTCCTGTTGGTCACTTTGGCATGGGCGGGCAACAACACCGAACTGGCGAACGAGGCGGCGAAACAGATGGCCGAGGCCACAGGCGCCCCCTCGACGCTGCCCTGGTGGGCCTGGCCGACGATCCTGCTCTTCTTCTGCTTTGTTCTGGGCATCATCGCCGTGCTGGCCGGCGTCGGCGGCGGCGTGCTGTTCGTGCCCCTGGTCAGCGGCTTCTTCCCCTTCCACCTCGACTTCGTGCGCGGCGCGGGCCTGCTCGTCGCCCTGGCCGGCGCCCTGGCTGCCGGACCGGGCCTGCTGAAGCGAAACCTCGCCAGCCTGCGCCTGGCCCTGCCCGTGGCGCTGATCGCTTCCAGCTGCGCCATCGTCGGCGCCTTCCTGGGCCTGGCCCTGCCGGGCAACGTGGTCCAGATCTGCCTGGGCGGCACCATCATGGGCATCGCCGTCCTCCTGCTGACCTCCAAGAACACGGCCCGCCCCGTGGTCACCAAGCAGGACGCCCTGGGCCTGGCCCTGGGCATCCAGGGCGCCTACATGGAGGCCAACGGCGAGATCGTCGAGTGGAAGACCCACCGCACCCTGCCGGGCCTGCTGCTCTTCATCATCATCGGCATCATGGCCGGCATGTTCGGCCTCGGCGCCGGCTGGGCCAACGTCCCGGTCCTGAACCTGCTCATGGGCGCCCCGCTGAAGGTCGCCGTCGGCACCAGCAAGTTCCTGCTGTCCATCACCGACACCTCCGCCGCCTGGGTCTACCTGAACCAGGGCTGCGTCATCCCCCTCATGGCCATCCCCTCCATCATCGGCCTGATGATGGGTTCCTTCGTGGGCGTGCGCCTGCTGGCCAAGGCCAAGCCGGCCTTCATCCGCTACATGGTCATCGGCGTCCTGCTCTTCGCGGGCGGCAAGGCGCTGGCCAAGGGCCTGGGCTTCTAACCATCAGCATTCAAGGAGAACAACCATGAATAGACCCGACACCAACGCGCCGGCCGAACAGATCACCTACGCCAACATCCTTTTTTACGGGTGTTGGGGCGGCTTGGCTCTCATGATTTTGACGTATATAGTCTATGTCACCGGCATCATGGATCCGTACGTCTCCATGGAACTGGTGACCAAGTTCTGGTCCCAGCCCGTGGGCGATTATCTGACCCAGAACAACGTGCCGACCGGCTGGGGCTGGGCCACGCTGCTGGGCAAGGGCGACTTCCTGAACTTTCTCGGGATCGCGCTCCTGGGCGGCCTGACCATCATCTGCTACATTCCGGTCATCTTTGCGTACCTGAAGAAAAAGGACATGGCCTACGCCGTCATTTCCATCCTCGAAGTCCTCGTGCTTTGTTTCGCGGCGTCCGGCATCGTCGGGGGCGGCGCTCACTAAGGGAGATCTGCGTGCTCAAACGGATTGAAGACCTGATCGGGACCGACTGCCCGGACCTGCCCGCCCTGCTGGACGGACTGCCCATGGGCATCGTCATGCTGGACGACGGCGGCCGCGTGCTCATGCTCAACAAGGCCCTGGAAGCCCTGACCGGCTACAGCCGGGACGAGGTGCGCGGCCTGCCCTGCAGCCACGTGCTGCGCAGCCGCGCCTGCGTCCAGGGCTGCCCTCACGGGCGCGAAGAGGGGCCTGGCTCCGGCGTCGAGACCGACTGCATCAACCGCCACCGCCGCAAGATTCCCATCCGCATCACGCCAGTGCGCGTCAGCGACGGCAACAACCGCCCCGTCTGCGTCCTCGACGTGGTCGAGGACCTGACGGCCCTGCGCGAGACCGAGGCCCGTCTGTCCCAGGCCACGGGACAGGGGCAGATCGTCGGGCGCAGCCAGGCCATGGAAAAGCTCCTTCGCCTCGTGCCGGTCATCGCCCAGCACGACTCGCCGGTGCTCATCACCGGCGAGACCGGCACGGGCAAGGACCTCCTGGCCGAATCCGTGCACAAGGCCTCCCCGCGCTCGCGGGAGCCCTTCGTGCGCTTCAGCTGCGGCCCCATGCCCGAGGAACTCCTGGACGCCGAGCTCTTCGGGCGCGTCCTGGACAACTCCGGCGAACTGAAGCCCGGCCGCTTCCAACAGGCCCACGGCGGGACCCTCTACCTCTCGGAAATCGCCGACCTGCCCCTGTCTCACCAGAGCAGGCTGGTGCGCTTCCTGGACGAGGGCACGGTCCTGCCCGTGGGGGCTTCCAAGCCCGTACGCGTCAACGCCCGGCTCATGGCCTCCACGGCCGAGTCGCCGGACAAGCTGGTCCAGGACGGCCGCCTGCGGGAAGACCTCTTCCACCGCATCTCGGCCATCAGGCTGCACCTGCCGCGCCTGCGGGAGCGCGGCGAGGACCTCGGCTTCCTGCTGCACCACTTCCTGGGGCAGTATGCGGCCCGCTTCAAGAAAAACATCACCGGCATCAGCCCCAAGGCCGTGCGCCTCCTGCGCGAGCACGAGTTCCCGGGGAACGTGCGCGAACTCAGGAACATCATGGAATTCGCGGCCATGGTCTGCACCGGCGAAACGATCCGGACGGAGCACCTGCCGGTCCACCTGACGGGCCACCTCGACGCCGGAACCACGCCCCGCGGCGCGGACAAGGCCCGCAAGACGGGCCGCAAGAACACGGAGGAGCGGTAAGCCATGGAACGTCGCGTACTGATCACCGTCGCCAGGGACGAAATAGCCCCCCGCTTCGACCTGACCACGGAAGCCCTGCTCCTGAACATCGCCGAGAACGGCGAAATCGTGACGCGCAGGTCCTTCCTCCTGGCCCACGCCTCGGGGGACGAACTCTGCGACCTGGCTCTCTCGCGCGACATCGGCACCATCGTCTGCGGCGGCATCGAGGACGAGTACTACCACTACCTGCGCTGGAAGCGCATCGACGTCATCGATTCCGTCATGGGCCCCCTTGAGCGCGTCGTCTCTAGCCTGGCCGCGGGCCGCCTCAAGGCCGGCGACATCCTCTACGAGCGGGCCGGGGAGCCGGCATGAAGAACATCCTCTCCTCCACCCTGGGCACCATCAAGACCGACATGGGCACGGAGATCAACTCGCCCAGGCGCTACAGCATGCTGCGGCGCAAGATCGTCTCCCTCATGGCCCTGGTAACCCTGCTGCCGCTCCTGTCCCTGGCCGGCATCAACTATTACGAGCACCAGAACACCATGACGGCCGAGGTGCAGGCGCCCATGCGGGCCCTGCTGGGCAAGGCCAAGCACTCCTTCGAGCTCTTCCTGGCCGAGCGCACCTCGGCCGTGAGCTTCATCGCCTCGGCCTACGATTTCGAGGAACTGTCCGACGACGCCAACCTGCAGCGCATCTTCCAGGTCATGCGCCGCGAGTTCACCGGCTTCGTGGACCTCGGCCTCATCGACGCCTCGGGCAGGCAGGTCAGCTACGCCGGTCCCTACGACCTGGTGGGACGCAACTATTCCGAGCAGGCCTGGTTTCAGCAGGTGCAGTTCAAGGGCACCTACGTCAGCGACGTCTTTCTCGGCTTCCGCAAGTTTCCCCACGTGGTCATTGCCGTCCGCCACACCACGGAAAGCGGCAAATCCTGGGTCTTGAGGGCCACCCTGGACACCATGCACTTCGACCGCATCCTGGGCGCCATGGGCCTGGGGCCGGACAGCGACGCCTTCCTCGTCAACCGCGCGGGCGTCCTCCAGACCGAGTCGCGCCGTTTCGGCAAGGTGCTCGACAAGCTGCCCTTCCAGCTGCCGCCAACGAATTTCGAGTCCAACGTCCAGTCCATGCAGGCCGACGGACAGAACTTCTTCGTCGCCACGGCCTTCATCTCCGACACGGACTTCGCCCTGGTATCGGTCAAGCCCAAGCCGACGGCCTTCAGCACATGGTACACGGTCCGCATCGACCTGCTCATCATCTTCGTTTCGGGCGTGATCATCATTTTCCTGGCAGTGTACCGCATCACGAGCCTCCTCATCTCGCGGCTGCAGGAGAGCGACGAGCAGCGTCTGGGCGCCATCCACCAGATGGAGCACTCCCAGAAGCTGTCCTCCATCGGACGCCTGGCGGCCGGCGTGGCCCACGAGATCAACAACCCGCTGGCCATCATCAACGAGAAGGCCGGGCTCATGCGCGACATCATGAACCTGCGCCCGGACTTCCCGGACAAGGACAAGTTCGCCCGCCAGATCGAGGCCATCCTGCGCTCCGTGGACCGCTGCCGCGGCATCACCCATCGCATGCTCGGCTTCGCCAAGCGCATGGACGTCAAGATCGAAGTCCTGGACGTCAACGCCGTGCTGATCGAGACGCTGGGCTTCCTGGAGCGCGAGGCCCAGTACCGGAACATCGAGCTCGTGCGCGACCTGACCCCGGACCTGCCGAACATCCCCACGGACCATGGCCAGATCCAGCAGGTCTTCCTGAACATCCTGAACAACTCCATGGCCGCCGTGGCGGACGGCGGAAGGATCGTGCTCAGGACGTGGAACGAAGACGATCATTTCGTCGGCGTGTCCATCGAGGACAACGGCTGCGGCATGTCCGAGGAAACCGTCAAGAACATGTTCGAGCCCTTCTTCACCACCAAGAAAGAGAAAGGCACGGGCCTCGGGATGTCCATCACCTACGGCATCGTCAAACGCCTGGGCGGCGAAATCAAGGTCAGGAGCGCGCTGAGCGAGGGTACGACCATGACCATCCTGCTGCCGAGAAACTCCCTGGAAGGTTAAGATTATGGATAAGAGCGCGTGGAACATACTGCTCGTGGATGACGAGGTCGAATTCATCAGCACCCTGGCCGAACGTCTGGAGATCCGGGGCATAGACGCACGGGTGGTCTACGACGGCGAGGCGGCCCTCAAGGCCGTGGCCGAGAACGAGCCGCAGGTCATGGTCCTCGACGTCATGATGCCGGGCATCAAGGGCCTCGACGTCCTGCAGCGGGTCAAGGAGGAGCACCCCAAGGTGCAGGTCATCCTGCTCACGGGCCAGGGCAAGACGCGCGACGGCATCGAGGGCATGCGCTACGGCGCCTTCGCCTACATGATGAAGCCGCTGGATCTGGAAGAGCTCATCGCCACGCTCGGCGAGGCCATGAAGGCCTCCCAAGGAACTCCCAATGCCTGAAATCGCGCCCGAAGCACGCTTCATGGGAACCGTCACGGCCCTGACCATGCACGAGATGCAGAACATCCTGGCCATCATCCGCGAGTCTGCCGGCCTCATGGGCGACATCCTGAAGGTCAACGCCAGGGTGGAATTCAAGCACAGGCCCAACATGGAGCGCACCCTGGAGCACATCGCCACCCACGTGGACCGGGGCAAGGGGCTCCTGGAGGCGACGAGCAGGCTGGCCCACTCCCCGGACGACGACCTCCTCGACGGGTGCGACCTGGCCGTCTACGCGCGCACCGTGGCCCAGCTGTCGGAGCGGCTGGTGCGCCTGCGGGGCGCCGCGGTCGACTTCACGCCGGCCTCGTCCGCGCTGCCCGTGGCCGTGGGGGCCCTGCGGATCCTCATGGCCGGCTACAGGGCCGTGCAGTGGGCCGTCGGAGCCGGCGTCAAGGAAGGGGTGGTGCGCATGAGCGTCGAGGCGGGTCAGGAATACCATGCCCTGAGCCTGCTCCCGCCCCAGGGCGCTCAGCAGGACCGCGAGGGCCTGACGGTTCTGGCCTCCCTTCTGGAGGAAGGCCGCGTAGAGTGGGACGGAGCGCGGCTGCGTCTGTTCTTTCCGGTCCGCAAACAGGAATGAGGCCATGGACCAAACGCACATTCTTCTCATCGACGACGAGGAAGCCTTCGTGACCACGCTGCAGGAGCGCCTCGAAATGCGCGGCTTTTCACCTCGCGTGGCGCTGAACGGCGAAGCCGGTCTGGAAATGATCGCCCAGGACCCGCCGGACGTGGTCGTACTGGACCTGCGCATGCCCGGCATGAGCGGCATCGAGGTCCTGCGACGCATCCGCAAGGGCTGGCCGGGACTGCCCGTGATCATGCTCAGCGGACACGGTTCGGACCAGGATTTCGAGTCCTGCGTGAACCTCGGGGCGGCGTTGTACCACAAGAAACCCCTGGACATCGACGTGCTGCTGGAAAGCATCCGCACCGTGACCCAGAGCAGCCTCCCGCACAGGTAGACGTCCATGGTCCATGTCCTGGTAGTCGACGACGAGCGCGATTTCGCCGATCTGGTGGCCGAACGCCTCCGCGCGCGGGGCATGGAGGTCCAGACGGCCTACAGCGGCCCCGAGGCCCTGGAGGCCGCCCGCGCCTCGTCCCCGGAGGTCGTCGTCCTGGACATCACCATGCCGGGCATGAGCGGGCTGGAGGCCCTGGACGCCCTCAAGGCGGAGAAACCGTCGCCCGAAGTCATCCTGCTCACGGCCGACTCGACCCTGGGCACGGCCGTGGCCGGCATGAAGGGAGGAGCCCGGGACTATCTCCTCAAGCCCACGGACATCGACACCCTCGTGGCGGCCATCGGCGAAGCCGAGGGGAGAAGGATGGAGGCGCTGTCCCGGCAGCGCATGGCCGAGGCGGCCAAGCTGGCCGCCCTGGGCGAGCTGGCCACGGGTGTGGCCCACGAGATCAACAACCCCCTGCAGGTCATGCTCAACGAGGCCGGCTGGGTCGAGGAAATGATCCAGGACACGCCCATGGAGGCCGGAAGCCGGCGGGATCTCCTGGAATCCCTGGAACTCATCCGCCGGCAGGCGAGCAGGTGCAAGGCCATCACCTCCAAGCTGCTGACCCTGCGCTGCGCCGTGGATTCCCGGGGAGCCGTCGCGGACCTGCCCGCGCTGGTGCGGGGCCTCCTCGAGGCGCGGAAAAGCCGGCTCGAAGGCCTGGGCATCCGGGTGCAGGAACGCTGGGCCGATGGGATCGCGCAGCTGCGGCTGCCCTCCACGGAATGGGAGCAGGTCATGGCCAATCTGATCGACAACGCCCTCGACGCCATGGAGGCCATGAAAGCGGCGGACCCAGTCGGGCATGACGCGCCCGTCCTGACCCTGACGGGGGACTTCCGGGACGGCGGCCTTGAGGTCGCGGTCCGGGACACGGGCTGCGGCATCGAGGAGCATCTGCTGACGCGAATTTTCGAACCCTTTTTCTCCACCAAGGAGGTGGGCAAGGGAATTGGATTGGGGCTGGCAATCTGCCACGGCATCATCGAGGCCATGGGAGGGAGCATCACCGTGCGCAGCTCCCCTGGGCACGGGTCGATCTTCACCATCAGGGCGCCCATGGCCGTGCATGCGCGCAACGAACACAACGGGCCGGGAAGTCCGGCATCTGCCAAGGAGGAGACAATATGAACAAGATGAAGCTGCTGATCGTGGACGACGAGAAGGATCTGTGCCGGATCCTCGCTGATCGTCTGAATATCCTGTACGGCATTTCCCCGGACGTGGCCCACACCGGCGACGATGCCCTGGAAATGGTCAAGAAGGGTAACTACGACGTCGTGGTCCTGGACATCGAGATGCCCGGCATCGACGGCATCGAGACCCTGAAGCGCATCAAGGAGATCAACTCCAAGATCCAGGTCGTCCTCTTCACCGGCCACGGCAGCGAAGAGACCCGCCGCATGGGCGAAGTCCTGGGCGCCTTCAGCTATGTCGACAAGATCGACGGCCTGCCCAAGCTCGCCCCCATGATCGAAGGAGCCTTCCGTCTGCGCAAGATCCTCGAGGACACCTACGCCGACGCGGCCATGAACGAGTACAACTAGTCGCATGAACGCGGAAAGGGCGGCCCGCGCCGCCCTTTCCGCCCGTCTTTCGAATCTCTCCTTTCAGCCCAGGCCATACAGCAGGCAAAGCCTGTCCATGGCCCTGACCCCGTCGTCCCACGAGGGACTCGGGGGCACGGAGCAGAGCACACCCAGCCCTTCGCTGTGCTCGTGAAAGTCCTCCTCGCCCATGTCCGTGACGACCACGGTGTTGAGCATGGCGTTGACGCGCAGCAGGTCCGTCACGAATTTCCTGTAGTCCATGCCGGGCATCATGGCGTCGACCACGACGAGATGCCACGGCGACGCCTTGGCCCTGTCCAGTACATCGGCGGCCGAAGCCGTCCATTCGACATCCTTTCCCAAGCCCCGGGCGAACTCGCCCAGAGCCTCCCTGCGGTCGGTGATGATGACCACGTGCATGTCGTCTCCGTACGTACTTGAGTGCAGGGCCGGACGGCCCGTCGCCGGAAACCGCCCGACCCGGAGGATGGCTAGTGACCGCCGCCGCAGGTGTATTCCTGGGTGAAGCGGACCAGGGCGCCCTTGAGGAGCGCATCCACGGCCGTGCCCACGTTGGGGGCGCCGGCGCCGTAGAAGACGTCGATGCCGACCTGGTTGAAGCCCATCAGCGGCCGCATGCCCATGCCGCCGGCGATGAGCAGGTTGACGCCGTTGCCGGCCAGGTGCTGGACCGGGGCCATGCAGCCGCCCTGGACGTGCGGGACGTTGTGCAGCGTGCTGACCTCGGCGATCTGCCCGTTCACCACGTCGATGATCGTGTACAGGTCGCAATGCCCGAAATGGGCCCCGACCTCCGCCTCCAGCCCTCCGGGATGCGCCGAGGGGACAGCGATTCTCGCCTTTTCCATACGTTCTCCTTGATCAATGTGCGTTCAAAAGCCCTTGGATGACCGTCCAGGCGTCTTTCACCCGGCGGCCGAAATCTTCGGCTTCCAGTTCCGTGACCGCCTTGCGCGCGACCATGGCCTCGGTGACCACGGTGTCGTGGGGCAGGCGTCCCGCCAGCGCGTAGCCCTTCCGACGGCAGAGGTCTTCAATGGAGGCCGTATGCCCGGCGTTGAGGTCGTGCTTGTTGACGATGACCGCCACCTTGATGCGGAAGTGCTCGCACAGTGCCGCCACCCGCTCCAGATCATGCAGGCCCGAGGGCGACGGCTCGGTCACGATGACGGCCAGATTCGCCTGGGACAGGGAGCTGATGACCGGGCAGCCGATGCCCGGCGAGCCGTCGCACACGATCAGGTCCCGACCCATCTCCCCGGCCAGCCTGCGGGCCTCCTTCTTCAGCTCGCTGACCAGGCGTCCGGAGTTCTCCTGACCCGGAAATAGCTGAGCGTGGACCATGGGGCCGAAGCGGGTGTCGCTGACGTAGCGCGTCCCGCAGTGGCGGGACGGGAAGTCGATGGCCCCTTCCGGGCAGAAGGCCACGCAGACCTTGCAGCCCTCGCAGCGCAGGGGGTCGACGCGGTATTCCCCGTCGGAGGCCTCAACGGCCCCGAAGCGGCACATGTCCAGACATGTCCCGCAGCCGATGCACTTCTCGCGGTCGATGACCGCCTCGTTGCCGGAATGGAAGGACTCCTCCCGCACCACGTGGGGGTCCAGGAGCAGGTGCAGGTCCGGGGCGTCCACGTCCAGGTCGCAGATGACCGCATTTTCGGCCAGATGGGCGAAGGCCGCGGTGACGGACGTCTTGCCCGTGCCGCCCTTGCCGCTGATGACGACGATTTCACGCATGGGCGCCGCCCCCGGTCTGCCGTTGCAGGGTCAGGCACAGGCCGGCGAAGCGCGCGCCCATGTCCCCGTCCAGTTCGGCCAGGACGTTCCCCTTGGAATAATGTTCCGCTATGTCCCGCCGGTACGGGATTTCCGCCACCACGGGCAGGCCGCGTTCCCGACAGAAATCGTAGACGCGGTCGTCGCCCAGGCCGGCGCGGTTGACGATCACGGCCATGGGCTTGCCCAGGGGCGCGAAGGCCTCCACGGCCAGGGAGAAGTCGTAGAAGCCGAAGGGTGTGGGTTCCGTCACGAGGATGATGACGTCGCTGTCGGCCACGGCGCTCATGGCCGGGCAGCTCACGCCGGGAGGCGCGTCGATGACGATGTCGGCCCAATCCGGAAGGGTTTCCCGGACCATGGCGGTGCGAACAAAGCGCATGAGCGGCGGGCTCATTGCCTCGCCGATGCGCAGCCGGCCCGTCAGGCACGGAATATTCCCCCGGGCCACGCCTCGCTCCAGCACGCCGAGCTCGCGCGTGGTCACGCCTATGGCCCCTTCTGGGCAGACGGCCATGCACCCCCCGCAGCCGTGGCACATCTCCGGGAAGGTCAGAACGGCCCGGCCCATGACCGAAACGGCCTTGAACTGGCACAGCTCGGCGCACTTGCGGCAGTAGGTGCACTTCCCCTCGTCCACGTCCGGCACCTCCAGGGTGACGGCCTCGATACCGCTCAATTTCGGCTTGAGGAACAGGTGCAGGTTGGGCTCCTCCACGTCGAGGTCCACGGCCACCACGGGCCGGGGCCAGGCGACCGCCAGGGACGCGGCGACCGTGGTCTTGCCCGTCCCCCCCTTGCCGCTTGCGACTGCAACGATCATGGCTCTTTCCTATTTGTTCGGAGCGTCGGCGAACTCGACCCGGCCGGCCGTGTAGCGTTCGAGGGCCTCGGCCACGGTCATGTCGTCAAGGTTCTGGCCGACCTTGACGCCGGCCGCCTTCAGGGCTGCGAAGGCCTTGGGCCCGACGTAGCCTGTCAGCAGCACGCCCGCTCCTGCCCCCACGACGTTCTCGGCGGCCTGGATGCCCGCCCCGTGGCTCATGGCCTGGGACCCGCCGTTGTCGACATAGGTCGTGGCCATGGATTCCAGATCCACGACGACAAAACCGCCGGCCCGGCCGAAACGGGGATCGACCCGGTCGGTCAGCTTGGGCCCTTCGCTGGTGATGGCTATCTTGGTCATGGTGATATCCTTGCTGCGGACCGCAAACCGGTCCCGGTTGAAATTCGCGCAGGGCACCTGCGCGTCGTTGGCGATGTGCAGGGCCAGCCCCTCGACCAGGGCCCGGGCCACGACCCGCCTGGCGTCGCCCAGGATGCGTCCGAACGTGTGCCTGGACACGTGCATCCGGGTCGCGCCCTCCTCCATGCTCAGCCCCTGGTAATCGGCCAGGCGCAGGGCCTCGAAGCCGTCCATGGGCATGTAGACCTCAGCCAGGTCGGCCAGCGGGACGCCCTGGGGCTTGAAGCAGCAGGCCTTGGGACACCCCGCGATGCGGCGGCATTTTCTCGGTCGTGGCACGAACCCTCCATTTTGCTCAAATGAGCGTTTATTCCTCTGTTTTTCCCGTGTCAACACCAGCCGCGGAAGAATCCGCCGCACCGTCGGTCAGACAGGACCCGTCGCGTCGCGCACGTCCCAGTCCGCCTCCGGCCCGACCGCCCCCTACGCCTTCGGCTCCGGCGCCCGGACGCTGTCCGCGGCAACCGCCGCCCCGTCCTGCGCCCCCCTGACCGCGTCCGCAACCGCCCTGGCCTCGGCCTCCGCCGCCCTGGCCACGTCCTGTGCCACCTTGTCCTCTCTGTCCCGGCATGATCGTCCTCCTTGAGCCCGGCCGCGGCCGCAGGTCTGCGGCGGCGCGCACCGCGGCTCCGAAATGTCCTGTTCCGTCCCATTGGTCACGGCATGCTGCACATCGACCTCGATGCGGATGGCCCAGCCGCGCGACAGCGCCCTGGCCACCTGCCCCCGGGCCTCGCCCAGGATGCGGCACAGCGTGGGGCGGGAAACCTGCATGCGGGCGGCCGCCTCCTCCTGGCTGAGCCCTTCGCCGTCCACCAGGCGCAAGGCCTCGAACCCGTCCAGGCCGAGCGCCACGCCGTACAGCTGCGACATGGGCACCCCCTGGGGCTTGAACACCGTCACCTCGGGCACGTCGGCCACGAACCTGCACTTTCTCCTGCGTCCCACCGGACCTCCTAAATTTGAAATTATGTTCAAAATAATCCTGCCGAACAGACCTGTCAACACCGTCGGCACTTTTTGCGTTGCAAGATAAATTGCTTCGGCAACTTTATTTGCCAGACGATGCCGCCTCCCTCAGCGGCCTTGCGCGCAGGGAAGGGCTTCGCTGCTGACAACTTTTATTGCATGAAAACGACAAGCCCCCTGCCCATGAACCGGTCGCTCCTGTTTCGCCCAGGCGCAGCAACGACGACTTCCGACAAGCAAAACCCCGAAATATAATGTCAATTTTAAGCCAGCAAATTTATTCCGACAGCAGTCACATTCTGCTGACCATTCTGGCACGAACCTTTCTAAATGCCGATCGGAACCACCACCCCGAGAAAAAGGAGCAACCATGTTTGTCGGGCTCAAAATGCTCAAGAATTTCGTCGCCATGCCCCCCGACGCCCTGGCCGAGGACGCCCAGCGGCTCATGGACGAGCAGCAGCTGTGGATGCTGTTCGTGGTCAGGGACGGCAAGCTCGCCGGATACGTACGCACCGAGGACATCAACGCGGCCATGCCCTCCCTCATGACCGGACTGGACAAGCACGAGATCAACTACCTGCTGTCCAAGCTGACCGTGGGCCGCATCATGCGCAGGGACATCGTCACCGTCTCGCCCGAGACCGAGATCGAGGCCGCGGCCATGCTCATGCACGCCAAGAACCTGGCCGGACTGGCCGTGGTCGACGCCGACGGCGACCTCATCGGCTACATCAACCGCACCATCATGCTGGAGGTGCTGGCCGAGGAGATGGGCTACGGCCAGGGCGGCTCGCGCATCGTCTTCGAGGTCGTGGACCGGCCCGGCGTGCTGAAGGAGGTGGCGGGCATCATCGACTCCCTCGGCTACTCCATCATCTCCACCGGCACCTTCACCCACGCCGACCGCCGCATGGTCGTCATCCGCGTGGACACGCCCAACCCCTCGTCCATCGCGGCGGCGCTGCAGAAGGCCGGGTACGACGTGGTCGGCCCCGAGGATTTCAAGCATGAATGGCAGTAGCCCACTGCTCGAGGTGCAGGAGGTCAGCCTGACCTTCAAGAACGTGGCCGCCCTGTCCAGGGTCACCTGCCGCGTGGACAAGGGCAGCATCACCTCCCTCATCGGGCCCAACGGCGCGGGCAAGACGAGCATGCTCAACTGCATCTCGGGCCGCTACACACCGACCAAGGGCAGGATCAGCATGGACGGCCGCGAACTGACCGGCGTGCCGGCCCACAAGCGCACGGGCTTCGGCCTGGCCCGCACCTTCCAGAACATCGCCCTGTTCCGCGGCCTGTCGGTCCTGGACAACCTCATGGTCGGCCGCCACTCGCGCCTGGGCTACGGCCTGCTGGCCTCCATCCTCTACGTGGGCAGGGCCCGCCGGGAGGAGAACCGCCACCGGCAGCGCGTTGAGGAGATCATCGATTTCCTGAACCTCTCCCCCTACCGCCACACCGTCGCCGGGCACCTGCCCTACGGCGTGCAGAAGAAGGTCGAGCTGGGCCGGGCCCTGGCCGCCGAGCCGCAGCTCCTGCTCCTGGACGAGCCCATGGCCGGCATGAACCTGGAGGAGACCGAGGACATGGCCCGTTCCATCCTCGACATCAACGAGGAATGGGGCGTGACCGTCTTTCTGGTCGAGCACGACATGGGCGTGGTCATGGACATCTCGGACCACGTCATCGTCCTCGACTTCGGCCGGGTCCTGGCCAGCGGCACGCCCCAGGCCGTCCAGACCAACCCCAAGGTCGTCAGCGCCTACCTCGGCGACGAGGACGGCCTCTACAAGGGAAGATAGATGAGCGCGCCGTACGAAACCACCCTCCCCAAGCTCCTCCTGGACAACAGCCGCCGCCGGCCCGGCCGCACGGCCCTGCGCGAGAAGAGCTACGGCATCTGGCAGCCCTTTTCCTACAGGCAGTACCTGGACATCACGGCCGAGTTCGCCGCGGGCCTGAAGGCCCTGGGCCTTGGCCGCGGCGACGTCGTCGTCATCATCGGCGACAACCGCCCCGAGTGGCTGTGGGCACAGCTGGCCATCCAGGGCCTGGGCGGCGTGTCCCTGGGCCTCTACCAGGACTCGCCCGGCGAGGAGATCGGCTACGTCTTCGAACTTTCGGGGGCGCGCCTGGTCGTGGCCGAGGACCAGGAGCAGGTCGACAAGATCCTGTCCATCCGAGGCGCCCTGCCGCTCCTTGAGCACATCGTCTACCACGACCCCAAGGGACTCGTGGGCTACGACGCTCCGGGCCTCAAGAGCTTCGACGACGTGCGCGCCCTGGGCCGCGACCGGGCCGCCGAGTTCGAGACCTGGGTTGAGGCCGTCTCGCCCGACGACACGGCGCTGATCGCCACCACCTCGGGCTCCACGGGCCGGCCCAAGCTGGCCATGCTCTCGCACAGGAACCTCCTGTCCATGGCCTGGAACCTGGGCCTCTCCGACCCCAAGCGCGAGACCGACGAGTTCGTGTCCTTCCTGCCCCTGGCCTGGATGGGCGAGCAGATGATGGCCGTGTCCTCGGCCCTGCTGTTCGGCTTCTGCGTCAACTTCCCCGAGGAGCCCGACACCGTGCAGGAGAACATCCGCGAGATCGGGCCTCACCTCATCTTCTCGCCGCCGCGCGTGTGGGAGAACATGGCCGCCAAGGTGCGGGTGCGCATCATGGAGACGACGCGCTTCAAGCGCTTCCTCTTCAACCTGTGCATGCCCGTGGGCATGAGGTACGCCGGTACCGTGCTGCGCGGCGAGACGCCGTCCATGGGCCTGCGGCTGGCAAACAAGCTGGCCGACTGGGGCTTGTTTCGCGCCCTGCGCGACCGCCTGGGCTTCACGCGCGTGCGCTCGGCCTCCACGGGCGGCGCGCCGCTGGGGCCCGACACCTTCACCTTCTTCCACGCCCTCGGCGTCAACCTGAAGCAGATCTACGGCCAGACCGAGATCGCCGGCATCTCCTGCATCCACCGCGACGGCGCCGTCAGCTTCGACACCGTGGGCGAGCCCATCGCCGGGACCGAGATCCGCATCTCGGACGAGGGCGAGATCCTGTCCAAGAGCCCCGCCGTGTTCCAGGGCTACCTGGGCAACGACGCGGCCACGGCCGAGACGGTCACCGACGGCTGGCTGCATTCGGGCGACGCCGGGTACTTCAAGGACAACGGGCAGCTGGTCATCATCGACCGCCTGTCCGACGTCATGACCACGGCCGCAGGCGTGCGCTTCTCGCCGCAGTTCATCGAGAACAAGATCAAGTTCTCGACCTACGTGCAGGAGGCCGTGGTCCTGGGCCACGGGCGGGACTTCATCGCGGCCATCGTCTGCCTGGACGGCGACATCGCCGGCCGCTGGGCCGAGGCGAAAGGCCTGACCTACACCACCTACCAGGACCTGGCGTCCCGGCCCGAACTCTACGACCTCATCGAGGCCGAAATCCGGGGCATCAACCAGGCCCTGCAGCCCGGCATCGAGGTGCGCCGCTTCGCCCTGCTCTTCAAGGAACTCGACGCCGACGACGGTGAGCTGACCCGCACCAGGAAGATCCGACGCAAAGTCATCGGCGAGCGCTACGCCGAGCTCATCGCGGCGCTGTACGACGGCACGGGCACCACGGACCTGTGCATCGCCATCACCTACCAGGACGGCTCCCGCCGCGAGATGACGGGCAGCATCTGCATCCGCGACGTCGGACTCGCGTGAGGAACGGACAATGGAATACTACCTCCAGCTCATCATAAACGGCCTCGTGGTCGGCTCCATCTACAGCCTGGTGGCCCTGGGCTTCGTCATCATCTTCAAGGCCACCAAGGTCGTGAACTTCGCCCAGGGCGAACTGGTCATGGTCGGGGCCTACGTCTGCTTCGCCCTGACGGTGCAGTTCCAGCTGCCCTTCCTGGCCTCCTTCCTGCTGACCCTGGCCTTCTCCATCGTCCTGGCCACGGCCGTGGAGCGCCTCATCCTGCGGCCGCTCATCGGCGAGCCCATCATCTCGGTCGTCATGGTCACCATCGGCCTGTCGTCCATGCTCAAGTCCTTCGTGCAGATGGTCTGGGGCACGCAGATCCAGGTCTTCCCGGCCATCCTGCCCCAGGAGCCCTACATGCTCCTGGGCCTGCCCATCGCGCCGGTCTACGTCGCGGCCTTCGGGCTCTCGGCGCTGCTCTTCGGGGTCTTCAGCCTGTTCTTCAAATTCTCGTCCCTGGGGATAGCCATGCGCGCCACGGCCTTCGACCAGCAGGCGGCCCAGTCCATGGGCATCGGCATCAAGTCCATCTTCGCCCTGTCCTGGTGCATCGCGGCCGTGGTTTCGAGCATCGGCGGCATCATCCTCGGCAACATCAACGGCATCAACGCCCAGCTCGGGCACCTGGGCCTCAAGGTCTTCCCGGCCGTGATCCTGGGCGGCCTGGACAGCCTGCTGGGCGCGGCCCTGGGTGGGCTGATCATCGGGGTGCTGGAGAACATCTGCGAAGGCGCGGCCAAGGACCTCCTGGGCCTGGGCGGGTTCAAGGAGGTGGCCTCCTTCCTGATCCTGGTCGTCATCCTCATGGTCAAGCCCTACGGACTCTTCGGAACCAAGGAGATCGAACGCGTATGAGCATGCACAAGTGCGGCCTCTTCTACACGACCTACGCCGCCGAGGACGGGCTGTTCCGCTCGCGGTTCCAGAAGCTCTGCCTGGGCCTCTTCCTCGCTGTCTTGCTGGCGGTCCCCCAGCTGGTGGACTCCTACGCCGTGTCCATCCTGAACCTCATCCTCATCGCCGTCATCGGCGCCGTGTCCCTGAACCTGCTGACGGGCATGTGCGGCCAGATGTCCCTGGGCCACGGGGCCTTCGTCGGCGTGGGCGCCTACGGCGCGGCCATCCTGTCCAACGCGGGCGCGCCCTTCGTCGCCGCGCTCCTGGGCGGCGGGGCCATATCGGCCATGGTCGGCATGGTCTTCGGCATCCCGTCCCTGCGCCTCAAGGGCATCTACCTGGCCATCTCGACCCTGGCCGCCCAGCTCATCCTCGAATACGTCTTCCTGCACGCGTCCTCCCTGACGGGCGGAGCCAACGGCCTGCCCGTGGACCCGCCGCAGATCCTGGGCTTCGCCTTCGACACCGACGCGCGCATCTTCTACCTCATCCTGGCCGTGACGGCCCTGTGCGTCCTGGCCGTGACCAACGTCAGCCGCACCCGCCACGGCCGCGCCTTCGTGGCCATCCGCGACTACCACCAGTCGGCCGAGAACGTCGGCGTGAACCTGTTCGCCTACAAGCTGCAGGCCTTTGGCCTCAGCTCCTTCCTGGCCGGCGTCGCGGGCGGGCTGTGGTCGCACTACACCATGTACATCACGCCCGAGCAGTTCTCCATGGGGCTGTCCATCAGCTACCTGGCCATGATCATCATCGGCGGCATGGGCTCCGTCATCGGCTCCATCTTCGGGGCCGTGTTCATCACCCTGCTGCCGGAGATGCTGAACCTGCTCGTCTCGTCCCTGGGGGGCATCGCCCCGGACCTGAGCGCCGTCATCGTGCCCATGAAGGAAGGGGTCTTCGGGCTGATGCTGGTGCTCTTCCTCATCTTCGAACCCGAAGGCCTGGCCCGCAAGTGGCGGCTGACCAAGGCCTACTGGAAGCTGTACCCCTTTGCATACTGACGCGCCGGCAATGAACGCCGGGGAAACCTTTTGCCGCATCCGGAGTAACCCATGAAAAAGCTTCTCCTTCTGACCGTCCTGGCCCTCGCGGCCACCGTCGGCACCGCCTCGGCCGGCTACAAGGTCGGCCTGCTGTCCGACCTGACCGGCGCCACCTCCAGCGTCGGCACGCCCTACGCCGAGGGCATCAAGGCCTACGTGGCCTGGCTGAACGAGAACGGCGGCGTCGGCGGCGAGCCCGTGGAGCTCATCCAGGTCGACTACGCCTACAACGTGCAGCAGGCCCTGGCCGCCTACAAGCGCTTCACCTCCGAGGGCATCGTGGCCATGCAGGGCTGGGGCACGGGCGACACCGAAGCCCTGGTCAAGTTCGTGGCCAAGGACAAGATCCCGGTCTTCTCGGCCTCCTACTCGGCCCACCTCATGGACCCTGCCAAGGCGCCCTACAACTTCACCGCCGCCGCAGACTACTCGACCATGGGCCGCGCCGGCCTCAACTACCTGCGCGAAACCTGGAAGGATTCCCGCGCGCCGAAGCTGGCCTTCATGTACCCCGACAACCCCTATGGCACCGCCCCCATCCCGGCCATGGAGGAATATGCCAAGGAACTGGGCTTCGAGATCGTCGGCAAGGAGAACGTGGACCTCAAGGCCATCGACGCCACCCCACAGCTCCTGAGCCTCAAGAAGGCCGAGCCCGACTTCGTCTGGACCGGCGGCACCACGCCTTCCACGGCCGTCATCATGAAGGACGCCCAGAAGCTCGGCATGACCTGCACCTTCTTCAGCAACATCTGGAGCAGCGACGAGAACATCTTCAAGCTGGCCGGCGACGCGGCGACCGGCCACTTCGGCCTGCAGGGCGCGGCCATCTACGGCCAGCCCTCGGCCGGCATGGACCTGATCCGCAAGCTGACCAAGGACCAGCCGCAGATGACCCACTACGTGCGCGGCTTCGTCTCGGCCATGGTCATGTGCGAAGGCATGAAGATGGCCAAGACCAAAGGGGAGGTCACGGGCGAGAGCATCAAGGCGGCCCTTGAGACCATGCGCGACTTCGACCCCATGGGCCTGGCCCCGGCCGTCAGCTACTTCGCCGACGACCACCGGCCCAACCTGTCCGTCAACATCTGCACCTTCAAGGACGGCAAGCTCGAGTTCGTGAAGACCACGGTCCTCGATCGCAAGAAGGAATGGCTCGGACTCTAACGAAAACCAGGGCGGGGGCGCCCGGCGCCCCCGTCCGTGCGAAACGAATTCCGTAACGCGGAACTGAAGGCATCCATGAACATCCTCCAAGTCATGAACCTGGAAGTGGTCTACAACGATGTGGTCCTGGTCTTGAAAGGCCTGTCCCTGGACGTGGCCGCCAGCAGCATCACCACGCTCCTGGGCGCCAACGGCGCGGGCAAGTCCACGACGCTCAAGGCCGTCTCGGGCCTTTTGGCAGGGGAAAACGGCAAGGTCACGTCCGGGTCGGTCCTGTACGACGGCGTCGACACGGTGCGCCTGAGCCCCGAGAAGCTGGTCCGGGCCGGAGTGTTCCAGGTCATGGAAGGCCGGCGCATCTTCGAGGACCTCACGGTGGAGGAGAACCTGCGCTGCGGGGCCTACACCCAGCCCGCGCGCCTTTTTGCGCACAACGCCGAAAAAGTGTATTCGTACTTCCCGAGGCTGCGGGAACGCCGCCACCAGCTGGCCGGCTACATGTCCGGCGGCGAGCAGCAGATGCTGGCCATCGGGCGCGCGGTCATGGCATGCCCCAAGCTCCTGCTCCTGGACGAGCCGTCCCTGGGCCTGGCGCCCCTGCTGGTGGAGGAGATCTTCGACATCGTGCGCCGGATCAACAAAACCGAGGGCGTGAGCGTCCTCCTGGTCGAGCAGAACGCGCGCATGGCCCTGTCCCTGGCGGACTACGGCTACATCATGGAGAACGGGCGCATCGTCATGGACGGCAAAGGCGAGGACCTGCTGCGCAACCCCGACGTGCAGGAGTTCTACCTGGGCCTGGGTCACGGCGGCGAGAAACGCAGCTACCACGACGTCAAGCACTACCGCCGCCGCAAGCGCTGGCTGGGCTGAGTCGGATCATCGGAGCATCAGGAACGTTCCCCCAACACACCCCACTTTCGGAGTGCCCATGGACAGAACACAGGGTTTCTACGACGAGCACGAGACGGAATCGGAAGCCCTCAGGGCCAACCGGCAATGGCAGGCCCTGCGGGCAGTGGTGTCCAGGGCGGCGTCCTTCGACGGCGAGTTCCGCGAGCGCCTGGCTGCCGCGAGCATCGTGCCCGACGAGATCCGTTCCCTGGAAGACTTCACCTCCATCCCCGTCCTGCGCAAGAAGGACCTCTCCCGACTCCAGCGCGATAAGGGGCTGTCATGGTTCCTGTCCTGCGCCCCCGGCGAGCTGTCGCGCATCTACCAGTCGCCGGGTCCCATCTACGACCCCGAGGGCCGCGCCCCCGACTACTGGGGCTGGGCCCAGGCCTTCTACGCCGCGGGCTTCCGCGCCGGGGACCTGGTGCAGATGACCTTCAGCTACCACCTCACGCCCGCCGGCCTCATGCTGGAAGAGCCCCTGCGCGCCCTGGGCTGCGCCGTGATCCCGGCCGGACCCGGCAACACGGCCGTCCAGCTCCAGCTCATGGAGGAACTGCCCGTGACGGGCTTCGTGGGCATGACCAGCTTCTTGAAGACTCTGGGCGAGAAGGCCATGGAGAAGGGCCTCGACCCGAAGAGGGATTTCCGGCTCCGGGTGGCCATGGTCGCCGCCGAACGCCTGCCCGAGAGCCTGCGCAAGGAGGTCCAGGACATGTTCGGCATGGTCGTCCGCCAAGGCTACGGCACGGCCGACGTGGGCTGCATCGCCTACGAGTGCATGGCCCTGGGCGGCATGCACCTGGCCGAGCGCTGCTTCGTGGAGATCTGCGACCCGGCCACGGGCCGGCCAGTGCCTGCGGGCGAGATGGGCGAGGTCGTGGTCACCCCCTTCACCCTGGACTACCCCCTGGTGCGTCTGGCCACGGGCGACCTGTCGCGCCTGTCCGAGGCCCCCTGCGTCTGCGGCCGCACGGCCCCCAAGCTCATGGGCATCCTCGGCCGCGTCGACGACACGGCCAAGGTGCGCGGCCAGTTCATCTACCCGTCCCAGGTGGCGCAGGCCATGCGCGGCTTCCCGCAGATCCTGCGGCATCAGGTCGTGGTCGGCAATGCGGGGGGCAAGGACAGCCTGGTCCTGCGCATCGAAACCAACGGCCCCGTGGATACCGCTGCCGTCGCCGCGGCCTTCCAGGAGACGGCCAAGCTCCGGCCCGCGGTGACGGTCCTGGGCCTGGGCGAAACGATCCCCGAAGGGTCCCCGGCCCTCGTGGACGAACGCACGTACGATGAGGATCGGCCATGAGCAAATACCCGACCAACCCCGTGCTGCTCGTCGACGACGAGGAGACCTGGCTGCGGTCCTTTTCCCTGGCGCTGAAATCCCACGGCATCGACAACATCATCTGCTGCCAGGACAGCTCCGAAGTGCCCTCCATCCTCGCCTCGACCGAGGTGGAGGTCATGGCCGTGGACCTGGCCATGCCCGGCATGTCCGGCGAGGAGCTCATCGTCGAGGTCGGCAGGACCCACCCGGACGTCCCGGTGCTGGTCATCACCGGCATGGGCCAGGTGGAGACCGCCGTGCAGTGCATCAAGCGCGGCGCCTTCGACTTCTTCGTCAAGACCAACGACAAGAGCAGCCTCGTCTCGGGCATCCGCCACGCCATCGAAATCCGGGAGCTGCGCCGGGAGAACAGCGGCCTGCGCACGCGCTTCCTGCAGGACACCCTGGAGCGCCCCGAGGCCTTCGCGCCCATCGTGACCTGCTCCAAGGCCATGCGCTCCATCTTCCAGTACATCGAGGCCATCGCGCGCAGCACCCAGCCCGTGCTCATCACCGGCGAGTCCGGCGTGGGCAAGGAGCTGGTGGCCAAGGTCATCCACAGCCTGAGCGGCCGCCAGGGTGAGTTCATCCCCGTCAACGTGGCCGGTCTCGACGACAACATTTTCGCCGACACCCTCTTCGGCCACAAGAAGGGCGCCTTCACGGGCGCGGACCGAGCCAGGCCGGGGCTGGTCGAGAACGCCAAGGCCGGCACCCTCTTCCTGGACGAGATCGGCGACCTGCCCCACGCCTCCCAGGTCAAGCTGCTGCGCCTGGTGCAGGAGCGAGAGTACCTGCCCATCGGCTCCGACGTGACGCGCAAGACCGACGCGCGCATCATCGCCGCCACCAACGTGGACCCGGCGGCGCTGGGCGAGTCCGAACGCTTCCGCGCGGATCTCTACTACCGCCTGCGGGCCCACCACGTGCATCTGCCGCCCCTGCGCGAGCGGCGCGAGGACATCCCCCTGCTCGTGGACCACTTCCTGCGCCAGGCGTGCCAGCAGCGCCGCAAGCCCGTGGCCCCGCCCGAGCTCTTCCCGCTTCTCATGGGCTACCCCTTTCCGGGCAACATCCGCGAACTGCAGTTCCTGATCCTCGACGCCGTCAGCTGCACCACGGGCGAAACACTGGACATCGGGCGCATCAGGGAGCACGTGGCCGCGCACCACGGCGACGCGCCCGCGGCCGGGTCCGGCGAAGGGGCCGGCGTGCAGTTCGGGCCGGAACTGCCGACCTTGAAGCGCGTCTGCGCGGAGCTGGTCATGGAGGCCATGCGTCGCACGGGCGGCAACCAGGCCATGGCCGCCGGCATGCTCGGCGTGTCCCGCCAGGCCCTGAACAAGCGCCTGAACAAGCTCCTCATGGCCAGCGAGGACGACGAGTGAACGGCCGCGAGGACCTCCTGGCCAGGCTGCGCGAACTGGAACGGGCCAACCGGGCCCTGACCCGGGAGCTGCACGACCTGCGCGCCCTCATCGACACGCCCCTCAACGTCATGCTCTTTTCCCTGGACCTGAACTACAACTACATCGCCTTCAACCAGGCCCACCGCGAATTCGTCAAACACAACTGGAACCTCGACATCCACCCGGGCATGCACGTCTTCGACATCCTGGACCCCGAGGAACGCGCCGCGTCGCGACGCAACTTCGACCGCGTGCTGAAGGGCGAGTCCTACATCCTGCGCCGCAGATACCGCCGACCCAAAGGGGAGATCGGCTTCTACCAGAACACCTACGTGCCCCTGGTGCGCGGCGGGGAGATCCTGGGGGCCGTGGTCTTCGCCCACGACATCACGGAATGGAGCGAACGGGAGGAGGAAGGCAGGAAATACCGGGCCATCTTCGAGAAGGCCCTGGAGGGCATCTACCGCTCCACGGCCCAGGGCCGCTTCCTGGAGGCCAACCGCGAGATGGCGCGCATCCTGGGCTACGACTCGCCCGAGGACCTCATGGCCTCGGTCACCAACATCGGACGCCAGCTCTACTGCGACCCCGACGACCGGGAGCGGGTCTTTTCCGTCATCCGCCGCGACGGCGTCATCAAGGATTTCGAGACGCGCATGCGCCGCAAGGACGGCAGCGAGATCTGGGTGGAGTTCAACGCCAGAAGCGAAAAGGATGACCAGGGCCGCACGGCCTTCATCGAGGGCAAGCTCACGGACATCACGGCCAGGAAGGACGCCGAGCGCAAGGCGGAGCTCAGGAGCCAGAAGATGATCCAGGCCGACAAGATGGCTTCGCTGGGCGTGCTGGTGGCGGGCGTGGCCCACGAGATCAACAACCCCAACAGCTTCCTGACCCTCAACCTGCCGCTGCTACGCGACGTGTGGGCCGACGCCCTGCACGTCCTGGACGAATACCAGGAGGAGCACGGGGACTTCGTCCTCGGCGGGCTCGAATACTCGGAGCTCAGGCAGCAGATGCCGCTGCTGCTGCAGGGCATGGTCGACGGCTCCGGGCGCATCAAGGACATCGTCTCGCGCCTGAAGGACTACTCCCGCCAGCGTCCCGAGGGCGAGCGGGAATCCACGGACCTGAACAATGTGGTGGCCGGGGCCCTGGCCTTCGTGCGCCACAAGCTAAAGAGCGCGGCCCCCGGCTACCTGGTGCGGCTGGCCCCGGAACCGGCCCTGGTGGAGGCCGACCCGCAGCGCCTGATCCAGGTCCTCATCAACCTCCTGGTCAACGCCTGCGAGGCCGTGCCCGCCGCGGGCGGCGAGATCACGGTGCAGGTCCTGTCGAATATCGGCGAGAACCGGGCCTGGGCCGGGGTGGAGGTGCGCGACAACGGCTGCGGCATCGCCCCCCTGGACCTCAAGTACATCCAGGACCCCTTCTTCACCACCAAGCGCGAGCAGGGCGGCACGGGCCTGGGCCTGTCCATCTCCTCGGCCATCATGCACGAGCACGGCGGACGGCTGGAGTTCTCGTCGCAGCCCGGATCAGGCACGGCCGTGCGCATGCTCCTGCCCATGACGAGGTAGGGAGCGCCGACCGCCTTCCCCTCTCGGCCAACGACCGAAAAAGGAAAAAGGCATGAATCCCCGCCTTCGCGGGGATGACGCGAAGTCGGGAAGTCATGCCTTTTCCCGCACGCCTTCGGCAGCGAAACCTACTGGCTCTTCTCGATCCCGCTCTCCTTCACCGCCGCGCTGTCCATGGTGAAGTCGATGATGCCCGAAACGAGATAGCCCATGGCCACGAGGACCAGCAGGGCCAGGGCGAGCTTCATGGTCTGCTTCGGCTGCTTCCAGAGCATGAGCGCGACCACGGCGGCGACGCCGAGTCCGGCGAGGGGGTTGGCCGTGAGCCATCCCCAGATGCCCATCAGAAAATCGTGCATGCGTGACTCCGCTACTTCTTCATGTTCACGTACTGCAGGGGCAGTTCGAAATTCGAATTCTTGAGCAGGGCGATGACGGCCTGCAGATCGTCGATCTGCTTGCCCGTGATCCGCACCTGCTCGTCCTGGATGGCGGCCTGGACCTTGAGCTTGCTGTCCTTGATGAGCTTCACGAGCTTGCGCGCGTTGTCCTTGTCGATGCCGTCGTGCAGCTTGATCTCCTGCTTGAGCTGGCCGCGCGAGGTCTTCTCGGGCTCGCCGAACTCCATGGACTTGGGGTCCACCTTGCGGCGCACGAAATGGGAGATGAGCATGTCCCGGATGGCCCGGATCTTCATGTCGTCGCCAGTGACCAGGGAGATGACCTTGGTCTTCCGGTTGAATTCCATTTCCGTAATCACGCCGCGGAAGTCGTACCGGGTTTCCACCTCCTTGCGCACGTTGTTCACCGCATTGTCCACTTCCTGCAGATCGAGTTCGCTCACAATATCAAACGACGGCATTACACCCTCCTTTCGTCAAGATGTTCATTTTTCCTACCGTCAGCTGAACCAAAAAAAACAGATCCGTCAAGTTCCCTCCGCTCCTGTATTTACTGGAATGCACATGCAATTTCAGGAAAACCCCGGCCCCGTTCCCGGTCATCCGGCGGCGTTCCCCGGCCGCCGGGAGTGCCGCACAATAAGGCCCAATAGATTGTAAAGAAAGCATTTGACTTTCGCAGAATCCCTACTATGTATGAAGGTACTTTGATCGATTGGCTACATCATCGATAACGACCCTATATACGTATGGAGTAAAAATGGAAGACTATCTCAAGCAGGCAATAGAAATCGTAAAGGCCCAGGCTTCCGTCCGCAACATGAACGAGGACGAAATCACCTCCATGATCCGCTCGCTGGCGCAGAATATCCGCGGCGTGGCCGAAGGCGCCGCCCCCGTGGTCGAAGGCGAACCCGCCGTCGACCCCAAGAACGCCATCCGCGAAAAGAGCGTCATCTGCTGCGAATGCGGCAAGTCCTTCAAGGTCCTGACCAAGCGCCATCTGGCGACCCACGGCCTGACCCCTGACGAGTACAGGGAAAAGTACGGCTACAAGAAGGGCACCTCCCTGGTGGCCAAGTCCCTGGCCCGTGACCGCCGCAAGACCATGCAGGGCATGAAGCTTTGGGAAAAGCGCAAGAAGGCGCCCAAGAGCCAGGAATAGTTCCACCCGAAACCCTCTTCCGAGAGGGTTTTTTTTTGCCCGGCGCACGCCGGCCCGCCCTTCCCAGCGC